>Ga0129333_10004995_pt1 | contig 12432 bp, 6 predicted proteins | sample CPB6_08_DNA_FD_94474 | JGI IMG/M metagenome (GOLD analysis project Ga0129333, IMG submission 94474) | Freshwater to marine salinity gradient microbial communities from Chesapeake Bay, USA - CPBay_Sum_0.6_0.8_DNA | ecosystem: Environmental > Aquatic > Marine > Coastal | place: USA: Chesapeake Bay... | reverse complement strand
CGCTGTGCCATCTTTTTCAATTGATGGTCGCAAGGCTTTCGATGTACCTGCCATGGCGAAACTGCTCAAATCATTTGGCAAGAGTTTTTCGCTATGCATGGAGTCCGTACACGCCATGCCTGGTAATGGTGCAGTAAGCATGTTCTTCTTCGGCAGGGGCGTTGGGATATGGGAGGGTATTTTTGGCGCTCTCGGTCGCCCTTTTGAGTTGATTCCTCCACAGACTTGGAAGAAGGGCTATCCCGAACTTGCACCTGTAAAGGGTGATCCGAGATCCAAGTCTCAGCGTAAGGCTGCTGCAAAAAAAGAGGCATTAGCCATTGCTAGAAGAATTTTTCCAGAATTATCTGAAAAACTCAGTAAAGAGAAGGATGACGGCAAGGCGGAGGCGCTGCTCATCGCCCTCTTCTTCGCCCAGAAAAATTGCAAGAATTTACCTTGGATACCCTGAGAGGGCATAGTGAAGGCGTGCAGAAATGTAAATTATGGAGTCTTTTCACCTTGACTGACAACAAATTTTATCTCGATCATTTCCTCATGGAGCTCTACTACTCCCTGAGGGAGATATCTTTGAGTCAAAGAAACGCAGTCGACCGGCTGAAAAGGTTGATGAGGGAAACCATGCCTGAAGATGCGGAGATCGTCACGAGCATTTCTCGGGCCATCGATGTCGGGTTGGACAGTCCTAAAAGATTTTGCATTTTTGTAAATCAGGCAATTGAAAAGGTTGAAAAAAATAAATCCATAGCTAAGGTTGAAAAATATGCCTAATGGTAAATTGAACAGCAACGCAGACAGCACCTCTTTAACATCGCTTGCGGAGCAGAGCGCCTCCGCCCCCATAGTCCGCTCTGACTGCAAGTTGTGTCTCTCGAAGCACAGGAGAGAAATAGAAGATTATTTCGAGCAGAGTAGCAACATAACAAGTTGCCACCGTCTGCTGAAGAGCAAGGGCGAAGACATATCGTATCGAACTGTCAGAACCCATCTGACCAACCATTATTCCGCCATCGAGCAGCAGGAGTTGGTCAGGAACTTCACTTCCGAGTTGGTCAGATGGCGAACGGTCAATGTCGACAGAGAGTCCAGAATAGGCACACTGATGGCTGTCCTTGAGCGGAGGATGATAGATATCGCCGCCAATATCGATGGTCGTGGTGGTGAGGAAACGCTGAAGGCTACAGATGTCCTGTGCAAGCTGGCTTCCCAAATACTTTCGTGCCAATCCGAACTAGATTCGGTCAGAAAAGATAAAGAGGCAGTGTCGCAATTCTTGGATCAACTTCAGGATGTAATACGCCAGCATATCGACAACTCAAAAAATCATGAGGTCAAAAAGGGTCTCATTGAGTTGGTCGGGTCACTTGAATCAAAAATAGGAGGACTGTTGTCAAATGGATCGTCGCTCTGATCGCAACCAAAACTCAATCAATAATTCTGTGCCCATGTCTCGCTCATCGATGCAGCGCATCACTCCACAGAGATTGGTGAATAGCGTTCCTGCCCAAAAGCCTGATCTCTCCAGGCTGATGAGCCGTGCTCCTGGCGCGGGGCGCACCATGGGGTCAAGTGCAAGCCCCGTGCAGCTGCCCAACCAGTCTGCTGATGCAAGCAAGCAGGCTTCTGCATCTCGTGGATGCGGATGTTCCAGGAAGAAAGCCACATGACGATAGAGAAGGTGCAGCAGCTGCTCAGAAACAGCAGAAAGCCAGCGTCGACACGAGATGCCTCCGTGCTCATGTGCGCCATGAGGTTCTTGCCTGGCCCTGACAAGTCAATCGCCTGCGGACACTGGCAAGATGTTGAGAGTCTCATCAAATGCTCCGACATCACAAATCATATTTTTGTCCCGATGAGCATGCTGCGCCTCTCCCACAGCCTCTATACCAATTCTCTGTATGCGGAACACATGATTGCAGGCTGCTCACTCGATGCTGTCAGGAATTGTGTAGATGCCTCGATAATGGTTGGACTGATGGCGTCTGAACTCCCATTCAGTATCGCTGGCTCGGTCGGCGTTTTTCGAGGCAGCATGAGCAGATTTGGAGATCATGCTGCCTCAGTGGTCACCTCTGATCCGAATTGTGCTCAGAAAATATCCGAGCTGATGTCCCATCATGGCTTTAACATCCCCGTCTCTCTCGACACATGTCTGCAGAGGGTAAAGATGGCTGCATCTCAGGAATCATTTAGAATCAAGTTGCCGCGTTTCGGAATCAACGGAGTGTATGAGGCAGGTTCTTCGGAGGAGGCCCTCCAGAAGGCCCTTGATCAAGCTTATGAAGACGATCCTTCGAGACACTATCACAGGCGGCGTCCAAAACAGTTCACGGCTGCCTTCTATCTTTCCGACCCCGTGATCGCTGCAGATGTGGTCGAGCATGTCCCCCATGTGAAGCAGGCATCAATAATCAGATTCGATGTCGGGGACATGGTCGAGACCAAGTCTACGAACGGATTTTTTGGCGGGATGCGGGGGCGTGTGTCATCTGTGCGGGGCTCTCAAGTCACGGTAGCTTTCAGTAACGGCAAGGCTGTTACCTACAACATGGACGAGCCTATTTCTGCCTCATCCATTCAGAAAATCAGGAGAATATAAGTGCGCGGCGAGTCAGTGCCAACATACAAGGTTGATGTCGCAGGGATAGCCACCTCAGGGGGCAGTCCAACATTCGCCGCCAAGTCAGTCGTTCAGGTTCGCCCCAACTCAAAGGTATCCGTAACCTTTTCCGACTTCATTTCTGGCAACCCCGACAGGTTTTATGTCGACATGGTCAACCTGGCATCTGCCTCAGGGGCGACTGGCACATCGAATACGGGTCAACTAGCTCTAGATCGAAGTTTCCCATTTGATGTTGTTTTTCCGAGCAGGTTTTCGCGGATGTCTGCTGATTCCGTCCGTGACCTAATCTCATACGACCCAACAAAAAATGTTTTGACGGCAAATCTATCAGCCATCTATTCGCGGGGATTTTTTGATTTCGACCTCGTACTCAACATGGCTGATCGCGCCACCACCCCCATGCGATCAGTGCAGAGCACGCCTCTTCTAGAGATCTCTGCTCTTCCCGAAGCGGAGAATCACTTTTCGAGTGCTTCCGTCCGTGTCGAAAGACCTGACAATCCAGACTTGCACCGTGTTGTAATCTCGGAAGATGAACGCATTGATCCCGTCAATCTTTACGACTTGGAAACAGGTGGCCCAGAAACTTGTGATGAGAAACCTTACAGGTTACTGACCGATGGTTTTGCCATCCGCAGTGCTGCAGGAAATCAGACCTATACCGAGTTATCACTGACGGGCTCGTACAGGGTTCCTGCCAACTTCCCACTCTGGTCTGTCGAAGATGGCCTGACTTCACATTCATTCATCTCATCCATCAATTATCCTGGAGCCACTCCGCGCCTGAGGTCAGAAGTCAGGCATGTTGAGTATAATTTTGCAAATTCTGTATATTTCTATGACCAGGTGGTCACAAGGAAATTGGAGAGTAATGGTGGCTACAGTGGCAATCATCCCCTCATCCGCGTTCAGGATGTGTTTGATGCTGCTGTTCCGCATCGGGACAATTCTCCGATGCTGCAGTTCAGACGTGAATTCGTATCTCAAGAATCAACTTCCCTTTCGGAAAAGAACCGCAAAGATGCAAACTTTTTCCTATATCTCGACCCTCTTTTTGTGAATGCATCGGACATAGCAACCCCAATCTTCGATGTTTTTTTGGCACGAGAAGCACCGAGCGACCTGAAACTCACAATGAAGTGGTCTGTTGCGGGAGACAGATTGGTCAAGAATAAGCAAGAGATTCAGGTGGAGGTGACCGCCCTCTGGGGTGCCCCCGACGGGGCCAAGAAGAAGAGATCGAGAACATTACGCATCAAGAGGAACGTGGCGAGTTCACATCCTTGGTGTCGCTATACGACCTTTGGCAGCGGCGATCATGATGCTGCTTCGGGGTCTCCAATGAAGTTGCTCACGGTTAAAGATTTCTTAGACATATTGAAGTTGAATATATGTGGCACGGTGGATGGCGAAAGCCCATATGGAGACGGGGCTCAGGGTGGACTGTTCCCAAACCTTTCCGATCTCGGAATCAATAAACCCGATGGCAAAGACACACCCGTTGTGACATGGCAGATTTTGCCTTCCTACTACGGCTGCTACCTCCTGCCTGCTCACCGAATCACATTTGGTTCGAGTGTGATAGGCATCGATGGCGAGGTTCTGGAGATAAATATATCAAAGAAGCCCACGTCGATCATGTGCAGGGGGCTTGAGAAGGCCGTGCCTCTTGACAATTTCTGCTGTCTCATGCCCCTCAACAGAAAACTCGGCGAGGCGGGTGTCCGTGGAGAGCTGAAATCATTCTCCAAACATGTTCAGGATGGAGACTTCGACCCAGCAGGCAAGGCTTACAGCCGTTTCTATAAAGACTGGACCCTTGCATCTGCTGTTTCCATTTTGCGTGAGGGCAGAGACTACTTTACCGTCACCAGTCCTAGAACCCAAGAAGAAATTGATATGTCATTCGGCAGTGCCCCGCCACGTTCTGCACGGGAAGCAGGCACCCAATTGCGACTAATCGGCGCGGCACATCTGGGTATATCCGTGCATTTCCTTGCGGAGGACTTGGGTGATGGTGGTGAATTTGGAAAATCAGCACCATCCTATCTCATCTCCAGATTGTCAGATGAAGTTCCTAACCAGTCTTACAAATCTGCCCCAGTGGCAAGGCTGAAAGATATTGGTTCAATCGGCGCCTGTCTGATGTATGTCGATGCATCTATGTTCAATGAGCCGAGGACAAGCCTCTCACCATCTTCCAACAATTTTGGTGCGGATCCGTTAGACTATCCGCATGGAAAGTCGGGTTCTATCTGGCATGTGTTGTACACGACGGGGTCAGGCTCTGGCATGAAAGGAGACCTGTATCTAGATTCCAATTACAAATCAGGTTCTTCTGCTCTCCTCGATCCATTCCTCCATGGCTCCAGATACCAGGTGTTGGCCGAGGGTGGTGAGGTCGATCAATCCTCACGCAGGGTAAAAATAAATTCATGCTTCGACTTTCCTGGCAGGCTGAAGCCAACTTCCGATTTTGCTAAGAATGATCTCCTAGATTTTGGTCTGTCGACAGGTAGGTACGGCGGAAATTACGCCAAGGTTACGACAAGCGCCAGCAATTCCGATGGGGTATGCCCTGTCAGCGGCAAGGGCACTTCCCAACTGAATGTCGTTTATGCTGCTTCAGCAGCGGTGACACAGAGGAGGCTCGAGGTCAAGCCCGACAGCTATGATTCTCTAAGTTCTAGTTCTAGTTCTAGTTCTAGTTCTAGTTCAAATGTGAGTTCTAGCTCTAGCTCAAGTTCAGGTTCGGCAACGAGCAGTTCGTCTTCGTCGTCTGGAACTTCCAGTTCTAGTTCTAGTTCTAGTTCGAGTTCGTCAAAGTCTTCCTCATCATCCTCTTCATCTCAATCAAATGGTTCATCAAGTTCATCAAGCAGTTCTTTCCGATCCATATTTGTTGATTACACATTCCCAGCAACTGTGCCCTACAAAATCGTCGATTCCTCGGTCGCCTCCTCTTTTGGATCGACCTTCGGTGATTTCGAAGACGAGATTTGGAAGGATTTCGGAACTCTTGCGAGGATGATGCCAAGTGCGGTGGTAAGACGCGGTGACAACATGCCTTGGCTTGAGCTAGATTTTCTCAAGTACAGCACGGGCACCCCATCGGACGATATCTCCGATCCATATCAGGAAATTTCTGCAGACCCATATATAAGTCCAATCGATCCCTATGCGTCGGTGGTGGTTACTCCTGGCATGTTCGCCGTGCGTGAATACTCTTACCGGGAGATAAATCCACGCGTTGGGCTACACATCAGGTGGCGCAAAAAGATTAAGGAGCCGCGAGCTTTTTCCTTCTACCTGCGAGACCGGAGATTCCGCTCCCTTGCCGATCTGAGGGACGATATAAACAAGCGTGTCGGAAGATTCGGCATAAATGCTTCTGCGCTTGTCAAAAATCCAGAGTTGCGTGACCAGAGAACTCTTGTTGCGGTTCCCAAAACTCCCATCCTGTACACCCAGGATTCAGAATCACCCGCCTCGCCATTCGATCCATACGAGCCGAGGTCTCAGGGTTTTGAGCAGACAGCTGACCCGTACTCCCCTGAAGACCCCTATTTGCCTCCGCAGCCCACCATAGGTCAGGTGTTGCGTCCACCTGCGAGCCTGACTGGATCTGTCGACATCACTGACTCAAGTCCATCCACCTCCTCCCAGATGGTGGTGAGTTTGCGCCCATTCGGAGGGAAGAGACCGCAGGTTGTCGACGCCACTCCGACCAATGTGCGGGCTGTCCTCCATGACCCTGCTGGTAAGGTTTCTCCCCCCAAGGGCTGGTCATGGTCGCAGGAAAATGTCCACGGAGTCATAGGCAGGGTGCTCCGGAGGAATTTAGAAACCCTACCAGGTGTTCCTGTGCTTCCTGACCTTTCTCAGGGCATGACCTGGAAGCAGTTGAGTCAAGATGTGTGGTATCCGTCGGCCAACGGCCAGGTGCCGATGCCAGCAGAAAAGCCGAGGGAGAGAAGTGATGGCTGACAGACCACGTGACCTTCCAGGCGTATCTGAGATAATTGGAACTATACCTGCAGTTTCATCTCCACTCGCAGATGATGATGCCCCGCCCATGTCCCTTCCCGAGGACAGCATTGGCCTGCGATCTACCTCCTTCACGGATGGATTCAAAAATATAAACCAGAATGTTTCCTACCGAGCTGGCACGAGCATCTTCGAATCACTCCAGGTGGCATTTGGTGGAGTTGTCGATGGTGGAGTGGTGGAGCCTGATCCGCTCCCCAACACATTCCTCGATCCTGCCAACAATGTCTACTCGACTGTAGAGTTCAGTGTCGTCGACCGTGATGAAGTCATATTGCTGGTGAGGATACTTGGCAATGACAACAGGTTCTATCCGCGCCCTGGTGACGACCCTGATGCTGCCCAAATTTCTCTGCGGGCGGAGTATGACAATGGAGCTGAGTTCTTCTCCTCTAGCCCGCTCCCTGTGGGGCCGAATACGGGAGATCAAAGTTTTCAGCAAACGGAAGAGATTAGAACGACTACAGGTGAGTTCGAAGATTCGACCTTCAAGCCCTTCATCTTCAGGGTTCCCCTGCGGTCGATCATCACTTTTGTCACGATACAGAGTTCTACCTACAGCCTCTCTCTATCCCTCCGCGTTCGCCGTAGCCCAGGCGTTATAGATGAGTTTGGTTTCTTGGCGATCAACCGCACAAATGCTGGATTCAGCATGTCCGAGAGCAGGGTCGCCAGATCATTTGGACTTGTGATGGATCAGGTTGGCGCATGGGACATACTTGTCAGCCCAGAGGCCATCTGCAGCCTGACCAACTCAAGTGCCGAGGCGAACTTTTCCTACACAGGAAAGTTGTATGGGCGTGAGCCACTCGATGTGGACGAAAGTTTCATCATGGGAATTGGTGATCCGAGTGTGAATTCCGACAACGACATACTCAGCTTCACCAATAATCTGCCTGATCAGGTAAAAAACAATATCTCCATTTTCCCCGTATCTGGATATCCTCGCGTGTGGGTGTTGAGGCTTCAGCCCCCTGTGAGGGCGTACCTGATGGCATTGAGGGCATCCGCTCCCCCCAACTCGCTGCAGGGATGCTTTGTGGATATACCCCTCTATGCACGGGGGACAAGAAGTCTAGCGGAGGGCACCGCAAATGTGCGGGTATTTGCTGAGGCTGCATGCGTATTCGACTACAACTTCTGTGAATTCTACTGGAATCTTGGGAATCCACTGCCCAATCGTCCCGCGACGACCATAACGCAAGCCATTTCTGTTCAATTTGAGGAGTTGATCGATTGTGGAACTGATGCCACCCTTGACGACAACGGAAATGTAACGGCAACCTCATTCTTCATTGTGACTGTAAAAGATTTACCTGCTCTTGACAACGGCAATTCCCTCCTCCTCTTGAAGATGTCCACTCCTCCCAATTTCTTGCGGAGGATATACAGGCCAAGCGACCAGGTCATGTTGCGCCTCAAGAGGCTGCCAACAGGCCCAGGTAATCCTCCATGGGAATTTGACTGCCAGACATTGAGCGCGAATGACCTTGCTGGCATGAACAAACTCAAGATGTACATCGGTGGTTCATTCACCAACCCAATCACCGACCCTGCTGAGATTGCCACGAGATCAGTGACAGAGCCCAAGATTCTTGTGGTTCAACCCCGATTCAATTTCCCTCCCGCAGATGAAATTGCTCCAGACACTGAGACTGAAAAGGTCGCAGGGAGCATTGGGTTCACCTTCAGAAACTGGAGAAATGCCGATAATGTCAAATTCTCGGAGACCATATTGCTTGCAGCAGAATTTTACTATCCGAGCAACGCAGCAATCGACCTCAAGATTCCGCTGCAGGCCAAGGTATATTATAATGAGGATCGGAGAATCTTGACATGAGCATCATCATCAAGCAGGCCATATGGTGGCAGGCTGCAGCATATTCCCCCGCAACCCCCACCGATGATTTTGATCCTGAGTCTCCAGATAATGGGATGTCCTCGCTTGAGCTTGAGCCTCCGGATCCAGCCAACCCTGCAGACCCTGCGTATTACACCTCCCCAACCACCAATATTGTTGCAGGCAAATTCTGTGGCAGCCTGCGGGAATTCTCGCTCTCGGTAGGGGACACTGATGGAGACGGGAGCCCCGACACTGTATTCGATTCGGCCACACTTGGAGTGAGGTTTGGCGATCCCACACTTGCAGACGCCCGCGTGGTTTTCAAGCCTAGCGCCGCAGAGGCGACCAAGATTTTCGGCGCTCCGAAGCCAGTCGTCGCCATCGCCGATTTCGCAAATGTCCGTGTGCCCCTCTCCTACATGTTGATGGGAGTTTATAATTCAGATTTGTCACAGCAGTGTTCTGATCGATCACTGCCCGACAGCTGGTTCAAGCACTCCACCATCCCAGGCGACCTGGTCGACCCTGTCAGTCTCGACCTGCTGAAACAGGAGATGGCGCCCCGTGTGCAGACCACATCGGATGGTGAGGATGCTGGTTTCTTTGTAAAATTCCCCAGACAAGACGATGTCACCCAGATCGGCTGCTGCGGCGTCATTGTCGAGCCTCCCGGGTCCTCCACCACAAGCGGCACAGGTCAATGCACAACAGGTCCAACCTTGCGAGCATACGCAGGTACACCTGAAAAGACGCGCATATGGGCGGTGCGTGCTGCCGTCAGGGGCGCCATCGAAGCCAACCTTCCTCCCGATGCATCTGCATGGAGTTTCACGGGACCCAATCCGCAGGAGCTTGTTTATGCAGAGTTCGATGATGAAGCGCTTCTTGACAGCGGGATCGACACGGCCCTGATCACATGGCATCACGCCGGATTCGTCGTGCTTGAGGACAACCATGGCGCATTTTTCCCAAACGATTTCTGTGGCGGCAGCAACAATGATTCGAGCAATTTGGGCAACAGTTACAATTACGAGAAGAAACTGCCCGTAGACATCGTCGACATTGCATGGGATGATAGGGGATGGCTCTGGGGGATATGCACAGGCCCAAGCCGAACGGAAGGCGCAGACCTCGCTGTGGCTCCAGAAACAACAGTGGATGGATTGTATCGCATTCTACCTGGTGGGTGGACCTATGTCAGGGCTGATGCCATATCTTTCGGCGGCCATCTCACTGGTGAAACTGTCAAGGTGACTTCGCGACTCGTCGAGAGCAGAATGGGTGGTGGAGTCGGAGGATTCCAGAAAGTTTCCTGTGGAGATGGATATACATTATATCTGACGGCTGACGGCAAGGTTGAGTTCGTATCTTCGACGAGCTCCCCTCCCAACACTCCCCCTGCAGATGTTCTGTCTCCTGATGGGACCATCATCGACATCGCTGCTTCATCGACGCATGCTGCATGCATCATGGCTGATGGCAGGCTCAGGGTGTGGACTATGGATGGAACTTCTGGAGTCTGGCTTGACGGCAACGACGGGACGGGCTTCCTCAAGGTCGCTTGCGGAAATGGCATTACATGCGCCATAAAGACCAACGGCGACATCCAGGTCTGGCATCCAACAGTGGTTCCGCCCGTGCGCACCGATCCGACGAAAGCGTTTGTACAACTCGATTGCGGCACAGGTCATGTCGCTGGTCTGACCATTGACAACGACCTTTTCGTATCAGGAACTTATACTTCGGGAAATGCAGATTTGACTCAAACTGGCGTATCCGCTTTTGCATGCGGTGATGACTGCACCCTGTTCTCACTCCTCTCCGCACCCAGTGTGATTGAGTTCCGAGGACCAGCAGATAGCCCTTTGAGTGCACCTCCCACCCAAACGGACGAGGTCAAGTCAATCGCTGCAGGCGACAGGCACGCAGTGGCGCTTGTGAAACCTGCAGGCACAAACCCTGGGTTTCAAGCGTGGACATGGGGTGATTCTGGCGCCACCCTGACGGGCGTCCCCCTAACCTATGGTGCGTCCCCACTGTCTTTGGATGGTCAGGTACAGGTTTTCAGGGCAGCCTCCTGCGGCAGGAGGCACTCATGTCTCATCACCAATGGGACGCTGCTTGAGCCCCGTTATTCACCTGCCCGTCTCATCTACCGTTCGAAGATTTCTCTCGGCTCAGGTGTGACTGTCGAAGATGAGCCCATCGCAGTCGTGAATTCATCTCCCAATACGGGGGCTGCAATCGCCCAGCCCCAACGGTGCGACAGTTCCACCATAATTCTGGGCAGATCCGACTACGCCGACAACCCGTTTGACTTCACCGAGAGGGTTGGTCTCAAGATTTATGACCCATCGGAACGGACGGTGAGGATCATCGCTGCCAGGTGGAGGCCACACAGGCTGGCAGTCGGCACTGACAACACGAACGAACTCAGCTGCCCTGTCAGCATAGAGTCGAGCAGTTCGCACAAAATCCTTCCATCCGCCGCAGGCCTTGCCGAGGTGTCCATACCTGCGAATATAAAGGATTTGAAGGTTCTTGAGCGACCCGACACATTGGGGACGGTGTCCTATGAAGATGCTGGGCCGAATGCTTCTTTTGCAGTCATCAACAACAGGGCAGTCCAGGGCAACTTTGGCAATATGCCTGTGCGAACCACATCGGTGACGGCTGCAGCCACTGCGACCGTATTCTCATCTGGCTCTTCTGGAACCCAGTTTGTCTATTCGAGCAATCCTGTCGGCGATTCCCGCCCCTTCCTGCCAGGAAACACCCTGCTGCACACTGTTGCTGCCCATGTGCTCATCCGTTATGAGAATCTAGCCTTTGATACAGGTCAGCCAGACTGGGCTCAGGTGCCTTCGCTGCTGAGGTATTCGACTCCATTCGAAACCGCACTTGCAGCAGTGCCGTACATTGGCGCATCTGTAGGTCGAGAGTACCTGCGCCCTCCCACGCTGGGGTCACTCCCCCCAATTGAAATCAAGAGAATCACTTCCGAGTGGCGCCTGCGCTGCGCGGTTCCAGAGGGCGAGGTTTCTGTTGCAGGGTCCACATCTCCTGCCTTTACCATGAATTTGCCTGCAACAGTTGCCGATGATCCAGATGGCACGGGGGGCAATTTCTCTTCCCGACTGGCAGATGTACAGGTGGGAGGAGGCAACCTGACTGCCACTGGTGTCCTGAGCACAAGATTCATCGCGTTTGATGACTTCTTCTTGTCTTTCATGTCTAATGAGAGCAGTACCTCTACTCCATGGTTTTGGACGAATGAACTCGGTGCGTCAGTGCCGATGGCAACGCCCACGACCGTTCAAAATGCGAACTTTTATTTCTTCAATGTCCGACATGTCCCACCGAGAGATTCATCATCAGAGTGGCGCGTGGTTGACCATGTGAATGTTCATCTTGCTGGAACTGTTACAGCAACAACACAAAAGAGAGTTTTAGGCGCAGGTCTACTCCACCGATGGCAAATTGGGTCAGACGAATACATGAAAGGGGTTGCAGTCGTTTCATCTGGAGCGCAAGCCGGAGACTCTGCTCATGCCATTTCCATCAGTCATTTCACCTATAAGAAGCCGTCCGCCACGGGCGTTTGGGGCTGGGAAGGGAACGCCACACAAGGGGGGATAACCTCTCCATTGCAGGTATTTACAGCTTCTTTAGGCACTGGAACTGCGATTAATGTAACTACGGTTAACAGTCAAAATGTGCAGAGCGAGAGGCATATAGTCGTTGGCAGTTTCGGAATCATCATGCAGAATCGCCAGGTCATCAGCAACAACAACCAGTGGCGGTGCATGTACTTCCCACGAACATCGACAACCACTTTCGAGAATGACAGTAATTTCAATCCGATAGCGACAGGGACATGGGTGGGTGGCAACGCCTTTACCCTCCTGAGGCCTTTTGT
>Ga0129333_10004993_pt1 | contig 12434 bp, 15 predicted proteins | sample CPB6_08_DNA_FD_94474 | JGI IMG/M metagenome (GOLD analysis project Ga0129333, IMG submission 94474) | Freshwater to marine salinity gradient microbial communities from Chesapeake Bay, USA - CPBay_Sum_0.6_0.8_DNA | ecosystem: Environmental > Aquatic > Marine > Coastal | place: USA: Chesapeake... | reverse complement strand
GGGTGGGTTGTGGGTGGGTTGTGTTCAGCCTCTGAGCAGTTCCAGCAGCGCCCCGGTGTCGTCCGGGGGGAGGTAGTCACGACGTGCGGCAAATATCGACAGTCCGGCACGGTCGCAATAGTCTGCTCTGTCGCGGACTGTCATGCGCTCCCAATACGCGGCGGCTTCGTCCCACTCAAGCTGTGAGAAGTGATCCTCATCGACAACGGGGTGGTCCGTGAGCGCCAATGCTATTTCATCCGCCTTCGCCAAGGCCTGCGCGTCACTCTCATGGACGGCTATCCACTCGACCCAGCCCACGCCCCAGTGTCGCTCCCGTACTATGCGCACTGTGTCAGACTCACCACCGATGAGCTCTAGCCCCCGCACAAAATTCGAGCGTGTCAGCGCGTCACTGTCACGGCTTTGCCCAAGGAAAACGAAATATTCAGGCCAATCAGCCCCCGCATAATGATCAGGGCGTGTCCAACGTTGAAGGGTGGTGAGGGTGGTGGTTGCATTTTTCATGGCGTAGTTGCTCCTGCTGATTGATGGGGCCGAAGCCCCGAGAATAGTTAATTGATTGAGAGCCACATCTCGCACTCTTCCTGCATCACGTCAAAATCATCAACTGCCACCCAATCTCGAAGCGAGAGGGCTAGCGCTTTCGCCTCCTCAATCGCTTCGTGCCACTCGACAAGCAAGCTGAACTCCTCTAAGCGATTGAGACCGTTGCCGACTGAAGCAGCCCAAAATGCTGTGACTTCTGCTGCAAACTTCTCGGCTTTGTGATATGCGTGCATGCTTCTATCTCCTTGGCTGTTGATGGGGCCGAAGCCCCTGGGTGGTAGGTGGGGTGTTGTGTTCAGCGGGTCCAGTACGTGTGACCGGCTATCTCGATGGGCGTATAGTCTTCCTGTACAGCTTCGGCGGTGCGCTCCCAATCGATGGCGACCCAGTCGGGGAGGTTTGTGGGAATGATCCCCGTATCCTCGAGGAGTTCTTGCGTATAGGTGGTGAAGTAACGCTCGTGGATGAGCGTGACGGGATACCAGTCGCCGCGCCACTTTTCGTCACCGCCTAGGCCCTTGATAGCGGCTAATATCTCTTTAAGCGTGCCGAATTCTTCTTTTTCGTCATCGTTGTCGTGCAGGCTTTCGAGGGATTCGAAGCGGTCGATAAGGTCGCGAACATCGACGATGTCGTCAAGGAGTGCGGTGAGGGTGGTGGTTGCGTTTGCCATGATGTGATTCCTTTGTTTATGGTGGGTGGTGGGTGGTGAGCAGGAAACTTTTTAAGTTTCAGACAATACGTCTGAATTTTTAGTACGTTCGAGGTAACACCCCTCACGCTTCCTGCCGTTGGCGTTGTCCCACGCGTAAAACTGAGGCAGACCGGGCATCACAGGGCTTATTGCTTTGAACTCCCCTGTCGCCTGCCAATGCGCAGTGTCGAACAGGAAACAACCTGTTTCACCCGTTGTGACGTCGAGGCATTGAATTACGTAGTTCATAAGGCAGGCCATGATGTGATTCCTTTGTTGATGGTGGGTGGTGAGCAGGTAACTTTTTAAGTTTCAGACAATTGTCTGAATTTTTAGTGCGGCTTTGCGTGCCCCAGAGTAGCTACCCCATGTGCGCACATCCCCAGCGGCGGTGTGCAGGTAACCGTACTCGGTGCCACACACAGCGTATAGAAAACGTGGCGCAGGGGCCCAGCTGAACTGACTAGTGGGGGTTCTGAACCGCACTACCGTCGGCGTAGCGTATGAGCGGGGGTTGATGTCGACCCAAAGCGGGGCAGATTGAAGGTTTTTCATGTTGTGTTTCCTTTCGTTTGTTGATCCGATAAGAGAGATTGTGCCACGGAATAAATTGTCATGCAACAGTTTATTTCAACTATTTGTGTTGTATTTTAGCAACAAAACCGGCTCTTAAAAGATTGGAAGGTGGTGAGCAAAATTGAGGAGAGTGAGCATTCATGCGGGCTGGCGGGGGGTCGGGCATTTTATTTTCGTTTGACACTAAAAACAGCAAGAACTCGGAGAGTGAGCATCCATGCGGGTCTGCGGGGTTTTCGGAAATAGTCACCCCCCCTACTGGCAATTTATTTTATTTTTCGCCATTTCGCAGATCCTGAGCAAAACCGCGGAGAGTGAGCATCCATGCGGGTTTTAGGGGGTTCTGGCTTACCGTCCGACGTTTTCCGCAACAATTAAGCAAAGGAAAAAAATTTCTTTTTTTTCAAAGAAAAAACAACCACAAAGGAAAAGAAAGGAAAAAGGGACAAAAAAAGCGACATATATATAAAACTCTTTTTATAGTAGATATATATAGGGACGCAAAGCCAGTCACCCCCTAGCGCTAGCGTTCATGCGGGCTGGCGGGTACCGATTGACGATCTTTTTTCGGGATTGTGAAGTGTAAAAACGTATAAACAGCTTTGATGCCTCTTTATTAAGCAGTTTTGATTAAAAAGCTCGAAAATGCCTTTCGTTTATTTTCCACGATAAAAAATCCGTTCGACGATATGGGGATGGGTGCGAAAGTGTGCCGCGGTTTTGCTCAGTGCCGCGCGGTAGGGCATGCGCTGGGTGTGCAGTAAAAAGAGAAGGTGGCTATTTATTTGCGTGTGCATAGTGTGGAAATTGTGGGTGCAAAAAAGCCCTCACGGGTTGCGTGAGGGCCTGGGGCTAGAGGTACTGTGCGAAAACGTACCCCGCGAGAGTGCCTAGGGCGATTGCAAAGAGAACATCCGCGCGGTTCATGCTGCGGACTCCTCGCCATAGGCTGAAGGGATGGATCGGCCTGAGTGTGCGCATTCTATCGGCGCGCCCTCCCAATGGATGAATGCCTCGAGGGGCTCCCACTGCCGATCACTGCCCGGGCTTTGCATAGCCCGACGTATAAGGCGGTAATTCTCGCGCGTGCTGCGCGCGTCGATAGCCTCCCCATCCGCCATGAGGAGGGCCGTGGGGTACCCGCCGGGCCATGCGAAACCATTCGAGCGAATGAAACTTTGGATCTGTTCGAGTGTCATGATAATTCTCCTTGGTGTGGTGTTTGATGGGGGCATGTGCCCCCGGGGTCGTTAGCAGTCGAAACCAAAATTAGCTTTCTCTTCGTCGGTCATACGCGCATGGCAGAGCCCCCAGAGGCCACCATCTTGGTGCAGGTGGTAAACGTCACCATCCTGTGTTGTAAATCTAGCGTGGTCAAGAACCCAATCCCACGCGTCCCAATAGCATTCTGAGTCGGGATCAGTCGCGTCGACCCACCAAGACTCATTGTCCGATGTTAGCCCCCATGCTTCGCAATGCTCGCGTGCTACAGCGCCATGGCTGTCGGTCAAAAAATCTCGGGGGATGTAAATGCCGCGAGCGTCGGAAAGAATGTGGATGGTTGCCTGCATGTTCATTCCTTTGGTGTGGTTGATTCGATGTAGAGATTGTGCACGAAATAAACTGATCGGTAAAGCATTTATTTGCAACAAAACATAAAAAGATCGTTAACTAGTTAACGACGTGGGACCTACGTTCAGCCAAGCCAAGCCAAGCCAAGCCAAGCTAGGCGTTTATTTCCTTTTTACGTTCAAGGTTTCGCATATGTCGATCCCCAGCGCATCAGCGCCAGCTTGCGCAACGTCGAACGTGATCGCGTCAGCGGGGGCAGTGAACTCAAGGGCTTCGGCTTCGTTGCCGTCGACCCAGGCAAGCCATGTTTCATTCTGCTGTGCGGCTTGAGTTATGGCGTATTCGCGAACGTAGCCAGCTATTTCCTGAAGTCTGAACCCGTCCGATGCTGTGTTCGTGCCATGCAACCATTTATTGAGGCACTGCACATCGTTAGCCGTCACGCACGGGAGACCCCTCGCAACATCTAGCGCGTTGCCGTGATAGCTGATGCCTTGCGCGGTTTCATCGAGTTGTTTTGCAATAGCGTACAGGTCTTGGGTCACGATTTAAGCCTCCGGGTGGGGTTGATTCGATGCAGAGATTGTGCACGAAATAAACTGATCGGTAAAGCATTTATTTGCAACAAAGCATAAAAAGATCGAGCACAGCCCAGCAGCACAGCCCAGCAGCCCAGCAGCACAGCCCAGCAGCACAGCCCAGCAGCACAGCAGCACAGCCCAGCAGCACAGCCCAGCAGCACAGCCCAGCACAGCCCAGCAGCACAGCCCAGCAGCACAGCCCAGCACAGCCCAGCACAGCGGCATCGGTTCGCCTGGGTTCGCCTGGGTTCGCCTGGGTTCGCTTGGATTCTGGCCAATCGGGGATAGCGCGACCCCACCGTACCCGGCCCCACCGCTGAGCGACAAGGGCCAGGGGTCGCGCGGGAAACAGTAATTCACAACCACGCTGTACAATTATGCCAATTTAAGTAACGGCCACTATAAAAATTTTGCACAGCAACAATATGCCTATTTAAACAAGCTCCGCGTGTTGTCGGGTTTTTGAATAATTAGACCCCCCACCCCCACTATAAAAATTTTGCATGAACACTTGTCAAAGTTTTAACATGCCCAGACAAAAAAATGCCCGCTGGGTTGCGGGCAAACGAGGAGTCATAACATGAACTAACAGGAGAGGTGTGCACTTAGCACAAAGTAAATGTACACTGCAACCAACGAGAGGGCAAATCTGTCATCTACGCATATGAAAATGTTTGAGAACTTGGTGCACTTCGAGCCGGAAATATCACCGCCTGGCAACTTCGTACCGCTTGAGACTGCGGAGGTTAGCGCTGTGCTTGACGCGCAACTGGAGACCGCAAAGTGGCTTGAAGAGCTAGGAGCCCCTTCCGACGCTGATGTAGACGCCAAGGCCGAGCAGAAAGTTGCCAGAGAAGCGTTCAAAGCGTTGAACTTCGACGCCGACAGCAACGCACAGAAGAAAGCGCTTGTCTCTATCAAGACACCCGCCGCAGTGCAGCACCTCACAGGGATGCTGACCGCTTATGACTGGGACTTCATTCACCAAGCAAAAGAGCTTCGTGGGTATTGCGTCGCCAAAATCGTTGAAGAGACAAACAACCCCAACGCTAACGTCCGGCTGAAAGCCTTGCAGATGCTAGGCAACGTCACGGAGGTCGCACTCTTCACAGAGCGCATCGAAGTCACCAAAAAGGACGCTAGCGAGGAAGAGATCGAGAGCCGCTTGCGCGAGCGCCTGTCTAAGTTCATCACCGCCATTCCATCCAGCACCACGCCCGCAGAAGTTATCGATGTGAAGTCCATCGACGCAGAGATCGGGCAAGTAGTCGAGCGCCGAGATGCTTGAGGAACTCTCGTCTGAAGCAATCGCTTCGCTGGTGGCCAGCCTGCCATACATGCCGCTGGCAGAGAAAGAAGCCCTGTTGCAGGAGCTGGAAACGCTCGAACACAAGAAGCTGCTAAAGAGGTGTCGTGAAGACTTTCTCGCGTTCTGCGCTCATATTTATCCGGATTGGAAAGAGGGCCCTCACCACCGCTATATGAAGCCGTTGTTGCACAAGGCGCGCGACGGTGTAGAAACGCGGCTAACGGTCAGCATGCCCCCACGCTTCGGAAAACAACTAGACCACGACACTCCAATCTTGACGCAGAACAGGGGGTGGGTGCGGCACGGGGATCTAATCGTTGGCGACAAGGTGTTCCACCCCAGTGGCATGCCTACAGAAGTTGTGGGGCTCAGTGACGAGCAAACGCAGGACTGCGAAATAGAGACGTTTGACGGGGCGGTTATCCGCTGCCACGAAAACCACGAGTGGACGGTGTACGACCGCGCCAGCGCTAAATGGCGCACTGTCGAAACGAAGTTTTTTGAAAAGCAGAAGCTCTTGTCGGGGGAGCGAGCGCGTTTTCAGCTACCGCTAGTGCATGCTTTGCAGTTTCCCGATGCGGATCTACCACTGGATCCGTACTTCCTTGGTGCTTGGTTAGGTGACGGACGATCTTCGGCAACGGATATTTGTGGAGCCGAGGACGACATTGTGCGGATTGTTGATCGTATACCGCACGAAAAAGGGTCGCGGTGGGTGCATAAAGATACGGGGGTTGTTCACCAAAACTTTGTTGGGGTGGTTAAATCGTTGCGGGCTATTGGCGTGTTGAACAACAAACACATCCCTACGCTGTACATGCACGCCAGCGAGAGACAGCGCCGGGAGCTTTTAGCCGGTTTAGTTGATACAGACGGAACGCAGGACAAGACGGGGCGGATCCATTTTGATGGGCTTAGCGAAAGACTTGTGCGAGATGTGGCCGAGCTAGCACGCAGTTTTGGATACCGCGTGGGCGTGATACAAGTTCCTCAAGATATGCGCGAACGCGAGATTAAAGCTACAGCCCCAACATGGCGATGCTATTGGACGCCACATGACGGGCAAGGCGGCGGGACGCTGCCTCGCAAAAAAGCGCACCGCGTACGGGATAGACGCCAGATCGGCATTAAAGCGGTTCGTCGGGTATCACCATCAAAGGGGCGTTGTATACAGGTGGCTAGTGGGGACGGGCTGTATTTGGCGGGCACACACCTCACACCAACGCACAATTCCGAGACGATCGCATATCTATTTGTAGCTTGGTACCTTGGGCACATGCCCAACCATCACATCATGATGGCCACCCACACGGCAGCGCTCTCCGCTGACTTCGGGCGTAAGGTCAGGAACCTGCTCGACAGCGACAAGTACAAAGAGATCTTCCCCAACACGACGGTCTCCAAGGACAAGAGTGCTGCTGACAACTGGACAACGACCGCCGGGGGCAAGTATCTGGCCATCGGTATTGGTGCTAACGTAGCCGGTCACGGCGCGCACCTGCTGGTGGTGGATGACTTGGTCTCAGAGCAGGCCGTCTTGGCCAACCCAGACGCTGCGTTTGCCACCGCTTGGGAGTACATGCAGGTCGGCCCTCTACAGCGCCTGATGCCCGGTGGTCGGATAGTGATGATCGGGACACGCTGGGGCAAGAAGGACCCCATAGGGAGAGCGCTGGCTTGGGCGGAGAACAACCCCAACAGCACACCGTGGACTGAGGTGCGGTTCCCGGCCATCCTGCCGTCTGGCAAGAGCCTGTGGCCTGAGCAGTGGCCTGTGGATCAGTTGTTGGCCAAGAAGGCCGGTATGCAGCCCCAGTTCTGGGCCGCTCAGTACATGCAGGAGCCCACCTCCGAAGAGGGGGCCATACTCAAGCGCGAGTGGTGGCAGATATGGGAGAAGGACGACCCGCCGGACGTGGAGTTTGTGATCCAGGTATGGGATACGGCGCACGACACGAAGAGCCACAACGACTTCAGCGCCTGCATCACCTGGGGCGTGTGGTTCAACGAAGAGACCAGCCGCCATGAGATCATCATGCTCAACGCGGTCAAGGGGCGCTGGGAGTTCCCACAGCTCAAACAAAAGGCGTTGGATGAGTACAAGGAGTGGCAGCCCGAGTGTCTGCTGATTGAGAAGAAGGCTGCAGGAGCACCGCTCATCCAGGAGCTTCGGCAGATGGACATGATTGTGGAGGAGTACAGCCCCTCCCGCGCTGGTGCAGGCGTGTCCAACGACAAGAGAGCGCGAGTAAACTCGGTTGCACCGATGTTTTTCGATAAAGTCGTCTGGGCCCCAGACCACCGCTGGGCGTTCGAGGTTATCAACGAATGCGCGGAGTTTCCTCACGGAGAGCACGACGATTTCGTCGACGTCGTGTCGATGGCCTTGGCTCGCTATAGACGCGGGGGGTTTGTGTCGCTATCGTCTGATAGGAAGGACGAAGACCAATTCTTTCGTCGCCGGTCTGCTGCTTACTATTAAGGATAAGAGTTCTTATGGCTACTAATTTCATGGACAAGGGCCTGTACCAAGCCCCGCAAGGTCTAGAGCAAGAAGACGCTGAGCCCATCGAGATCGAGATTGTTGATCCCGAAGAAGTGTCCATCCACGCTGGAGACTTAGACCTCACCATCAAGCCCAAAGAGCCCAGCGCGGAGGACTTCGACGCTAACCTCGCCGAGTACATGGACGCGGCTAAGATGCAGGCAATGGCCTCAGAGCTTGAGTCCGACATCCAGGACGACCGCAGCAGCCGCAAGGACTGGGAGCAGACCTACATCGATGGCCTGAAGCTCTTGGGTCTGAAGTACGAGGAACGTACAGAGCCTTGGAACGGCGCTTGTGGCGTGTTCCACCCCATGATCACCGAGGCTGTGGTGCGCTTCCAAAGCGAGACCATCACCGAGACGTTCCCAGCCGCAGGCCCGGTCAAGTCGAAGATCATCGGCAAAGAGACGCCAGAGAAAAAACAAGCCGCAGAACGTGTCGTTGAAGACATGAACTACCAGATTACAGAGCGCATGCAGGAGTTTCGGCCAGAGCACGAGAAAATGCTGTGGAACCTGCCCGCCGCAGGCTGTGCGTTCAAAAAAGTGTATTTTGACCCCAGTTTAGACCGTCAAACGTCGATATTTATCCCCGCAGAAGACATTTTGCTGCCTTACGGCGTCACCGATGCACGCTCTTCGTACCGCGTAACGCACGTTATGCGCAAGACAAAGAACGAGATTTTGAAGCTCCAGCAGGCCGGTTTCTACTGCGAAGCCGAGATTGGCGAGCCGGAACACACCAAAGACGATATCCAGAAGGCCAAGGACAACGAAACGGGCTTCAGCGACATCAATGACGAGCGCTTTGTCCTGTATGAGTGCTGCGTTGACCTGGACTTGCCCGGCTTCGAGCACGAGGAAGACGGCAAGCTTACCGGCATCGCACTGCCCTACGTCATCACGATCATTCGCGGCACCAACACCGTCCTGTCTATCCGCAGGAACTGGAAAGAAGACGACGATCTCAAGCTCAAGCGTCAACACTTCGTCCAGTACAACTACATCCCAGGCTTCGGCCCCTACGGCTTCGGGCTGTTCCACCTGATCGGCGGCTTCGCCAAGTCGGCAACGGCCATCATGCGACAGTTGGTGGACGCAGGTACGCTGTCTAACCTGCCCGGTGGCTTGAAGTCTCGCGGTCTGCGCATCAAGGGTGACGATACCCCCATCGCTCCAGGCGAGTGGCGTGACGTGGACGTGGGCTCTGGTGCGATGCGCGACAGCATCCTGCCCCTGCCCTACAAGGAACCCAGCGGAACGCTGTACAACCTGCTCAACACTATCGTTGAAGAAGGCCGCCGCTTCGCTGCCACCGCCGATATGCAGATCAGCGACATGTCAGCCCAGGCCCCGGTGGGCACCACCCTCGCACTGCTGGAGCGTCAGCTCAAGGTCATGTCGGCTGTGCAGGCCCGCGTGCACTACGCGCTCAAGCAAGAGCTGGGTCTGCTCAAGGACATCATCGCCGACTACGCTGAGGCCGACTACAGCTACGAGCCCGAGACAGGTCGCCAGACCGCACGCAAGGAAGACTTCAAGCATGTCGACATTATCCCGGTGTCCGACCCGAACGCGACCACGCTGGCACAGCGCGTCGTACAGTACCAAGCAGTCATCCAGCTTGCCCAGAGCGCCCCACAGATCTACGACCTGCCCCAGCTCCACCGTGGCATGTTGGAGGTTCTTGGCATCAAGAACGCCGAGAAGCTAGTCGCCCTGCCCGAGGATCAGAAGCCGGTTGACCCCGTGACAGAGAACATGTTCGTGCTCAAGGGCAAGCCCTTGAAGGCGTTCATACACCAGGATCATGAGGCACACATCAAGGTGCACATGGCAGCAATGCAGGATCCGATAATCATGCAGCTTATGGGGCAGAACCCCCAGGCACAGGCACTGATGGCCGCCATGCAGGCACACATCGCCGAGCACGTAGGCTACGGCTACCGTCAGAAGATCGAGCAACAACTCGGCATGGCCCTGCCTCCAGAAGACGAAAAGCTGCCACCAGAGGTCGAGATCGCCATGTCCGGCATGATGGCTCAGGCTGCTCAGCAGTTGCTCCAGCAGAACCAAGCAATGGCTGCACAGCAGCAAGCCCAGCAACAGGCGCAGGATCCCGTCCTCCAGATGCAGCAGCAAGAACTGCAGCTCCGCTCACGCGAGCTGGACATCAAGGAAAAGCAGATGCAGATCAACGCGGCTGCCGAGTCGGATCGCATCGACATCGAGCGCGAGAAGATGGAGAACACCTCCGAACTAAGCATGCTCAAAATCAGCAAAGACGTCGAGCATAAGCAGCAGAACCTGCAAGCCCAGCAACAACGCGAAGGTGTGCGTATGGGGATAGATATTGCCAAGAGTAAGCAGCAGGCTGCGACGCAGGCCCGACAAGCCGCGATGCAGAGCGCACAGAAACAAACTAAGGAATAACGTCCGTTATGATGAAAGAATTCGCAAGCGTACTGCGCAACAAACTACGCACGGACATGAATAACTACGCTGACGACCTCGCGGGTGGGGGTTGTCGGTCTTTTGACGAGTATCAGAAACTCTGCGGCGTGATTCAGGGCCTAGCGATCGCAGAATCCCACCTACTGGCTCTGCTAGAGAAAGTCGAACAATCAGATGAGTAACATCATTTTGCCCCCAGGCATCAGCCTGCCAGCACCTATTCAACCTGTGGACAAACCGGAAGACACTCCGCAAGAGCAGAAAGCCACGCAGGTTCCCCAACCTACGGGCTACAAGCTGTTGTGCGTTGTTCCAGATGTTTCAGACAAGTTTGAAAACTCGTCCATCGTTAAGGCCGAGGCATTCATGAAGTCTGAGGAACACGCCACGACGGTTTTGTTCGTGTTGAAGGTCGGCCCGGATGCGTACAAAGACGCAGCCAAGTTCCCGTCTGGTGCGTGGTGTAAAGAAGGCGACTTTGTTCTGGTTCGCACCTACTCTGGCACCCGGTTCAAGATCTACGGCAAAGAGTTCCGTTTGCTTAACGACGACCAGATTGACGCCGTTGTGGAAGACCCTCGCGGCATCAGCCGCGTTGCTGCGTAAGGAGGCACTATGACTGAAGAATTTAAGTTCCCCGATGAGCAAGAGTCGAAGGTTGTCGTCGACAGCGGCGATGACTTCGAGGTTGAGATCGTTGACGATACTCCTGCGAAAGATCGCGGTCGCAAGCCGCTGGATCGTGAAGTTGCGGATCCGTCTGACGATGAGTTGGAAGCGTACTCTGATGGCGTCAAGAAGCGCATCAAGGAGCTTACGCACGCTCGGCACGATGAACGCCGTGCGAAGGAGTCGACGCTGCGCGAGAAGCAGGAACTCGAACGGGTTGCACAAGCCCTGATCGACGAGAACCGCCGACTCAAACAGCAGTACAACGAAGGCGCCAAGCAACACGCTGAGACGGCCAGTTCTGCGGCTGAGTTGGAGTTGGATAACGCGCGCAAGAAACTGAAGGCTGCGCACGAAGCGTTTGATACTGATGCCATTATTTCGGCACAGGAAGAAATGGCTGACGCGAAGATGCGTTTGCAGCAAGCCCGGTATGCCCGGCAAGTTGCTTTACAGCCGCAAGAAGAAGTGGTACAAACCCCTCAACAAGTGCAACAAGCACCCCAGGTCGATGAAAAGACACTGCGCTGGCAGGCAAAAAACCAGTGGTTTGGGGCAGCAGGGCACGAGGATATGACCAGCTTTTCACTAGGGCTGCACCAAAAGCTAGTGAATTCGGGGGTAGACCCTCGCTCTGATGAGTATTTCGAGCAGATTGATGCTCGCCTGCGTTCGGTGTTTTCGGATTTCTTTGGTTCGGACAATACCCAAAAGTCCGGTGATGGATCCAAGCGGCCAGCAACGGTCGTAGCTCCGGGGACTCGCTCTACTGGCGCAAAAAAGATTCAGCTTACGTCCACGCAAGTCGCGTTGGCTCGCAAGTTTGGACTTACCCCACAGCAATACGCTGCTGAAATCGCAAAAATGGAGAAATCAAATGGCTGAAGCCCGCACCCCTCGTGAGCTTGCCTCACGCGAAAAAACTGCTCGTATGGTGTACACACCCCCGAGTTCCTTGCCTGACCCTAATCCTGAGCCCGGATACGTGTATCGCTGGGTAGCGACTCACGTTCTCGGACAGGCAGACCCCACCAACGTGTCCAAGAAGTTGCGCGAAGGATGGGAACCGGTCAAGGCTTCCGATCACCCTGAACTGATGCTGCTGGGTAACAAGTCAGGAAACGTCGAAATCGGCGGCCTCATGCTCTGCAAGATGGCCAAAGAACGTGCGCAAGCACGCGACGAGTACTACGCTAACCAAGCTAAAGCGCAGGTTGATTCGGTTGACAACAACTTTATGCGAAACAATGACCCCCGCATGCCGCTGTTCTCGGAGAAGAAGACTTCTACGAGCCGGGGCGTGGGTTTTGGTTCTGGTACTTAACTAGGAGTCTTTTATGGCCTCGACGCTCTCTCCCTACGGGCTTAAGCCTGTAAACCTGATTGGCGGGCAGTCTTACGCTGGTTCTACCCGCGAAGTGAAGCTGTCTACCAACAACACCGCTGCTATCTATAACGGCGACGTTGTTCAACTGTCTGCTGC
>Ga0129333_10004992_pt1 | contig 12434 bp, 17 predicted proteins | sample CPB6_08_DNA_FD_94474 | JGI IMG/M metagenome (GOLD analysis project Ga0129333, IMG submission 94474) | Freshwater to marine salinity gradient microbial communities from Chesapeake Bay, USA - CPBay_Sum_0.6_0.8_DNA | ecosystem: Environmental > Aquatic > Marine > Coastal | place: USA: Chesapeake... | reverse complement strand
AATTAGAACCTTCGCAATCAACAGTATGTAATTTTTCTACAAGTTCAAGAGCCTTTTTGTACCATTCCAATATTTGAGGGTTTTTTTCTTTTGACATAATTTCTTTTGCAACTTTTTCAAAAGACACGGAAAGACCATCAGATATATATGCCATTATTTTAGGGTCATTCCAGTATTCAAGTGCAATTTTATTCATTTCATTTTTGTCCAATTCTATTTTTGCTTCTTCATACCAATCTTTCATTTGGTCTACCTCAAAAAAGAATGCACATCTCATGATGTCGTCCATTGCATAACTTAAAGATGCAATGGAATTCCACCATTCTGTTCCCATCGCCCATCCGATATAGGCGACCTTTTCTTCAAACAATTCATTTTCTACCCAAATCAATCGATTTTCTGAGTGGTCAAGAAAATCCGTTTTACTGATTGCAGGAACAGCATCTGTTATCATATCAATAACAGCGCTGTACACATTTTCCCTACAAGCAAAACGATTTATTTCATCCAGATATCCCCGTTTTTCTGCTTTTGCAATTAGAGCTTCAACTATGTCTTTGTCAAAATCTGCAAACGGTTTTACTTTAGAATCTTTTGCGTAAAGACTTAAAAGCGGTAAGCGCAAAAGTTGATTGTTCAAGGGTTGTCTTGCCTCCAGTCTTGTCTGAGACCGAAGACGGCGTTCGCCCATTGATTCAACAATCACTTTGTTCAACAAAGTAATTTTTTCTTTGTCGCGTTTAGACAAAAACCCCTCGGCAGTCATAAACCGCCGAGGGGTCGTTTTTGCCAATACGCGCCTGATACGGCGGCTAATCATCCGTGTTGACCTACAGATGTTTGAATGGTATATACCAATTCCGTTCCGTCATCAGAAAGGTCGGGCTCGGGTGTTTTGGCATTTACCAGTTCAGGATATTGATAGCTAAGTAATTCAATAACCTGATAAGGATGAAGATTGGAATCAGGGTCTTGGATGCGTTCGTTTTTAAAAACAAACACACGTTTTGGAGCAAGTTCTTGAATGCTCATCAGGCTTTTGTCTTTTTTAAATATTCTTCTTTTTGCTTCGGATAAAGCTCGTCAAGCACTCGTTTAAACTCAGGGTCTTCCAAGTGGGCTGCAAATTTTGTCTTTAATTCTTTTGCAAGTTCAAGCCATTTGGCAAGTCCATCCGGATCTCCAAGAACAAGATTTGCATCCATTTCAGTCAAATGACCGCGCAGGTCTTTGATAAAAGGCGCCTCTACTACTTTGGGCTGAAGAGGTGGTGCATTTTCGATTTCGTCAATTAAACTGATTTGCGCCGTTTCGGTTTTTACTTCAATTGTCGGCGTTTCAACAACAGAATTGACGCTTGTTTCAGTACGGGTGGCTTTGGGCCGACCCCGTTTAGTCGCAGCAGCATTAGTCGGAACATCACTTGCCTTTGGAGTTTCAATAGGCTTTTTGCTTTCATTTTGAAAGCTGACGTCGATTATTTGCATTCGCTCAGAAAGAAGACTAAGCGTTTGCTGGTCGGATAAACGGCGTTCAATTTCCTGATAATCCGAACCACTCAAAACCCGAACAAGAGGTTTAAAATCAGGGATATTCAGTTTTTTGCGTCCAGAGACAAGAAGCAATACCCGAATAGCGCCATTTTCGCCTCCGTCAATTTGAATGCTTACGCGCATTCCTTTTTGCACCAATGGTGCGATTTCTTTAATCATTTGTAAAGTTGTTGGGTTATTTTTTCCAAGACATTGTAATGACCTTTTTCAACAAGATCTGCAATGTCTTTGCATTCACTTGGCCAATCAATTTTTACGGGCTTAATATACGGATATGCTTCTGTAATTTTTTGCATCCAATCATGTCCCGTTTGGTCGTTGTCGTAAAGAATAAAAATCTTTTTGCTATTCTGGAGTAAGCAAATAACATGAATTTCACTTGGCAAAAGAGACTCTGCATTAAATGATACACAATTGCATTTTAAATGCTGTATACCACAAAGGGCATCTTTTTGCCCAGCTGTAATTAAAGTCGGCCCCTTTTCTGGTGATTCAATTAATTGCTTGAATCCGAATATGTCATCCCTTGTTGTGTTGCTTGGTCCATAACGGTATTTTTTCTCGTGATGCATTGGTCTGTATAATTTCCAATGCTTTCCGATGTTATACCCATACAACACATTTTTTCCATCCAAGGATGCTGAACGAACGGTATAGGTGCCATTGTCATTAATGACAGTAGCATGGTCAAGCGGATACACCCCGTATTTTGCAAGAAGCTCTTGCGTAAGTCCGTATCGGTGTCCCCAGAAAAGGGTATCCCTCACATCCCATTCGCGCTTCACCGGTTTAATTACCGTATTGTTCACCCGCATGTTTTTAAGTGCCTGACGGCTCTTCAGCACAGCGGAAGGAACAACAATGTCATTCCCTCCAACCATGCCAAAGAGCCTGTCAAGTGCAACTTTAAAATCAACGTTCCATGCCTCCATTGCGAGGGAAAAGATGTCTCCACCGTCCTGGGCAAAATCTTTCCAGTGGAACTTTCCATCCCTGCCATAGTAAACCGAGAACGACGGATGTGAATCCTTGCGAAATGGGCTGGAAATGGCTTTCCCTAATGTCAAGGAAGTACCAAGTATTTGCTCTGCGAGCTTTAACTGGTCAGCGCCAAGTACAGCCTCTTTTTTCATTCTATCAAGGAATATCCTCCAGAATACTGGAAGTGCTCGGTGCTGCAGGGGTATCACCAATGGAAATCAGCGGAGCAGCTTTGCTTGCAGATTCGGGTTCATTAAGACGCGCTTGATCTGCTTCAGACAAAAGTGTCAATGCCCCAGCTGCATCAAATTGATCGCGCATACGCTCAATATCAGAGGCAGGTCCGTAATACCATGCACTTGCATTGTTTACGATTACAGGACGTTTCCCATCGCGTTCCCAAAGCGTTTGACGCACTTTCACAGCCACACAAACCTTTTTGTTTTTCAAGTGCTTGGTTGCAAGAACTTTCAAGTGGTCAAGGTCACGAACTTCGGTAAGTTCATGTCCTGCACTTTGAAATAATTCAGCCATTTTACTAATGCCATATTTAACCCATCCTTCTTCTCCGGACAGCATAAACTCCTCCTCAATGGGAGAATATTCATTGTTTTCAAAATGGAATCCGAATTTAATAAACGGACGACCAGCTGCTTTGCCTTTTTCACGAACACCAATTTCAATGTCATTGATGCTCAATGCATAAACACCCGGTGTTTTTACGCGTTTGGTATTGCCACCAGCGCGTTCTTTGTTTGCACGATTGATATCGTCAAGCGTTTCACGAGAGATAAGTGTCATGGTTTAATGGTTTTGGTTTAGTTTTCTTCTGCGTGTTCTTTCATTCGTTCAATTACAGCCATGATATCATTTGGGATGTAATCGTCTTCAAACATGCCCATTGGAGTTTTGGCTTCGCGTACGCCGTCATCATGCGTCAGAAATACATAGCGTTCTTTCAATGGCTTTTCGGCCAGAATGATGGAATGCAGTACAATTTCTACATGAGAAACGGGAACGGTTGTATTGCCAATTACACGGCCAAAAGTTCGAAAAGATTTGCGGCCAGTCTGGTCATTGTCGACGTGGTTGATCATGATAATAACCATATCACCACGCAGTTTTGGGAGAATTCCAAAAATGCTGTTATGCACTTCAATGCCAAATTCTTCCCAACGCTGGAATGGATTTTTACCTCTGCCAGCTTCCATAAAAGCTTCACTACGGGTAACCGCAGCTTGGGCATGTGTAAAATCCTCTAGAATTACATATTTGATATTTGGCCTGCTTGCGCTAACAAAAAGCAATTTTTCGCCAATATCGCGTGGGCGAACAACTGCTACAAGTCGCTTATCCCATCCCTGTTTTTTCCAACCCGGCCATACAGGATCTTTGGTATTGGGCCGAAGAATTATACTTTCATTAACGGGCAAATTGCGAAGTGATGTGGTTTTACCAGAACCACTTTCACCTTCAATAATGATCATTTTTGCCCCCATTCCCACCGGTTGTGGTTCTTGTGCTGTTGACATTTGTAGTTTGTTTGGAGTTGATCATGTAAAAACGTCCTACACCCTTGATATCAAGCCTATTTCCTTTTTCAAGTTCATCAGCCAAGCGTCGCCAAAAATGATTGCTGAGTTTGCTCAATACTGTTGTACTGAGTGTGTGTTTTTGGGCAACTCGTTCGGCAATTTCGCGTGGCGTGATTTTTTTTCTCATTCGGAAATAATGCTTAGTTGCTCTGCTGCAGAACGTGGCATCCCAAGCTCCTCCCTTGTTGCCTCCCGGCTTCGGCAGAACTCAAGATTATGCCTCAAAAACAATGTCTTACCTGTTGCTCCGCTTTCACGAGAGAATGGAATTTGACATTCCAGTACGCCCTTGGTCTGATTAAAGTCATCTTCAGACAAAATGCCCTCATTAACCAATGATGGATACATTTCCACGCGGTGAAGAAGGATAAGCGTGTTTACGTAGTCGTTTAGACGATTAGAGCCACGAGAATGCTTTGCCGATGGGCGATAGAGATTCTCTTTATTAAAATGACCTACGCTTTCTTTGCCAAGATGGTGGAGCAAAAAGATAAGACCTGAAGTGCGGTCGCGTACATCGACCAACTCACTTGCAATGTAGTCATCGTGTGCATTTCCTTCTCGTCCATTTGATGGGCGAATAAGACCAATGTTATCCACAATGGTAATCTTGTTGCCATCACTGTTTTTTAGCATATCCAACTTCAGTTCTTCCATGTCCATCTTGCGATTGATGAAACGGATTTTCATTTCTTGAAGCATTTGTAATGCTTTTCGAATTCGGTCCTGTTCATCTACAGCAGGAATTTTATTGCGGCCATTAACAGTATTGCTGTCAATCATTGTCAGGTAAGCCGCAAGCAACATGGTAAGTTCTACATCATCCATCTCGAACGTATACCAATTGATGCCTTCAATTATGCTGTTGCGCTCCATTAGACTCATGGCAAGTTCAAGCACAAAGCGGGTTTTGCCCACTTTCTGTTGAGCGGCAACCATAATCAATTGTTTGGGACCGAGACAAATCAGTTCATCCAGCTTGGGCTTGCCTGTTGTCCATATTGGCGGAACTTTGCCAGAATAAATCATGGCAAGCCTGTCAGCTGTGCGTTTTGCTGTATCTACAACACTTGAACTTACAGCAGAACCCTTGACCTTGCAGAGCATTTGCTCTATGCCCTTCATGACCTCCATAGTCGGGGCTTTTTGAGTCAATTGGTCATTGATGTAAGCCGATATTTTGAGATACAAACCACCGTTGTACTGTTCTTTAAGTTCATGGGTGAAATAACGCATATCGACAATGGGGTCTTCATGCGCTTGTTCACGAAACCATTCAATTACAGAACTGTCAACGCCAAGTTTTTCCAACTCGCGTGTAATGATGGTCAATGTTGGATGAATGCCACTTTTGGCAATTTCCTTCATTGCCATCACTACAGCTTTTTCCATTCCATCCAGCAACTCAATGTCAAAATCGACAATGTGTTCCGGATACCGAAGCAGAAGCGGAATAATCATGCGCCAGGAAATAGGTTTTTGCGTTTTAGTGGGCCATAATTTTCCAAATAACCTTGCGCATCCATCCACGATTGAAACCCTCTGATAAAGCGGGCTTCAGTACGAGTGCGCTCTGCTTCTTTAATATAGGCCTGCCACTTCTCTTTGACCAGCCCAAAGGTAAGAAGATTTGTTGATGGCAACAAAATATTTCTTCGCAATTTGAGCTCCAAGTTGATATAGCTGTCCTCGAAATTGCCTCGTGCATGAAGCGACCAGATGTCTTTGTAAAACTCTTCAATTGTCACTTTGCACAAAACAGGGTCTCCGAGAAGTGCGGTCATCTTCTCGGTCCACATATCAAGCAGGTATTTCCGACAGACCTACTTGCTGGGGAACGCGCAACATTAGATTCATGCCAATGGTCTTCATCAGTCGACCATATTTGCTCACCACGTCCGTAGGGTCCCCGCCCGTTAGACGCCAAGACAATACACGAATTTCATTTCCTTCCAAATTATTATACTTGGAATGCAGGCTACCGATGCAATGCCTAACATCATCCATCATGCACAAAATAACACGAAGCTTGCTATCTACTATAACTTCTTCCACAAATAACTCACCTGACATGATTTTAAACATTAATTCCTGATGCTGGGAAATACCCCGGACTTTTGTCGCAATGGTCGTTTGGTCAATGTTCATTTTTTGTGTTTTGTTTGTTTTTGTCCAATTCAAGAATAGCGGCGGACATTTTACCGCTTGTTTTTTCCAATTCTTTCAGAAGTGATTTTTGAATTTTATCAATGCCTTTTGAAGACAGATTTTTGATGTAACCAATGATTTCGCTTATGCTGTTAAAAGACATATGCAATAAGGCGATGTCTTTTTGAACAGGGTCTTGATTTTTTGTTTCCTCTTCAGCTTGACGAATGGCATGCATAATTTCCAATTCATTGGAATTGCCATTTTTTACAAAATCAAAAACTTCTTTTACAGGAGTTGAATGAAGATTTTGGTCGTGAATGCCATTTTTATTAAGCATCCACCATCCAAACTCGTTCTTTTTTGCACCTGAACGCTCAAGTATCATCCGTTTATAACGAAGCTCTTCTTCTTCAACAAGCTTTTCGTTTATGGCTTTTTGTTTTTGAAGTGCATCATAAGCAGGAACTACTTTGGTTTCAAGTAACTCTATAAGTGATTCGCGACTTGCAGTTCGCAACATTGCGTCAGAAATCGTTACATCCGTACCGGGAAGCACCCATAAAGCAGGAATTGTTGTTGCATCCATGACCATTCCCAATTTGTTTGACAAATGGTTGCATCGGTCATTGTAACGCTTGTCAAGTTGGGCAATAAGTTCTGCTTCCTTTTTGATTTCGTTTTCATCATACAACGAAATCCGTTGGCGTAATTCTTTTTCTGCTTCATGTACACCTTCAAGAATACCATCCACCCTTTCTTTTAAAAGGCGTTGTATTTTCAGAAATGGTTCTGTGGTTTTTTTACGCCACGTTTCATTCTCTGTCCTTGTCTTTTGAAGAAGTGTAGCAAGTTCTGTTGCTTTTTCCCGTGAGCTTTGATCAGTTATTATAATATGCGAAGAGTCGACTAACGGGATAATACTTTCCCGTGAATGAGGCATTGAAGCAGATAGTGCAAGTACAAGCCCCTCGGGGTCTTGAATTGGTTCTTCAGCTTGTAGCTGGGTCAGGTCGTAATTCATTTATTAAGTGTTGGAAGTTGATGTGTTCGTTTGCTGTGTTAGCTATTAATTCACGTCCATCACAAAGTCGGAAATAGCCTTCTGGTATAATTGCTTTTTTTACACGAATACCGCGTGATTCATGATATTCCCTAAAAGCATTTGACAAGGCTTTGTGGTCTTTTATTCTATCCATGGTATTAAAAAAATAAGCGGGGTCGGCCTAACTCCGACCCCGCTATTCAACAAAACCCCTGTTACCCTTTTGGGAACAGTTCATCCTCGAGAGCAGTAAGCCGATTACTGCCTGCACGAAGGTCGTCTATATTATCCATGCACTCCAAAATTGCCTTTAAATCAAGCGGATTCTGTGATTTGAGTGCTTCTAGCCGATTGCTTTCGGCCGTAACTGCGCAGTTTGTTTCCAATAAGCTGGCTTGCAATTGCAATTTTGCTTTTGCGCTTACGTGTTCGGATTGCATTTTTTCCGATTCGCCCATGTTCAGCGTCAGTCGTTGTAAATAACTTTTCTTGTACATCTGTAGTTTCTGTAGAATTTTTAAATGTTTCCAAAAAGTCATTGAAAGGCATTGGATTTCCAACAGTTTTAAAATGTCTCAAAAATTGCCAACCAACGCCCTTAACTGCATTTTTTCTACCGTTGTATTTGACTGTGCGTTCTTTGGTATTTGGCGTTTTGACAATTACACCAACTTCGCCAGTAAGGCCATACTTGGGATTTTTGCCTTCTGAAACGCGGTAAACCCCAGTCAAATCAGACGAAAAAACATTTACATGCATAATTCTTTGGACAAGTGTGTTGTTAAAAACAATGATTTCTTGTCCATTTGGCATATATGTTCTTTCTGTTTCTGTGTCAAACAATATAACGTAATGCAGTTTTCCGGACTCTAGAATCACAATGTATTCTGTCATGAGTTTTTCAAATATTCTGCATAGCTTTTGTAAAATGTTTGAGGAAGTTCCAGCTCCAATTGATTGTCATCATCTTTTATCCAACGATGCATGTGGTATCCAGCACCGCTTTTGTAATGATGAACGTTTGTTGGAGCGGTTTTCTTGTAGTATTCTACAAAATCTGCAATGTATTCTCCCGTAGGTGCTTCTCCTTGCGAAAAGTAAATATAAGGATTTACAATGCGTTTATCATCAAGAATGACCGTGGTTTTTTCCCGTTTATAAACCACGGGATGCCCCTCAAGTTGGTCAATTTCATTGAGCAATTGCATTGGGTCGACATTGTACACTTCAACACGAATGTTTAATCCTTTGCCATTTTCATCCACACCCTTGTATAGACGTGGAACATAAGATGCTGGTGGCATTCGGTGCAAGTCTTGTGTCCATCCAGAACCAACAAATTCTGCATTGCGCATGTAGTTTAAGTGGTTACCCATTTTGCTTCGCAGGGTGCCATAAACAGCAAGCATTATAGGTTTCAAAACACTTCCATTTGACATAAGCAATTCGTCTTGCTCTATCCATGAACCAGCAACTCGAACATTGCCTGTATTGGTATTTACAAGTGCAAATCGCGCATTGAAATAGTTCAGAATTACATCGCGTTTTTTTGCATTGACCATTGACAACATTTGAGCAATTGCTTCCGTATCAGTTTTGCCAGCCTGTGTATTGATGTTGCTGATTGTGCCATTCATAAAAAGAACTTCATTTTCGTCAATTTTGAATGGATGCACATTTGCCTCATTTACAGGGCCAACGGATGCAAGTCTGAAATGATGAACTGCCGGACCAGATGACAACGCTATTTGCTTTGCTTTTTTATTGTCTGTCGTCCTTACAACTTCGCCGGTCTTCAGATTGACCATGCCATAGCCATGTTGATTGTTTTTTATGGCTTTGTCAACCATGGTTTCTGTTAAACGACCGCCCTTTTTGTCAATGATTATGATGCACATTTTTGCAATAGGTTTATGATTTTGCTATCCGTGATATTTATTCCGCTTGTGTAGAAATCAGCAAGACGCCAAAAAATGTCTTGACGCACTACAAATTCATCGTGTGTATAGACTTGACGTAGCATTTTTCTGATTTCGCCTCCAGGTTTCAAGCCCTCAAACATGCGCTCATAAGTCATTGGCATTTCCCGCGTACTTTCAAGCATCATAGCAACCAAGTCAGCTCGCCAAAGCAAATTCTTGATGTTTCTGACCGCAGGGAATATGCGCAACTCAATGCTTCCGGAATTGTGAATAATTGCAGCATAGTGTTTATTGCTGCTATACATCCGTTGTTTTTCTTGTACCGGTTTGCAATAAGTTGACTTTAGCATTCTGCGCGGATACAATGCCATGAGCAATGGAATCCATGGGTCTATGCGTTTGAACAGTTCTTCGGCGTTGTAGCGCATATCACTGATGTGAATATGACCGCCACAACTCAAATCCCATTTGGCATTGATAATTTTTTCAGCAAGTTTTACATCACGCTTAAAACCGTCCATCCACTGAAGGTTGTACGCACGGGTAATAACTTCAAATCCGCCAGAACTCAGCGATGAATCACTTTCCACCCACCAACCCTGTGGAAGTATTTTATTCATGCTTGGTTTGCCGAATTTTTGCCTTATCGTTTCGTCTGTCCGCTCAATTTCAAATCCGATGCGAAACGGATTAAGCATATTTGCGTGGTCAACAGCCCGTCGTCCATTGTGATACGACAGCATTGCAATTGAAGACAAATAGGAAGGCTCAGTAATGCCGTCTTTATTGACAATTCGTTGATGACCATTTTGGATGTAAACATCTTCAAAAGACATCATTGAAAGACAACCTTCTCCAATCCAGATGTGACCATTAAGGCGGTCTTGTATTATTCTGCCATTATTGGCACTTGCTGAATGACCACAGGCTGAACAGATTTGAACTGGCGCATCATTCGAAATCCATGAATTATCGTGCTCTAACCATATTGATTTGGAGCGTTCCATGTATTTACCCGAGAAGCCATTCCATACATAATCAGCAGGGTCTAGTGTAGAATCATGTCCCATCATGACACGACTCCGTGAGAATCGTTTCATTTTAGGTATCATGCGCCTTCAATTTCAGCGTTGGTTTCGCGTTCGCGCTCCATTGTCAAAATGCGGGAAACAACCGAAGTCGGAAGGACTTCACCGGGAGGCGTATTGATTTGGTTTGCCTCAAAGCGAAGACAAAGTGCATTGTAACGAGAATTCAAATTGCTGACGCTTGAATCCATGCGCGAACTTGTTTCTACAAGCATGTTGCGCATGCTGTCCATGCGTTCATTCACTTTTGTAATTGCATTGTTATAAATCGTGCTTCGGTCATTTGCATCTATGCTTTGCAAGCGCACAAACATTTCATCTACACGGTTTTTGATGTCCGCAATTGCCTTAAGCATGTTTTCGTTGCTGAGCGTTGCTTGTTCAGACATTGATTCAACCGTAATCGAGCGGATTTTTTCAATGTCATTTGCAAGCGATTTGCGAATTGTCATCGCCATGTGCCCCGATTGATTGATTTTTTCATGCAGTTCCTCTTGAATGGTATCCACATGTTGTTTCAATTCAGCAAGACGCTTGCTTGCGGCAGGAGGCATTTCATTGCGCCAGTCAAATTTTTCTTGGTCATTGCGCACCTCAATTGAAATCAGGCGCTCTTCGAATTGCTTGATAAGCTTCATGACCTTGGAGCCATGATCCATTACAACTGCACTTAGTTCAGTGTGTTGTTCTCGGTTGTTTTTACGCAATTCGTCAAAGCCATATTTTAATGCATTGACTTGAGTCAGTACAGCATCTCGTTCCCCAATTGTTTTTGAATGTTCTTCCAGCAAATGATTGATTTGATTTTCCATTTGCTGAAACATCTTGGGGTCATAGGGCTTAAGCTTGCGCCGTTCTTTTAAAATCTTTTTTTCCTCATTTCGCTTTTTGCGTTTTTGATTCCATTTTTTGAAAATGGCAACAGGATTGGGGAGGTGAATGCTTAATTGTTCCATGTTGTTTTAGAGATAGGTAATTGTCGGATGGTTTTTTGATTCAATCAATTCATTCAATTCAGAAGGCATAAAATCTGTGTTTACAAAACCAAAAAAGGTTGTTTTTTCATTTTTGCTTTTGAAAACCATTAGTCTGAATGGCTTGTTTACGGCGATGACTTTGCCAAAAAACTTATCATCGTAAGCACTTAACGCAATTTGTATGGCTCCACTTGAAACTGTATTCCCTATTTGTGATGTACCAGGAGTAAAAGTCACTTTATCCTTCATTTGAATCATGTGTTTTCCAATGTCTTCTATTTTGCTATATATGTTTGGAGCAACAACCGTACTAGTTGGTTGAAAATCCAGAAGACATTCTTGTTCTACATGAACAATCCGATTTTCGTAGCGACCAAGCAAGCCAGTGTATAACGTGCACAATACTTCAATTTCAGCACCAATGGGAACATTCTGGTCCCTCATTTTGCCGTTGTGATCACAAATGATTTTTGTTGTCATAGGTATTTAAAAAGAGAAGCGGGATGACAGCAATGCCGTCACCCCGCTTCGTATTATTAGTAACTACTAATCTTGCATCATTGCATAGTAGTCCATCCAAATGTGTTCTTTGCTTTCCCTGTCTTCTCTTTTTTGCCTGATGCTTTGAAGCCGCTCAATTTTCTCATCATCCATAATAGATGGTTGAGGTTTTTCTTTTTTCTTCAATGTTTTTTTCCGATTACTCATTGTTGATGTGATTAATAGTCTTCGTTGATGTATTGATATTCTTCTTCGTCTGATTGATTTTCAGACACTTGCTTTTCCGAAAGTATCTGGAATTCGGTTACAATAATCTCCCGGGTAATAATTTTATCTTCTCCTTGCATACGGGATTGATTTGTAATTCGGCCGCGAATAATAATTTTCATTCCGCCTTTTACCTGATAGCGAATGGCCTGTGCAATACGGCCATAGGCTTGTACGCGCTGAACGTGTACAAAATCTACGTATTCTCCTTCGCGGTTACGGAATGAGTCTGGTACCTGAATGTCAAGACTTACACGACAAGGACTTTCGTCCTGAATGATATAAGGATCTTGCCTTACGGTTCCGCCAAGTTGAACGTGGTTGTTGATTTGATTATGGGACATTGGGTGAATATTT
>Ga0129333_10004991_pt1 | contig 12436 bp, 5 predicted proteins | sample CPB6_08_DNA_FD_94474 | JGI IMG/M metagenome (GOLD analysis project Ga0129333, IMG submission 94474) | Freshwater to marine salinity gradient microbial communities from Chesapeake Bay, USA - CPBay_Sum_0.6_0.8_DNA | ecosystem: Environmental > Aquatic > Marine > Coastal | place: USA: Chesapeake Bay... | reverse complement strand
TCTCTCTTAGGGGATGTGCTACCCGCCATGGCGGCTAGGGCTGTCGGTGCTGATGAGTATGCGGCCCGTCAGATGGCTGAGGCTGCTGAAACCCAGAAGGAAATTGAGGCTAAATACGGTGCTCGATATAAAGAGCTGTCTGACGTTAAGGGTCTTGGGGATGTACTGCCGTTTGTGGCTGAGACCGTCTTGGAGCAGGTGCCTAACCTAGCCGCTGCCGTAATACCCGGTGCCGGTGGAGCCATGGTGGGGGGTCGCCTAGCCGCCCAGCAGGCTGCAAAAACTCTAGCAGCACGAGAAGCAACCCAAGCTGGTAGCCGGTATGCGGCTATGAAAACGGCCCAAGGCGCTGCCTATGGTGGCGGGGCGGGTGCTTTCCTTGGCTCTTACGCCATGAACGCCCCAGAAGTTTTCCAAAACATTTACGAGGCAACCAAGGATGAAGCTACTGGCGAAGGTCAGATGGCGCTTGGTGCTTCTTTAGTAGCAGGCTCGGTTTCAGCCGCACTTGACTCAATCCTGCCTGCTTACTTGGTTCGGCAGTTTACCCCCGGTATGAAGGCTGGGGTTGTAGAAAAGCTCCTAGAACGGTCTGGTATGGCTCCCGGTGTAGCGCGAGGCGCCACGGCTGGCCTTATTACTGGTGCCGCTACCGAGGCTCCTACCGAGGCGGCTCAAGAGGCTATTAGTATTGCCGCCGAGAAGTTTGTAGATGAGCACTCGGATGTCTGGAATGGCAAAGACTTTAACCGGCTTGTTGAGTCGTTTGTCCGAGGCGGTGTCGGCGGTGGCGGTATCTCTAGCGTGGCCGGTGGGGTTAAAGGGTACTTAGACAAACGGGCAGAGACTGTTGCACTTTCTCAGGGTAAACCCGGAGCCAGCGCGTTAGACCAGTTGGACTCTGGGCAGGTTGAGGGCGAAGAGCCGCCCCCTCAGTTTGGACAGCAAGCTCCGATGTTTACGCCTGATGAATTAGCGACTACAAAAACTGGAGAAGGGCAACAAGTAACACCTGCTGCGTCGGCTGAAAACTTAGAAAAGGCCAAACAGATACGGACTCAGGTTGCCGAACTTGACAGAGAAATCCGCAAACTAGAGCAATCCGGTACCGACGAAACCATGATGTCCGAATGGTACGCCGAGCGAGATCGGCTGTCGGCACAAGAGCGTGCCCTACGTCGTGGTGAAGAACCAAGCGATATTCTCCGTGCCCCAAGCGCCCGTGAACAAGCCTTACGGATGGCTGGCGTATCCGAAGAAGAGATCCAAAGACGCAAAGTAGAGTTTGGTGAGCCGGGAGCCACGTACAAAGTAACTCCTGATGAGTCTAGGCTTAAGGCTACTAATCTTGTTGACGCCGGTATCTACGGCAGCGAAGCCGAAAGTATTGTCAACGAGATCAAAAAAGGTCGCGTGTCGGGTAAATCAAAGTCCATCCTAAGCAAAGTAGCATCAGGGATGGTGCAGTTCCCAGATGGGTGGCGGGTGCCGACAGAGCAAGATTATGCTCAGGCTAACGACTTTACCCGTGGTCGCTTTGATAGGGCTAAGCAAGTTGGCGCTCAAGCCTCACAACAAACACTTCTAGCGCAGCAGATGGGGCTTGAACTTGCTCCGGCTGAAGAAGGCGTGTCCCGTGAGTTTGTCTCGCCGATTGCAATGAGCGAGCAAGAGTTTGCTTTGACTGCACCAGAAGGACAGGTTCCTTCCGCAGTTGATATTGATACTGAGGCTGCTCCAGCAGCAGTGCCGCTAAATCTTGTTGAGAAAGACACTCAGCAGATTGAAACCATGCTTAATAACCTGAAGCCGACAGTACAGGCTGAGCAGGGTGTAAAAAACTACAAAGCTGCAATCAGTAACTTTCTTGACGAAATTAAACAATACCTTGTGGGTATGACGCCTGAGCGTCGCAGGGAAAACCTTAATTTAATCAACGATTTCTTTAATTCTCTGGGATTTACGTCTGAGCCTAAACTGGCTCAAAGCCTTGTTTCGGATTTACAGGGCAAGTCTAGTAGTCAGCAATCGCAGATAATTGCTGAGCGTACCCGGATGCCAGATATCACGACCCCCGCTGGTTTAAGTGAACTGCGGGATCGGTTCCAAGACTTTATGGAGCAGCAAAGCCTAGGTCGAATTGGCGAGTTTCCTGGCCGTGCTGCAACTGCAACATTTGCTTCAGACATATACATCCCGGCACAGGTAGCCAGCATACTGCGTCAGCTACGCAGCAGATCGCCTAAGTCTTTATCGCCCGAAGAGCGGGCATTTATGGCTTACATGAGCAGGTTTAAATATGGCTTGGCAATGAAGTCGGCCGCTTACGACCTTGCTAATGATGTGCCGATGGGTGATATGTTCTCTGGACAAGGGGCAAAGTCTGCCGCTCTTTTCCAAAAGTTTGTAGAAGAAAACTTCCCGGCACAAATATTTACCGCTTTTAACGAAACTATTTCTGAGTATCAGCAAGGACGTAAACGTTCGGCTCACGCTGCGGCCATCATTAAAACACGCCAAGATCAGCGTAAAGCATACATGCAACAGTTAGCTAAAGAGACTGCCGAAGCTGAAACTGAGATGAAGCGGCAGGCCAAGCTAGAAGCAGATCGGCGCAAAAAAGAATCGCTATCTCAACAAATACAACGCGCTGCGTTTAGTCGTCCAGAAGCCTACTTCAAGCCAATACACCCCGCTATTGAGCAAAAACTTGTAGATGGGGATCTTGACGGTGCATTAGAACTGATTGAACGATTCCCTGCTGCTAAGTACTGGCAGTTACTGGCACGCAGAATGCGGGCTTTAGATTTAAATACGACCACGCAAGTTGGCGAGCAAGAGCGGTTATTGCGGTTTGACTTGGCAAAAATTGCTCCGTCTGTAAATCAATTGGTTGAAAATATTCGTGACTTATACCCACAAGTTTACGAAGCACACATTGCTCCGGCGCTTAACGAAGCCAACGAGATTGATATTAAGGCATTTGCCAAGGGACTAAAGGCTATTAAAGACGGCGCACTGCTTGGCGAAGATATCGTAAATAGTTCTCAAGTTGTGTGGATTTCAGAGCGTTACGCCGATGCTGCTAAGTCTTTGGATGCGCCCGGCTTTTACATGTTGCGCGATGACATCATTAACTTGAACCCGGCAGAGGGTGGTAACTCTTACTACGCTTTGTTCCATGAGCTGGCTCATGCTGCAACTGCACATGCTATTCGCAATCCTGAAAAGCTAAACGCTGCACAACGAGAAGCGCTAAACAATTTAGAGAAACTGTACGAGTACACGGTTGCGAACCATCCGGCTGTCTATGAGTACGGCTTCCAAAGCCTTGACGAGTTTATTGCTGAAGCCTTTAGTAACGCAGAATTTCAGGCTTTGCTAAGCCGAATACCTTACAAGAATACAGAATCTTCGCTGTGGTCTCGGTTTATTGACTACGTACGTAAGCTGCTTGGTGGTAAAGACACAGTTCTGTTTGGCACGCTGGCTAATGCTGATGTGCTAATGACCGCCTCCGAGGCCCGCGCTGCTGGTTCTAATAAATACGGCGGCACTTTAATGGCAAGTGCGCCTCGGGCAAAGCGCACAACTGCAGGAACGTTTAAGACCTCCCCCGACATGGATCTCAACCGGCGTTGGATTAACGTACTGTCTAACCGTCCGACTTGGCAGAAGTCAAAAGGAGGCGTGGCTCAGATGTTGGAGAACGTCAGTGATGCCACCCGTAAGCACTTCCTTGGTGCATTTACCCTGCGTCAGTTGCAAGACTTAATTGGTGGTCGGCTTGGTGATTCGGCACAAAACTTCATCGGTGCAGTTGAAGATATGCTAGAGGACCGCAACACTATTCTTGAGAAGGTAGGCAAAATTGAGAAGAAGTGGGGCGCGTTCCAAAGCAAGAACCCGCAAAAGGGTAAAGACTTAAGTCTGCTGATGATTGATACCACGCTGGCTGGAATCGACCCTGATCGCCAGCCTAGCAAAGATGCTGAACTAACTCGCCGTTGGAACGACCTTGGCTCAGAGGGGCAAGCTATTTACCGAGAAGTTCGTGACTTCTACAAAGAACGTCTGAACGAATACCGCAACACTTTTGCTAGAAACATTGAGCTGTCGATGATAGCCAAGGGTAAGACCCCAGCAGAAATTAAAGTTGCTAAGGATGCCCTGTTTAAAAAGTTTGACGAAGATACTATTGAGCCTTACTTCCCGCTTAAGCGCTTTGGGCGTTATTGGTTCCAAGTTGGCACTCAGCGCGGTGAAGAGCGTGAGTTCTATATGTTTGACTCGGCTCAGGCACGTAACGCTTTCCGTGATGAGATGGTTGCCAATATGGCTAAGACTGGCGATACCCGTGGTATTGATGCCGGTCAGAACCTAAAAGACTTTGTCTCCAAGAACATTCGTGACTTGCGCACTCTTGACGAGCTTGAGCAAATTATTGACGACGCCACAGCAGGCGACGTAGCGTCGCTTAAAGAAGTTATTAAAGATAACATGCAGCAGTTGTATTACCTGACGCTGCCGAACAAGAGCGTTCGTAAGATGTTTATCAATCGTAAGCAAGTCTCTGGTGCAAGCCAAGATATGCTTCGTGCTTTCGTGGATTCATCGTTCCACATGGCTTATCAGCAGTCTCGGTTTAAGTACGCTCGGCGTATGTTTGATCAGCTAGATGCCGCTGAGCAGTTGCGTAAGTCTAAGCCGACTGAGATGTTGCGGGAAAAGACGATTGACGAGGACTACATTGCTGAACTGGGGCGTCGTCTTGAGTATGTGATGAACCCAACGGATACCGGGACGATACCTTCAATCCTTTCTAACGTATCGTTCTTGTGGTACCTGACAGCTCCGGCATCGGCTTTGGTTAACATGCTAGGTGTACCGGCAATTGGATTCCCAGTCCTTGCCGCTCGGTTTGGAAGCACAAAAGCCGCTGCAACTTTGTTGTCTTACGGTAAAAGGTTTATGACCGCCGGGTTTAAAGATGCAAACGGTGAATGGTCGATGCCTTCAATTGGCATGACAAAGCTAAACCCACGTGAGAAAGCCGCTTACGACATATTTGTGTCCAGCGGCCTCATTGACATTACACAGTCGCACGATCTTGCTGGCGTAGCCGAGGCACCTTCAAACTTATATACCGGCCGCATGAACATGATCATGAAGGCTTTTAGTTCTATGTTCCACCACGCCGAGCGGTTTAACCGTGAGGTTGTGGCTATGAGTGCGTACCGCATGGCTTATGATGCCGCTATAAAAGCCGGACAGCCCCCGCACATAGCATTTAATAAAGCTGTAGATCAAGCCAAAGATCTGACGTATCGGTCAATGTTTGACTACTCCACGCTAAACAAACCACGTTACCTGCAAAACGCATACGCCAAGGTAATTCTGCAGTTTAAGCAGTTCCCGCAGCAGATGACGTATCTGTTGTCACGCAGCGCATACGAGTGGATGAACAATCTGTCTCCTGATCAGATTGAAACTATCCGTGAAAACATCCAACGGGAACGTATTCGGTACGGGCAGACGCCTCTTTCTGGTGCAGAGCTTGACGCAGCGGTGGCAGAACAAGTACGTATGATTAAGAAAGAGGGCCGAGACCGTCTACTGGGTACGCTTGGTATGACGTTCTTGTTTGCTGGCGCTACAGGCATGCCGCTATTCTCAGTCGGTGCGTCTGTAATTGAAGCTGTGCATGCTGCCTTCTCTGACGAAGATGAGCCTCCGCTTGACTTTGAGAATTGGTTCAAGAACTGGATGGCACAGACATTTGGCGATTTCTGGGGTGATTCTATTTCTCGTGGTCTTGTTACACAAACTACAGGTATGAACGTTGCAGATCGTATGAGCCTAAACGACCTGTGGTTCCGTGACTCTCGCAAGAGCCAAGACGAGGTAACCGCCTTCCAGAACATGATTATCAACCTGCTTGGGCCGACTGCAGCACTAGGTGTAAGTGGTGCCGAAGCCGTGAAGTTATTTAATGATGGGTATTACTATCGCGGCGCAGAAAGAATCATGCCTGCCGTATTTAAGCAGCCTATGGTTGGGGCGCGGTACGCCACAGAAGGAGTACTGACTCAAAAAGGTGACGAACTAATTAGCCAAGAAGAGTTAAGTGCTAAAGATGCTTTGTCACAGTCTCTTGGATTTGCACCAGAAAAAGTTGCGCAACGGCAAAAAGCCAACATCGAAAAGAAAGCGATGGAACAGGACGTTATTAATAAGCGTCAAGACTTGTTGAACTCGTTCTTTATGGGTGTAGATACCAGCAATGATGATTTGTTGGACCGCACCTTAGATAAGATTGCTCGGTTTAACCGGATGTATCCGTCCTACACCATCACGGCCAACACTCTTAGCCGTTCGGTTAAAACTCGCTATAAAGCGCGGGCCCTTGCCGAAGTTAGTGGTGGCATACCTATCAATAAGAACCTCATGGCTGAACTTGAGGCGATGGGATACTACGGCCAGTGAAAAAGACCCCCGCACTGGGCGGGGGACAAGGTTGAGTAACCAACCACCAAGAGGAGTGCCATAAGCACCGACAGCGAGGAGAAGCTGTCAGGGCCGAGTTTACTACTCTATTCTCCAGACACGCAAGCCTTTGACACCCTGCTCTATCACAACTCTCATTTCTACAGAATACTGTAGTCTTTTAACAACTCTAGCTACCTTTTGTTTTGCAAGGTCTGTATCTAAGCAGGGTATAAAAAAAGTTTTGCCGGGCTTAAATTTAGACCAATCAATCTCGAAGCTGATCTCGTGAATCTTCATTCGATTTCAAGGCAGTTATGTAGTCGTCGGTGTTAATAAAATCTCCTTTAGAGCAGTCAAACATGAAGGCGTCTGTGGGTAAACCCTCAATGTTGGTGCCTTTTGCCATACGTTTTTTGACTATTTTTTCGTAAACCCCCTCAGACTCCAGCGACTTCAAGGCGTCTTTTAGGGTTATACGGTTGGTCGTGCAGAACTTCCGTAGGTGCTTGGCACTTATAAATAGCTTCTTGGTATCAGGCTCTATGCGGACTAGCAATTCGTATTTAGGTTCCACAATCGGCACCTGTGACATGCCGGTGCGTTTATCTGCAATGTCGTTAATAACCAGTATGCTGCTGCGGTGCTCGTTTAAGAACTCACCAATTACGCTTGTCTGGTTATTTGCTGGCGGCTTGATCTCTTGACGCATCTGTGAAAACTCTTTGATCATCCACTCAAAGACCCGCTTAATATCAATATCAATTAGCCCAAGTTTCTTAGCAATCATCGCACCTGCTATGTTGCAGGCAGCTACCCCCGACCAGAACCGCTCACGACCACTAAACTTAATCTTTTGGTCAATAACGATCTGCGTTTGCTTGACCATGTCAATAGCTTCTTCAAGATTAGCCACAAGCCATTGGATGTAGGTACGCCCTGCGTGCCCGTAGTTTAGGAACATCTTAGGGAATATTTCGTCGGCCTCAACTTTAGTTATTAGTGAGTTCTCAGGGATTTGATACTCAATTAAGCGCATCATTTCGCCATCGGGAGACGCCGACAACGTACCTAATTTGTCATAGAAAGAAGCGTTGGAGGTGCAGACACAAATCAACCCCCACTTAGAGTTATTGATGCGCTCCTCATTAGACTGAGATTTGAGTCGGCCTCGTGCTCTACCTTGAGACACGGCATACAAAAAGTCTGAGAAGTCGTCGGCTTCCATCTTTGTAACTTCGTCACAACTAGCCGGTAAATTGTTCATCAACCCAAGGCGGTTTAACTTCATGTTCATCGTGTCCCGCCAAATCAGCATCTGCTCATCAGGGTGTCCGTACACGCTGTGCATCACTTGAGCAATGGTCGTCTTACCTGTACCAGACCGGTTGTTAATTAAGTTAATGACCGCACCTTTAAGGTTTAGGTGCTTAAGCAACGGAGATCCAAACGCCGTGAAAAAGCCAAAAGCATGCGGCTCAAACCCTTCGCGGTCATAGACTTTAACAACTTCTTTCCATTCTTCTAATGTCCCTCGTGGTTGCATGTGCTCCGAAAGAACCATAGAGACAGACGATGGTGGGCTGTAGCGTATGCCTTCTGCCGTGATCTCTTGGTCTCCCACGATAAATTTTCTGTTGTTGTCAGCCCATCCGAATTGCATTCTCATAATCTCCAGTTCTGATTTATATTGCAGTTCGTTAACAAACTTAATCATGTAATGCATGATCGCATCCATTGGTTTGTTACTTGCTGCTACGCCGTACCAACCGAGTCGGTCTCGAATCTTTTCTTTGGTCATTAAGTCTGTGACCGGAAGCGCAAACTCTTTGATGCCATCCCGAGGCAGGTGCAATCTAATCCAAGCTACCTCACCACGTCCCGGATCCCACATCCGCTTCACCACATATAGATCGTGCTGATACACAAGAATGGGGTCGTCGTCTTTGACATCTATGTAGACTCCTCCGTTTTTGCCACGAAAATAGGGAAACGGAAACTCTGGTACTGTAAAGACCTGCGGTGTTTCAACGCCATCACTTGGCTCAGATACTTGGGGTTGTATGGGAGTATTCGGCTGTGCCCTCGCAATTCTTTTACCAAGTGCAATCGGGCCAGCAATTTTTCCCTTGTGCGGACATTCATCACATCCTCCTGGATTGTATTTTTCAAACGTCGTACATTTTTGTGGGCCACCCGTATCCATAGCCTTACGGACAGTTTCACCAGCACTGTAGTCTGGATGCCCCTGTGATATTTTGTGTATTGCCTCTTCCCGATCTTCACAAGCCCATGCTACGGATAAGCCCGCACGCCAAAGGTTGTAGTCAACAGTATCTTGTTCTGTAGCAATCTTTGCTATCTGAGCGCATCCTTCGCCTTTGATAGTCTTGGCAATAATAATTTTGAACCACTTCTCTTCGTTGTTAGCCAAGGCTTTTGTCAACTCATTGAGTTGCGCTTTGGGTAACCCAAGTTCTGGTGGTGCTATTAGTACGCCGAGTTTGCCTTTGATTACCTCGTACTCTACCTCTGGCGCAATAGCCATGATAGACACAGGTTTAGGCGGGTCATCCTTAAAGTTAAGGGTCTCTGGTACACGCAGTATTGATGCGGTATCAGCCGTGCGTGCAGGATCGGCGTAGAAATCGTATTCGTCGCATAAGTACTTGAGCCTCTCAGCGACGGGCTTCCACTCCTCGGCACTGATAGTTTGCGTTAGTCTCCAGTAAACATGCAGCCCGCGACCAGAGTTAACAATCGTTGGTTTGGGTAATCCTACAGTTTTACAGAATTGTTGAAGCGCCTGTAGTCCAGATGCTTGATCGGGGTAGTCTTTACCTTCACCGCAATCAATGTCTAACCAAAAAGCCTTGATGTATTTGGCGTTTGCTTGTGTACGTGATGTGTTGCTCTCGTACTTAGAGCAAGCAAAATAAACGTCGTATTCTTGATTTAGTAGGCGTGCAATTTCTGCATCAGCAGCATCCACAGTCTCATGGAAAGTCTGCTTAGGCGTCCCCCCTTTTTTCAAACCAACAATGCAATACCACCCTTCTGACGGTAGCACCGCTTGTAATAGTTCTGTTGTTGGCATTCTTAATCCAGAGTAGCTGTCTTTTTGAGACTGGCAATTGTTTCCTCAATCTTCCCGACATGCTGCTTACGTGGGTTCTCCGTACCCTTAAACCATTTGTAAACGGTCATACGGGTGACACCGAAAAACTCTGCCACATGCGAGACAGGGATCTCTTTAGCAATACACAACCGCCCCAGCATTACGCCGGGGTGGGTTGCGTCCGCTGCTTTATTCGCCTGAACAATACGGGCGGAATAACCACGGGAATCTTCTCTCATGGTCACTCATCGTCCGTAGCCCAGCCTGCCATAACAGAGGCAAGATCCTTCTTTTCAGTCGGCGCTTCAGCAGTTTTCTTAGTGGCCTTTTTAACAGGCTCAGCCACTTCAGGTGCCTCGGCTTTAGCAGGTGCTGCAATAGCTTTGGGCTTGTCAGTCTGTGATGCAGTTTGAATGACTGCATTCTTGGCTTCAGGAGTTTGGCCTTGAGACTTGGCTACTTCCCACTGCTCACGATTAAGGAACCCAATCGGCTTGAAGATTAGTTTTGGCGACTCAGAATCAGAGTCAAACTTCATCTCAGTCACGATCATATTAATGTTGTAGCCTTGAGAAGCAACGTACTTAGCGTACTGCTCAAACGGCATGTGGTCTTGATCGCCTTTACCAAAGTAAGACTTAGACGGCAGAATCAACTGATACACTGAGCCTTTGATATCGTCAGCCAATACTACCGCTAGACGTTTCTCAAACCGGCAAGCACGGCTGTCTTTCTGCCCCGAGCCTTTGATGTTCTGCGGACATCCTTCACAGTTAGCGTGCTGTGGCGCTTCAATGCTTGCGTCAGGGGTAAGACCGTCGTTTGACCAACAATCGGGAGGCGCAGTCTCGCCGGGTGTGTAGCTACCTGCATAGAATTTACGGGCTACATACTTAGTGCCGTTCACAATCACGATATTCATCGCACGGTTTTCGTTCTTGGCAATCTCTTCGCCGTTAACCATCATGCGAAACACGGAGCCCCGAATGGAAATCCGCTTCATACCGCCAGCACCGCCGAGCGATTTGGTCAGCTCATCAACACCGACTTCTTTGATGTAGTCAGGTACGTTTTGTTGAAACAAACTAATTTCGTTACTCATCATTTTCTCCTAATAGTGATTTGATACTCACGATCCCGTTGTAACCCTGCGGGATGCAAATCAGGGTTTTCTTCCAAGAACTGCTTCATGTTGCTCTGATGTATTCGGCGTTCTAATAACTCCATTGCGCCGTTTTGTTGCATGAACTTGTGAAACGATTCCCAATCATTTGTCCAATAACGTTCTTTAAGTGTGCGGTAAGCAGTGCCAAACGGAGTACGAAAGCTGTCGGCACCTGTCTCTTTACAAATGTCAAGCAGTTCGGCGCTGATGACTTTCATCTGCTCTTCAATATCGGTTATCTGCTTTTCCATTTCGCGCTTAACGCGATCACGCTCATCACGCATCTTGATAAAGACGGAGACGAGTTTATCTACGGAAACATCCATATCGTAAGCCTCTTGGTAATATTTTTTCTTATAGTACTACAACAACTATACTCTGTCAAGAACTAATTTCGTTATTGTACAAATCCACCAACTGCGTGTGCGTATTTAATTTATTCTGCAGCATGGCATAGAGTTTGTTTTCTACAGGACTGCCCGTAATGTGAACTACGGTCATTGGATTTTTCTGTCCCTGTCTATGTATGCGTGCGTTCGCTTGCAAATAAGTCTCAATTGAAGTCACTGGAGCGTACCAGATAACAACGTTAGCCGCAGTTAGGGTAACTCCGTGGGATGCTGCTTGTGGTTGGATTAGCAAGACCTTTGGGTCTGGCTGCTCCTGAAACTGTTTGAACACCTCTGTACGCTTATTGACACTTACAGAGCCATTTATAACTTCACAAGTTACACCATTTTTTGTTAAGTATTCTTTAAGAAGTTGTATCGTATGAGTGAACGGTACGAACACCAAGACTTTGTGCGACGCCTCATCTATGACTTCTTGCACCACGCTGAGACGGTTTGAGACATCAAACTCAATTACATTCTTGGTATCGGTGTAGACCGCGCCGCCTGAAATCTGGAGTAATTTATTCAGGTTTGTAGCGGCATTGACGCTACTGACTTCTTCACCCGCAGCCACCATCAACATCTCATCCTTGAGAATCTTGTAATACTTCTCTTGTTGGGGCGTTAGCGGAGCATGCCGAGCCGTGTACGTAATATCAGGTAAGTCGATACACTGTTCTTTGGTAAACCGGATTGCTGGTTGCAGTGCAGCAAAGATAGTCTGCTGCGCAGTCGGCTTGGGCAACCACTTAAACCGGCTAACGTTATACATAACCATGTCCCTGAATGCCCCAAAAAACCGTGGAACATTGTGTGGAACATTCAGTTTTGCCAACCCAAAGGCGTCCGTGGGGGACTGAGCGGCAGGGGTACCCGTCATCATCCAAAGCCATGTCTCAGGCTTTAAGATCTTTTGGAGTGTTTTCCAACGCTTCGTAGTAACGTTTTTATAGGCGTTGGCTTCGTCTACGATAATCAAATCAAATGTGCCGTCCCCGATAATGGAGTCGGCCACAGTCTCCACCCCGTCATAGTTGATGATAATAAATTCGGCGGAGCTATCAATAATAGCTTTTCTCTTTTCTCTGGAACCATGCGCTACCCCAACACGGCGATGGATGGCGCACTTAAACAAATCAGATTGCCACGAAGCCTGCATGATGGACAACGGGCAAATGATAAGCACTCGGCGTATTAGATTTTGGGTCATCAGATAGTCCGCAGCCCAGATTGCCGCAGCCGTCTTGCCTGTGCCTTGCTCGTTAAAACAAAAGG
>Ga0129333_10004990_pt1 | contig 12437 bp, 10 predicted proteins | sample CPB6_08_DNA_FD_94474 | JGI IMG/M metagenome (GOLD analysis project Ga0129333, IMG submission 94474) | Freshwater to marine salinity gradient microbial communities from Chesapeake Bay, USA - CPBay_Sum_0.6_0.8_DNA | ecosystem: Environmental > Aquatic > Marine > Coastal | place: USA: Chesapeake... | reverse complement strand
GGAGAGCTTTTTAAAACTTTAACTCCGGAGTTCAAATGAAAAAAAGTCTACAATATCCAATTTCTAGCGGTGAACACCTAGGTGTAAAAGACGCAACATCAATTGCAAACACAGTTTGGAACAATCTCGCACCTAGCGATTTCCAATCTTCCACGACAAATACCAACGTTCCAAGCGGAGTCGCTTTCTCCGATCTTACCGTCTACAACTCAAGCGTAAATATTTGTTATTTGAAGCTTCGAGCCAAGACAACCGATGGAGATCCAACAACTACAGAGATACCTGTCCTTTCGGGGGGTGTGTTTTCTATGAACGTTCAAGGCTTTAAGTCAGGAAACGTAGAAACTATCGCCTTCAAAAAAGGTGCCGTTGGCGACAAAGTCATTTTTATCGCTTCTTTCAATCACGTGGAGATCTAAGATGCCTATTGTGTACCAAACTTTACCTGTCGCTACAACCGAAAAAGGCGAACCTGGGGGTGTAGCAACACTCGATGTTAACGGTAAAATCCCCTTAAGCCAACTCCCTCCTGCAGTAGGGGGGGACGGCGATGTTTTGAGTGTAAACTCGATCGCACCAGATGAAAATGGCGATGTCTACATCACTACTTCTGTGATCCCAGAAGGTGATGACCTCTACTACACCAGGGCTAGATTCGATGCAGCTTTCGCTGAAGAAATCGCCCCAACAACTCAAAGTATCTCAGACCTACAAAACGAGTTGAATGTAACTCAAACAGGTTCTGGTTTGCAGACAAGTGGGGTATACAGTCCTGATTTGACTACAAACTATTTGACAACTGCAAGTTCCCTCAAAGATGCTGACAAAAAGCTTGATACACAAGTCAAAACTGTGGCAGACGGCTTGGCTTCAGAAATTTCAAATCGAGCTGCTGCTGATCTCGCGATCGAAGGCGAAATCGACACTTTGACTGCAGACTTATCTGCTGTTTCGTCTCTTGTACAGAATATCAAAGCAGGGGCAGGCCTCAGTTCTACAGGTACTTTTGTTGTAAAAACAACATCTAACTACCTCAATACCTCTACAAATATCGACCAAAGTACTGGTTTGCTAGATTCTGCGTTGAAAGCAGTGTCAAACCGTGTTGGTGTTTTAGAAGCTGATCCTGTCTCCAAATCATATGTAGATTCCGGTCTAGCGTTGAAGGCAGATACAACTGCTTTGACAGCAGAGACAAATCGTGCATTAGGTGTAGAAGCTGACTTGCAAGATCAAATCGACGACTTGGTTTCTGCAGACACGAATTTTGCTTTAGCAGCAGAATTGAACACAACACAAACGGGTGCGGGTTTGGAGACAAACGGGACATACAGCCCTGACTTAACTACAAATTATTTGCAAACTGCAAGTTCTCTCAAAGACGCTGACAAAAAACTTGATACACAAATCAAAACCGTCTCCGATAGTTTGCTTTCAGAAATTTCAAACCGGGCCAATGCTGATTCTGCTTTATCCGATGATATCTCTGCAGAAGAGACCCGGGCTTTAGCTGCAGAATTTTCTTTGCAAGGGCAAATCGATACAATCGAAAGTTCTTCAGGCCTTGGCACAGATGGTTCATACGCCCCTCCAGAAGGGAGTCAATTCCTTGGGTCTACAACGTCTTTGAAATCGGCGTTGGCAGCTTTAGATACAAATTTGGCAACAGTTTTCAATGATTTCAACGAACATCATTTACACAACAATTCTTATTTTGTGAATGATGGAGACAGTGATATACAGACCGTACACGACCTAGCAGGGTTTGGCCAAGGATCTGTAATTTACGTCGGTTCAGGCAGTTATGGAGGAGCGACCTTAACTTTATCCAAACAAAACTTTGCTGTTCAAGGTCCTTACGTCGGACCAAACAATACAATTTGTGAACTTGCAGGGGGGCGTGGTTTGACTATTTCTGGTGCGACATGTACACGCGTGCGTATCACAAATCTTCAAGTCGAAGGGGCTCTCACTTTAGGGACTTCTGAAGGTAGACATATTTTCACGGGTTGTGATTTTCTCGGGACTACAAACATTTCAGGCGTCTCTAACTTCATCACCTTTACAGATTGTTCTTTCACAGGGGCTATCACTATCACAAACACTGTGTCTGCAACAATATACTTCGTCAGATGTAGTTTTGGTGGGCAGCTAATTTCTTCGAGCGTAGCAAGTCCTTTGCAAGTGATTTTAGCAGACTGCAGTGGAATCCATGCAAGCCAAACAAATCTGGTGTCAAAAGTAGCTTTGGTCGGTAGAACATCGTATGCGTCAGGGGCAGTCGTACAAATCACAAACGCAGCGAACTACGTCTACGATTTGGTGAACGGTTTGTCTACAACTTTTTCAGGTGCCTACTCAGAACTTAGAGGTAAACCAACACTAGTGACCGCTTCTACCGGGCTTTCAGATAGTGCAAGCCTCCTCAGAACATCTGACTTGGGAACAACTGTCGCACCCTTAAGCGGCGGTAAAATCGATATGCAATATATCCCTGCAACTGTTTTGACAGATGTACATGTTGTTGCGGACGAAGCTGCCAGACTTGCTATACCCGACTTGGTAGAAGGGGATTATGCAATCCAAACGGACGACGGTTCGCAATGGATTTACAGTGGAACGACCTGGTATCAAGTTTCGTCTTCGACTGCCGGTATTTCTACCGTAAACGGCAAGACAGGGACCTCCATCACCCTGTATACCGATGACATTTCAGAAGACGGTTCCCCAACAAACCTCTGGTTCACAGACGCTCGTGCGAGGACTGCTGCTGTCGTAAACTCTACAGACGGTTCAGAGACCAACCAAGCATCTTCTGTATCTGCGACAAAATCATATATCTCCACACAATTAGGGTCTTATGTCCAGACTTCTACATACACAGCTGCCGACGTTTTGACCAAAATTAAAACTGTCGATGGATCTGGTAGTGGACTGGATGCAGATTTGCTCGACGGTATCAACTCAGATGCATTCGTACAAACCTCTGGGGCCCAAAGCATTGCGGGTGTAAAAACATTCTCAGACGCCCCTGTAGTTCCAGATCAAAATGCAAGCGACAACTCAGGCAAAGCTGCAAACACAAAATACGTAGATGCAGCAATCACAAGTATCCAAAACAACTTAGGGGCTAGTGGGCAGGTAGTATACAAAGGGGACTACAACGCATCTACAGCAAGCCCTTCTCTAGCGACTGCTAAAAAAGGATACATGTACACAATATCTGCAAACGGGACTTTGGCAGGAGTCAGTTTAACTACAGCTGACCAGATCCTTTTCGCTGTCGACGTTAGTGGGGGCGTCGTAGCTGCTGCAGATTTCGTAGTGATCGACAACACTGAAAACCCTCAAACCTCTAGCGGGAATTTGCCTGTTGTGACCCTCGCAGCAGACAACGCAACTTTGGTCTCAAACGCTTACAATTTGTATGCAAGTATTGGAAACTGGAACAGCCGCATTCCTGCCTTTGCTAACGTCAATGTTGGCGATGTTATTTACCTTCGCTTTAGAGGGGCCAATACACTCAGCATTATCAGATCAGCAACAAACTACACTGCCAACTTCTTCTATGCAGGTACATCCTCATCAAACAGCTTGTCTTTGACACAAAGTGGAGAGTACATTTTCAGATGTACAGGGAAAAATACCTCTACAAACACTTTGACCTTCGATGTAACTGTGACAAACCCTAAGGCTTTGAGATCTACAGACGACTTGGCAGAGGGCTCTACGAACCTCTACTACACGGATGCTAGATCTAGATCAGCCCTATCAGCAGGGACAGGTATCTCCTACAATTCCTCTACAGGTGTCATCGCAAATAGTGCCCCTTATAGTGATTCTTCGGCAAGATCGGCATTATCTGCAGGGACAGGTATCTCCTACAATTCCTCTACCGGTGTCATCACAAATAGTGCCCCTTACAGCGATGCTTCCGCACGTTCAGCTTTATCTGCAGGGACAGGTATCTCCTACAATAGCTCTACTGGTGCAATCAGCCTAAACGCAGGTTTAGGGAATTTAAACGGGGTGTCTATTTCTGGCCCTCAGGCAAACCAGGTTTTGAAGTATGATGGGTCGAATTGGGTCAACGCTGCCCAACCTTCTATCTACTCAGACGAATCCGCTAGAAATGCGGTTGGTACGGCTTTTGAAAGTGGAAATGCATCTAACACGGGTATCACCTTTACAAACAACGATGTTGCTAACACGATCACAGCAGTTGTTAGTTTGGGGAGCTTCTCAGTAAACGCACTTTCAGACGTAGATACCACAACTACATCACCAACAGTTGGGCAGGTTTTGAGTTGGGACGGTACAAACTGGAAGCCTTCTACTGTTTCAGGTGGGGGATCTGGTACAGGTTTACTTGTACAACAAAGTGAAGCTTGGACCTCCAACACTATCAGCTTGATCACAATCTACGACGATCCAAACGCTTTACCCGACGAATACTACGTATTTTGGAGAGGTACAGCAGCAGGTTCCGTTGTACTACCTCCACCCGCAGCGAATTTCGTTTTGAAAAAAGTGATCGTCAAAAACTTGACTTCTCAGCAGCTTACAATTCAATGCGAATCAGGGATCAACGGTCGTTTCATGTACGAAAGCGATACCCCGCAGTCAAGCATTGTCCTGCCCTCAGGATATTCAGGCTTTTCAACTACCCTGATTTGTGCGAAGGTAGCAACAGTTGCCCCAGGGGTTTTGTCTTATGTCTGGACTGTAGTATAAGCAAAAGGTTTGATTTTTTTAGGGGAAAAAAGTATCCTTTCAGGAGATAATACTTTCTGAAAGGACGATTATGACTATTCGATTTACGGAAAATAATGTTGGGACTGGGGCTTATGACCTCGTAAAATTGGACGAAAACGGAAAGCTGCCTGCAGTCGACGGGTCTTTACTTACAAATGTTACATCGGCAGCCACTAACGGCAAGATTTTTCAATATGTAACGCAGGACACAGCCACATTTACTGCAGAAGTGGACAAATCTTATTGGCTTAGACTGGCTGATATACCGATAACAGCAACAAACCCTGCTTTCGAAGTCAGTCAAAATTATGCGATCACACTGCCTTCGGTTGGTGTTTACACAGGGTCTAAAGTTCAATTTGAGAGTTTTCCTAGGGGGGCCCAAAGTTTGACAAATTTGGCAACAACCGCATCAAACGCAACCTCTTGGACAACAGTATCGGGAACTTTTACAATTACGGTACCCTCACACGTGGGTTCTGGTTTCTCCTCGATCAAAGCGAATATTTTTGGTACAGAATATACCTCTGGGCAGACCTGGTCTTCTACCGGATACTCTTTTAGGAGTGCGACTTTTTACGCTTATATCGACACTAGTGATAATTCACTAACCTGGTTTACAGTTAGGGGTGGGATCACTCGTCTGGGGGACATGTATAGATTCGATATAAATGAAACCAACCCTTACGTTTCGGGTAGAAGCTACGGTTTGATTGGAGATGTATCTACATCTATCATGAAGAACACAGAGCTTTGGCAACATGTTCAGATAACAGGGACTTCTACTTTGGCTGTTGGTTCAAGTGCCGGGCAACTCAACCCAGTTTACCGAAACATCTTGATCACAGTAAACGCCTCTACCTCACCAACTATAACCCTGCCTGCTGCATCTGCAATACCTAACTCAACGCTTCATTTCAAGGTCCTACCTAACTTCAAAAACACTACACTTAGTGATACTACTGGCCGCACTAAAACAGGCGGTTTTACTTTGCAAAGAGCAGGGACAGACACTTTACAATGGCAGCCAGGGGTATCTACACAAACTGCCTACAACAGCTTCGTAAAGGGCCCAAACAACTATACTGCTGCAACAGGAGTTTGGACAAACTCGGTTGTGGTTTTGTACTCAACTTCGTCGACAGCGTGGGCCGTACACCATATCTCCATCAACAACTCATATACAAACTAGGAGGGCGTCATGACACACAGATTTTCTGAAACTTTCATCGATAATTCCAGGGAAAAAGCCTTGCTTTCTACAGACGGTCAGGGGAGGCTGCTCGCTAGAGATGGCTCTCAACTGACGAACTTGCCTATACAAGAAGTTGCTATTACAAACAAGTTCGATGCATTCCAAGTTCAAAAAAAGTCTGCAAACTTTACAGCAGAAGAAGATGTTTTGTACCAAATCGAAGCCTCATGTACTTGTACTCTCCCAATAAACCCTACATTTACAGGGGCTAAGTTAGGGTTTTTGATCGTAAAACCGGGGGTTACACTCACTCTTCAAGTGAATGCATCGAGTTCTGGTTCTCTAGGTTCTCGTTTTTGTATATCAGGTCTACAATATGGAAACTCCTTGGCAAATACGAATAATGCATATGCTTCTGGAGGTACGACATACGGGCTAACAGGTGTCGGAAAGAGCTTGGTTTTTTTCGGCAGAAAGACCGGCGACGGGGGTTTTGGGTATAGTGCTTGGGCGGAAATTTCGAACGGATCTTGGGTTTCGGATAGGTCAGGGTCGAGCCCTGCTTTAGGATCTAATGCGACAATTTTTCCAACAACTTTTGCTGAAAATGCAGGTTTGGCTGGGGTATCTACATCTCACAACGGGCCAGGTGCTTTGGCTTTTGTGGCGGCCGGTGCCACTTCGAATGTGCCTTTTACGTTGGTAAACGGTTTTGGTGAATTGCTTATCCCAGCCACAGCCACTACGGCAACAAGCATCAACGTACCAGTCGATACGAATATGACCTTAGGTCGAGGGTTTAGACAGCAAAGACATGTCGTTCTCGGGGGTCGAGGTGGGTCTACAACTACGGTGAGAACGGCAACAATCACTCTAAATTGGCCAGGTTCCACGACAACTCCTGACCAATGGAACTCTCAAAATATCTTCCTAAAACTGGACGGAAGAGCCGAGACTTTGGGGTCTGTTGGTACTACTTACTACGGTCAAGATGTCGCGACTTCCTATTTTTTGGGGGCTAGCGGTCGAGGTGTGACTCGTTTTAAACTAGGTGATGGATCCTTGACTAGCTCTACTGGCGTCCCTCTTTTCGATTTGTACAACGACATCACAGGCGGTGTTCAAAGAAATACATCGCTTTCCGGAGCAGAAATTGTACACTGCCAGACTACAAACAAACTTATGCTTCTCTACCAATACAGCAAATAAGGTGAACTATGTCCGTTAGAATTTTAGAAAGTCGTGTTACGACAACCGCACAAGCAAACAAAATTCCAGTCCTTCAACCTGCCGATTCTATGGGCAGTTTGGATGGATCTCAACTTACCAACCTCGTCATACAAGCCCCTTCAAACGCTAAAACAGTGAGTTTTGGGGAAACTGCTCAAGGGGGCAATGTAGTCAATATCGTTAAAAATACGATATACGCATGTGATGGTCTTTTCGAGGCCGCTAATGGAATTTTTACATTTACAGATGGTGCTTTCGCAAACTCCGTAGAGAACGGTGATTGGGTTGGTTTTTGGGCAGGAGATGATGGAAAACCTTATGTCGTAAATGCATCATCAAATTCGGCTACGCATGTTTGGGTATCACATTCCGGTCAAAGGATTCCAACATCGGCAAGTACCGGCCTAAAAATCTCTAGGGGAGAACTCATTTTGTTTAGGGCACATAGACACCCCCTTACAAACTACGTCCACCTCCACCCAACTACTTACTATCTAAACAGCTTAAATGACTTAGCTGACGTAGATTTTGGAAACTCAATCACTCGCAAAAAGACTGTCAGATACAACCCGATATCTCAAAAATGGGAACAAGCTGATACGATGGCCCGAAAAGAGATTGTGATCACAGATGCGAACATCATGAACTACATCTCGTACGATCGCTTTTTTGAGGGCACTACGAGGGAAACCGATGGTCCTTATCTGCGAATATCTCAAATGAATTTAGAGACAACCGACGGCAGTTTTGACAACTTGATCATCGTTTGGCAAGCCACAAATCTGACAATAAATTCTGCGATTGTCCCTTTTACAGAAGCAAAGGTTGTCCTTCCTAATATCAACTCTTATTGGGGAATGAAGTCGATCTACGTCATGCTAGACAATACAGACATCACTCTGAGATGTATTTTGGAAAAAGATGCAGCCGTAAAAGACAACCAAACTTTTATAGAGAACGCAAACTACACGACAACTCCAACTGTAGAAAACATCAACAACTTGGTCCTCAACCTGAACTCACCAAAAAACTACAGGCCTGCTCTAAGGTTCTTAGGTTGTGATACTACTTTTATCGCATCCTACCCCGATGCACCCGCAGGTACAAAATCTTGGATCATCATTTAGAAAGAGAGAAAAACATGTCTAGTTCAAAGAAAAAAGAAATCAAAGTAGTACAAGAAAAGTTTAAAGAATTTCTTGAGGACGCTCCAACGGATCCTGCTTTAGATCCCCTACAGATCACCAAAAACTTTCACTTGAAGGAAATGGAAATCAACGATCAAAAACTTCCAGAGGGCGAAATCAAAGAGAATGCAATTTTTCTTCTGCAGCAGCTTCAGATTTTGAGGGACTACCTAGGATCTCCGATCAAGATTATTTCGGGATTTCGCACAGAGGAAACTCAACGAAAACTTTTTGAAAAAGACCCTGTTGGTGTCGCTAAAGTTTCACAACATTGCAGAGGTTTTGCTGCAGATATCAAAGTCGAGGGACTTACAACTGCCAGACTTGCCGACATTATTTTCCTTTTGGAGGCAAAAAGAGCTTTCGCATGCAAACCATCCGTAGGGATATATCCTGACTTTGTACACATCGACTTTCGCACGAAAGCAGGTTTGACTAGAGCAAGATGGGGAGGTTGAAAATGGAACACTTTACAACAGAAACGTATTTGTCTTTAGGGACCCTTTTGACCCTGGTCGGTATTTTAAAACCAATGTGGAGTGCCAACAAAGAGCTCGAAAATCGCTTGACTAAAATTGAGTCAGACCTTCGACATGTAGAAAGCAAACAAACCGACGCCGATAAAGATTTCGACAAGTTGTCTAAAAAACTTGATAACTTGGAGTCTAAACTGTCGAAAATAGACGGTTCCATAATTAGGATTGAAACCCTTCTGAGTGCCCAAAAACCCTTGCCCCAAATTAAAACACCTTAAATTATAACCTTAAGCCCGTTTAGCCCTGTTTGTACTAAATTATTCCCAACCGTAGTTTGCATCACAATTGGTAGGCAGGGGTGTTCTTCGTGATAAACCTCTACAACTTCTCCACATTCGTCGATGTTTGTCCATACGATTTTGTTTTTGATCAACTCCTGCAGGCCTAAGTCTTTCTTAGAGTTTAGATCAAACCCGATCATATTTTGGAAGTCTTTAAGGGATTTTCCAACTAAATTTAAGTACCAAGAAGGTTTCTTTTGCCCACTGTTTTGAATGACCTTTTCCCCGTTTTCGTCGCGGCTGTAGAACTCGTATGTCCCTGCTTTGCTTTGAAGTCTGATACGAGAGAAGATCCCAAACCTGGCAAGCATTTGCTTTATTTTCTGAAGTCTTGGGAGGTTGGATTGTACTAGCCGTAGTTCGCTGCAGGAAACGCAACTATCACATTCGAAAATACCTCTGAGGTATCCTTTTATGACTTCTAGATTTCCCTTCTCAAAAACCCACTGGTCTACCTGTTCTTTGTTTAGGAAACGTTGAGGGAAGTAGTTTACGGGCAAAGTGAAGGTTGTAACCTTATGTTCGTATTTTGCGTTTGGTTTATAAGTTCTTGCCTTTTTACCAAAAAGCCCTGCAAACAATTCTGCCCGTTCTCTGATATGTTCTTCATGAGGTAAATGGCAAAAATACATCACGTAGGTCGGCCTCGGTTTATCTTTGTTCGTAGTTTGCTGACGGCCGATACTTCCGTTTCCGACAAGGACTCCTGCGAAAAAGCCAAGGGCAAAGTTCTGCCTTTGAAGTTCTTCAAAAACACCTTCTCTAAGATCTGGATCTTCCGGCAATCCCGTCCCAGTTTCAGGGTCGCAAAGGAAACTGTCAAGTTGGTCCCCTAAGACAATGTCCTTCGCAAATTTTCTGCCCTGAGGTGTTTTTACAACACACATTTCAGGTAGAACTACTTCGTCCCCCTGCTTTGAAACAATGCGTACGCAAGGTTCGAGCGTGATTGAATCCTCCAGTTTAGACATGCCAACAGGAGACGAAAAATCTCCATTAGCTTTCGCAAGCAAATCAAAGGAAAGGTCTTCGGTCTTGGTAAAACCATCTTCGGTTGGTAAGTATTGGCCGAGAGGGAGCCTTACAACTTTGGTTTGGAAATCTGAGGTTTTTAGTTCAACGATGTTTGACATTTTAGGCTTCTTCCTTTTGTGTTAGACTTTTTAATTCTGTTTGTGTTTTGGTTTGTGTCTTTTTGAGACTGGCGATTTCTCTTTCTAATCTGTAGAACTCTTCGTGGATTTTATCGATGATCCAAGTACAAACAGTGAAAGATACAAAAAAGAGTATGATTGACAACATATGCTTTCTCCTAGTTTAGTTTTCGTAAAGCCAGTCAATGATGTGTTCTGGCCCGAGGTAGACTCTACACTCGATTACGAAGCAGGGTAATGTTTTTGAGGTCCCGTTTATTCCCTCTGCGAAATGGACGATGTCTGATTTGTAGAGGACTTCAGCATCTCCTTGAAATGTACAAAAACGCTTCTTGATACGGTCAACAGGGATCACTGGTACGTTTCTTATAACTTTGTGAGACATCCACTCACCAGAGATTTGGCAGCGTCTCTTTTCTACATGTATGTCCTTTACGTGTGTATTCTTCCCTCCGTCTGTAAGGAAGTCAATGTCGTTGTCAGAGTAGTGACCCCAGACTTCCCAGAATATTTCTAGGGGTACTCTTTGCCAGGATAATTCAAAATCACACGCAACCATCACACGCTTGGAATAAACATACTTAGTGTTTAAAACGTCGGTATCTACAAACTTGCAATAATCGTATTCTGTGAAGAACTCTGAATTTACACTCCATTCCTGGCTTTCCAAGTTTGCGAGATAAGAGGTCAACTCTTCGGAGGATTTGCAAACAACTGTTGCGAACTTAGGATCCAAGGTTTGGACTACTTCAGGTGTGTCAGCAGCTGATGGAACTCTGGAAATCGGGAGGATTTTTACAAACACGTCTTGTGTTTTCTTAGAGATCTTAGACATTTTTTTCTCCTGTCTGTTCATGTTTTCTCATTTGATAAGTTTAATTTATCACAATGGAGGAAAGAACGCAAGGAAAAAATGCATAAAAGATAAAAAATATATAAGATTTATTGCCCTAGGCTTTTGGTCGTATTATTGGATCCTAAATGTCTTGGCGTTTGCCACGTTTTTGAGGGCTGTTTGTTTAGGGGTCTCTATGGAGATATGTGTTTTTCGTACGAAGGGGTTTTGCTTTGCTTCACAATTGTCTGTGATATTCCAGATTTGCCAAAGCGTAACACGTTCACCTTTGATCCTCTTTCTTTGAGACACAATCTTGTACATCTTGTTGTCGGCACCTTCTTTAGGGGTATCTGCCCACAACTTGATGGAGTTGTCGGATATTTGCTGAACCCCGTTGATCTTGAAGTGTTCTTTAAGTTCATGAAGTTCGAAGCTAGTTCTATCTGAACCAATACCTGTTTCTGCTTGGAGGAAGGTAGAAAATACTTGTTTGTTGTCTTGTATAGACAGGTTTCCAATTTGGAATTGCTGAACTTGGTCGTCTGAAATTTGTTGTTCTTTTGTTGTCAAACGGTTGTTTTCAACGACGATAGATCTGCTTTTATCACTACGTCCGAGGGTACCCTCTAAAGGAAACACAGACATGGTGTGTTGTTTGTTCACATCTTCGCCTAAGACCCCCTTAGCAAAAGCTTCCCCAACAGCCAAGGCGATGATATGAGACGCATTTTTGAGGTCTATATACCCTTCATTTTCTTCTGTTTGCAAGGCAGATCTTTCGAGGCTTTGCATGCTGTCTTTGTCTAGAAGATCACAAATAAAGTTCCCTGTTGTATTGGATACTTGGTCTAGATCCACGATAAACATTCTACGAGAAGAAGTTGTGTCATTAAGCAAAAATTTGGAATTGGATGTAGCAAAACACAAAGCAGAACGATTTACACTTACACCCGTTCTAGCGTAAGGCAAACGGATGCTATCTCGGGTGGATGACAAAAACGCTTTAAGATGTCCTTGCTCTGTTTTTTTCAAAACATCACTAGAGATGTCGTCGAACAAACACAGGACCTTCCCGAAAAGTTGGGCAATATCGTCTTTGTCTTTCGGTACTCCATCCATTTCTGCGATGAAGTTTCCTGCCCCGGCCCACGAAGTTAATGCTGTTTTGCCGAAGATTCCACTGACAATTTGTTTTGCCAACTCTGTTTTACCGGAACCACTTTTACCTCGTACAAAAAGCATCTGTTCGTATTTGATCTCT
>Ga0129333_10004989_pt1 | contig 12439 bp, 22 predicted proteins | sample CPB6_08_DNA_FD_94474 | JGI IMG/M metagenome (GOLD analysis project Ga0129333, IMG submission 94474) | Freshwater to marine salinity gradient microbial communities from Chesapeake Bay, USA - CPBay_Sum_0.6_0.8_DNA | ecosystem: Environmental > Aquatic > Marine > Coastal | place: USA: Chesapeake... | reverse complement strand
GCCGCCATTACCACCCGAACCGCAAGATACAAAATCTTGACCACCGCTTCCGCCAGCAATAGCGGTATACCCAAAAGCCGTTGAGTTAGACCCAGCGGCCCCTACGGAAATAGTGTAAACCGTGCCCTTAGCGACAGCTACCGTAACTCCGCTGTTCTGCCCGATCATCTGGCCTCCACCCCCAGCGTCGCCATAGGGAGAAGCCCCAGCACCTCCACCACCCATCATAAAGAACGTAGCCGAATTGGCACTCCATGCTTTGTTGTAGAAGTCGCCGGGCATAGCGATAGGGCCGGAAGGAACATTCGCCAGCGTACGAACGTCAGGCTCACCCAAAGAAGTCGTAGTCGTCGCTGTGCGCCCAATCGTGAGCGAGATAGATTGTCCCGCAGTGGGACCAGCTAGGGAAATGGGTCCCGAGCTATTCATCGCCATGAGCGGCCTCCAATAGAGCTACCTTTGCAGAAAGTTCCTTGATGCACTCGACCAGAAGCGGAATGATCTTGTCATACTGCACGCCCAGATACCCATCTGGCTTCTCGGCTACCGCCTCGGGAAGAATAGACTGAACTTCCTGAGCGATCAAACCAATGTCGTGCTTTCGCACGAAGAACCCGTCTTCACCACCGCTGCGAGCAATGAAGTCCTCGGTCCAGTCATAACGCACCCCCGAGAGGTGTTGAATGAGGAACAACGCATCTTCAATCGGCTCAATGTTTTCCTTCAGCCGCTCATCGGATGAGTAGTATGCGGTTACATTGCCCACTGCACGAACATCGCCCGCGGAGCCCGACGCAGAAACACCGACGCCTAGACTGGTCGTGACATTGAGATTCGTACCGATAGTAGCCGAGCTACTGGTAGAGAGTGTGGCCCCGCTGAGCTGCCCTGAAGAAGAGAAGTTCGTGGTACAGGTTAAAAGGCTGTTGGTTCCAACAAGACTCGTCCATTGGCTACTTTGCGCGTTGTTAGTCCACTGGATGATCCCTTGAGTCCCTGAGACAGACGGAATGACACGGTAAGCAAAACCTGAAGCGTCCACATTTCGCGCCAGAAGCCCACCCAAGAACGTAGAGAAGTCAGTAAAATCAGCAGAGGTGCCGTACAGAGGGCCTGTCAGCGTACCGCCCGTGATAGGTAGTGCATCACCAATCGCACCGTAGAAATCAATGCCATCCGTGTAGACAACCGCCGCGGTACCATCGGTTACCGCATAGCTCAGGCTTCCGCCCGCCGTGGTGGCAATAGAAACTGTCTCGCCGCTGGAGTTAGCTACGACATAAACCTTGGAGACCTGCGGGGCATAGATTGTGTGCGAAGCCGCCGGAGAACCAACAACATCCAGAATCATGTTTCGAGACTGATCGGAAGCGCCGTCTAAGGCCGTGAGAGTGACATCCCCAGAGGTGACATCAACTTGTACAAGCCCTGCAATGGACTGCTCGATCAAAGTACCGAGATTGTTGTTGGTCGTGATGCCCCAAGTGTTGGCTTGTTCACCCGAGGCGATGAGTTCGATGCGAAGATTTGGTGAGTACGTACTTGGCATGATCGCCTCTTAGGTTTGAATGTTGGACCACGTCGTGGTGGTTTGGGTTGTTACGCCTGTCCACGGCGTGCCGGGGAACTTACGAATTGGAGGGAGAGCCCGCGGTATGGAACACAAAGGCATTGTCGCTATTGCAAAATCGTCCCCGTGGATCAAGGTATCGAACGGAATGTCCGTCCAAATACCATCGCAATGATCAGGGCAGGTGCCCGGCTGCACCGTAGGAATAATCTTCCAGAGCCGCAACTCATTGAGCGTAGTATAGATTGTCTGCGACCCCGCCTCAATCACCTGATCCGTAGTAAGGCTGACTGGGTTCAGCGCGGAGAAAACATACTGCGAAGCTGCGGTGAGATTGACCCCTAAAGAAAGGGATACGCTATTCAGCGTCGGTGTCAGCGCCTGCGAAGTCAGGTCGATCTGGTTGTTCGTACTCAGTGTGACTGAGTTCTCCGTAAGGAGAAGCGCCTGCGAAGCCAGCGTCGCATTTACCCCGGTAGACAGGGCCACGCCATTCAGCGTTAGAGACAGAGTCTGGCTATCAAAGGTCGGAGGTTGCACCTCGACGTAGACTGAATTCTCTGTGAGATTCAGGGTCTGGGATGCAAGCGTAGCGTCCACCCCGGTGGAGAGAGCCACACTATTCAGGGTCAGGAAAAGAGGTTGACCTGCGACTTCGATGACATCGTCATCGCTAATAAGTACAGAGTTCTCTGTGAAGAGAAGGGTCTGGGAAGAAAGAGGGATTGTCTGCCCGGTGGACAGAGAGACGCTATTCAGCGTCAGGGAGATGGTTTGTGAGGCGAGTGTTACCTCAGCATTGATCTGCCCGAGCGAAGCTAGGGGCGCATCCGCAATAGGATAGAACCCCAGCATGTTGGCTTACTTCTTTGAGTCTTTAATGAAGATACCGATAGCCGCAGCGACAGACAGACCCGCTGTTACAACAGCACCCTGAAGTTCAGGACTGATCTGAATACCAACAGCCGTCAACAAGTAAACGATACCCCGCCAAGTGCTGGGCTCATTCAATGCAATACCAAACTGTTTCATGATTTACTCCTAGGGATCTCGAAATGTGGTCCATCTGGAAAGGTTTTGGACAGCTCTACTTTACCATCTTTAAACTCTGTCTCCGAGAGATTCTTCCATGTTGCCCCCCACCGCACTTCAGTGCGGAGTTGCTTCGCGGCTTCTTTCACCGCTTCGGCCAGAGGGTAGTAATGCTTCCAGTCCCATGAGACTTTGTTGTCTACGATAGGAGCCAGATCGACTGCATCCCCAGTCAGGTGCCGCGAGTTCATGGTTTTGGATGCGCCCTTCTCTACGAGGTAGGCTTGACGCTCTTTGGTCCTGAGACCTTCTACGACAATGAAATCAATCGGCGTGATTTGAATCGCACGCTTTACCACCTGCACCAGTGCAGGATTGACCCCTTCGAGGCGGCGTAACGATTTCTGACTGAGGATGAAGCCCATTGTTTTACTCTTCTGCTGGAGCTTCTGCTGCCGGGGGGACCTGCCCTTCGGCTTCCTTCTGGATGGCATTGATCAGCGGGAATACCTGCTCATACGGCTGCTTACCAAGGAAACCCATGACGGCATTGACGAGATCCAGAGACAGAGTGATTTTGTTTTCCACAGTTTTTTCCTGTTAGTTTTCGGAAACAGGAGTCTGCCACGGAAGCGGCGGCGTGACAATCGGAGGATCGATCTGGTTCTGGATCTGCGTGTCGATGGAAGCGTAAATCGCCTCAACCGTGGGCTGCGTCAGCGTAGCCTGCACCCAATCAACGACCTGCGCTTCGGTCAGATCAGCATACGGCGTGTAGTTAGGCTTGTCCGGGTCCACATTCAGAGTGACCGTATTATAGACCTGCCCTGTATACGTGCCGTCAGTGCCCTGACAAATCCAATGCGGAACAACGACGTAGTCAAGCTGCCCGTTAAGATCGGGGATACAGTCCATCGCGGTGATCGTCCAAGCGTATACGTTGCTCATTCTTCTTCCTTTTCGGGGGTTGGAGTGATCTGATCCTTCGCTTCGTCATTGATTGCGTTAATCAACTGAAAGACCTGTTCGTAGGGCTGTTTGCCAAGATAGCCCATGATGGCGTTGACAAGGTTTAATGAGAGATTGATGTCGTTCATGCGTTTACCTATTAAGCTACTTTTACAATGATTCTGGCGCGGCCATCCGATTCGATGGCAATGACTTTACCTACCGCAATCTGATACTGCTCGAAAGTTGGAGAGGCTACAGCCGTACCTTTGATGCCTTTTTTGTCTGCTATCGGAATGATGTAATCCCCAGATTTTGCGCCAAGAACATTGACAGGAACCTGACCGGCAAACGCAATCCGGTCTACCTTCTGTCTTGCAATCTCAAGTGCATCGGCGTCTTCAATTTCTGACCCCCAAGAGTCACCACCGACATACGAAGGATCGGTTGACTTGACTACAAAAGAGACAGCATCAGCAAATACATTGGTCAGCAAGCCACTAGCGTCAATACCACAGACATCACCCTTAGCAATCTCAAAATCACCCGCTTTGGTCATGTATTCCGCGTAGTCAGCGCCAGAAGCGTTGATAGTTCCTTTTGCGTTTATGGATCTTCCTGTTGTTTGGCTTCCTACCTTAAAACAACAAGCGGCTGCGTTTGCCGCTGTAAATGCGTATGAGTTTGCGCCGTAGAAAGAAATTGAATCTGAGATTTGAGAAAGGTTCGCCGTATCTAACGTGCTAGTGTATGCAACTAGCAAACGTCCACTCGCATCCAGCGTCATCGCCTGAGTGAAGGAGATTGCGCTATCAGCGGAACCACTGGCCGCTATATTCCAAGCGTGTGTGTTAGCGTCAATTACATATGAACCAGCTGCGGTAGCCGCTATTCGCTTCCATCCACCACTGTAGTAAACATTATTTGCAAAAACACCAGCGGTTCCGACACCAGAAAGCGAAGTTCGGCTAATTTGCATAGCCTTGTAAGTGCTATCCCAACCACTCGGCGTAACACCCAAGCCAAGGTTGCCGGAGGAGTCGAGAGTCATCCGCTGTGTTCCAGCGGTTTCAAAGCCCATGTTGCTAGATGAATCAACCAGCAGTTTTCCTTTTTCTACGCCGCCACTGCCAAATCTAAGATTTCCCGTTCCGCTTGTTGGATATATGCGTATTTCACCTGCGACTTGCAAAGGCACTGCCGGACTCGTCGTCCCAATCCCTACGTTGCCGGAAGAATTTACCGTAACAAGATCCGTTACACTCCCGGCGTTCCCATTCCCAAGGCGTACCGTGCCGTCAGGTGTGCTGGGCTGATACCAAGTGAAATTGTTCGTCGCGGTGACGGACTGGCCGATCTGGGCTGAGTTGACCTTCAAAGTTGACATGGTCTTACCTACGGAATGGTTTTAAGGAAGGCATTGACTTCTTCCTGCGTCATCACGTTGCCGTCTGGGTCTTCCAATGGCGTGCCGTCAGCGACTTGGATTTTGAACTGCTGGTAGTCAACATTTTGCGGATCAAATGGAATAAAAGCGCCATCTTCAATCCGCTGTACGGAAGCTACATTTCCTTGTGGAGGGCTTGCGATCTGCTTGTACATTTATAGCTCCGCTGAGAAAGTGATGTAGCCTGTTGCATTTGTTGGATACTGGTTAATAACTCCAGTAACAGTAGAAGTTATATAAGGCAAATAAGAACTGGCAAATGCTACTAATCCACCAGTACAATTACCTCTTGTCCACGCACCTGCATAAGCGGCTGTGGGCGTTGCTCTCATAGCAACAGGGTAAGGCACGGACTGCCCGACAATACCTGTTGTCACAGGCCCATATCCGTAAATACTACCTTCTGAATTAGGCGAGCCATCAGTCTGCCTGTAGTACCTCTGACACAACGCCAACTCAGTGCCGTAAAGACGGTTCTCAAACGGTGTGGCCGTAGCGCCTTTTTCTAGCTGGACGCCGGTGATGTAGAAGGTTGCGCCGTTAGTGCCGACTACGCTGGTTGCGCCTGTGGCTGAGCGATAGTCTCCTGTGGCCCACGCACCAGCCGTATTGCTAAGAGTTGACCCAACGCCCAAGCCAAGCCAAACGCGCATCCCTATCCCGTTAGTTGCGCCTACCCATGTTCCACTCTGATCTCCTGCAATGGTTACGCTAATTGAGGTCCATGTATTAGCTGAAGATATTGTGTATTGGAAAGGATAAGACCGAGTTGTTGCGCTATTTTCAAGTGACCCACCAAATGTTCCAGTAAGACTGGAATAAACTTGAAATGACAAGGTTACAGATTTTGCATTTGCCGTACCCCAAGAAAGATCGGCGCTATTGAATCCCTCAATGTTTTGAGCAACTAAAAAATAATCAGAAGATCCTATGGAATAAGCTGACGAAGAAGTGATTCCTAAATAATTGGTAAACCCTGCTGGAGGTGTTACTGATCCTGCATTTTGTTGCGCCGTAAATTTACTGGCAACACTCCCCCAAATAGAAAACCTATCAACAACATAGGTGGCTCCATTTATGTTCGTCACACTCGCCCCAGCATTCCGCTGGTCGATCATCATTGCGCCGTTGATGATCTTGTTTCGCATCCCGGCAAGTTGAGTGCTTGTAGGACCGGAGGTTGCTTCGACCGTGTTGCTTCCTGATGCGACTAGGGTTTTGTTGGTGAGGGTTTGCGTTGAAGTCGTATCCAGTAGCGTAGAAGTAGCTGCCGGGAGCGTAAGCGTCAAATTCGACGCAGTAGAAGGAGGAGTAAGGGTGACGGACCCGCCTCCAGAAGATGAAAGCTTAATATCGCCCATGTTACTTTGCTCCTTCTAAGGCTTCGAGCCTCGCGGTGAGTTCTTGGATGGCTGCAGTTAAGTACGGAATAATGTGTGTTTGATCCAGCATCTGATACTTAGGTTCGCCGTCTTCATCCACTTCGTCTTTATGCCCGGACACCGCTTGTGGTATGACTTCCTGCACCTCATGCGCGATAAATCCAGAAGCGTCCTGAATAGCATCTTTGAAACGATAGATAGAAGGCTTCAACGCATTAACTGCATCCAAACCACCCGTGAGCTTGCGAACATTGTCTTTTTGACGGTAGTCGGAGAGGAACCCAGCCGTACCTGTACCACCAGTAAAGTTCCAATAAATCTGATATCGCGCAGTCCATGTAGATCCAGTTCCGCCATAAAATAGATATGCCTGACCTGAATCTACGGCGTTCCATGCGCCAAAACATTGCATATTTGCGGCTGTACTTTTTGCCTGAATGATACCTCCGGGGTTGGTTCCACTCGTCGTCCCAACCAACAAATTCCCACTGGCGTCGATGCGGGCGCGTTCGGTTGTACCCGTAGCAAAAAGCAGTCCTGATGAACCACTCAGTAGCGCATAGTCTCCTGCACTTGCAAATCCTGCTGATGCTGATGCACCAAACCAAGCAGCCAGCCCATTACCAGCGGCATTCTGAACACCATAACCTTGGTTATTTGGGATTTGAACTTTTAGCCCACCGTATTGGGTGGTAACACCTACAAGAAGATTCCCACTCGCATCCAGCGTCATGGCTTGAGTGAAGGAGATAGCGTTTCCGGCTGTTCCTGATGGGGCGTTATACCAACGATGTTCCCCGGAAATTTGAGTAAATCTTGTTGCCGCTGCCGTATTTGCATAGGTCCAAGCGGAACCGTTGTAATAAGCATTAGTGCCTAACTCAGTACGTGCAGCTCCGATATATCCAGTTAAAAAATTACCAATAGTTCCAAGTTCTACTGCTTTAAAAGTAGACCCCCAACTACTCGGCGTAACACCAAGGCCCAGATTTCCTGACGCATCAAGGCGTAGCCGTTCAGTGCTATTCGTAGCCCAAGCGAGAGTATTCGTCGTCGGCAGGTACATCCCATTCGCGGGGACCGTGGAACCCGTAACCGTCAGTAGCCCAGTAGACAGCGAAGTGCTTGTATCTCCGCCGGGAGAGGAAATTCCAGAGGAGCCGTTGATCGTGACCGTCATTTCTTATTCCTCATACGATTGCCCAAACACTGCCCGAACTGACAGTAACTACCACACCACTCGCGACCGTAATCGGTCCTGCACTTGAAGCATTATCGCCCGAAGCAATCGTACAATTCTCAGAGACCGTTGCGCTGTTCACAAAAAGCCCGTTGCCAGACCTGAAGGTCGTGGATTGGAACTGCCCGGTTGAGGGCAGGTATAGAAGTCTTGCATTGCTCGTGTAGATCGTCTCTGCCGTGCCCGAAGTGGCTGCAGCAAAAGTGGGATAGAGATTCCCAACAGAGGTCGTATCGTTAGAGAGCGCCGCGCCGCCGATGGATTTCCACGAAGGGCTTGCCCCGGAATATCCTTCAAACTGATTCGTCGTTGAGTTGTACCGGATCATGCCGGTAGCAGGAGAACCCGGCTGTTGCCCCGTGGTGCCCTTGGAAATCAGCAACGCCCCAGTCGAAGTGAATGAGGAGTCCGAAGACGCGGTCAGCGTCGTGAAAGCACCCGTAGAAGCCGAGGAAGCACCAATCGGTGTGGAGTTAACCGAAGACGCCGTGATCGTCTTGTTGGACACGTTCTGCGTGTCCGTGGTGCCCAGAATATCCCCAGTCGGTGCGGTCTTGGAAGTCGTCCAAGCGGTACCCGTAGAAACAGGAATCCCCGCGCCGGGGTAGGTCATCTGAGCAATCGCAGACCAAGAAGGTACACTTCCGCTCGTCGTCAGAAACAGCCCACTGTTTCCCGTTTGATCCGGCAGAAGGTACGTATAAGGTGCGGTACAAAAGAGCCGCTTGGCACCTGCAGCAAATGGAACCAACGCATTCGCGTTGGAAGACTGGAAGACCGTGCGCGTGAGCGTACCAGTACCTACGGTACCCGTACCAATTTCCCAGTTGCCCGCACCATCGTCTGCGACATACCAGACGATATCACCATTGATGAACGTGGAGTTGAACGTGACGTACCCAGTAACCGCTCCATTGAGCGCAAAGGTGCCCGTACCAACAGTGGTAGTAGTCTCTTGGACTCGATCACCGAGTAACGCCATGTCCTAGCCCTCTTAACTCAAAATAATTACAGCCGTTGAGCTAGTCGCTGCGGGGAACGTGATCTGGAAGTTGCCGTTGGTTGAACTGTAAGTCGCTCCAAAGCTCAGGACCGCTACCGCCGCGTTATTCCTAGACGAATTATAGATCAAAGCCCCTGCGGCTGAAATGGTCGCAGAAGTCCAAGTGTAGTTGTCCCAGCTCAAGTATGCCGTGGTCCCTGAAAGGGACGTACCCAGATTGGTCAGCGTGGCGCCGCCCGCGGTGTAGCCCGTGCCTGAAGATTCACCTGAAGTCGTGTAGACCGTCGTTGCAGAACTCAAATTGGCTGAGCTCGTATACAAAGCAATCTTGAACGTATCGCCTGAAGTGATCGTCGTGGAAGACACCGTCTGAGAAGCAGAGACCGTATAGGTACCCGCACCGCCCGTGCCTGTGCCCAGAGCCGTGATGTACGTCCCTGCAGTGACACCTGTGCCGGAGATGAAAGAACCTACAGCGAGAACGCCATTAGTGACCGCCGTTACCGTCAGTGTCGTACCTGAGATAGCTCCCGTAACAACAGCACCGAAATCGTGAACGTGGTTGAGCAGTTCCTGCTTGAACGAGCCGGGCAAAGCCTGAGTGATAGCCATGATTAGACCTCTTCTGAAATTTCGATGTCAGGCTCAACGTGATCCGCTACCACTGACACACTGTTAAGGGTAAATTCGATTGGGTTTTCTTGCCCTTTCTCTTCTGGTTCCATTGTAACCTCTTATTTCGTTGGGTAGCGAACTTGCGTTGTCCGGTATGCGTCTTCACGATCCTTGGAATCTGCGAGGTTCTTCAATGAATCAAGACCCTCTTGGAATTTTGACTGGTAAGTCTGCAGAAGATCGTTTTCACCCTTGAGGTAGGTATAGGCCTCAACCAAAGAACCGTACAGCAAGACGTTCGGAAAGTTTGTTCCTACCCAGCTTGTCTGAGCAATCGTAATCGACGGAGGATAAGCAAAATAGTGCAGCTCCATCACATAACACGCGTCAGGAGTTGGACCCATAATCATTGATTGATCCGAGAAAAGCGCGTAGTACTGCGGTAGCCCCGTTGGAGACCCCGGAAAAGGAAACGCCTCTCGAATGTAATTTACATCCTTGTTCAACAGATAACTGTAGTTACCGGAGGCATCAATGACTGCGAGAGAGAAGGAAGATAGAAAGTCACTTGGCAAATTCAAATACTGAAAATTCTGCGTCGTCTCGCCAGTTACATTTTTGCGATAGGCTGGAAGCTGGACATAATTGTTGATCACCGTCTCAGCATTGGTGACAAAGTTCGGGATATTAGCGACGAACGTAGGCTCGTCGCTTTCCGTGTAGGCCTGAATGGCCGCGCTGAGAGTGGTGTATGTCCAAGCCATGATTAGCCCAGCTTCTTACTGCACTTCGTGCCTTTGGTCTGGGCGCCAGTGCCACGGACCTTGACAGTCTGCGTCGATGCAATGTTGTTCGGATAGCCCGCCGTGTTCGGCTGCAGCCCACGCTTGCTGTAAGCAGAAGCGGGCTTGTTCTCGATCTTGGCCATTAGCGCCCCCGACCAGAGCTTTTCTGGTTCATGGCGCGGCTCAGATTCTTGCCGAACTTCTTACGGTCCATAGAGGTCGGGCCTCCTTTCTTAAGACCTGCCATGCTGGTCTTCTTGCCGCCGTGCTGCTGCTTGTCGTGCATGCCGACGGCCTTCTTGATCAGCTTCTTGTCTTCGACGATATCATCATGCTTTGCCATTGAAATCTCCTACAGTATGGCCGGAGGTACGACCGGCGGTACGATTACAACACCCGGAACCACAGTAGTGAACTCAGTCACAAACACATTGTTCAGGTAGGTATTAACCTGTTGAGTTGCCACAGGATTGTACGCGAAATTCGAACAGCTATCATTTCTATTCGTGTCAGGACGAGGTTCACGCAAAGCCTGCGGATCATTCGATACCTTCTGAGAACCAATAATACCGACCCAGTTTTGCGGATGATCAGGATCCCAACATTCGGGGCAGACCTTCGCGTTGATCAACTTCCCCATGATGTAGTATTTTCGAAGCTTGCGCAGGTCGTACCTCTGCGCGCACCGGTCACAGAAGCCGAAGGCCCGCTTATATGAAGCGAACCGGACCGCCATTACCAGCCGCCCGTCAAATAGCCCGCCAGCGGGACGAACCTCACCGGAGACTTATCACGATCTTCGCGCGCCGCCTGATCCCACGCTTCGTCGTACATCTGCTTCAGCATCTGAATGCGATCCATCGCCTCTGGGCTTTTCAGAGCGACGTAATAGGCTAAACCAGCAATGATGGCCGGAACAAACCTAAACGGCATCTCAACCGTGTTTGAGCCCGGCTGGCCCGTGTCGTCGATGCGACGCAGGTACCAATAGTGGAAGTAATAGCCAGACTGATTCGGCGTCGGCCAAATGTTGATCTGAGGCGTTGGCGCCTGTCGGTTGACGTATACCTGCACGGGCCGGCCGGTGGCCAGCTTATTCGGAATAGCGGCGTAAGTCGGAAGAGCGATCCGTGGAATGACCAGATCGGTCTGGTTGTATTGGCTACCCGGGTTTTGACGGATCACATGCTCAATGATGTCGACGCAGTCGTCGGGGAGATTGTAAGTCCCCTGTCCCTGATTCAGAGTGATCTGCGCTTCTGTGACCGTCCACAGGTTGATGCCTCGGTTGGCCCACTCCTGAAACAGGATGTTGAGGCTGCGGCGCGCCGTCTTGAACTGATAACCCGTGCGGATCTCAATTCCCGCGCGCTCATACGCCTCCTCAATAATTTCGGCTATGTCCGGGTTCCAGATTGCGACGCCTGAGGTGGTCACTCTTAACCCCAAATAGCGGTAATAGCAGACACATGAGAAAGTTCAGCATAAATGCTGGTAGGGAACAAAACACCTTCGCCGGGAATGAGTAAGTAGATCGTAAACGTATCGCTCGTACCAACATCGAGCTCCATTAATACGGTCCCCGTAACACTACCATCGCGGAATTTAATAAAGCCGTTGGTGCCATCGCCCCGATACGAAACGCTCTTCAGCCGTGCGCGACCCGAAGTAACCGCGCCACTAGCGGTGAGATGGGTGGTTTTTACGTCATATTGCATCGTCATGGCGGTATCCTCTACTCGTCGTCGTCTTTTTTGATCCAAGACTGAATGGTTTCTGTCTCGTAGATCCTGATCGCAGACCATACTATGGAAAATAAAGCAGCTATAGATGGCAGCATGTGCGTGAGTGTCCCTACTACAGTAGCAATCGATGCTGTATCGACAAAGTGCTTAACCGTTTCGTTCAAGTGATCAAGTGGGTTTTGCATATCGCTAGCCATTAGCAGTTCCACGCCCTTAAACTTTTGTTAATCCGACTATTCGGATCGTTCGCTGTCTTGCTTGAAGTCAGCTTTTTCTTCATCCCTGACATCCGGGCACAAAAGGAGGCTCTCCTTCCTGCATCTTCCTTGGTCTTCGGCTTCGGGGCTGGAGGTTTCAAGTTCATGCCTTGCTTCTTGGCAGAGGCACGGCCTTTCGCGTTCAGACCACCCTTGGGGTCTTTACCTTCTGATCTTTGCCATGCGGGTGACTTAGCCATTACTTCTTCCTCGCTGCGCGCATGTTATCGACGAGATTCGGATAGGGGCGTCCTGCCTTCTTGGCCGCTGCCTTGGCCGCGGTTTTCTTGGCTGAACTCAGCTTCTTGGGCTTTCCAAGGCCTTTCGGTCTCGGTTTGTCCCATACCTCAGTCATACTGACCACCGCTCAAAGCGGAAGCGATGCCGCCCTGACCGACAAACGTACTCGTCGGAT
>Ga0129333_10004988_pt1 | contig 12439 bp, 20 predicted proteins | sample CPB6_08_DNA_FD_94474 | JGI IMG/M metagenome (GOLD analysis project Ga0129333, IMG submission 94474) | Freshwater to marine salinity gradient microbial communities from Chesapeake Bay, USA - CPBay_Sum_0.6_0.8_DNA | ecosystem: Environmental > Aquatic > Marine > Coastal | place: USA: Chesapeake... | reverse complement strand
GCGTCGAGGGCGCGCACGGCGTCGGCGACGGATCGACGGATCGCCGCCTCCACCTCTGCGGATGTGACGGATCGGCGCAGTTTGGCGATGGCGTTCAACAGTTCGCGCGCGAAGATGGCTTCGAGGTCTGACGCGAATTCGCCGTCGCGGAAGTCTTGCTTGGCGACTGGTCGGCGTTGATGCCTGTGGTTACTGCGGCTGTGGCGGTGTTTCGGTCTGCGCATCGGCTTCAGGTTTGGGTTCTGGCTTGGCGGCAGGTTGAGGTGCAGGTGGCTGTGAAGCGGCGTTGTTCGGCATTTGGGGCACGCCTTCAGCAGACTCTTGATCGCGCTCTGGGAGACCCGAGATGAGGCGCAGGTACTCGTCCATGCCCTGATCGATGATGAGTGCGCCACTTGCGGACGCCTTCTGGATGAAGTCGGCGAGCAGTGCAAGGTCGACGTGAGTGATTTCGCCGAACGTCAGTTCGGGTGCTCGAGATGTGTCCATGCCGTTCAGTTTGAGGAGGCGTGGGAGCGCATGTTGGTTGAAGGTTTCAGCAATTGACTGTGCGATCTGGCCGATAGCGGTCGTGAACAGATCGATTTTGGATGCGCCTAACGCGAAAGAGCCGACGTTGGCGTGGCCGAGCAGGATGAAGTCGGCGAGCACGGTCATTGCGATGCGCTGGTCGTAGCGCGTGATGATTTTGTCAGTGTCGAATTGGCGGTTGCCGCCAGCGTTCAGCAGTTCCAGTTTGTAGGTTTGACGGCCCTCGGAGTCGTAGGCGAGAGGGAACAGGATTCCTTCGTTCTCGTTGCGTTTGATGCCGCGCACAAGGTTTTCAATAGCGGAACGGGCCGACACTTCGGCGTTTGTGGCGGCAGACGACAACATTGACGGAGGGACATAGGCGACTGGCATACCTGCGAGGTCGCGTTCCATGCCGATGGCTTCGATTTCCTCGATGGTCTTTTTGAATCGCCACGCGCGGTACGCGTTGCGGAGGATGCTGCGTCCTTCGGGGTTGTTTCGGGCGGTGGAGGCGCGGAACAGCAGAGCCTTCTCGATGGGGATTTCTACGAGTGGCCCGACTGATGGGTCTAACTGCTTGAGGCCTTGAATGCCGCCTTTTTCGTCGAGCATCCACTCCCATGTGGTTTCTTGGGCGCGGAGCGCGATCTTGCGCCAGCCGATCCGTCCGTCGTCGAATTGGGAGCGTTTCGTCGGGTCGTCTTGGTCGCGTCCGAGGCGGCGTTTGTAGACGATTTCGCAGTATGCGTACCCGTAGGTGAGGAATGTGAGGAGGTTTGAGAGGGTGGATTCCCATGAGTCCGACATGTCGTACAGGCATGATTCAACGAACTGGGCGATCTCTTCGTCTTTCTTCGTCGTCTCGTCGTTTTCGTCCCTGAATGGCTCGACACGCCAGTCAATTTGGATGATGAGTCGCTCGATGGCGTAAAGCATTGCGCCGATGACGGGATCGTTGTCGGCCATCTCACGATAGGTTTTCGCGCCTTGCAGGCCGCGTAACGAATTTACGATTTCGTCGTCAATGAAACCAGCGACTCGTTTGAGTCCTGAGGAGCCGATCTCCTGAAAGTCGTAGCCGTCTGTTTTAGCCATTTAGTCGCTCAATTTCGATGATGCAGTGCAACGGGATGGTGAGCACCGTGTGGAAGTGTACTGGCTCACTTGAACGGTCGACATCGGAGCAGAGAACCGCGAACGCGTTCGTTTGCATCAACCAGAAGCCAACGGTCTCGATGCGGCACGAGATCGCTTCTTCGGTGAGATCAGCAAGGGTTTTCCATCCATCCTCTAGGTTGTGGGCGTCCTCCCACACAACTTTGACGATGTCGAGTGGTTGCAGGTCGTTAACTGTTGCGTGGATTCCCATGCGCCGTTTTCTCCATGAGGTTGCCGATCAGCACCAGCGACTGTTCTTCGGAGAATCCAGCCTCCTGAAGCGTCGTGAACAGTTCGTGCAGCGAGAAGGCCGCCAATTGCATGGGTGACAGGGGTTGGTCGCGGTGGAGCACGCAGCCATGTTAGCGCACCGCGTTTTAGCGTCGGATAGCCATGATGGGTGGCGACCATGTGCAGTCGCTGCTCGGGCGTGTGGCGAGCGCGATGCTCCCATCTTCTTCGAGGACGATCAGCACCTCGAGCGCGACGTTGCCTGTGTCGGCGTTGCGGACTTCGGCCACCCATCGGGCGAAGCCGTCGTAGTCGGCCATGATCGTGATGAATCGGGGTTCGAGTGTGTCTTGGTGGATGCTCACGGGTTCACCTCTGTTTCTGGTTGGCAGGCTTCGTGGTAGGCGGTCAGAAGGACTTCTTCGTCTTGGTCGAGGAATGCTTCGTGCATTATTCCTGCGACGTTGCGCCATTTCGTTGATTCGGTGTCGAGTTGTTGGAGCCTGTCGGCGGCGTCTTTGATGAAGATCGCTCGAGAGTGGGTTGTGAATTGATCGGCGCGGAGAAGGCAGTCGATGAGTTCTTGGGTGGTCATCGTGTTGCGGAATGTGAAGTTGCCTGCCTGTGCGTCGTTGATTTGGCATCGGACGCATTTGCGCACCGAGTTGAGCGCACAGAAGCACGGTAGGACGTCTGCGGCTTTCAGCGCGAGTGTCTGCCATCTGTCGCGGTCGGCTTCGATGGGGTTGGGGCTATTCGTCATCGTCAGTCTCCCCACAGATCGGGTTCTGTGTCCACAGGAACGGGATTCGGCAGAGGCAGAGCAGCGTCACGATTTCACCTCGTTGATGTGCCACTCGGTTTGCGGTGTCAGACGGGACAGCCAGCACTCGATGGCTTCCTCCTGACCGCAGTCGGAGCAGACTGAGGTTTCGTCGTCGGTTCTGGATATGGCTGGCCGAGACTGGTCGTAGCGTTCGCCGCAGCGTGGGCACGGGGCCAGCGACGCTCGCCATCCGAATACTGGATGGTTTGAGTTCACGGTTCCTCCTAGTAGCAGCGGTCGCAGGTGCAGTGGTTGTGGCTGCCCGACTGGCAGGTGACTGACGCTGTGTGGGACGGCATCATCTGATCACCAGTCGCTCGGGCGCGGTCGCAGTAGGTGCATTCGCCTTCTGGGGCCATGTAGATGTACTCGCGTGGTGGGACGGGTTGGTATGGCATTGGGTTCTCCTTCTCTCGGACTGTTGACACTAAACCGTAGTTGGGCGGTGAGTCAAGGATTTAGAGCAGTCCTTCATCGACGAGGTCTTGGATCGCGGTTTTGGGGTCGAGGGGTGTGACGGCGACAACGCCTGTTTTGGGCAGGAACGCCTCATAGTGGTCGATCCACACCCATGCGGCGGTTTGATCGGCAAACGGGCCAACAACGGCTGCGCCTTCGGCGGTGGGGACGACGACGACGGCAGGGCAGAAGGCGTAGGAGGCGATGGTGCGTGCCTCGGCTTCGATGGGGTCGGGTTTGTCGGCCACGATCAGCATCTTAGGGTAGGAGTGCCGTGAGATGGCGTCTTTTCGCGGTCTTTCGGTGCTTGACTCGGGTTTAGTTGTGTCCTATTGTCGTTCCTACCTACGGGGAAGGAGACCCATGAGCACATTGGACACAGACAGGCAGGCGTGGGAGGCGCACGAGGCAGGCCAGACATGGGCTGCCGTCGCTGAGGCCATGCACTACGCGAACGGCTCGGTGGCGCGACGCGCTGCCATGCGACACGAAGCGAGGCTCGCCTCGGGACGGCTCGACGCCAAGATTCAGGCTCGAGACGAAGGATCAGCAGAGAGGCGAGGGCCAAGCCCAGAAGCCGTCAAGGAGGCACTCGAGCAGGTCAAAGCCATCGTCGAGGCTCCGCAGTTCGTCGCAGCCGTCCACGACGACAAGCCGACACCCACCCACTGGCAGGAAGGGCAGACGCTTTACCATCGAAGCCAGCCGAAGGCGAAATACAGGTTCATCAAATGGAACCGCGACGGCTCGGCTGCGGTCTGGGGAGGCGAACCGATGCGCGAGGCCTACCACGACTACCGACCCGACAAGTTGAGCGAATACCCTCTCGACGGAACGGAAGCGTTGCACGTGTGGGCGGACGCCAACCTGTACGCCGAATTCAAAGTGAGCGAACTGGCCGAATCGTTGGGCATCAACGCTGCGCTCATCCGCAGGCAGGTCAACGAACGCCCAGACAGGTTCCGCAGGATCGGATCAGCACGCTTCGAGGTGCGCGACCCGAACGCCGACAGGGCAGCCGACCAGCGTGAGGAGGTGCACTCGTGAGAGTCGTCAACCATCGCAAGTGGCGTCAAGCCAAAATCAAGGTGCTGGCCGCCTGCTTCTTCGGTGCGCTGTGGTGCGGAGGCGGACTTGAGGGAGCAGGAACCGACAAGGCTCCATCCATCCCTGCGTTCATCGGGTTGATCGGCTTGTCGTTCTGGCTTCTGCAAAACGTGAGCAGGCCTCTGCCGTCCGAGACCGCGCGCGACGAGTTCGTGCGCAGGATGCGCAGCCTTCGACGCTCGAGCGATCAGCAAACCATCTAGATCATGCGGTGGATGGGGCCACCCCTCGCCTCATCCACCGCACCTAGTTGATGCGTTACACTCTGGGGCGTGTTTGAACACGAACTAAGAATTGTTGATTCGCTGCGACCGTACTCGACGCTTGACGACCCGACATGGGGAATCGTTCGCAAAGAGATCGAGCGCAAAGGTGTCGAGGGTTCGTCAGTTTCAGCACGCCGCGCGCTTGCTTCCGCGATGTTGAAGGCGCAGGCCTTGCGCAAGGGCGACTACGAAGGTCATCCATTTAGAGGGAATCAGTGGGTTGACGCCTCAGGTGTTGGAACCGAGTCGCAGGCGTCGGGCATCGTGCGTGATTTGAAGTCGGGGAAACGATCAGCAAAGGCGATGCTTGTGAAGCGGCCTGAGCCGATCCGCGTCAAGACGGTCGAAGAGGCGATCAAACGGATGGCGAATGGTGAGGTCGTTGAACTCGAGGACGAGAAGCAAGTGAACACGCTTCTCAAAGAACTACACAAAATGGTCAATGAAGCGAAGGAGCGCGGCGAGAAGGTGCGCATCAACCTTTGCAACGTGTCAGTGAAAGGCACGAACGTGTTCTGCGGTCAGTCACTCGCCGACGCGGACGGCAAGCCACTTCCTCGCGCTGAGATGCCACAGTTGTCGGGAACAGCACGCGAAGGCAGCGAAGCGGCGAAGATCGCCGACGACAAGGGTCAGGTTGACGCAGGGCCAGCGTTCCTCAAGTTCCTCAAAGGCGAAGGCGTGAAAGTAACCGAAGAAAAGGTTCCTGCTGCCAGCCTCAAAGCGTCGCAGGCCGAACTGAAGAGCGACAAGGTCGCAGGCATCATGGACTCCAAGAAGTGGGACTCAGGCACGATCTACGTGTCAAAAGATAATTATGTGATTGACGGCCATCACCGTTGGGCTGCCGCAGTCGGCGCAGACTCGAAGGACGGTCTGGGCGACCTTAACGTCAAAGTCGTGCGTGTCGACATGACGATCTCGGAAGCGTTGCAGGTGGCGAACGCGTTCACCGACGAGTTCGGTATCGGCAAAGAGAAGTTCTAGAAACTAAACGGGTTCGACTGGTCGAGCACGATTGGTGCGACCACAGGGTTGATTCCTGAGTTTGGTGGCTCGTAGAGGGCCAGCAAGACGGCTTCAGCACGGTCAGGCGATGATGTGCCACGCCGCTTCATGTCGACCTTTGACTCGATTTTGATGCGACCCGACGAGTCTGATTTGTATTGCGGTGCAGACAACTGGGCAATGGTGCGACGGTCAAGATCGAGTTTCAGGTCGATCTGAGGGACACCTGACTGTGTCTGGTGGGCTTGCACAAGCGTGCGCATGTTCCACCACATTTCTGCGCGCTGGTTTGCGAACTTGGCGGCTTCGGCGGCTCGTTCGGCCACGTTGACGGGGATCACCAGACTGTCGTGCATCTGCTCGTCTTTCCAGCGTTGCAGGATGCTCACGACACCCCATCCGACGCCGATGGTATCGATTTTGACGCGCACTGGCTGGTTGATGCGTCGCTCGAGGCGGTCTCGTTCGGCTTCACGAATATGGTTCAGCACGACGCCTGCGACATCGACAGCGTTCTGATTGGCGGAACCTGACGATTTGTGGCGGATCGTGACGATCATGCCGTCTGCTCGAGCGATAACGAATTCGTCCCCTCCATCGGCGGCGATGTCGACGCCGAGCCTGATTTCGTTTGACTGGACGGGGTCGTCGTTGTCGGCGGCGGCTTCGATCCATGAGAGGGGTAGCACCTTGTTTGGGGCTGAGCGTGGGAATCGTGCGTGGACACGGGCTTCGACAAAGGCGGATGTTTCGCCGAATTCAGCAAGCACGTCGTTGACCCACGATTCGTCGACTAGATGGGTTTTGATGTCGTGTGGCGCAACTTCAGGTGGGCAGGAGAGGCATGTTCCTGCGTCCTCGCCTGTGAAGTTCGGTGTGTCGTAGACGGAGATCGGGATGGTTGTCCAGAGATCGCTGTGGCAGGCGCGCTCGAACCATGAGTCCTCGACGTCTGTTGGTGGGTTGCCGATGGCGAGGAGTCGGGTGTGGCCTCCAGTCATAATTGATTCGAGGGCGTTGCCGAGGACGTTTGAGATGCCGCCTGCCTCGTCGACGACGACGAGCAGGTGCGGTGCGTGGATTCCTTGAACGGCGGTTTCATCGGTGTCTCGAGGGGAGAAGCCGTAGGCGACCAGTTCGTTGTCGATGCGCCACTCGATTTGGGTTGTGTGGCCGATCAGTCCGTGTCTTTGATGAACGCGGCGGACGTGTGACCAGAGAACAGCACGCACCTGACGGAACGTGGTGGCGGTTGTGACCGCCATCGCTGTGCCTACAGGGTGGACGCTAATCCACCATGCGATGGCTCGAGCCGCGAGATGGGATTTGCCATTGGCGTGTGACGCAGGGACGGCGGTGCGTTTATTGTCGCGGACGGATTCGAGGATTTCTCGTTGGCGTGACCAGAGTCGTTCGTTTAGGCCGTGCTCCACGAAGCCGACAGGGTCGTCCTCAAAACGCGCGAATGGATTAAGTAGATGTTGATCAGCAAGCGTCGATAAAGCGGCCAGTTCGGCTGGCTTTAGTTGCTCGAGCACTGCGGCGCGCTGCTTGGCTGGAAGTGCCAACAGTTCGTCGAGGACGTGCGCGGAGTTCATTCATCGATGCTGGCGATTTGTTTGGCCCACGCTAGGCCGAATGCCAGCAGGTTGAAGGTGGCTGTGAGGTAGAAGCCGTATTGGTGCGTCCGTGTGGCGTAGATGATCCAGATCACCTGATTGATGGCGAGAAGCGCGTAGCCGCCCGTGCGATGTTGACCGTTGGTCAACGTCAAAGCGACGAGGGCCGTCAAAGCAAGCACCCACGACCAGAGAGGGTTCACGGGGCCGAGCCGTACTCTTCGGCAAACACAATATTGAAAGCAATCGTGGTCGCCTGATTGGACAACTGTTCCACTTTCAGCACGTAAGACGTGTTTTTCTTGAGAATCCAAACACCGCTTTCGGCAGATACCGCGCTACCTCCCTTGCCTGCCGTGATGATGTGTGTGTTGATCGCCGTTCCACCCGAGATGCTCGTCGGATTGGAATAAAAGAGCGTCACAGCCTGATTCGTGGACAGCCGATACATGTTGTACGGAGTTATCGCGGTCGTCCCTAACGTGACGGTTGGATTCTCAAGGACGGTCAACTTGCAAGGCTGGTCGGACGACGACACTTCGAGGTGCAGAATCATCGGCGCGGTGGTAACGGTCTTGATCTGAAAGTATGTTGTTTGGCTTCCAGTCAATGCGACATCGTGAGACACCTCAAATATTTTCTTAGCAAGCGCAAGTTCTTGGGCTTGGAGCCGTGAGAAATAGTTCGTCATCTGGTGGCATCCTTTGCCCGTTTGGCTTGCTTGAGTGCAAGTGTGCGCAGTTTAGCCTCAAGTGCCTCGGCGGACACCTGCACTCGGATTGGTTGAGTTTCACCATCTGAGCCACCTGTAACTTCGACTCGGGTTCGTCCCCATCTGTCGGGGTAGGAGCGTTCCAAGTACCATGCTGCGGCTTGCCATGTGCCGTTCGATGCTGCGGACTGGATGAGGGCAACTGAGCGCACTTCGGCGGTCGCTCTCGCGCTTTTTAGGGCCGTGCAAAACGAGCGATACGGTTCGGCTGCGTTCGGTGCTTCGCCTTTCACCACCCATCGACGCATCGTGGAGGCGTCGATTCCAGCGTATTGGGCGGCTGTGTCGAGGTAGTTGCCTGCTTGGACGGCTTGCAGGATGCGTTCCTGTACCTCTTTAGTGAGTTTTGTTGGGCGTGCCATCGCTTATTTGGGTGGGTGGTGGATTGGGGTTTGGCCTGTGAATTCTGCCCATCGTTTGGCGATGGTGTCGCAGTAGGCAGGGTCGAGTTCGATGAGGCGTGCGTGTCGTCCGAGTCTTTCAGCAGCGATGAGGGTTGTGCCTGAGCCGCCGAAGGGGTCGACGACTGTGTTGTCGGGGAGGCTGGAGTTAGCGATGGCGCGTTCGACGAGGGGTATGGGTTTCATGGTTGGGTGGAGGTCGTTGCGGCGTGGTCGGTCGTATTCCCAGACGTCTGATTCGTTGCGGATGTCGACGAAGTAGCGTTTGCCTTTCTCGGGCCAGCCGTAGAGGATGGCTTCGTATTGGCGTTGGTAGTCGGAGCGTCCGAGTGTGAACGTGTTTTTGGCCCAGATGATGAAGGTTGACCAGTGGCCTCCTGCGGATTGCCATGCGTCTTGGAGGGTGTGGAGTTCGCTGGAGGACATGCAGATGTAGCAGCCGCCGAGGGTGTGTTCGACGATGTTTTCGCAGGCGTTCAGCAGGAACGGGTAGAAGTCGTCGCCGAGGTTGTCGTTGAGGATTGGGCGTTCGCCTTTGCCGTCCATTGTGCGGTGGAAGGCTTCGTTTTGGCCTTTGAGGGTGTTGCCGTAGTTGACGTTGTAGGGAGGGTCTGTGAAGCACATGTCGGCTTTTGTGCCTTCGAGGAGGCGTTCCCAGACTTCTGGGTTGGTTGAGTCTCCGCAGATGAGACGGTGGTTTCCGAGTATCCAGAGTGAGCCGAGTGTGGAGGTGCGTGTGGTGGGGATGTCGGGGACGTTTTCTGGGTCTGTGAGGCCGTCTGTTGGGGTGTTGCCGCCTGTGGCGGCGATCAGCACCTTGATGGCTTTGTCGTCGTAGCCTGTGGCGGCGAGTAGGTCGGGTTCTCCTTCGAGGTCTTTGAGGAGGTCGACGAGGAGTTGTTTGTCGTAGGTTCCGAGGTCGTGGGTTCGGTTGTCGGCGAGCGCGAATGCTTTGGCGGTTTTGAGGTCGGCGTCTGTGAATACGACGGCGATGTGTGTCCAGCCGAGTTTGCGTGCTGCGAGGAGTTGATGGTTGCCTGCGATGACTGTGCCTGTCGGTTTGCCGTCGATCTGTTTCTTGTCGAGGCGCGCGACGATGGGCTTCATTTGGCCGAACTGTTGGTAGGAGGCGATGACGGCGTCGACTGAGCCTTTGCGTGGGTTTTTGTCGAGGAGTTTGAGGTTGTCGATGGGGATCAGCAGACTCTCGAGGTCTTTGGCGACTTTGGGGTTTGTCATTGGGGTTTCTCCTTTGTCCATGAGTTTACAGGAAGGTTTAGTTGTGTGGCGACATGGTGGTGGGGATCAGCATGGGTGTTCCATTCGTCCCATTGGCTGCGTGGGAGTTTCCATTTCCATTCGTAGACGCGGCATCGGATGTCGCTGGTTTTGGCGGAGCGTCGGTATGGGCGGTTGTTGTTGACGTCTTGGATGAGGTCGTCAAGGTCGTCGTTTGTGAAGCCTGTGCCTGTGAGGGGTGTGGTTTTGAGGGCTTCGAGGAGGAGGCGGTCGTCGTAGGTGGCGAGGTCGGCGGTTCGGTTGTCGATCAGCAGAATGGCGAGTTCTTTGTCGACGGGGATGTCTACCCAGTTGACGCGGATGGTTGCCCATTTGAGGGTTTTGGCGGCTTGCCATGTGTGGTTTCCGACGAGGATGTGCATGGTTTGGAGGTTCACCACGATGGGTCTGTATTGGCCGAGTGTGCGGAGTGATTCGGAGATCGCGCCGATGTCGCCTTGTCGGGCGTTGAGTGGGTGTGGGATGACGGTGTCGAGTTGGACGGCGTGTTCGTGGATGTGTGGGACGGTGGCTGGCAGCGGCTTCGGTTTGGGTGGTTCGGGCATGTTGAGGAGGTTGCGGAGATGGATGACGGTGTCTTTGGGTGTGTCTCGTTCGTGGAGTTTGAGCCAAATCTCGGTGGCGTTCGGGTCGACCCAAAGTTGATGTGGCCCGATTTCGATGTCGGGTTTGAGGGTGGGGTCGCGTTCGATGGGTGTGATGTTGAGGTCGCCTTCGGGTTCTTTCAGCAGTTCTTGGACGTCGTGGAGGTCGTAGCCTGTGCCGTCAAGCGTGTCGATGGTTTGGAGTAGTGCGCAGAGCGCGTCATGGTCGTAGTTTGCGAGGTCGCTGGCGCGGTTGTCGGCGAGCATGATTTGGGTGGCGGCGGTGTCGTCGACGTCGACCCATGTGACGGCGATGTAGGGCCATTTGAGGCGTCGTGCCGCTTCCCATGTGTGGTTGCCTGCGAGGATGCGGTTGGTGGAGCGTTGCGCAACTATCGGTCGGTATTGGCCGTGTGTGGCGAGGCTGTGGGCGATGAGTTTGATGTCGCCGCGTCGAGGGTTTGACGGGTGGGGTTTCAGCAGATCAATGGGGACGCTCTCCGCGTTGCCTATTTGTGGTTGTGCAGGGTGCGCCATGCTTGAGCCTCGTCTGTGGTTGTGAGGATGATTTTGTTGTTGCGTCGGACACGGTATTCGTCGGTGAGCGATGCCATTAGTGGGGTTCGGCGTTCGATGACGGTTTCGTCGCCAAGTTTGGGGCTGGTGGCGATCACCACCCATCCTCCGATGACTGGTTTGGGTTCGGCGATGCGGAGTCGTTCGTGGCGTGTCAGGCCGCCTCGGACGCCTTCGTCGTTGAATGCGAGTGCGTCGGCGAGGCATTCGACGGACACGTGGCAGCCTGCGCAGACCCGTTTGGCTTCGGCTTCGCGTTGGCGTCGTTTGGCGACGGTTTCAGCAGCCGTCGGTTCAGGCCCGAAGAACAGATCGACACCCATTCCTCGGCACAATGCGTCATCCCACCATGATGGTCGAGGGATGAGTGACTGGCCCATTTAGCCACCCTAGTTCGGTTCGGGTGGCTGCGAAAGGATTTACAGGTTCGGGTTAAGCATTTTCAGCAGGTAGCCCTCGATGTAGGCGCAGACGATGTAGTCACGGGTCTCTGGGTTGAGGTTGTCGATGAGCGCGATGACGCGTTCGCCTAACGCGCGGTGCGCGCCTTCTGGGCCAAGCAGTTTGATGTCGGCGTCGGCGTGGAGTGCGCCGTCGCGCAGGTAGTTCACCTTGACGGTGAGGTCTCGCAGGTCAATCATGGTTAGTTTCCTTTCGGGTCGTGTGGTTTAGAGCCATTCTTCGGGGTCGCCGTCTGCGATCTCTGATGGGTCGCAGCCACGCGATTCGGCTACGGCTTCCCAGAAGTCGTCGTCGGTCAACGGCTCGTTCCCGTTTTGGACTTGTTCGGGCAGGTACTTCCACCAGTCCAGTTTCATTGTTGTTCCTCTCTGATCGGGGTTTGGCAGGTTGGGCATAACATTTTGGCGACGCAGTCAGGGCAGTAATCCTTGTTGCCGATGCGCCAGCCGTAGCCTCGGGCGTCGTCGCGGACGTCGCTCGAGTAAGGGCCGTAGAGGCCTTCGTCGTCGCCGTCGTTTCCGCAGCCGTCGCATTTGATCGTGAACATTCTCAGCATGCTCATTGGGTTTCTCCTTGTCTCTGTTTCAGCACTATCTGGACGATTTCGTCTTTGTCGGCCTCGGTGAGGATTCTGAGTGCGTCAGACTTGACGTACTGCTTAATTTTCAGTTTGCTGTCGGCTGGCTCGGCGACCGTGATCCAGTCGACGCCGACCGTCCAGTCACCTTTGCTGGCCGCTTTGTACTGTTTCCTGCCGAAGCCGATGCGGTACTCGTCCTCCTCGTGGAGTTTGACGAAGAACACTTGGCCGTAGATGTGCGGATGGTCGATCAGCACCACCTCGTCTCCGCGTTTGAATGGTGCGGCTGGTCGGGCAGCGTCGATGGCTGCGCGTTCCTCGGGTGTGGCACGACATTCGTGGGCAGGGTAGATCACCTTGATGACGCGCCCGTCGTCTCCACGAATCTCCGCTTGGACGGCGAGGTATTTGTTTCCCTTCGCGCTAGTGCGCCAGATCACCTCGTCTTGGCAGTATCGGCACTTGGTCATCGGCTGGCCGTTTCGACTTCTCGGACGAATTGCTCGGTGTCGTCGGAGTGCGCCACCCCTTCGGCGGAGTCAAGTAGGTAGTCAATGCGACGAGCAACGATCCACTCG
>Ga0129333_10004985_pt1 | contig 12445 bp, 24 predicted proteins | sample CPB6_08_DNA_FD_94474 | JGI IMG/M metagenome (GOLD analysis project Ga0129333, IMG submission 94474) | Freshwater to marine salinity gradient microbial communities from Chesapeake Bay, USA - CPBay_Sum_0.6_0.8_DNA | ecosystem: Environmental > Aquatic > Marine > Coastal | place: USA: Chesapeake... | reverse complement strand
TGTTTTTTGAAGTAAAGAATAAAAGATATAAAATAGGTTAATAAGTAAACTATTATTGTGAGCGGAATAGACACAACAAATAGATATACTATTGCAATAAATTTTATTAGTAATTTTTTCATTGGAAAGAATTTTCCAACATTACAATTTCTTGATTAAAATGCTCAATTGATGCATCAATTAGAATTCTAATTTCAAATGCTAAATCAAACGGAATATCGTTTTCACTAAGAGATAAGAATTTTCCCCCTGAACCATAAAAAAAGATTGTAACTTGTTCGTATGGGGTAAGTGAGCGGAGCGCCTGTAAACGCTGAATTTTGGATTGCGCACTGGCAATTTGACCCAAAATTTTTTGGTCGGTGTTGAATGTCATAAGATAGGGTTTTTTGTTTTGTAGGCTAAAATTATATATAAATAATTGAAACCACCAAATAAATTTCAATATAGAGCAAAAAAAACCCCCAAAATAGACATTTCGGGGGTAATCTTCCTTACTTGTATTTAACCCTATCTATAACAAAAATAGTTCTTTTTCAGCCTCACGGCGTCTTGTTAGACCCGGTATTACTACCAATACTCCGGCTGAATTACGCCCTTTATTCCATTTTAAGAACTCCGCCGCTACTTCACTTTTAGGACTTCCGGCGTTTAATTTTCTTAATAAAGTTGATGTTTGAAGCGCTCCCAACCCTAAATTATAAGCAAAAGAAGTTAAACTATCCAATTGATTTTGATTAATGGGTACTTTAACGAGCTTTTTAACGCCAGTTGCAAATTTTCCGGCATCTAACCTTAACCAACGTAAAGCCGTTTCTTTGTCTATAATATCGCCTTCTTGAATTTTACGTTTGGCATCGTGATGGTAAGTGGAGCCAAAACCAATTGTCCAAATATTGCCAGTGTCCCGGTAACTTTTTAGGCGTTCGCCTTCAAAATCTTTAATAAAGTTTAAACCCTTTGCAGAAACTCCCATAGCGGTTGCGGTTGTAAGTAATAAGACAATTGCCGCCACAATTATAATTTTTGTGGTCGTTGTCATTATTTTCTATTGTTTAGGTTAATATCACTATCCTTTGCGGCTACTAAACCCAAACCGGTTAAAATTGCGGTTACACCGCCCGGAATATCGCCCTTAATGATCGTTGATACACCAGTGATTAAAGTGCCTAAACCAAATAGGCTCGTTTTCCAATTTTTAAACATAAAATTATTTTTAGTTACCATAATAATTGGTCTGCATAATATCCGGCGCTGCCTTTTATATGCCTATCCTTTTCGTGTCTAATTTTATATGCCTTACGGCGTTCATCTGCAATTTTTTTACCGCAATATTTTAAGTAATATGGATAATCTAAATAATTCCTATCCCCAATACTTACTATAAAATTTCCATACACATCATAAACATCAATTTTCTTATTGAGTTTTTCGCTTGGCAAAACAATCACATTTAATTGTTGTGCCTTCCTTTTAGTGTATAGTAAAATCTTATACATTTATTTTTTAGTAAAAAAATCTAATTTAGTTTCAATTCGTGCCAATCGGTCTAATATTTCAGTATTAGTATTATTGTGCTTAAATAAATCTTTTTCAATTTTATCTAAACGGCTTTTAGTGGTAAAATAAAAGCCACTGGCAACCGCTACGAATGTAAATACACTAATTATTAATTCCGTTTGCATCATTTTCTACTTTATCATCTTTAAGTATTGCTCTTGAAATTACATTGAAACTATTAGCGGCTAAAAAACTAGCATCCATATTTTCAAAAATTCCGCCTTTACTTGCAGCATCTAATACTTGTTTAATTACGTTTAATGCTTGTTCGTTTGTCATAGATTTTTATTTTAAGGTTTAATTAAGCTAAGGTAATATTTAATTTACTTGCCGCCCATTCATAAGCCGCTAAATTTATGTCTGCACTTGAACCCCATATATCATAGTCAGGCTCTCCCATTGTTAAATTTCCGTCTTGTAATTTACTTGCATCAGCATCTAATAATTGCCAATAGAATGTTGCACTATTTAATAAGTTATCATTAATGATAATTAAGTTAAAAAGGGTTGCGGTTTGTTGTTGTCCGTTTACCCAAAGGGTTATTGGTTGTATTTGTTTCATATTATTTTATTTAAGGTACTATATTTAAAATTCCTAAATTATTCCATACATCACCGCTAACAAGTCCTACACTACTAGTAGGTAAACTAGACATATTTATATTTGAACCTAATATAATTTTTCCAACATTAGATACAATATTCATATTACTTGTATCATGATTAATATATCCACCTCGTGTTGTGTTAGCAGAATTATAAAATGATATATTTGGTGATACTCCATAAGCTCTTAATGCTTCACCATTATTATTTACTATAAGTCCTAAAAATGTACCACTTCCATTTACTTGTAGCTTTTGCCCACTATCTGTTGTTGTGTCAAGGAGTAGGTTTCCAGTAGCTGCTAATGTCATTGCTTGGTTAAAAGTAATGGGGTTACCTGCCGTTCCAACAGGAGAAGTAAACCATACATGCCTTCCTAAATATTGATTGTAATTTGTAGCATTACCATTAGATATATATTTAAATGCTCCATCATAAAATATATTTGAACTTAAAAAAGTATCGTTACCAGTTGTTGTAGACCATAAAGCACCTGTTCCAACTTGCATAGCTTTGTATGAAACATTCCACGCGCTAGGGGTTACTCCTATACCTAAATTTCCAGTATTAAAAATACTACCATTACTATCCATTATTAATTGTGCGCCACCATCAGCGGTAATATTTAATTGACCGCCATTTGCAGAATGTGATTGTATATAACCATATCTAGTTGCGCCAGTATTATTATAAAAACCAATAAAACCAAAATTATCTGCACTTCTGCCTCTTAAAGACATAAATAAAGAACTTGCAGCGGCTGTGATAGTTAAACTACTTGAAAAAGTAGAAGTTCCTGTGATTTGTAATTTGCTTCCATTATCAACACTTCCGCCCACAAGTAAATTCCTTGCCGCCGATATTCTTGCCGCCTCTTGTGTGTTTGTTAAACCGGCATCATATATACCAAATAAAATTGGACTTGCAGTAGTTGAACTATTAAAAATAGCCATATCCCTATCAGCCGCACCCTGAATAAAATTATTTGTTGTTGTTGCAAGACCTATACCAATTTGTTTTGTTGCACCCGAACCGGAATTATTAATTCTTAAACTTGGTGCGGTTGCGCCAATTACAACAATATGATTATCGCCGGTGGCATCATTTACAACTAATCGCCCACTGGAAGTTGTTTGCGCTCCTATATATGTTTGACCGGTTGTTTTTTTAATTGTTAATGGTTGTATTGCTCCAACTACATCAAAAATACCATAATCATTTGCACCGGCATTATACGAATTACCTATTCTCCATAATGGAGTTCCACTATTTTGAAATGCAATTTTTGTATCGTTTGTAGCCGTTATTTGATTTAATTGTATAATTTGGTTTTGGTCATGAAATATCGTTAATGCGGTTGATGGTGTAATTGTACCAATACCCAAATGTCCGTTTACACTATCCCAAAATAAATCGTTACTACCGGTAATACTTGAAGTGCCGTTAAAATATGTTACTTGTCCGGCAGCTCCACTACCGGTAATTGTTCCGGTTCCCGGACCCCCGATTAAATCCCAACCTGTACCATTATCACGATAAAATGCAAATGTATTAGTTGATACAAATATTCTACCTAAAAATCCGGCGGCGGGTCTATTAGCTAACGTGTCGGCAAAAAAAGCAGGTGTTTGCCGTTGGTTTAATATTGATAAATCTATATTAGGCATTTGAAATATAATTTTTCTTTACTGAAACTAAATTATTTGAACCGCCAGTGTTAATAAATGTTGCCAACAATCTTGTTGTTAAAAATTCTCCGGCATTACCTTCAATTTGAAAACTTTGATTTTGTTGTAAAACAATGCTATCAATTTGAACGGCATTCGTTCCATAATTAACAAACAATATACTATTGCAATCGGTTGTGATATATCCGTTGGTATCGTATGTAATCATATTTACATCATACTTTATTAAACCGGCTTTTATTTCAAAATTGCTCATTTTTTTATTTTTAAAGGTGTAAGGAATGAATTAAATAGAATAAGGAACGCCCATTTTCTTTCCGCTTATAGTAGTACCATAAAAGGATTGGTAACTTTCAATTTCTTTTGGTTTACTAACTTCTCTTATTTGCTCCAAAATTGGCGTTGTAACATTTTCGGAACTATTCAATTGCATCACTACGTCTTGTACTGAACTTGCTACATCTGGTACAAATTCCCCTTTATCTAAGGGATCTACAATAACCGAACCTTTGTACTTCTTTTTACCATTTTTATAAAAATAGTAAACTGCTGCACCACCTAATAACAATAATAATAATGATAAGCCTTTATTTTTCATTTTAACTTCTTTTTAAACCATTAACGTATGTAATCAATTGATTAACTTGGTTAGCGCTAAATCTATCCGCCGGATAAGATAATAACGTGCCACCTAATAACCAGTTCAATAAATCTTTTTTATATTTTTCATTGAACTTATATGCCAAATAAGATACTTGCGTTTGCGTTTTTAGTGATTTAAAAACGCCTAAAACAGCATCAAAATCATCATAAAAGTATCCGGGTGCATTCCAAATTGTATCAATATATTTATTAACCGCATCATTTTTTATAATAAGTGCATTTGGTACACTTCTCCAATAATTAGGATTGAATGCAGAACCCGGCTTTGTAATTTCCTTATCTACATTTTTTTCCTCATCACTTTTACTTAAACCAAAACTTTCGGATAGTGGTTTAAATATTTTGGTATATGCAAAATATAAAACAACCCCACCGATAATTAAATTTTGGTTATCCTTAAAAAAATTACTTTGAGCCATTTTATAACATCATTAAAAGTGATTTTAATTTCATTGAGTTCATTTCATCTAATTTTCTTAAATGCTCAATGCTTACACCCTTATCCATTAAAGAATGTAAAATTTTCAACGCCTCATCAGTATCATCAATTCCCGCTATTCCGGTAGGCGCACCCGTTTTTGTAAACATATTACCAACCAATCCCATAACTGCCGTAATAATCGTTTGTTGTAATTCCGGATTGCTTAACATAGCATTAATGGGGGATTGCTCCACTTCTTCTTCTTCTTCCATTTCGCCAATACTTTCCAATGCGCTCAATCTTGATTGCATTAAAGCATTTTGCTCTACTAATTTTTCTAATAACATTTCAGTTCTTGGACTTCCAACATTCCCCATTTGGTTCATAGGTAAAAATTGTTGCGGTCTATTTAACTGGAATGAAATAGAAGTAAGGATAGGCTCTTTTTTCCTACCCTTACTTACTTTTTCCTCACTAATAACTTGTATTAGGTATGGATTATAGTTTTCTACATTGTTGCGGAGTTGTGTTAGTGCCATTTGCAATTCCTGACGCCCTATTTCCTTATCCCCCGAAAAATTATAACGCAAATATTGTGGACTTGGGTTCACACCGGCATACACTTTATAATCGTTACCTTCTGCGGTATCGTAAAAATTAAGAACTTCATCAATTGTAAATATTTCGGGTCTAAACGCTGCCATAACAAATAAGATTTTACATATAATAATAAACGCCAAATGAATAAGCCACACCGGTAGTTGCTAATGCAGTCGGTAGGCTAATATAAGATTTAGTCCAGCTAATATCTTGGTCATTCATTTCCGGTAATTCAAACACATAAGCACCAGTACTTTTTACAATGTTAGATAGTGCAACCAATGGCAATTGATAAATCAATTGTAAATCTCCCTGATATAATGTCAAATAAGATTTACTTAAATCGGCATCAGTAACACCGGGTAAACCTGACAAAATACTAAACGGGGTTGCGTGAATATTGTAAACCTGAATAGCTTGTATGTGTGCATTACGCAATTGCGGTTGGTCGGCAAAAAAGAACTTTGTAAGGGTAGAACCGGTTTGCACTGGAACTTCCAACCCTTGAAACCTTTTTATTCTCATACAATTTTTTTATAAATAATAAAATAGGGTGGGGCAATTGCGCCCCCACCTGCGCGGCTTTTATAGTTAGCCAAACTATATTTTACAAAACAATTACTTAACTGTTGTAACATTTTGTAGAAGCAACCCACGTTGTTGTACGCAAATAAAACTATTTGCAGTAATTGTAGCAGGAGCGCCACCGGCAACCAATTGGAAATTGATGTTTGCAGCACCATTCATTACAATACCTGGTTCAACCGGATAGAATGAATTTTGTGAAGCATCCCATTGGTCTACCGGGAAAATTGTTTGTGCGGTAATACCAACACCGCCTTGCGTTTGTGGAACAAAATAGCTACGGAATACATCATACGCCGGTACTACTAAATCATTATTAATTGATAATGATAAGTAACCATTGTATAAACTCCATAGATCATCATCACTTGTACCTGTAAATGCAGTTGAATTTGGATAAGAATAAAGTTTAGCAGCGGTATTTGTTGCATTACCAATACCAAAAGTTACGCTCCATTCAGTAGCTACGAAAATGTCTTGAAGATTAAGACGGCGTTCGTTTACTCTTACAGCTCCATTTTGGGTATCATTTACCAATACTGGAATGTGATAATTTGCGCTTGCAGTAGATAAAGCTACTTCACTTCTTAAATAAGATTGTGTAATTTTTGCGTGGTCTACACTATAACCTAATGAACGAACAAGTGCCTTTGCATTCTCGAAGGTCATTCTTGCTCCAACTTGACTAGCCATTTTTATTAATTTTAATTTTTATTTAATTAAAGGTGTAAATGAATGAATTAACATTCCTCGTCTAAACCGGCAATACTTGGTGTCATATACGAAGTATCAACCAATCCTTCACGATTGTACATAGCAGCAATCATAGGTGTTTTATAATCGCTATCAGATGCAACGGCACCGATACCATTAAGAACGCCAAATGATTGAATTAATTTGATACCACCAACGGCAACCATACCATTTGCAAGACCCTGACCGGCAGCGCCTTTAACAAAACGTGGAAGAACTAAACCAACTGCAACTGGGAGAGCCGCTTTGATTTTTTCGTTCGCAATTGGAACAAATTTAGTTACTAATTGAGCGGCAACACCACCCGCAATTGTATAGGCAACGCTCATAGCGGTTGAACCTACTGCGCCAATACCTGACATCTTACGTCTGCGTCTTGGTGCGCTTTTTCTTTTGTACGATTTTCTACGCATTTTTTTGTTTTTTAATTATTGTTAGAAAAATTTAAATATGCTTTTTTAATTCTCTTGAATGTGTTTTCAATTCACTAATCAATTTTGTATATGTTTTTATATATGTTTTAGCGGCATTTTTGAATTTTGGTTGTGCTTTTGGGTTTAATTTTAGTGCCGCTTTTAAATTCTCTTTTTGTTTTTCGTAATCTTGTATTAATTTTAAATTATCTTTTAATTTTTGCATAATACTTACACTACCAATCATATGTTTATGCTGCAATTCATCTAAACTACTAACCTCGTCTTTTACTTTGTGAATTTTATTTAGAATAGATTGTTCACTTACTTTTTTCTTTTTAGGTAAACCATTTACACGGCGTTTATGCTCCGGAATAGTTGCCCAATTTTTATGTTTTTTTGCTGAATATCTTGGTTTAGTTTTTTGAACAACTTTTTTAGCCGCTTTTTTAGGCGCTGACTTCTTAACTACTTTTTTAGCCGCTTTTTTCTTAACTGCGCCTACTTTTTTCTTTCCGTAAACTTCTGCAAATGCCTCTTTTAATGAAACGCCAGTTTTTTGACGGATAGCTATTGCCTTTTTAAATTTTTCTTTTGCTATTTTTTGTGCTGCGGTCATTGTATTATTTTTTTGCGAATGATTTAACTAATAAAAACGCTCCGGCAACTAAACCTAATGTCAATGCAATATTCATTCCGGATTTTTGAGTTCCTGAACCACCAGTTCCCGAACTTAATGGCGCTTTACTTATTAAAGTATTTATTGAATAATCGGTTCTATTTCGTGGTACACCTCTTACATTAAAAACGCTTTTACCCTGAAAATACTTTTGATTTAATGTGTCATTAAATAATTGAGCTACATCTTTACTTACTTGCCCTACATCACTAATTCCGCTTTTAGTTCCTGAACTTCTACCAAATAATTCAAAATATTGTTGTGGCGCATCTTCAAATTCTGCATTGTCTTGCATTTTTTGAATATAAAACGCTACACGTTGGTTAGGTGTCATTTTAACCAATAGTGGCATTCTTGATTTCCATTTAAAAGTGCTATTATCAAATGCAGTTAAAAATGGGAATTGACTAAAAAAATCGGGCGTTACACCTTCTTTTGTTAATAAAGCATTTAAAACTTCCTTACTGCCCTGAATTAAAATATTTTGAACGCCTCCGGGTTGTTGGTTTTGTCTTTCATTATTTTCATTTTGGCTACCACCAAAAAAATCATCAAAAAAACCGCTTATTTGTGGCATATTTTGTAATGCTCTTGTAACCTTATTAATAGCTACTTTATATTCTAATTCTTTTGAACCGCCTGACTTAATTTTTCCGCTATTTAAAAGCATATCCCTATCACGAACCAATTGATCCCGATAAGCTGACATTTCATTAAATTTTGCTTTTGCTGAATAGTTATTTTCTATTCCGCTTAATGCTATTAAACTCATTTTTACTTTTTTATCTTTAAAAAATGTTGGTTGTTTACTTTTATCATCAAATCTATCTAATACTGGGTCTATCCAAATTTCATTTTTAGTTCCGGGATATAAAACCGAGAAAACGTGTCCGGGTTCTTTTACACCTTCTTTATAACTTGCAAAACGATAAGCAATCGGTACATTCATAATTCCTTTTCTTGCTAAACTTGAAAAGATGCCGTTTATTGCTAACGAGTAACTTTTGCAGTCACCAGGCATTGAAATAATAGCTGCCGGACTTCGTAGGGTCTGATGCTCAGAACTTTCGATGTAGTATGGTACATTTTTTTTTAAAAACTCCCATACATTTTTAGCCGTTTCTTCTTCATCTGCACCTACAAAATATTGACTTATTTTATCGTATTCATTATCCCATTTATAATGGGTGTCAATGATACCATTAACAATGTCTTTTGTGCTTTGGTCGGTTGTAATAACTTTTTTATAGTTTTTAAACGGACTTAACTTTTGTAGTATGAAATTTTTACTATGCAAAGAACTTATAATTAATAATAAAAGGTAAAGGAACTCTATCAATATTTGCGCTACCCTTCAAAACAAAATTTAATTGTTTTGAAGTAAATAAAATACTTGCCGTATTAACTAAATTCAATAAAGAAGTATTTGCAACTATATTTAATTCTTTTTCCGAATTACCCGGAATATTAATTAATTCATTAAAAGTAACATCGGCAACCTTCTGCCCACTTTCTAAAAATAATTCAGCATCTAAATTTCCAAATGTGGTTGAAACATTTGTAGGATTGAATAATTTAACCCCTAATGTAATTTCAGGGTTCAAAACATTCCCCCCTAATTTAATTCGGGTAGGAATATATGTTAGGGATTGCTGAAACCTGAACTTATTAAATATCCAGTATAGCGCACCCGCTCCCAGTAACAAACCAATCCATTTTTTAGCTACCATATTATCAAAATTAAGGTTTTTTACTAAAAAACAAAAATTTTTTAAAAAATGTGTGCGTTGGTTAAACTTTTAGTTTAAAAATTTATATCTTCGCGCTTGTAGGCGCGAAGATAAAATTTAAACCACCTATTTTAAACCACTTAAACCGGTTTAATTTCTTACACATTCATTCATTTACACCTTTAAAATAAACCTATCCTATAATCAAGTGTATAGGCACAAAAAAACCGGGTTTTAAACCGGTTCTTTGCACTTGGGGGGAATTGTGCGTGTTAATGGGGGTTTTTAAGCCAAATGCGGCAATAAAATCGTTTTGTGGACTTCTCGTATACATTTATATACTTTGCGCCTGAATTACGGCAAAAATCGGCAAAACTATCCAAATTTGTTACCTTCCTATATTTTCGGGGGGATATATTTAATTCAGGTTCAAAAAAAACAATTGTTGAATAAGTATTTTTCATATTTTTGTGTGGTAAGTGAATGAAATAATGGTTAGGGTAATCATTGTTTTGTCTAAGCCGGTTAATTTATTTAACCGGTTTTTTTTTGTACGCTAACATCAAAAATTCAATATCACTTTTGGTTAAAATTGTGTCATTGTACTTAAATCTTATTTGATTATTTACTTTAACCATTTTAATAAGACCGCTTTTTAGCATTTCAACTAAAAACTTTTTAAAAGTTCTTTTGGTAATCATTTTTATAGTTTTTTGTTATTAGGTTTTTTTCAATCCAAATTTTACAAAGTTTCTTTGCGTAATTCGTACCCTTTGCGGTTACTTCCTGAATTTCCGAAATTATATCTTTATAAGGTTTTTCAATTGCCAATATTTGCAAAATCATTTTTTTGTGGTTCATTTCATTAAAATTCACGGGATCTATTTTGTTTGTGTTTTCCGGTTCTTTAATGCTATCAATTTGTCGCCACTGGTTATCATAATTCATTAAAACAACCGGTTCAAAATCTTCCGAACTGCGAAGGAAACGAGGTTGTAAAGTAAAGGTCTTTTTTTCTTTGTCTTTTACTACTTCAAGTGTGGAACTTGCCCACCTATCACAATTTGAACCCAAATGTCCTAATGTTTGATTTCCCAATCCTTTACCTTGATGCAAAACGCCAATAAATAGGCAATTATAAATTTTTGTAAGTTTCTTAAACCAATTAACAAGTTTGCGGCTTTCTACTTCGTTGTTATAATCAAAAATAAGGTCTAAAATTCCGTCAATTATAATAACCGGGCATTCCGGGTTATTTTCTAAATACGTTTCAATTAAAGCCCTAATTTCATCGGGGTTATCCTCACGAACGGAATAAAAGTGCGCCCATTCAGGTAAGCCGTTTATACCGGCAAAGTTTTTAATTTTATTAACTTGTCTAAAAAAATCGTATTCGGATTGTTCCGTATCAAAATAAGCAATTTTGCGCCTACCTTCCGGAAAACGAAATTTCATACCAAACATATCGCCCGGCATAAAAGCACTGGAAATAGCGGCAGCGAGGAAAGTAGATTTCCCCGCCTTCGCTACGCCCGTAAGTATTATAAAGTTTTGAATAACGCCAATCGGTAATTCGCTAATGGTAAAAACCACCTGGTCTTTTGGGGGTATGAAGTCCGGATTGTATTTTCTTTTTGCTAATTTTTCGGGTAGGGTTATTGTCTTGTCTTGTTCCATTAAATATTTTGAATAAATCCGAATAAAAATAGCGAAATTATAAACACTATTAAAGCCTGAATTTCATTACTACATTTGAATAACATTTGCGGTATCTTCTTTTGCATCTTGTAATTTTTGTAAGGTTTTAAAATATTCATCAGTTAGCGTTTGAGCCTCTTTCATAATCATTGAAGGGGTATCTTTGTACGCTCCGGAATTACTTTCCTTTGCACATACAATTGATAAAAGAACTTGCTCGTATTTAGTAAAGCCGGGAATGGCTGCAATAATTCTGCCAAATTCATCTTTAATTGGCATACAAGGGTATGCCGGTGCATTAGTTTGATATTTCATTATTATCATTTTTATAAGTTTCTAAATAAGGTATTTTTAATTTATCAAGTAATTCTTTATAAGCATCAGCCAATTTCAAAACATCTCTACTATCTTGTAATGAAATAGTAATATGCTCGTGTTTACTTGAAAAAGTTATACTAAATGGACTTGGTTTTAATTCTAATATTTTTTCAGGTTCTTTATTATAAAATTTCATCTCTTATATATTTTGATTTTAAGGATAAACGGATAGTAACTCCGCCGGATTGATTTTCGTAAATGTCGGTTATTAATTCCTTCATTAAATTAACTTCGTGCGGCTCAATATTTACAACCCTTACAATTTCATCATCAGTAGTGCAAATATTAAGTAAAAAAGCATTGTGCAAAGTTTTAGATTGTTTTGTCTTGCTCATTTTGAAAAGGGTTTTTTTCTTGAATTGAAATTGATAAAAATTTGTTGTTTGACTTGCCAAATTTGACCCAACCGGCAACCTCATAAAATTTGCCGTCTAATTTTACCCAACCTTGATAATCGGGTTGTTTTTCATTTTTTTTGTTTGTTACGGCGTTCATTGAGCCATAACCATTCAGAAGGGATTGAAGATACTCGTTTTTCATTTTTTTTTTGTTTTTTGAAGTAAAGAATAAAAGATATAAAATAGGTTAATAAGTAAACTATTATTGTGAGCGGAATAGACACAACAAATAGATATACTATTGCAATAAATTTTATTAGTAATTTTTTCATT
>Ga0129333_10004984_pt1 | contig 12446 bp, 16 predicted proteins | sample CPB6_08_DNA_FD_94474 | JGI IMG/M metagenome (GOLD analysis project Ga0129333, IMG submission 94474) | Freshwater to marine salinity gradient microbial communities from Chesapeake Bay, USA - CPBay_Sum_0.6_0.8_DNA | ecosystem: Environmental > Aquatic > Marine > Coastal | place: USA: Chesapeake... | reverse complement strand
TGTTGGTTTGCACTACGTTACTAAGCAAACCATATGGATAAGCAGTAGCATCTAACTGTTGGTTTGCACTACGTTACTAAGCAAACCATATGGATAAGCAGTAGACCCTAACTGTTGGTTTGCTATTGTCATACATGGTTTGCTTATGCAATACTATTGTTATCAATAGCAAACCACAGGGATATGAAAGAACAATTTAATTTTAGGATTGATGCCGATATTCTCAATCAAATGAAGTCAGAAGCGGAATCTCAGGGAATTTCCCCATCTGGCTACGCGGTTAAGGCGATCGCTTACTGCTTATCCCAAGGTGTGGTGCTAAACATCCCCAATAACAGTCCCCCATTAGATATTTTGGGAAGCGTGAATGATCTGATAAAAGAATTTCGATCCGAGATGGCAATACAGTTAGAGGCTGGGCTGGCAGGTATAGAGGCTAGATTAGAGGCTAGATTAGAGGCTAGGTTGGTATTTGGTAACAGCGACGACACCACCACTGGCAGCGACACCACCACTGGCAACGATGCTGGCACTGGCAGCGACACCACCACTAACAACGATGCTGGCAACGATGCTGGCACTGGCAGCGACACCACCACTAACAACGATGCTGGCACTGGCGACGACGACACACGGGTACTGGCAATCATCAAGGCTGGCAGGGAATCAGATCCGCCTTTGACCTTTGAGGAAATAGCAGACGACTTGATTGCCAAAGGTTTAACCGTTGCTGGCAAGGCTGGCAAGCGGATCAAACCTACTCGCCTTAATGTGGGTGCGATCGCACGCCAGCATAAGATAAGTTAGTTAGGAAATTAAAATCCCCCATACGCGCAATGGGGGATAGAGGTAAAGGTATTTGTCTTCAATCATAGCAACAAAGCCCCATGGATTGGGGCTTTTGTGCTATTTAAGGTTATGCCCCACCATTAAATACCTCCCAATTCGCTCTTGCCATCCGTAGGGAATCGTAGGCAGTAGCTCCCTAAATGCAGCTATCTGATCCGCGTAGCACCCCCTGGTTTTAATGGTTTCTATGGTTTCGTAATCTATACAAATTCCCTGTATTTTGGGCGCGTCCTCTGGCATCATAAACCGCTTTAACATCGTCAAACATTCCGAGTCACATGGGTTGATTTTATGTGGGTTAACCATCATTTCTCTGCGTAAAAGATCCCATGACATTTGACTGAAAAATATATCAGATCCTTTGATGTGTTTATGAAAAGTTGAGACTAGGTTCATTAGGTTGAGACTGTAATGGGACGATTCGATATAGTCTTGAAACAAGATTCTTAAGCTATCTTGTACTGCGGATATGTCATAGAAAATGTAGTCAACAGCTAGGTTACGTCGGTTTTTTCCATCCCGATAGACAGCCAATAATATCTCTTGTGCCACGCCTTCAAATGAATCAGCTTTAAAAATCATGCTTATCTTATCCCCTGTTGTGTGTGTTGTCTATTGTGCGATCGCACTTAACCCCAATTAAATTCCCCATACCAGCAGTGGCATGGGGAATTATACGAAACATCAAACAACTGATTTAATCATACAAGAAAGCCCCAATTGGGGCTTGTAGGCTATTTCTTAGACCTTGACGGGTAGACTTGCCAGCCGTCGATCATCCTCCCATCTACATACCAGTGATCATCTCTGTAATCGTATTCTAGATGTTCCTGAGTAATGCAGTGAGAACAATAACTGTTGTTCCTGTCATGATGTTTCATAAATAAATCTCCACATTGCTGGCAGTAATGGAAGTCAGGATCATCGTCACTGGTGTACAGTTGGTTGTTCATTGTATCTACTCATATTGTGATAAGTTTACAGCTGTATCCGGGTCATCCCCACGCTGCCAAGCCTCAAAACGGAGCTTGGCTATTGAATGCTCTCGCGTCCCCTGTGGGTGTCCCCATGTGGTGGAAATCGCGCTATCTAGGCTATGACCCTCTTGGATGAGATACTGGCAATTTAAGTACTTATCTGATGCCAGAATTTCACCAGCTTGATACTCGCTATCATCCCCAGTTAGGTCTAACAATGACTCTAACTCAAGCTTGAATTGTTCACGCTGCGCATGACTCATTAGCGCGTACTTGTGCTTAATCTGTTCACCTTTAAGCTGTTTTCTAGCCTGTATCTCAGTCATTTTTAACTCTTGAGAAACCTCTAGGTCTTCAAAGTCTATGCTGCTACAAATTAGAGCTAGGCTACTAGATGCGATCGCAGCCCCCAATAAGATTATTTTCTGGGTTGCATAGTCGGTTAAATTCTCAGAGATTACCTCAGCTTTGGAGACATCTAACCCGCGTGGTGGTGGTTGACTTTCTAACAGAAAATAAACCTTAGATGACTTACCTAGCAAGGACTCTGAGGTTTGAGAATAAATTTTATATGGCGTTAGATTCCCAGCAAAGCTACCAAATAAACAGCCAAGTCCCAACCCACTTAGGAGGATAAAAGCAGCTTTCTTATTAGAGTCTCTAGGCATTTTTCCCCCTAAGCAGAATGATTGCTATGGCTGCTATAATCCCCCCCAAAATCAGGCTAGATGCTGCTATGAACTCAGCTTGGTTGTAAGTTAGCTGTAATTCTAGCAGGTCAAAATATCCCCCAATCCAACCTAAAAACAAAGCAGCTAATAGGCAAAATGCAAATGGTTTATTAGCTTGGATATTCCCAATAACATAGACAGCGTAGGCTAGTAGGGACAAACGGAGCATCAATACAGGGAAGTAAAAGCTTGGATGGAACCTAACGAAAATAGCAGCCCCAGCGGATAGACTGCCATAGATGATTAACTCATTGATATTGGATAAATGACGGATCATTGGTGGTATGTTGGTATGGCTTAAATAGTGTGTCCCTAGGCTTGATTGCCTAGGGAGTCTTTACTAATAGGCAGAATCTAAGTACTGTTGTAACTTCTGCTTACGTTCCGACGCGGATCTAAGCCTGTGCTGTTTGGAGTCTGCAAGGATCTGGTTATCGGTTGCTTTAAGCTGGTATTCGATGTCGATCAGCTGTGACTCGTTGCCATATACAGATTGGGAGTAGTAACTGGCATATGCAGCGGATCTCTTTTCTAGTATCTCGTTACGGGTGTTAGTGCGGTGCTCAAGCTTGGCAGATTTAGCTTGGGACTGTGCAAATCTTGAAAATATTGCAGCTGTAGCCGCGTCAATTTTTTCCCCATGTGCGATCGCGGCGGCGTTCAGTTGCTGCATGAATTGGGCTTGCTTGATATCTGCCTTTTGAAGTTGCGAGATTAGTTTCATCATCTCTGGCAACAATTTAGAGTTAGCTTTGGCCATATCTGCTATATGGCGTAAAGCTTTGATGTTCTCAGGATTGCTGTCTGCAAGTCCTAAACCTCCTAAGTCCACAGGCAACCCATAGGCACTGGATAAGGCACTCAGACGCGCTCTAACTGGGGCGGGAATCATCTCGGCACTGGCTACCATCTGACTACCTGCTTTAAACTTCTGAGTGCCACCGGTGGCGATTGGCTGTGGGGTGATTTTGGTGGTGGTGGTGAGTTTGGTGTTGTTGTTTGAAAAGTCCATATCTTTTTATCCTTTTACCTTGCTTAGTAATTGTTGATGGCACTCAGACACGAATTTCTGATCTGCTTTTGTGCGTTCTAACCCGGCTTCGTCGTTAGACAAAATAGCCTCTAACTTGTATGCAGTAGATGTGTTAAATCCCGCGTCAATGATTGCTTGCATCCTGTCTTTATTCATAGTTAAATGCCTCCAAAAAAGATGCTACTTCTGTCATTAAATCGTCGCTGTCATCGTTGCTAGGCAAGGCTTTTAGCCTTTCAAGAGAGAAATAATTGCTGTTTCTTTTTATTCGGGAAATTGACTCATTTTGAGATGACTCTTGATAGGTTCCTAGCTGTTGATAAAACCGTTGCTCCAACTCAAATTGGATAGAGTCAATCTGGAATTTCTGGGTTTCAAACTCAGCTTTTAACTCAGCTAGATAGGCTTTAACCAGCTTCCTAACGATTGATTCCCCCAATATCTCACTTACCTTAGATTGGGACTGTGTGAGGGTATCTGGCGACGTGGGGACTATGGAATCATCCCCACTGGCTGCTAGTGCCTTGGTGGTTTGTGCGATCGCACTCCTAATCCGGGCTTCGTCGTCTTGACTAAGGTCTGCGGGAATGCAACCCAAGATTTCTAGGCACAATTTCTTAAGCCTTGCCTGTGGGATATTTAAATCATCACTGAGATCCTTAATCGTCATAACTAGCACCGTCCTCTAACTCTTCTAATTTGTCCTTAACGATGCCTAGCGCCACAATCGCATCGCCGAGGTTGACATCCCCCATAGACTGCCAAATAGGCTTCCAAGCTGGGGAAAATTGGATGAGCATCAATGAGTCGATCAGGTCTCCTATATGCTCACTGGCTAGGTAAGCATCACAAAACGGAGAGGTAAGTTTATTCATAGTCTGATATGGATTTTTGGAGAATTTGAAGACGGGTAATGATGTCTGGCAGTGATGTATCAGCATCTTCCCAATCTGTGCGGTATTCCGGGTCTTGGATGATAAAAAGAAGATCATTGATACATAGTTGTAATCTCTGAGATAGGGTCATAGTTTCACCAGGGAATTACAGGAATCATCGAAGTATTCGGGATATTTGGCTATAAAAGCTTGTTTTCCCCATGATTGTTGTATCCGAGAATCGTTTTCTAGCCTATCTGTGAGTACACGCTTACAAGCAAAGTATTCTAAAAACTTGTGAACATTGCACAGTACCCAAGCTTGGTATGCAGTGAGTGGGGCGGCGGTAACATACTTGCCACACACAGAGGGATAGTCACTCAGGAAGTCATCCACATACTGACTAGCGAGTAACTGGTAATTGAAAATAGACCTCTCCGATACTCCCAAATAAGAAGCCAAACGCTTCTTAGTTATGGGTGCATCTGGAATGTTCCAATCATTCATTTTTCTGTTACATTGCACTTTTACACTAACTACCATAACACGTGTTTATGTAGTTAGTACACTTTATGGTATTGCAATATCTTATGAACCAAGGTGTATTATGGGATAAATATCTATTTATTGGGACTGGGAACATGACTGAGGAAAAAACAGAAGACAAATTAAAGGTAGTTCGGCTTGAGATCGACCCTGATTTACACCAAGCTTTTAAGCTTGAATGCGTGGCCAGTGGGGTGTCAATGAAGGATAAAATCATTCAGATGATGAGGGACTTCTCAGCAGGGAAGAAAGGGTAATTCCCTGAAATATCGGTTTAGTTCCCTCAGCATCTCGGATACCTTGCAGCTAGGGTCAACACGTACTGCAAAGCGGTGGCACTATGGGGGAATTGGGGGGAATGCGATCGCACCCAAATAAGCTAAACTCCCTAGGGAGTTTTAGGCATTCCTAGGGAGTCTTACATCTGTCATGCCGGCCAAATGCGATAGCCTAGCGTCTTACTTTCACTGTGCTAGTTGGTACTAAGAATATGGATTTAGAGGGATTGAGAGAACTATCTCTGGCTATTGAATCTCTGATCGAATTAGCTGGGGACTGTGAGGATATGGATAGCGAGATAGTGGATAAAGCGCGGATCAATGTGCGACATCACCTAACCTCAGTGTGCATCTCGGAAGACATACATCTAGAATTTATTGACTCATTTTTGAGGAATCGGGGGGGAATATGACCTTAAACGCAGCCAAACAATATGTAATGAATCGAAACATTATTGACGCGTGTTTTGACGACTATATTAGATCGTTCCTCAGAGATGAGGAACTTCTAGCCAAGTGGTTAGAGATCAGAGATGATAGAGACTTACTCAAAACTGAGATTAAGCAAGCCATCTACAAGGCTACTTTTGACGACCCGATTAAGTCTAAGGTGCTAAAAATCGCGGGGGAAATTATCCAGGCTGACGACATCATTAAGGCTTTGGAACTATGACATACCAGGGATGGTACTAGAAGACTAGTGGCAATTCTCAAAGGCTCGCTCGGCTTTTACAAAGTCATACCAGTCTTTCAACCCGTCGTATTTACCCTGTGAGTGGAACACCCGCAGAGGTATACGGGGAGTTAAGAACGGGTCCACAACTATACCTCTGGCATCTTTGAATCTGACTGTGCCGAGTTGATCTAACTTGGCTATGTAAATGCGATCGCCTGTTCTTATATCTTTGTGTTCTAACATGGCTATAACCCCAGAAACTCCCTTACTTTAAAGGTTTTCTGGGGTTGTCAAAAGCAAGCTCCCCTGTACTCAAAAGCACCCTGACTATGGGGTGCTAGTGGGTTTAGACATAGAGGTTATTCAATGATACCGGGGGAAATTAGTATGAATCCCGATGTCATGTTTTAATCATTTAAGAATATAATTGTTGAGACGGATCTAAATGGTGCTGATACACCATAAAGACCCTGACCCCAAACAAAACGAACCTTTGTAAGAGGCTAAGAATATTATATGACATTGCGATTAACCGATTTACTGGCAGATGACTATGACGCGCATGATTTGGCGCTTCTGTTGTTTGACCGGATCAGGTTTGAAGATGATGATGATTATGGGTATTCGCTGTATGACCTATCTGATCAGCAATTGGATGCTCTGGCAGATGTACTAGAGTCTCACAGCAGCCGCGAAAAAAGTCGTTATACCATAGAGTCAAATAGCTACGTGCCACCAGCCCCAGCCAAATAACCCCATTTAGCCCCCAATCAATGGGGGCTTTGTGTGTCACATCCATCGGGATTTAGGCATGGCATTTAACCGATCTGTGAGGCGTGCCACATCTTTGTATTCCCCATAGGACTGCAAACCGTAATGCAGCCCACGAATGGGGGATAACAGCCTCTGAGGATCATGTGGGTGTCCCCCAATTTTCTTAAGTAAGAGGTTATCCGGGTCTTTGTAGCGTACCTCAAATAAACAGCCGTGGTGTACACTGTATACGCGATCGCCTGTTTGAATGTCGTCATGTCTAAGGGTCATAGGAACGGGGGGAATAGATTGATTATCTTAATTTTAGCTGTTTTTTCTAGGTGTTCCTAAAATGGTAAAATCCATATATAGTAAGGCTTTGACGGCGCTTTTATTGTGTTCCTGTATATCTATAGTATGCAGTGTGACTGCAACTATTTAAGTATTATGCTTTAATAAAAATATCCCCTAACCTCTTTTGCCGGGGTTAAGGGATAAGTAAAATCTTTCATTTCTCAATATGATTAAATCTAACACACGTGATAAATCTATAGCATCGGCAGTAACACTAGAATCTAAGTCGTTTAATGAGTCTAGTATAGCACAGCATGACTGGCAATCTGAGATTAAGACCCTACCTCAGCAGGTGTGGGATGAGATGGCGCAAAGTGCCATTGCAGAAGACATTACCCGTTTAAACATTGAATGGCTAGACGGTGAAGACCCCATAGAGAGGCTGTGCGATCGCGCTATTGAGTTACTGGCGTTAGATAAAAATCAAAAGGTAGCTGCAAGTCAGCAGCATAGCACCAAGGCAGTCACTAATATCACAAATCAATATAAACACTGCATTGCAGGGGGATGGTGGGCTGCGGGAGTAGATCCGCTAAATAATTGGGAGCCGATGCCATGGGGATGTTTTAAGCCCACCACGTCCCGACTAAAGATGAAAGAAGTTTCTGTCCCCAATTCAAAAAAGAAACAATGGGTACAGACAGATAAACCAGTCAAGTATGAACACCCTTATAAGGTGTCTATGCGGGCTTTTTTCCCCCGGATACCAGATGAGCTATGGCATTCAATCTCAGACTCTTTAGGCGTTCCCATTGGGGATTATAGGCAATTTTGGGAGTGGGTAGCTGCTAACCCGCAGATCCCGATTTATATTACGGAGGGATGGAAAAAAGCAGCAAGCCTACTCTCAGCAGGTGTGGTTGCCATAGGTTTACCGGGGATAGATGGTGGATCCAGAAAAAATAAAAATGACGGGCTTAAGCAGATCATCCCAGAATTGGAATGGATACGAGATAGACAGGTTTACATCTGTTTTGACAACGATAGCAAGCCAGTCACAAGACAGAACACTCTAAACGCTGCCAAGTCCCTCGGCTGGCTGCTAGTAAAGCGGGGGTGTAAGGTGTCGCGGCTGGTCTGGGATAGATACCCTCAAAAGGGGATAGATGATCTAATTGTTGCCCACGGTAAAAGCATCCTGTTCAAGCTCGAAACCGCAGGGTTAACGCCTAAATACGATTCCCTCAGAACTGCGGATAAGGTGCTTAATTCTAGGTATCTTCCCTCTGAGATATCGGAGTATTTGGGGGATATCTCGGCACTAAATAATAATCAATTCGCCACTAAGTTAATCGCTCTAAAAAGCCCCAAGGGGACGGGGAAAACGGAGGTATTTGGCAACATATCCAGGCAACTACATTTACTTGGATATATGTCTGTTTTCATCTCCCATAGGGTTGAATTATCCAAGGCACTGGCTAAACGCTGCGGGGTGAAATATATTGATGATAGTGTCACGTGCGATCGCGGGTTCTCAATGGTTATTGATAGTTGCCACCCAGATGGAAAACAAGGGGGGATTGACATTGAGAATGACACCAGATTTACTACTAGGAAATATATCGTTTTCTTAGATGAAATTGAGCAATTAATCTGGCATATGCTCTCCGCAGATACAGATGTCAAACGCCACAGAACTGCTGTATTACAACAGTTTGAGCAATTACTCAGAAATGCAGACATAGTAGTTATTGCTGATGCAGACTTAACTAATGTCGGTCTTAATTACATTGAAAAATTAATTTATGGGGACGGTCAAAGGCAGACAACCTTAATAGTCAACTCATATGCCGAGATGGGTTATGACTGTGAGGTTTATGAGGATAAAAGCCCCAGCCGAATACTCAGGGACTTGGTAGAAGATGCTGCTACTAAAAAGCTGATAATTGCCACTGATTCCCAGAAATTACCAGGTGTCACCAGTACCAAGGCAATAGAGGCTTTGCTGCGCGGTTATTACCCGGATAAAAAGATTTTAAGGATAGACTCAGAGTCACTGGCAGACCCTCTAAATGATGGATATGCTGCGATCGCCCGCGACATTAATTCAATCGTTAGTGGATACGACATCTTGATTTATTCCCCCAGTATGGGGACTGGTGTATCTATCGATATTCGTGGGCACTTTGACTGCTGTTATGGCATTTTCAAAGGGGTGCAGTCGTCTGCTAGTGCTAGACAGATGCTGTATAGGCTACGCGACCCCATTCCTAGGAAAGTGTGGGTTAGGACAATTGGTAACGGAATAGTCGGCGGTGGTGAGATTTACAAGGGAGAACTACTCAGCAGACTGGATAGGCAAGTAAATAACCAGATTAGGGAGTTGCTTACCCTGTCAGCCGATGACGACATAGAGGCTTTACCCGCAGTGAATGCCACCCACCTTGACTGCTACGGCCTTATGGGGTGTAGGATTAACTCAGACCGCTGGGAACATAGGGACGATTTTGTTACTGGTTTGAGGAATGAAGGGGTTAAGGTTGTTTTTTCCTGTGGGGACGATAAAGACCCGTTTATTAAGGATGAGGTTAAACCTTTAGCCAAAGAACTGGATAAGGCAGAATGCAAAGAAGTCGCAACAATAGCCATAGATGACTTGCTGGCAGATCCGGTTAAGGGGGATAGGCTACTGGCTAGAAAGGAAAAGGATAGAGATGACCGCGCGCGATCGCACAAGTTAACATTAACTAGGATGTATCCAGGGGTTGAAATTTCCCCTGAGATGGTATCTGTTACCTCACAGCATGGATATTTTAAAGCGATATCTTTGCACTACTTCCTTACCCGCCCGGAGGCTTTACTGGCTAGGGATTTGGAGAGATTCAAGGCATACAAGAAAAATAATAAAAATCAGTTTTTACCCGATCTAACCAAGACTACATTATCCGCGCGGGTAAAGGTTCTCAAATATCTGAGAATTGATGAGTTAATGGCTACGGATAGGATTAACCCGCAGTCGGAAATAGTTGCAAAAATCAATGACTTGGCAACCCAGCCAAACGCCAAACAGAACGTTCAGGATCACGTAGGTAAGTGGAGTGAGTCTAAACCGCTATCTCTGGCTAGGAAGATGTTAAAGCTGATTGGATGGGAACTGACAGATGGCAAGAAGGTTAGAGATGGCGACAAAACATTCTGGGAATATTCACCCGCACCCACAGATCAGATCCGCTATGAGATTTTTAATAAATGGGACGCTATACCAGCCCCAGCCCCAGCCCCAGAACCAATACAAGCCCCAGCCCCAGCCATAGCACCTATAGCACCCATAGCACCCCATACCAAAGTAAGGGGGATAGGGATGGGAGCTAAAGGGGTTAAGGAAGATTGGGGAATATGGGAGGTTATAGAATCTTTAGGCAATTTAATTAAATGCCGACAGTGGAATGAGAAGCTTAAAGAATTTACCTGTTATCTCTTTTGCCCAGAAAATTTAACCCTTGTTCCTGAGTGATTTGGTATCAAGTTGTGTTACCAAATGTTCCAAAATTTCGTATATATATAAATACAAATATCGTCATTTTTGGAACAAATTCCCCCCATACTTTTTATCCCTAGGTGGGGCGGGTGACTGAGAGGGGATAAGCGATCGCACTACACTACATGAGGTTCGGCAAATGACTCTTGATTGGGACTGGGAAGATGATGATGATGAGGGTGGTGACTTGCCACTCTGTGAGGAAAATAAGGCGGAAGCGCGGGGGATGGGCTTGCTGTTTGATAAGTGGGCTTCTGAGGGGGATTGGCGACGGTTCAGGCATTACTTGATAGACATCGCCACGCCGGGGGAATTTCGGGATATTTGTTTAGGGTATATGCAGCCAGCTACATTGGAACAGGTCAAGAGGTTTGAAGCTGCTAATAGGCTTGAGAAATTGTTACAAGGCAAGAAGTCTAAGCTCCCCCCAAAAAAGGGATTTGGTTGATATTCCCCCAAAGATTCTAAGGGTTAGCAAATCTCCAAAGCCTGTGACCCGTTCTCTGTAACGGTTTCAGGCTTTGGACGCGAACAAAATGAGAACAAAGTGAAATTCGTGACCCTAAATATCTTTAAGTAAGAGTCCTTGAAAGCTTTACCCTGTAACGATTTCATCCGACAGCGTGGAACATAGGGATATAAGATTGCGAACGAATATTTTTTCTAGAGAGAATATTATAAAACCTTGTAATTCCCAGAAGCCTTACTGTGTAAGGCTTTCAGCCACTAACGCCAGAATAGCCTACATCAGAAGCTAGGATGAATCCCTAGGGAGAGAAAAAACAAGGGCATTCTAGGGCATTCTGAGAGGGGTAATTTTCTCTCATACTCTCTCGGAATGGGGGGATTAGGGCATTTCCCCCATATGGTAGGTAGGGATTGGGGTCGATCGCGTGAATGGATTGGCTTATCTAGATTGGGGGAATGTGCGATCGCACCCAATCCCCCCCAATCAAGCGTACAGTCGGTCTAAAACGGTCTTAACGCTTGTGTGTTGCCAGTCCTTACCCCTTTTGGATTTGTAGCCATTCTCATTCAAATACTGTGCGATCGCACGTAATGACTTACCCGATTTGTGGTGGCGACGTATTATCTCAATAGTCTGTTGCTCACTTTCATCTGTTGTTAGTTCACCGTCAACCGCTTGACTTCCAAAAGCTGGGGAACCGTAGGCATATCCCCCATTAGCAGCCTTGGCGCGCCGCCCGCCTTGTGTTCTTTCGTTGATGGTACTCCTTTCAAGCTCGGCCACAGCGGCCATCATAGTCAGAATCATTTTCCCTGTCGGTGTACTGGTATCAACATTGAGATCCAAGAGCACCAAGGCTTTACCGCTGGGCTGTAACACGTCCTCTACTAGTTCTAATACGTCTCTACAATTGCGAGCTATCCTGTCTAATTTCAAGGCAACGATACCCTCAGCATCGGTTTTCAGCCGTGCCAAGGCACTTTGAAACTGGGGACGGTTCTCTACATCCTTCCCACTTCCCACCTCAACAAATACCTGTAATAACTCATGCCCAAAAGCTTCACAGTAGGCACGTATCCGACGCTGTTGATCTGCCAAGCTGGTGTTGTCTTCTTGTGACTCGCTGCTAACTCTGACATAACCAACCAATTTCATATCTAACCCCTTGCCTGTTCTAACTTTGTACATTCTTATTGTACAACATATTTCAATAATTTGTACACTACTTTCAATAAATATTTTGTCACGTATAGGTTACAGCCATTTTAGGTTATTTGCACTCAAGATATTATGGGTTCTAGAATGTATTGCTGTTGGTTTGCACTACGTTACTAAGCAAACCATATGGATAAGCAGTAGCATCTAACTGTTGGTTTGCACTACGTTACTAAGCAAACCATATGGATAAGCAGTAGCATCTAACTGTT
>Ga0129333_10004983_pt1 | contig 12447 bp, 11 predicted proteins | sample CPB6_08_DNA_FD_94474 | JGI IMG/M metagenome (GOLD analysis project Ga0129333, IMG submission 94474) | Freshwater to marine salinity gradient microbial communities from Chesapeake Bay, USA - CPBay_Sum_0.6_0.8_DNA | ecosystem: Environmental > Aquatic > Marine > Coastal | place: USA: Chesapeake... | reverse complement strand
TCTTTGTTGCTATTTGGGATCTGTTCCGCTGCTGAAACCGTCGTAGGTCTCGCAAGAAACATCGCCAATCTTCCTGGTGTGATCGAAGTACCAGGGATCAGAAGTTGTACCTGTCGCCGTTTGCCGCCGCCTGCTTTCGCGGTGATGTTCAGTCTGGCGAAAACTCGGTGCTCCGTGAGCATTCAGCCCCTTACATATCCCTTGCGGCGCAGGGCATGAGCCGTCACGACGCTGATGGCGATCTCCCAGGGGGCTGCCTCAGCCATGTGAGACGGTCTGTGAGAAGATCGGATCCATAGCTTGGCACGGCCTGTCAGGCGCAATTAGCTGGTGGCAACCTCATAGCCGCTGCCAGACTGGCTTTTTCTGGAATTGCTCAGGCCTGGACTGAAAGCGGGTGACCGGGCTCGAACCGGCGACGTTCAGCTTGGGAAGCTGACATTCTACCGCTGAATTACACCCGCATGAGGGGAGACTAGCAGGACGCCGCTGGAATTGGGCATCCTGCTAGTCAGGCTCTCAGGCCTGCAGTCAGCCTGCGGCCAGCGCCGCCGCTGCCGCTGCCACGCCGGCGCCAGCGGTGCCCTTGTGCAGACCCAGGCCCTGCAGGGTGGCTTCGATGGCCGCCACGGCCGTGAGCACGTCGCGATCGCAGACGAAGCCCAGGTGGCCGATGCGGAACACCTTGCCCTTGAGGTGGTCCTGACCGCCGGCCAGCAGGATGTCGAAGCGCTCCTTCACCGCCTTGCGCATCGCCTCGGCGTCGATGCCCTCGGGCGCTACGGCGGTGATCGCCGGGCTGCCGTGACCTTCAGCGGCATACAGGGGCAGACCGATCGCCTTCATGCCGGCCTGGGCGGCGGCGCGGTGGCGGGCATGACGCGTGAAGATCCCCTCCAGGCCTTCCTTCTGCATCATCTCCAGCGCCGCCTCAAGGGCGAAGTAGAGGTTGATCGCCGGGGTGAAGGGGTTGCTGTCGGCCTTGGCCGATTTGCGGTATTTGCCCAGATCCAGGTAAAACTTCGGCAGGTCGGAGTGCGCGTAGGCGGTCCAGGCCCGCTCGCTCATGGCCACGAAGGCCAGGCCAGGCGGCATCATGTAGCCCTTCTGCGAGCCGGAGCCGATCACGTCGATGCCCCAGGCATCCATCGGCACGTTGCAGGCGCCGAGGCTGGTGACGCAATCGGCGATGGTGAGCGCTGTGCCATGGGCCTTCACATGGCCGGCGATCGCCTCCAGGTCGTTGATCACGCCGGTGGAGGTTTCCGAGTGGGTGAGGATCACGGCCTTGATCGCCTTGGCGGTGTCGGCCTCCAGGGCGGTGCGGAAGGCCTCGGGATCGAGGGGCTGGCCCCACTCCGCCTTGATCACCTGCACATCCAGGCCGTAGGCCTGGGCCACCTTCACCCAGCGCTCACCGAACTTGCCGTTGTCGCCGCAGAGAACCCGGTCGCCCTTGCTCAGCACGTTGATGATGCCGGCCTCCATGGCAGCGGTGCCGCTGCCGGTGATCACCAGCACGTCATTGCTGGTCTGATGCAGCCACTGCAGTTGCTCGGTGGTGCGCTTGACGATCTTCTGGAAGTCGGCGCTGCGGTGGCCGATCGGGTGGCGACCCATCGCCTGCAGGACGGTTTCCGGCACCGGGGTGGGGCCGGGGATCATCAGGGTGAGCTTGTCCTGCATGGCTGGAGCGGAGGGGGAGGCGGAGGGGGCTGTGGTGGCGCTGGAGCTGCCGATCGGGCTGCGCGGAAGGCCCTTGGCGTGCCGTGCGACGGCCGCGCAATCGACCACCATAAAAAACGACCTTGCCCGCAACCCTGATGGCCGCCGGCGGCTACACCCTGCCGGTCTGGGTGGCCGCCGCCGCCCGGGCCGCCCTCGGCCAGTTGTTGGGGGAACCGTTCGTGCCGCAGCCCCTGCTGTGGCTGGATCCGGGGGCGGGGGGCCAGCGGCAGCCGGTGCCGGTGGAGGCGGCGGCCCTGCTGGAGCCTGGTCGCGCCCTGGCCATGGCCCGCTGCGATCCTGGCGATGGGCTTGATCTCACCCGCAACCTGCTGATCTGGGTGGAGCTCAGCTGGCTGGATCCGGCACCATCCGGCCACTGGTTGCGGCTGGAGGCCGGCGAGGGGGTCGGCGTCCATGCCGACAGCGGCGCTCTGTCTGTTTCCGCCTTTGCCCGTGAGCTGCTGGACCTGAACCTGGGCCCTCTGCGGCCTGCGGGTCGCGGCCTGCGGCTGCGCCTCACCCTGCCGGCGGGTCGCACCCTGGCGGCCCGCACCAGCAATGCTGCGTTCGGTGTGGTGGATGGGTTGGCCCTGATCGGCACCCAGGCCGCCGTGCAGCGCAGCGCCGCCCCGGACCAGCTGGCGGCCGTGCGGGCCGAGCTGGCGCGGCGGGCCGCTGCATCCGGTGGCTGCCCCGATCTGGTGCTGGTGATCGGCGAAAACGGCCTGGATCTGGCGCCGCAGCTCGGTTTGCCGGCTTCCCTGCTGCTCAAGGCTGGGAACTGGCTCGGGCCAGCCCTGGTGGCGGCAGCGGAGCATGGTGTGCAGCGGCTGCTGCTGTTTGGTTACCAGGGCAAGCTGATCAAGCTGGCGGGAGGCATTTTTCATACCCACCACCACCTGGCCGATGGTCGCCGCGAGGTGCTCACGGCACTGGCAGCCCTGCAGGGAATCCCGGGCCCGCAGCTGCAGGCTCTGCACGGCGCCGCCAGCGTCGACGCGGCCCTGCTGGAGCTGGCCGCCTGGGATGCCGCAGTCGCCGATCGCCTGCGCGCTGCCATCGCGGCGGCGGTGGAGGAGCGCAGCGCTGCCTATCTGGCCCGCTACGGCCAGGAGCGGCTGCAGGTTGGGGCGTTGCTGTTCGATCGCCGGCGTCGGCCTGTGGCGGCCGGGCCACGGGGCCAGCTGCTGCTGGCGGCCCTGGGCGCGCCATCGCTGGGCAGCCCGTCAGAGCCCGAGATTTAGGGTGAAGCCACTGCCTGGGTCAGCGCTGCTGACCGCTCCATGTCCAACACGCAACCGTTCGCCATCGGCGAAACCAATCGCCATCCGGCGATCGTGATTCTTGATTTCGGTTCCCAGTATTCCGAGCTGATCGCGCGCCGCGTGCGGGAAACTGAGGTCTATTCACTGGTGATCAGCCATACCACCAGTGCTGAGGAATTGCGGGCTCTCAATCCCAAGGGCATCATCCTCAGCGGTGGTCCCAGTTCCGTGTATGCCGAGCATGCACCGCAGTGTGATCCCGAGCTCTGGAATCTTGGTATTCCAGTGCTTGGTGTTTGCTACGGCATGCAGCTGATGGTGCAGCAGCTGGGAGGGTCTGTCATCGCCGCCGGCCGTGCTGAATACGGCAAGGCGCCCCTGCGTGTGGACGACCCCACCGATCTGCTGACCAACGTCGATGAGGGTTCGACGATGTGGATGAGCCACGGCGATTCGGTGGAGTGCCTGCCCGCTGGCTTCGTGCGCCTGGCCCATACCGACAACACGCCGGAAGCGGCCGTTGCCGATCACAGCCGCCGCCTCTACGGCGTGCAGTTCCACCCCGAGGTGGTGCACTCGGTGTGCGGCATGGCGCTGCTGCGTAATTTTGTGTATCACATCTGTGGTTGCGTGCCAGACTGGACCACGGCCGCCTTCATTGATGAAGCGGTGGCCGATGTGCGCCGTCAGGTGGGTGACAAGCGGGTGTTGCTGGCGCTTTCGGGAGGTGTTGATTCCTCCACGCTCGCCTTCCTGTTGCACAAGGCGATCGGCGATCAGCTCACCTGCATGTTCATTGATCAGGGCTTCATGCGCAAGGGTGAGCCTGAGTTCCTGATGGACTTCTTTGATAAGAAGTTTCACATCAGAGTGGAGTATATCAATGCTCGCGAGCGCTTCATCAATAAGCTCGCTGGTGTTACTGACCCAGAGGAGAAGCGCAAGCTGATTGGTACGGAGTTCATCCGTGTCTTCGAGGAGGAAAGCAAGCGCCTCGGGCCCTTCGATTACCTCGCCCAGGGCACTCTCTATCCCGATGTGATCGAGAGCGCCGGCACCAACGTTGACCCCAAGACCGGCGAACGTGTGGCGGTGAAGATCAAGAGCCACCACAACGTCGGCGGTCTGCCCAAGGATCTGCAGTTCAAGCTCGTCGAACCGCTGCGCAAGCTGTTCAAGGATGAGGTGCGCAAGGTGGGTCGCTCACTCGGTTTGCCCGAGGAGATCGTTGGCCGCCATCCCTTCCCCGGCCCCGGTCTGGCGATCCGCATCCTCGGCGAGGTCACCGACGAGAAGCTCGATATCCTGCGCGATGCTGATCTGATCGTGCGCGAAGAGATCAAGGAGGCGGGCCTCTATCACGAGATCTGGCAGGCCTTCGCGGTGTTGCTGCCGGTGCGCAGCGTCGGCGTCATGGGCGATAAGCGCACCTACGCCTTCCCGATCGTGCTGCGCTGCGTGTCCTCTGAGGACGGCATGACCGCCGACTGGTCGCGGCTCCCCTACGACCTGCTGGAGACCATCTCCAACCGCATCGTCAATGAGGTCAAGGGCGTGAACCGGGTCGTCCTCGACATCACCAGCAAGCCCCCCGGCACGATCGAGTGGGAGTGAGTCCGCTGCCGCGGCTGGCCCCATGGTCAGCCCGCGGCGGTTTCGTTACCCTCGGGGCCCCGGCTTCGCAGTCTTGACCGCCGCTCCTCAGCAGGATCTGCAGCTGCAGCGCCGCCTTCAGCAGGACAGCATCGAGCTGGCAGGCAAGGTGGTGTATCTCAACCCCTTCCTCTACTGGCGTCGCTTCGATGCCAACACCGATCGCTGGCTGCGGGAGCCGGGACAGTTGCCGGAGGATCAGATCAGCCTCAACCGCCAGCGCTTCTTCCCCGAGCTGGCCTGGGATCTGCTCAGCGATGAGGAGCGGGCCGTCAAGGACGGTGCCGTGGAGATGTTCCTCAAGAGCCTGGAGCTGATCAGCACCTTCAACCCCGAGCTCACGCCCGGCCAGCTGCTGGAGGTGGAGCGCAAGATGGCCATCACCAAGAAGCGTGCCTTCGAGCGCTGGGTGGAGCGCTCGCTGAAGCGGCGTCTGCAGAAGCAGGCCAGTGAACGGCGGCGCTTCGATCGTGAACGGCTGCTGCGCGACTGGGCTGAATGGCTGCTCCTGCCGGTGACCCGCCAGGCGCTGCTGCCGCTCTCGACCCTGACGGTGTTGGCCGTGGCCTTCGGTTGGTGGCTGGGCAGCCAGCAGTTCTGCCGTCAGCAGATCGTGCAGCCGGGTGTTGGTGCCGCGATCGAAGCCCCCGCCACCGAGCTGCCCCGGCCCTGAACCCCGCCGCTCGGGCGTCAGGCGTCAGACTGAGCGCATTCCGCTTGCGGCCGCAGGCTCGCGATGGCTACCGATCCCCTCGAAGCGTTCCGGCTCACCCTGATGCAGGACGTGTTGCCCGTGGGCATGGCCATGGTGGAGCGCGCCCGGCGCGGCGGTCCCCGCGAGCTGGTGGACGCCTTCACCAGCGCTGACGATCCGCTCAGTCGCCTGCGCCAGGAGGGTGATGCCGCAGCCCGTGATTTGCGCGACAGCCTGGATCGTCTGCAGCCTGGCCTGGGCAATCCGGTGATGAAGGTGCAGGTGCGTGATATCCCCACTCCGGCCACCGACACGGTGCCTGCAGCTGCTGATGCCGCCAGCCTCGATCCCGACGCCGAGCGGCGCGAGCTGCAGACCGCCCTGGCCCGCATCGCTGAGCGCCTGGCCCTGCTGGAACAGCGCCTGAGTGCCCAGGGCTGAGCCGGTGACCCTGCTGTCCACGCCTCACCGCCACAGCGGCATGCGGCAACAGCCGGCCATCCTGCTGGCTCTGGTGCTGCTGTTCGCCGCAGCGATGGGCCTGCGTCTGGCCTGGCTGCAGCTGGTGCACGGGGCTGAAAATCGTGCCCGCGCCGATGAGAACCGCATCCGTCTGGTACCGCGCCAGCCGATGCGCGGTCGCATCCTTGATCGCCATGGCCGGCTGCTTGTGTCCAGCCGCCTCGCCTACAACCTCTACATTCAGCCGCGCCTGGTCAGCGATGCTCAGTGGCCGGCCCTGCGCCGCAAGCTCGCCAGCGTGACCGGCATCAGTGCCGCCAGCCTCGATCAGAAGCGCCGCCGCGGCTACAACAGTGAGGGCTATCGCATCGAGCTGGCCAGCAACCTCCGGCCCCAGCAGGTGCTGCGCTTCAGGGAGCAGGCCGCCACCCTGCCGGGTGCCGAGGTCGATGTTGACTACCTGCGCGCCTACCCCTACGGCAGCCTCGGCTCCCATGTGCTCGGTTACACCAGCCCCGTCACGGCGGAGGAGTACGACAAGCTGGAGCCCAAGGGTTACCGCGTGCAGGACCGCATCGGCCGCAGCGGCATCGAGAGCGCCTTCGAATCCCACCTGCGCGGGGAGTGGGGCGGCCAGCAGCTGGAGGTGAACGCTGTCGGCGAGGTACAGCGGGTCTTGGGCGACAAGCAGGCCCGCGCCGGTCAGGATCTGCGCCTCACCCTGGATCTGGAACTTCAGAAGACCGCGGAGCGAGCTCTGGCCACGGTGCGCAAAGGCGCGATCGTGGCGATGGATCCGCAGACCGGTGCGATCCGGGCGATGGCCAGCCGGCCCAACTTCGATCCCAACATCTTCACCACCGGCCCCACCCTGGCGCAGTGGACAGCCCTGGGGGGCCCCGATGCGCCGATGCTCAACCGCGCCTTTCAGGGTTTCCCTCCGGCCAGCACCTTCAAGCTCGTCACCACCATCGCCGGTATCGAATCGGGCCTCTACAGCGAGCACTCCACGGTGCCGACGATGAACTCCTTCTGTTATCGCGGCCAGTGCTACGGCGACCACGGCAGTTTCGGTGCGATTGGTTTCCCGATGGCCCTGGCGGTGAGCAGCAACAGCTTTTATTACCAGGTGGGTCTGAAGGTGGGTCCCACCGAGCTGTTCCGCGAGGCGAGGCGCCTCGGCTATGGCCAGCTCACCGGTATCGAGCTGAAGGATGAGGATGGTGCCGGGCTGCTCGGTGATCAGGCCTGGAAGCGCAGGGTCTATGGCGAACCCTGGACTTCCGTCGACACGATCAGCTCCTCAATCGGTCAGGGACCGGTGCTGGTGACGCCTCTGCAGATGGCGCGCCTGTACGCTGCCGTCGCCAATGGTGGCTGGTTGGTGACGCCGCACCTGGTGGAGCGACCCACGCCACGGCGCTGGCTGGGCCTCAAGCCCGCGACCCTGCGGGCGCTGCGCAAGGGGCTGCGCATGGTGGTGACCGAGGGCACGGCCACGATCCTCAACGACCCCAACCTGCCGGCTGTGGCCGGCAAGACCGGCACGGGCGAGGATCCGCCCCGGCCTGACCATGCCTGGTTTGGTGGCTATGCGCCGGCTGGCAAGCCGACGCTGGTGATTGTGGCCTTCGGTGAGAACAGCGGCGGCTATGGCGGCACCGTGGCGGCACCGATGGTCAAAGCGCTGATGACCACCTGGTTCCGTGGCAACCTGCCGGCGGATCAGGCAGCCCGCCGCCGTTGACCAAGGTGGATCAGGCCGCCAGCAACGGCGCCTGACGGCCGCTCAGCACCTGGCGGTAATAGCCACGCAGTTGTTCGGTGGCACCGGCCCAGCCCCAGCGCTCTGCTTCCTCGCGGGCATTGCGGCGCAGCTGGTCGCGCTCGCTGGTGTCGCCCAGCAGCCGCTCAGTGGCAGCCGCCAGGCTGCCGGCGCCCCCATCGACGCCATCAGGTTCATACAGGCAGCCATTCACCCCATCGCTGACGATGTCCGGGATGCCGCCGCGGTTGGCTCCCACCACCGGGCAGCCGGCAGCCATCGCCTCCAGCAGCACCAGCCCGAGCGTTTCGGTGCTGCTCGGGAACAGGAAGGCATCGGCGCTGGCGTAGGCGCTGGCCAGCTCCTCACCGGCCAGATAGCCCACGAAGGTGGCGGCGCTGCCGGCGAACAGGGTCTCCAGCTGCTGGCGGTAGGGGCCGTCGCCTACCAGGGCCAGCCGGGCCTCCGGCATCGCATCAAGCACGGGGCGGATCCGCTCGATCTGCTTTTCGGCTGAGAGCCGGCCGATGTAAAGCAGCAGCCTGCCGGTGTCGCTGCGACCCCCCAGCAGCCGCTGGCGCATGGTGTTGCTGCGCAGCTCCGGCCGGAACAGTTCGGTGTCCACCCCGCGCTGCCAGAGGGCCGTGTGCTGGATGCCCTTGGCGCTCAGTTCGGCCACCATCGCTGTGGAGGTGCACAGATTCAGCTGTGCCTGGTTGTGGGCAGCCTTGAGGAGCTCCCACAGCACCGGCTCCAGCATGCCCAGGCCGTAGTGCTCGAGATACTTCGGCAGGTGGGTGTGGTAGCTGGCCACCAGCGGATAGCCCTTGGTCTTGGCCAGCCAGATGCCTCCCAGGCCGAGCACCGCTGGGTTGACCACATGCACAAGATCCGGCGCGAAGCCATCCAGGGCCTCCGACACCATCGGCCGTGGCAAGGCCAGCTTCAGTTCGGGATACAGGGGCAGCGGCAGCGCCGGCACCCCCACCACCCGCGCCCCCATGTAGGTGTCGGGAGCTCCTTCCGGGCAGAAGATCAGGACCTCATCGCCGGCCGCCACCAGGTGCTGCACCGTCTTGGTGAGCCGGGTGACGATGCCGTCGACCTTGGGCAGGAAGGTCTCGGTGAAGAGAGCGATCTTCAAGGACGGGGTCCGAGGCGGAGGTCGACGGGGGGTGCCGGATTCAGGCTGGGCTGGTTCAGGGTGTCTGGATCGCCTGGGCCTGGGTTTTGGTCCAGGCGGAGACGCAGGGGATGCGGCTGCGGTCGCAGCGGTCGGCGTAGCGACCGGCGATCTCCACCACTTCCTTCAGCAGGCCGTCATCGAGGGTGGTGGGGTTGAGCCCCAGCTCGATGAAACAGCGGTTGTCGACGATCAGATCATTCTCCACCGCCTCGTTGCGAGGGTTGGGTAGATAGTTGATTGCAGCACCGGTCAGGGCCGCCACCTTGCGGGCCAGTTCACCCACCTGATGGCTTTCGGTCATCTGATTGAAGATCTTGACCCGCTCACCGCGGCTGGGCGGGTTCTCCAGGGCCAGCTGCACGCACTTCACTGAATCGCGGATGTGGATGAAGGCGCGAGTCTGGCCACCGGTGCCGTGCACGCTCAGGGGGTAGCCGATGGCTGCCTGCATCAGGAAACGGTTCAGCACCGTGCCGTAGTCACCGTCGTAGTCGAAGCGGTTGGTCAGGCGTGGGTCGCGGTCGGTGGCCTCGGTGTTGGTGCCCCAGACAATGCCCTGATGCAGGTCGGTGATGCGGACCTGATCGTTCTTGTTGTAGTAAAGGAACAGCAGCTGATCAAGCGTCTTGGTCATGTGGTAGACGCTGCCGGGGCTGGCCGGGTGCAGGATCTCCTCCTCGAAGCGTGAGCCGTCGGGCTGGGGCACCTCCACCTTCAGGTAGCCCTCGGGGATGGTGGCGCCGCGGTGTGAGCCGTAGCCATAGACGCCCATCGTGCCCAGGTGCACCACATGGATGTCGAGGCCGCTTTCGACGATTGCCGCCAGCAGGTTGTGGGTGCCGTTGACGTTGTTATCAACGGTGTAGCGCTTGGTGGCGCTGCTCTTCATCGAATAGGGCGCTGCGCGCTGTTCGGCGAAGTGCACCACTGCATCGGGGCGCTCGGCCAGGAGCAGATCCAGCAGCCGCTGGTACTCATGGGCGATGTCCATGAGCTCAAAGCGCATCGGCCTGCCGCCGGTCTGCTCCCAGGCCCGCAGCCGGTCCGGCATGGTGGCGATCGGCGTCAGCGACTCCACCGCCAGATCGACATCGATCTTGCGCCGGCTGAGGTTGTCGACGATCAGCACGTCGTGGCCCTGGTCGGCCAGGTTCACGGCACAGGGCCAGCCGCAGAAGCCGTCGCCGCCGAGAACGAGAACCTTCACCGCTGTGCTCCACTGAACGAGCGAACTGAACGGTTGTCCGCTCCGTCAGGGCAAGCTACTACAGGGATTCAGCTGATCCCTGCCGCCACACCCACCAGCAGCAGCACCAGCAGGCCGCCACCGATCAGCAGCAGGCGGCTGTTGCTGCTGCTGGTCTCGCCCACCTCCATCACCTGCATCCGCGGTTCCTTGGCGAAGGCGTTCAACCTGCCGCCGTCCTCTTCGGTGACCTGCATGGCGCTGGAGTGTGTGTCAGGCGACAGTACGGAGGTTCTGCTGTTGCGGCTGCCCGTCGCGATGAAGCTTCACACCCGCTCAGCTGCCGATGCGACCGCTGGTGGGTGAGCTGGGGCTGGCTTCGGCGCGGATCGGCAGACGGCCGGCCAGGCGGGCGCTGCGGCCGGCTTCACAGGCCATGGCCATGGCTCTCGCCATCGCCGGCGGGTCGCCCGCCATGGCGATGGCGCTGTTGATCAGCAGGGCATCGGCCCCCATCTCCATCGCCTGGGCCGCTTCGCTGGGCACGCCGATGCCCGCATCCACCACCACCGGCACGGTGGCGTTCTCAATGATCAGGGCGATGTTGGCGGCATTGCGGATGCCCTGGCCGGAACCGATCGGGGAACCGAGCGGCATCACCGTGGCGCAGCCGGCCTCCTCCAGACGCTTGGCCAGCAGCGGATCGGCATTGATGTAGGGCAGCACCGTGAAGCCCTCCTTCACCAGCTGCTCGGCTGCTTGCAGGGTGCCGATCGGATCCGGCAGCAGGTGCCTGGGATCCGGGATCACCTCCAGCTTGATGAAGGTGTTGTCCTCCTGGCCGGCCAGTTTGGCCAGCTCGCGCCCGAGCCGGGCCACGCGGATCGCTTCCTCCGCCGTGGCACAGCCGGCGGTGTTGGGCAGCATCCAGATCGAACTCCAGTCGATCGCCTCCATCAGCCCCTCATGGCCCGCCGCCTGCGTCTGAACACGTCGCACAGCGACGGTGACGATGTCGCAGGCGCTGGCTGTGAGGCTCGCCTGCATCGCCGCCAGGCTGGGGTATTTGCCTGTGCCAGTCATCAGGCGGCTGCGAAATGGCCGGCCGCCGATCACCAGGTTGTCGTTTGCTTGATCGGCCAGTGCGCTGCCAGCGCTGGCGCCGCTTCCAGCGGCGACCGGTTCGGCATGGGGGGCTGCGGACACGGCGCTGCTGCTCGCTCTGCTGCGACCGTACAGCTTGACCCTGACTGACGGCTGCAGCGCCCTTACCCTTGGTCCACCCTGCCGAAATCGCCGTGCTTCCGTTGTTGCTGGCTGCCACACCTCTGCCAGTGGGCAGCACGGTTCCCTTCCTGGAGCCGGCGCCGATCCGTCAGGAGCTGCCGCTGGGTTTCGGCGAGCAGATCCAGGTGGAGACCTTTGATCCGATCGCCCGCGCTGTGGTGCTGGCCCAGCAGATTCCCCGCCAGTGGGACGGCACCTATCAGGCGTTCACCGGTCAGACGCCACTCAAGGTTCGTCTCAGCCTCAGCTCCGCCATTCCCCTCGGGCAGATGGTGGATGTGCGCGGCAGCATGACCGTCGGCGACAGCACCGTGCCGATTCAGGGCAACCTCAACGCTAAATCCGATCAGTTGGATCTGCTGCTGCTGGGTGGGATCACCGCAGCGGGTCTGGAGAACGGTGGCGAATTCCGCGGTTTGCAGGGGTTCAGCCTCAGCGGTTGGCGCTCTTCACGGCTGACGCACCCCGGTGGTCTGCTGGTGCTGACGGCCAGTGCTGCTCAAGCCTCCGCCAAGGTCACGGCTCCAGTTCGTGGCCTCTGGTAAAAGCTTTTTGCTCAGGGTTGACAGAGCAGGTTGATCCGGCAGGCAACCTTTTGGTGGCCTGCCGGATCCGAGGGGTGGTCCGCTGGCCACCTTTAGGTCACGTCTACCGGCTGGTCAGCCTCAGGCGGCCAGGCGGTTGAGACGCTTCAGCCGCTTCTGAGCGGTGCGATTGCCGCTGTCGAGTTCCAGCACTTTTTCGTAAGTGCTGCGGGCCTCGTCCTCTTTTTGCTGCTTCTCAAGGGCAAAGGCCAGGTTGTTGAGGGCCACCGGGTAATCGGCTTTGGCCCGCAGCGCGGCTCGGTAGTGGCGGATCGCGGCGTTGTAGTTGGTCTGGGCTGCCAGAGCGAACCCGAGTGCATTCTCAATCAGCGCCTGGGCTTCAGAGGGTTCCTCGGCGGAGCGCTTGGCGGCCCGTTTCAATGTTTCGGTGGCCTGGCCGTACAGCCGCTTGCGCAGCTGCACGGAACCAAGTTCATACAGCTCGGCCACGCTGGGTTCGCTGTCGCGACCTTGGGCCTCCAGACGTGCGAGTGCGGCTTCGTCGCGACGCACCCGCAGGATCTGACGAGCAACGACCACAGCGGCGCCGCTGAGGAGAACGAGCAGGCCGGTGAGATAGGCCTGGGGAAGGGAGAAATCCATGCGCCCCACCTTGCCAGGCCGATCCCCGCTCTGG
>Ga0129333_10004980_pt1 | contig 12454 bp, 2 predicted proteins | sample CPB6_08_DNA_FD_94474 | JGI IMG/M metagenome (GOLD analysis project Ga0129333, IMG submission 94474) | Freshwater to marine salinity gradient microbial communities from Chesapeake Bay, USA - CPBay_Sum_0.6_0.8_DNA | ecosystem: Environmental > Aquatic > Marine > Coastal | place: USA: Chesapeake Bay... | reverse complement strand
TGATCCTAGATCTGGTAGTTGAAACTCATCATCATTTAAGTTATCTGGATCTCTAGCAAATTTACAGTCAGATCCAGTACCAAGAACAGCAGCAAGAAGTGGATATTGCTTACTGCTCAAAATATCTCCATTACACCTCAAATATCCAGCAGGAAGTTTAGACTTAAAATCTGCTGGAGTATTTGTTTGTGGAAGAGTAGAAGTATATGCCTGAATACTTCCAACAAGACCACCATATTTTGATCTTTCTCTGGTGTAATAACTTGCCATTTTAGAACGCTCTTATGATGTACAGAGTTGAAAGTGAAGGTGTTTGAATTAGGTAATCAATTACAAAGGCACTAGCTAAATTATTTGGTGTAACTGGGTCATCCAATCCAGTAGTAACATTTACATTTAATGAGTCTTTAATATTTAAACTATTATTGCCAAAAGCAACTTCAAAATCTTCATGCTGGTGTACAAATATTTGATTATTTGGTGTTGAGTTTGGAGAATTTTGTGTAAAACTTCTGGCATTGTGATCATAAAATACTTCTCGACCATCACCACCAGGGCCAAGGTCAGAATTATCACTTCCAGTAATACTAATTCCACCAACAGTTCCAGTTCCTGGGTCAAAGTTTGGAGTTGCAACACCTTCAGAATTATCACCAAACGGTACTTTATCTCCAGTATTAAAATAACCAGACCATACTCTAGATGGAAATGTTGTAGTTCCATCTGAAGATCTGCCTTTTTGCTTCAAACTATCAGTAAACCAAGTTTTAATGCCATGCCATGTTGATTGTGTTTGAAAAGGTTTGTAATTGTTTAGAGGATTACCACCATTTGCAATACCAAGAATATATCTACCAGGACCAGATGAAAATGGATTTGATGGTGCGCTCCAGCTGGTATTTGTATTTAAAAAGACATCACCATACAATTCACCAAACAAATCTGCCGTAATACCAATGCTATCCGTACTATAAACACCAGGACCAATTCCAGGAGATCCTTGGTCAGAAGTTATAATAGAAGGAACTGCAGTTGGGTGAGAATGTCCTGGCATATGTTGTCTGCCAAGTTTTCTGGGTATTGTATATAATGTTTTTGTTCCTACCCCTGGCAAAAATGTCTGTCCTTCGACAACGCCACTTAAAGATAGCGTTGATAAGGTAAAATTAACATCAGTAATAGCCTGAAAATTATCTAGGGTTGCTAGGTTAGCGTTAACACTAGAAGTATTACCAATGTAATTTACAACCGCAGATCTAGCTTCTAAAGTATCCTGTGGTCCTGGTCTATTATTTGCATCATCAGAAAAATAGTTATAGTCAATATCAGCAATTCCTCGCTGATTAAGATTTGGCAAATTTATTCTAGAATTTGGATATCCATTATAGGGAAAGATAAAGTTTGAATCAGCAAAATTTACATTAGCTCCACCATACGTATCTCTAATTACTCTCGCAAGGAGCGGATAGTCTTGACAAATAATTTCATCACCATTACATAATTTCCAACCCTTTGGTATTTGTGAGATTTCTCCTGTCCAAGGCATGATGGTGCCAACAGCGGCAGCCTTCATTGTCCTGGACATATTGTAGTCTACGCTCATTTATCAAACCTCCATTAGCCACCAACCCTGTGAATCAGGCGGTGCTTGTGTTGATTGCCCAAGGTAATCTGTTGCTCCTATGTATACGAGTCCAAGACCAGCGTTTGGAGTTTGTACAACCAGTTCTCCGCCGTTTCTGTGTGTACCATTAACGGTATTTGTTTCTGGTACATCATTATACTGTCCCGTATTCGTATCATCACCTTGGATAGAAACTCCATTTGGACCTCTGAATCTTAAAGTGACGTTATAAGTCAAGTTACCACCAATATCAATAATACGGATCATATCACCAGTGATTGCATTATCTGGAAGAAGTAGGATAAGGTTGCCAGTTGGTCTAATGAAGTAGTTAATGTTTGACTGAATATCTGCTCCACCTGCACTACTGTTAAGGAATCTCCATGTTCTACCACCAGTTGGTGTAATGTATCCAGCAATTCCACCAGCATCAATAGAACCATCTTGATTGATCTCAAAGATCTTGGTGCTATTAACTCCAATTGTTACGTTTGCAGTACTGGAGTTGACAGTTAGATCTCCACCATTAACTACAAGGTCACCAGCAAGGGTGTTAATTCCATTTACATCTGTTGATGTATACGCTCCAGAAATCTTAAGATTACCAGTGCTCTGTTGTAAGAAGAGTTTGGTTTGTCCGTTAGTTACACCGTCGATTCCAACAGAGTTGGAAACAGTGAGATCTCCACCCTTGATTAAGGTACTACCATTTGTCGCTTCAACCGTGAATCTATCACAGTTAGCACCACCAACGCCAAGATTTCCTCTGATGCAAGTATTGCCAGTTGAAGAATCGACATAGAATGTCTGTACTCCAGCTCCATCGGTGATTTTTAGGAACTGTGCATTATCGGAAGTAGATCCGTTAATGATGAGTGAGTTCTCCATGGTTGTGATGCCACGGATGAAAGTATTACCAGTAGTAGATTCGATTGAGAAATTAGTTACTGGTGTTGCTGGTGCTGTAGCGCCATCATTAACAATGAATGACTGAATTGTGGTATCGGAAAGAGAATTAATCTTGACGAGTTCTTGATCACTGATTCTTAATACATCACCAGTTGTAACTGTTCCGCCAAATTCAGCAACACCAATTGAAGTAGTTGCTCCGTTATTTGCATCGCCAATACCACCAACATTAGTGATCCAGCTGACATTATTTGAAAGATCGAATCTAACAATTGCAGCATTATCTGGGTGGTCTGGTCTAATGAATGTGGAGATTGGAATTCCAGTATCTGGATTTACATAGTTTTGACCTCTCTCAACACGAACAGCAACAACTTGTCCAGTACCAGTTGAAGATGGATTCTCCAAACTGATAACCTTCAGAAGTTCACTGTACTGTTCACCAACTGGCGATAGAGTTGTATTTTGACCAGAAACTTGTACGGAACGGTCAATCAAGAGATAGCAACCAACAGAAATATCATTGGTTGTATATGTGGAACCGAGTGGAAGAATCCATGTATAATCGTTTCCAGCCTCGGCAACAGGAACTTTGTATTCCGCTTCAGCATTTGGTCCACCCCAAGCAGTTAGACCCTGAACGTCAATATTAATTGCATTAGTAATTGTTGCTTTTTTGAATAGGTCAATATTTGGATTATCAACGCTACCAGATGGATGTGAATTTGTAGTAGTTCCCCAAATTCCTCTTGCAACTACAACTGTACCACTATTCAGACCACCAGAAAGAATGATATTGGAATCAAATGTAGCAGTTGCCTTAACTCTCAATGAGTTATTGATAGTTGTTAATCCACCATCAGCAGCAAGACTCAATTGACCGACGCTTCTAGCAAAGTTCAGTGTGCTTACTGTTGTGGTGAACAGATTAACAACTTGAGTATTAGTCTGTAAGTTTGCAGTATTGCTTCCAAATGGATATCCAGTTCCAAGTGTTAGATCGCCATCTAGGAATGTATATCTATTCTTAACATTAAATACGCTACCATTTGTAAGGCTATTACTTTGGTTTGCAAATGCGCCACCAACAGTGATATTAGATTGGTTTGTTGAGGTTGTATTTCCAACAGGTGCTAACTTGATTGTTGATCTATTTGCAGCAACGTGTACATAGATTTCACCTTCTGTTACTGATCCTCCAATATTAAAGATCTGTTCATTTGCAGCATTACCAATACTAATTTCTTGAGTTCCAGATGCAGTATCACCAATATTGATTGAATCGCCATATCCAAATGCATTGATAACTGTTGCGCCATTAACATTATTAATTAGATTAAAGATGTTAGAAGATGTGGTTAGATTACCACCATTAACCTCAAGATCAGACTCAAACTTAACAGCACCAGTTATTCTAGCATTACCAGCAACAACAAGAGTTCTATCAAGTTGATCTTTGGTTACATTGATACCAACTCTTCCGCTATTCGTTGTAGCAACTCTAAATGTCGCAGCATTATTTGGAGAAATATAGTCTCCACCAACCAGAAGTGCATTGTCAACTGCATTGAAAGTTCTTGCAGTAGGATTAGAATTAGCAAGGAAATTAGCCTCTGTAACTGTCTTTCCACTGATAAAGACATTACCAGTTACGTCAAGATTTGCTCTTGGTTCAGTGAATGTTCCAGTCCAAGCAGTTTCATAGGCAGAATGATTTTCTCTAGCAATCGTATTGATTCCAAGCTTGAAGTTGCCCCATGTCTCTGTTTCTGTGCGTAGTGTTTCTGCTCCAAGTACACCAACTTCTTTCCAGTTTCCTTGCTCAATAGCAATAGAAGCAATGATAAATCCATTGCTATCAACTGGCTCATTAATCCACATCCATGGATTTTGTGGAGTTGGGATGTTATTAGTAACAAGAATCTCACAGAAAGAAGCATTTGGAGCAGCAGTGATCGCATACCAAGTGCCATTGACTAGATTATTGCCACTGAAAGACTTAATTCTAATTCTAGTTCCAACTTGAATGTTTAGACCAATGTTTGTGGCATTATTCCAAATAATCTTGATTGTCTGTGTTCCATTTGCCTGAATTTCACTAATTGTTGTATCACCAATTTCGGTGTAGTAATTAGTGAAAATGCTTCCAAGAGATCCAGTCTTTCCAACTTCTTCTCCTTTGAGGATAATATCACCAGAATCAGGTGTTAGACCATTACCAATCGAAGTTCCATACTTAACAAACTGCTTGGTATAAATGATTGAATTTACGGTTACCTGTGGTGCAACACTTGTCGATAGTCTCTGGTTTGGAGAGACATTTGATGGTGAACCAGAAACAAGATGGGTGCGGAAAGAATACCTCTGACCTGGCTCCTGTGTGTTTCCTCTTGCATTCAGTGCAAAAATAGCAGATTGAATCTTGTTTTGATTGAGAACAATGTCTCCAAGATTTGGATCGATCCATCTATCTCTAGATAGAGATGGATCATTGTTCGTAATTGGAGGTACATTAGAGAAGATTCTCAATGCATCACCTTCACCATCTGCAGGATCAACGTTAATCTCAACAGAGTTGTTGAGGAAAGAGTTACCCTCAACAGTAATCTTATCGTTGAATGTAACAGGTGTCTGGAATGTTGTTACAAGTGCTCCAAGATCTTCAGTCTGATCTTCCGAGTCTAGAAGTTCAGCAGATTCTAGGAATGTCTCTTCGCCTGTAATAGCGTTGATCTTACGGTTACCAATATAGAGGTCACCATTGGAGTTCAGACCAGTGTAGAAGACGATACCAGCGTCTTCACGCTTCGCCTGGGCATAGAAGTCCTGAAGATCTGTTAGAACGACTTCCTGGCGCAGTGGGAAACCAGTTGAGTAGTTACCAGGACCAAAACCAAGATATTCAAATGTGTGGTTACCAGAACGTGCGATAGATGGTCTGCGTAGTTCTACATAAACCTTTCTTTGCGTTGGATATACATTATTACCAGTAATTGCGATCTTTCTTTGTTCAGATCCCTGACTTGCATTTCCTTCTTGAGCTTGGATTGCATTAGATCCAGTATAGTCAAATCCACCAAATGCAGGTTGCGATACAAAATCAACAACGGTTTCTTTTGTTAGAGATGATTTAACATCATTAACTCTTACCAGACCATGAGTATAGTTATCAGCAGCAGATAGAGTTTGTGGTGGATCTACAACTGTAGAATCAATTGTTATTGTTTGATTTTCAAATCCAGATGCTTGTGCTTGGAACCACAGAGGATCATTCTTGTAGTTCTGTGGATATAGTGAAGAAATTGGTTGAGAGAACTTATAGTCATGGAAGTTAGTTCCAACACCAGGACCGAGAGGATATGGCGAGATATTACCACGAACACAAGTTAGATAGTAGATACCATCTGTTTGTCCAGAAATTCTTCTCTGTACTTCTTCAACATCAAAGATATAGAATGTATCTTCAATTTCACCAACATCTTCGACACGAGCAACAATGTATGTTCCACCGTCTTGATCGACGATTCTATCACCAGGAGTTACTGTATATACGTTAGATCCTTCCTGACGATATAGGTAATCTTTCTTCGAAGACTTGCTGTATCCTCCAACTGGATCTTTTTCCTGACCAGTGATTTGATAACCAATTCCACCACCAGCAGAATCTGGTTTGGATAGAAGATTTGCAGTAATTGTAATACCAGAAATAGACTGGGAGAACGTTGTTTGCTGAAGAGGATTATAAACAATCTCTCCAGCTACCTTATTCTTGAGAATCAGGTAATGCTTTGTTCCCTGTGTGTCCGATACGCTTGTATAAGCATGGATATTTGCTACACCTGATGAATATCCAGTCCATTGAACTTCCGCTGCAGCGGAGTTTTGATCTTTGTCTGTAGCAAAGTTTCCACCTTGAGGAGCAGAAATCTCAACAGTAGTAAAGATTTCATTCTTAAGTTGTGAATTTAGAATTGTATGGTCAAATACTGTTAACTCTAGATAATCAGTAGAATTTTCCTGAATTTTTCTAGCGGATTGAATACTGAAAGCAACATAATTATTGGTTTCAACAATCTTTGGAGAAACATAAGGATCATACTTTGAAACAAGACCTGCTTGAGAAAGCTCTAATTCGGTCTTACCTAGGAATTCTCCAGCTTGAGATGGGTTTGCAAATAGAGCAACATCAGCAGCACCACCCTCTGGTTTCAGAACAATTCTTTGTGGAAGAAGTCTTCTTGTATCGTCTGTACGAACCTTAATTGCAAATCCGTTCAGTGGTTTACGTACTGGTTCCACATCTTTTGGAAGAACATATCTCAAACGATAGATTCTTTGATCAGCAGCTCTATTATCATTAATTCTTTCAAACCAAGTATCAAATGACTGTGATGGAGCATTTGCATCATCCTTATCTGGTTGATGATAGCGATAAAGAATCGATTCTGGTCTAAAGTTTGGTGAAGCAGGATCAGACTCATTCTTAACATTCAAATACCAAAGTCCAGTTGTATTTGAACCGACATTTCCAGATCCAAGTGCATTATATGCAGCATCAAATCTTAATGGACTTGTTCTCTTGTCCATGAAGATGTAGAAGTTTGATCCAGTATTCTGTACAAAGTCTACAGGATCATTGCCACTAATTGCATCCGCTGGAGTAGAGTGAATAGTAAAGGTGCTAGGAGTATTAAATCTAGCATAATAGTATTGCTGTGTTGGTACTAAACCAGCGCCTGCCAACTGTGGCAGTGTAGATCCAGTAATATCCTGTGCTACTCTAAAGAATACTTTTTGAGGAGTTTCTGTTGTTGGCGAATCAAATACATGAGGAACGTCAGTTTCAAAGATTGTCGAACTTGTAGTTCCAGGAGAAATTTCTAGAAGATTACATGTATATTTGTGCAGATCATAAGTATCATCCAGAGTAAACTGATACATTTCAATTTCAACATCTGGATGTACACTATCCGTTTCGGACGAATAGATGTAGATACCAGAACATGCATTCTCTTTGGTTCTAGCAAGCATGAACTTGGTTTGATCAGAACCATCAAACTTACCAGGATAGTTTAGAGAGTCATTGTAATCTTTAGGGAATGTAGTTCTTCCTGGAGCGATAATATAATATTTTACGTTTGGCTCAAAACCTCTTGGAAGTCTAATAACTCTCTTGTCTGGATTTGTTCCTGCCTTTGCTTTTGGAACAAGTCTTACAGCAGTACCAGTTTGTAGATTATGAGGATTGCTAGATGCATTACCAATATCAGCGGTAAACAGGGTTGTTCTAGCAGATAATTGTGTCGTATTTACAGATGGTTCAACCCTAGCAACAGTTGGAACTCCATTTGTTGTTAGTCCATTTTCAATGATGAGAGCAATATTAACGAAATACTGATTAATAGCAGCTGCAATACCAGCGCACTCACGATATTCGCTGGACTTAAGAATCGAATAATCAGTCGTTAAGGTTTCGGTTGGAGCTAACCCACCAAAAGGAACACCATTTTCTAGTCTGAAATGTAGATACATTCCAGTAGTTGATCCAGATCCACCAGCATTAACAGTTGTACCACTATCAAGATAGCTTCCAGATGTTCCTAGTTCAATCTGATATGAGTTTACAATTCTCTTAATGTATGTTCCTGCAGGAATGATTGTTGTTTCTGGTACTGCAGTGCTCTTGAGCCAACCATTATCGAAATCTACTTGTTGATATTGCTCAACTTTCATTCCAATGACAAGACCTCTAGTATCTTCAACATCAACAAATGGAGATCCAGCAGAAGCAGTACATCCAGCAGATCCTCCTACTGGTCCAATCATCACATCCCAGTTACGCATTGCTGCGATACAGAGATTCTTCGTGTAATCATATGCTTCAAGTGTCTCTAACTTTTCACCGTCAATATAAGTTAGACTATTACCAACATAATATGATTCTGCTGCTTGAATAGTGTTGATATTAGTTGTAGAAGCAGGATTTGTTGTATCTGAACTTAAACGCAGATCCTGAATAACTGCGTCAACAATATATCCAACATCTCTCTTGCACTTACCAATTGTGATATTGGTATTTGTAAGTAAATCTGGATACTTTGTAATAATATAATTGTATGTTTGCTCTTGAATGAATGCTTTATTGTCTTCGATGCGATTTGCAGCATCTTGTGCATTATTATCAATAGTAGCACCATCTGGATTTACTGTTTCTAGAGAAACAGTAAACTTACGGAATCCAGATGGTTGTAGTTCAGCAGAAAATTCTGTGTTTGATGTACCAGAAATCGCTTTGTCATTCACAAAGATACGATCATTAGTTCTGGCACCAATTCTAAATCCATCAATAGTAGATGCTGGTCTTGTTGCTGGATCTACAGCATCTTCGGATCCAATGTATAATTTTGTGTGATTATTTTGAGGATCTCCAGGACCAAAATAGGTATTGGATGCCTTAACATCAAGAGTGTAGTAGCTTAACTTTTTAGCATTGACTCTAGCAGACTTATTGGTTACACCAAGAGCACTCAAAGGAGCATCTTTGATTACTTGTGGCGGAATGATGTCAGTGATATATCCACCCTTATCCTGGTTGAATGCATATCCCTTGTGACCGATAGCGTGTAGGGATGTGTTACCAAAGTTAGAGTTGGAGTTGGTGATCGACATGTCACCACCAGATTCCATCAGGAAGTGATCATGGAAACCAACAGCGAAGACCGAAACGCACTGAATGAACGAGTCGTTAGAAGCACGAATGTGGAAGTTTCTCCAGTCATCCTTCCAGTATGCATCACCCTTGGTGTGATATGCTACTGTGCCAAATGCATCTTTAAGTGATGCTTGGTTCCAAGTATTGCTAAACTCATCGTAACGGATGAATGCACGGTCGTCTTTCTGTAGAGAAACACCAGTGTACTGTGCAACAACCATTGAACGGAAACCAGTTGTCTTGGATCCGTCTGCCCACATACCGCACATACCCCAGGTAGAACGGATAGAGCAGTTGAAGACGTAAGGAGATGCAGACTCAACAGAGTCGATTTCTGCCTGCACGAAAGCGTTAGGGCTTACTTCACCAACAACAGTAGAGCTATAGATCTTGTTATTGATGAGACCTAGACCAGTTGTTGTATTATCTCTTACAATATAAGTGAATACTTTTGGATCACCAGGAAGAGAATCAACTTCAAACGTACCATTAAGTTCATCATCAAGACCATTGTTCGCAATAGCAACAAATTGACCTTTAAAGTATCCGTGATCAATTTTTGTTGTTACTTGAATTCTTACACCAGTACCATCTTCGGTAAGAATATCCGTTGGTTTGATTTCATCAATCGCTCTCGTGTCAGATAGAGGACCAACGATTCTATTTTCCTGTACTCTAGAATTAAATTCGCCAGGATCGTCAATAGTTGGTTGATACAGAGAGAATGCTTTTGCAATCTTCTTGTAATATGTTGCAAGATCTTCATTATCTGCATAGATCATGATGCAGATCTTGTGGTGAGAATACTCTGGTTTCTTGAGAGTATCTTCATTCAATCCCGATGCAGCAGGAGTGATCTTTGTGTAATTTGTTTCAAAATTCTGGATTGTACCAGGAGTAGAACTAGTTCCAATTGCACCAAGAAGAACACTCCAAAGTGTATCGATTGATTGTGCAACTGCTGCACAAGCAGGAACGTTAGTATCTACAGTGATAGTTAGATCTTTTGTCTGAACTAGTCCAGATGCTTGTGTTTCTGGTTCAAGTAATACGTTCTCATTACGCATTACTTGGATACAAATATCCCTTGCTTGTTCGAAAACAAACTTGGTTTGATCTTCTTCACCAGCAACGTGAGCACCTGTTAGATAGAGTTTTGCAGCCTCATAAACTCTATCATTTCCACCATACTGGAGGTTATAAGTTAATTCTTCTAGAATGTCCTCAACGTCATCCTTGCAATTAACTGATCCACCAGGAACTTGGAATCCAGAAGAAGTTCCAACAATAGGATCATTGAGCATTCTGTTTACTGCTTCTTCAGCAATAAACTTCTTGTTCGCAAGAATTAGATTTCTTGCATCTGCATGACTATTGGATACAATATTGAAAGGATCTTTCGACGAATAAACCTTACCATATCCAACTACTGGGTCAAATAGTGGAGAATTTGATGAGGTATCACCATCCTTAATAGTGAACTGCCAAAGATAGCAACCACCTGTTAGATTAAAGATAGAAGTTCTAGGTTGATCCTTATCAGCAGGATCTGGAACATATAGAGGACGAACAACAGTTCTACGAAGATCATAACCAATTAGAGAACAACCTCTAGGTACAATAGCACCACCAGTTTTTGCGTTGAACTTGTAGAGTACGTTATCTGGGTTTGCTAGATCAACAACAGAATTATCATCCCATGCATTTAATGCTTGGTTGAAATTAAATACACCAATTGAAGATTCATCTACTAGACCAGGGCGGTTGTCAACAAAGTGCTCACCTGGCATGAGCATGATTGTAAATTCATCGAAGCGATCATTATCTAAACCAGGAGAATATGAATATCTTGATACCTCAATAAAGGCTCTCTGAATCGTTTTGAATGGTCTAGTTGGCGAATTGCCTCTATTATCCAGTTCATCACTCGCATTGAAATCATCAGGAGAAACATAGAGATACTTACCTGATTTGCTGCTAATCAGGTTTTCCAGTCTAGTTAGAGGCATAATTATATGGACCCTTTTCGGTAGTGATTCTTCTTCGATTATTTATACAGAGAAGGTTAGTGTCAGCAGACGCTCTCTGTAGGATTCGAACCTACGACCCCTTGATCCGTAGTCAAGTGCTCTAATCCGCTGAGCCAAGAGAGCATAGTTCTGGGAGAAGGATTCGAACCTGCGAATGGCGGGACCAAAACCCGCTGCCTTACCACTTGGCGACCCCAGAATAGGCGGAGGATGTTGGATTCGAACCAACGGAGGTATTACCCTCACGGTTTAGCAAACCGCTGCATTAACCGCTCTGCCAATCCTCCAATGGAAACAACTGGACTCGAACCAGTGGTCTTTCGATTATCAGTCGAATGCTTTACCAGCTAAGCTATGTTTCCAAATAGTCTCAACGGGACTTGAACCCGTGTCTACACTGTGAAAGAGTGTTGTCCTAACCACTAGACGATGAGACCAGGCGGGGTATACGGGATTCGAACCCGTGATTTCTGCCGTGACAGGGCAGCGTCATAACCGCTAGACCAATACCCCAAGGTGGGAGGAACTGGATTCGAACCAGTGAAGGCAGGGCCGACGGATTTACAGTCCGTTTCCATTAACCACTCGGACATCCTCCCGAACAGTTTATGTTTAGAGACCGAACTGTGGCGGTCTATGGGTCTGGAGAGATTCGAACTCTCAACTTCCAGGTTAAAAGCCCGTTACTCTACCGTTGAGTTACAGACCCATGGGATTAAATTTTCAAGGTGCTGGTGGGTCATCCCCCCACCGATGAATCTACAATAAAACAGGGGGGCGGTTTTGTCAACTGCCCCCCTGATAAATCTCGCTTATGTGTCAGATGGTGATCATCGTTTCCACTTATGAGCAAGCAGGGGGCATTTAGCGATATCTTCACGATAATCGCTAATCTTAATATCTTCAATTTGCTTGCTGAAGTTAGACATGATGTTCGACCTTTAGTGTGTTTATTTATAAGAAATTTTGTGAACTGGGGCGGCGGGATTCGAACCTGCAACCGATCGGTTAACAGCCGATAGCTCTGCCGTTGAGCTACACCCCAATGAAATCAGGACTGTTTACAGTCCATCATATATTCTACTGTATTTGCTATGTCATTCATAGCATCCCGAAGATGTGGTTGTTGCCCACTTTCTTGACGAACCACTGGTCTGTGATCATCAATAAGCGTCCAAC
>Ga0129333_10004979_pt1 | contig 12456 bp, 11 predicted proteins | sample CPB6_08_DNA_FD_94474 | JGI IMG/M metagenome (GOLD analysis project Ga0129333, IMG submission 94474) | Freshwater to marine salinity gradient microbial communities from Chesapeake Bay, USA - CPBay_Sum_0.6_0.8_DNA | ecosystem: Environmental > Aquatic > Marine > Coastal | place: USA: Chesapeake... | reverse complement strand
TGGAGAGGAGAATAAGTACGTTGTCGATATGGCTAAGCAAGAGCGATTCAATAGCTGGATCGGTTCGCTGAAAAAGGATATCTACCTCGATCAGGGCGTAAAGGTGATAAAGGACATTTTGAGCATCAAGCGGTCAGAAGCGATGATTTACTGATTTCTGTTGATACAGTTCAGATCTTCGAAAGCTATTTCAAGACGTTTTGAAAAAGCCTCTTCTCCTTTTCGAAGCCATACCCTGGGGTCGTAGTATTTTTTATTGGGTTTATCTTCCCCTTCGGGATTGCCAAGCTGCCCTTGTAAAAAGGCTTCATTTTTTTTGTAATTGGTCAGGACGCCTTCCCAAAAAGCCCACTGCAGATCGGTATCGATGTTCATTTTAATGGCGCCATAACTGATCGCTTCGCGGATCTGATGTTGTGGTGAACCACTTCCGCCATGGAATACAAAGTAAACGGGCTTAGGACCGGTCTTCAACTGCTTTTCGATATGAAGCTGGCTATTATTCAAGATCTCGGGTCGTAGTTCTACATTACCAGGTTTATACACGCCATGAACATTACCGAATGCAGCGGCAACGGTAAATAAATTACCTACTTCGCTGAGTGTCTTATAGGCATAAGCAACATCCTCGGGCTGTGTATAAAGCTTTGCGTTTTCTACATCTGAATTATCAACGCCATCTTCTTCACCGCCCGTAACGCCAAGCTCAATTTCGATACTCATGCCAAGCGGCTTCATTCTTTTGTAATACTGAACCGATGTAGTGATATTTTCTTCGATAGTTTCTTCGCTCAGGTCAAGCATATGCGAACTGAACAAGGGCTTTCCTTTTTCTTTAAAGTAGACCTCTCCCGCATCAAGCAAACCACTTATCCAGGGCAGCCACTTTTTTGAAGCATGATCGGTATGAAGAACAACAGGGACTCCATAGTATTTGGCAACATTGTGGATATGCAGGGCACCTGAAATACCTCCTTGAATATTGCCCTGTAACTGGTCGTTCGGCATGCCTTTTCCGGCAATGAACTGGGCACCACCATTCGAAAACTGAATAATCACGGGCGAGTTGACCTTGGCTGCTGTTTCTAGCGTGGCATTGATACTGTTGGTGCCGATTGTATTGACGGCAGGCAGGGCGAACTGATTGTCTTTGGCATCTTGATACAATGCGGCTAATTCCTCTCCAAACAAGACGCCAGCGGAATATTTTTTCATAGTAGATTCTTTACATGTGCAATAGAACGCAAGGTAAAAAAAAGCATTAAGACCAGCAATTAGTTGCCGAGGGCGGCAATAACATCGTATTTAGTAACGATATGGTAGTTGCCCGCTTCATCCTTGGCCAGTACGGCGCCATTTTCTTTGTTGATAAAAAGCCTTAGTTTTTCTGCCGGGGTATCAAAGGGGGCCACCGGAAAAGCAGGTTCCATTACCTGCATTACTGTAGCGTTCTTTAATGCTGCGTCATCAAATATCTTCTTGAACAAGCCTTGTTGACTGATCGATCCGATCGGCTCTCCATTTTCCAAGATCGGTATCTGCTCAATATCATATTTCTTCATCAGCTCCACACAATCGGCAACTGTATGGGTCGGTTCCACGCTGATCAGTTTCTTTGCACCACGGGAACTGACAATATCTCTGATGGTCTTTACATCCAAAAACCCTCTTTCCATCATCCACTGGTCGTTGTATACCTTTCCCACATAACGGCTGCCATGATCATGCAAGATGCAAACGACCAGATCGTTCTTATTGAGTTGAGATTTTAGTTGGTGCAGGCCTTGTAAACAGCTACCCGCACTGTATCCGCAAAAAAGTCCTTCTTCTTTTGCTAGTTTTCTGGTCATGATCGCACCATCACGATCGGTGACCTGCTCGAAATGATCGATATAACGCATGTCATAGTTCTTCGGTACAAAGTCTTCCCCGAATCCCTCGCTGATATATGGTTTTACTTCGTTCATGTCGATCTCTCCGGTCCTAAAATATTTTGTGAGCAGCGATCCGTATACATCAATGGCCCATATCTTGATTGCAGGATTCTTTTCTTTCAGGTACATCGCCGTTCCTGTGATAGTTCCGCCTGTTCCGGCCGTGCAGACTAAGTGTGTGATCTTTCCATCTGTCTGGCGCCAGATCTCCGGCCCGGTGCTTTCGTAATGCGCTTGGCGATTGGCGAGATTATCGTATTGATTCATGTGGCAAGAGTTAGGGATCTCTCTGGCCAGTCGGGCAGCAACGCTATAATAACTTCTGGGATCTTCGGGCAATACGTTCGTGGGGCATACAATTACTTCTGCCCCCACGGCTTTTAAGATGTCGGCCTTTTCTTTAGACTGCTTATCGGTAGTAACAAAAATACATTTGTATCCCTTGACCACTGCTGCCAAGGCCAGTCCCATGCCTGTATTTCCACTGGTGCCTTCGATGATGGTGCCGCCGGGTTTGAGTCGTCCGTCTTGTTCTGCCACCTCTACCATTTTCAATGCCATTCTGTCTTTGATGGAATTGCCCGGATTAAAGTAATCTACTTTGGCCAATACAGGACATACAACATCCTTGGCAAGTTTATTCAGTCTGATCAGCGGTGTATTGCCGATCGTCTCTAAGATATTGTTTTTGATATCCATGAAGGCGATTGTTTTATCGTAAATATTCTTGGGCTTTAAGTATTAAGGAATCTTGCTCATTGGCTAACTGATAGTAACCGCTGCTTCCCCAACGGTAACGCGCAACAAGCCCCAATAAGTGTGCTTTGATCATGGGAGGCATAGTAGCATCTGGAGCAAAGCGTCTCCATTCTGCAAAAAACTGTTCTATCCATTCTTTGTTATCCCGAAGTGCTTCAGGAGAAGAGAACAACTGCATTTGTTTGCGATTACGCACATAGTGTTGCAAGGTAAATTCTGCCATTGCAGTGCTGCTTCCCAAGAGCGCCAGATCGCTATCTTCTGGCAAGCTGTTCTCTACGATCAGGGAGGGGGTAATACCTGTACCGCTAAAGAGAGTATCCCCGCAGCTACTCAAAAATTTTCTTTGATCAGCGCGTAGGGTAGCACTGTCAGCTGCTGTGGGAGAGGGGTGTAGTAATCTGTTCACGGCTGCTTCATGATAAGCCTCATTTCCATTTTCGTATGATCGTTGGATGCTTCTTCCCAGAGGGCTATAGTATCGCGCAACAGTCAATCGGATGGCTGCCTGGTTACTGAGTTCAAATTGTTCTTGAACAAGTCCTTTTCCAAAGGTGGGTCTGCCAATGATGGTCGCCCTGCACCAGTCTTGTAATGCGCCAGCCAGTACTTCGCTGGCACTAGCAGAGCTCTCATCGACCAGCACTACTAACTTTCCTTTCTCGAAAAGCCCGGGGCGGCGACAACGATACTCTTTTTTGGGTTGATGTGCTCCCTGCGTGAATACGATCAGCTTATCACTATCCAGAAACTCATCGGCTATATCGATCGCTTCGTTCATAAAACCACCTCCGTTGCCCCGCAAGTCAAGAACCAGCTCCAGCATTCCTTTTTGCAAGAGATCTTCGAGGGCTTTCATCGTTTCTTCGTAGCTGCTCTCGGAAAAACGGTTCAGTTTTATGTAGCCGGTAGTTTTTCCCATCATATAGGCTGCATCCAAGGCAGGTAGTGGAATCTCGCCTCTGGTGATTGTCTTTTTGATCAATTTATTATCGCGTATCAATTGCAAGGTGACCGTCGATCGGTTGGGGCCCCGAATCAGTTGTTTGACTTGATCCGCCTGCATTTCCTTTTGCACAAGCATGGCGTCTCCCGCTTTGATGATCCGGTCTCCGGGTTCCAGACCTGCCTTGTGGCTGGGTCCATCCGGGATCACGTAAGTAATTACCGGCGTATCTTTTTTGATCGAGAACTCTACCCCGATCCCTTCAAAATTGCCAGCTAATTCTTCGTTGGCGGCTTGCAATTCAGCGGGTGACAGATATACTGAATGAGGATCTAAATGATCCATCAATTGTTTAATGGAATGTTGTTCTATACTGTCGATGAGGAGTGTGTCAACATAGTGAAGTCTGATCAGGTCGAGCGTCTCTTGCAAGGCGCTACCATGATTTTTGTCAAATAAACCGACGCCTGATTTGAGTGTTAAGCGATTTCCAAGCCACATGCCCACTATCAAAATTGTAGAAAAAAGAAGGGGTTGTGCCCAATTCCATTTTTTATTGCTCATTATTGCGCTTATTGTGTAATTTGACGCAAATTACTAGATTTGAGGGGAACCCCTTCTATCTCCGTACGAAGATTTCTATATGGCAGTTGTAACCTTGATCGCTGACAGTGGTGCTACCAAAACGGAGTGGTGTATTCTTCAAAATGGGAAACATAGGTCAATTTTTACACAGGGTATCAGCCCCTATTTTTTGTCTACGGAGCAAATAGCCTCCTTACTCAAAAAAGAGCTTTTGACGGCGGTCCGTAACCTGGAGATCTCGGAAATTTTCTACTACGGTACCGGATGTGCCAACCCCGAGAATGCAAGGTCTGTCAAAAAGGCGCTGAAGCAGGTTTTTCCCGATGCCAGCATACAGGTAACACACGACTTGATGGGTGCAGCCAGGGCCCTTTGTGGTAACAGTAAGGGTATTGCCTGTATTTTAGGAACCGGGTCGAATTCTTGTTATTTCGATGGAAAGAAAATTGTACGTAACAGCCCGGGGCTGGGTTATGTTTTGGGAGATGAGGGGAGTGGGGCCTATTTGGGAAAAAAAGTAATTCAGTACTTTCTGTACGATACGTTTGATGATGATCTTCGGTCTCGCTTCGAAGCTTGTTTTACCACAACTGCCCCTGAGATATTAGAAAATGTATACAAAAAGCCTTTTCCGAGCCGTTACCTGGCAGGATACACCCGTTTTCTTTCTGAGAACCGGGGACACTATATGATCGAGAATATAATCGAGGACGGACTCAATGATTTTTTCTTTCAGCATCTGTGTAAATACAAAGAGATCTGGAAATACCCCGTACATTTTACCGGGGGGGTAGCGTTTGGATTTAGAGATATAATAAAGCAACTTTGTCAGTCCTATGAATTTGAACTCGGACAGATCTTGCAGCATCCGATGCAAGGATTAGTTCGATATCACGCATAATCCTTACCATGAGTTTTGAACGCATTACAGAACAGTCAAGTCCTTACCGTCATTTGGAAAAAATGTCTGTAGCTGAACTGTTGTCATTTATCAATAACGAAGATCAAACCGTTGCCCTTGCTGTTAAGAAGGCGATTCCACAGGTCGAGAAGTTGATCGAGGCCATCAGTGATAAAATGCTGATGGGGGGAAGACTCTTCTATATCGGTGCCGGTACCAGTGGGCGTCTGGGGATCGTTGATGCCAGTGAGTGTCCGCCTACTTTTGGGGTGCCTTATGGTTTAGTGATCGGATTGATTGCCGGAGGTGAAAAAGCGATCACCAACGCAGTGGAATTTGCAGAAGACAGCAGGGAACAGGGATGGAAAGATCTTCAGGAGCATAAGGTGTCCGATCGAGATGTGGTAGTGGGGATTGCTGCCAGTGGAACAACTCCTTATGTGATCGGAGCCCTCGACGCCTGTCGCTCACACGGCATTGTGACCGGAAGTATCTCCTGTAATCCTCAGTCGCCAGTAAGCCAGGCCGCGGATTTTCCGATCGAGGTCGTGGTGGGACCGGAATTCGTTACCGGAAGTACCCGAATGAAAAGTGGTACGGCGCAAAAACTTGTACTCAACATGATCTCTACAGCTGTGATGATACAGCTAGGCAGAGTAGAAGACAATAAAATGGTCAATATGCAGCTTACCAATGATAAGCTGGTAGATCGCGGCACCAAAATGCTGATGGAAAAATCGGGTATAACAAATTATGATGAGGCAAAAGAGCTGCTGGTCAGCAAGGGAAGTGTAAAGAAAGCACTTCAGTTTTTGCAAGGCAAGGAATAAGGATATGCACACGCTGGAGCCCTATTACAATTGGCAGCACATTTACGTGAGCGAGCAAGATGACCGTTCGCCCTTCTTTGGGAAAGAGTACTCTGAGTTCGAATTCTCACAGACTATCTATAACTACTATATCCATCCGCAGTGGGACGAATTCGGCAGCCGTACCCTTTATTGTAAAGTGCTAATGGCAGATTATGAAGAAAGATATGCTGTCATTGAACTTTTGGGAGAGTGGAACGATGCGGTGGAAAATGATATTATGACCTTCAAGCGAGCTGTACTGGAGCGCTTCATGGAAGAGTCTATCCACAAGTTCATCTTGGTGGCGGAGAATGTTCTCAATTTTCACAGCGATGGCACCGACTATTACGAGGAACTTTATTTGGAATTGCGGGAAATGGGAGGCTGGGTTGTTTGTTTAAACATGCCTTTTCAGTCTGAAATCGAGTTTAAACAGGCCGGTAATCATCACTTTATTGAACTTTTTAATATTTCCGAATGGCGCTCCTACAGGCCCTTTCATCTACTTAATAAGGTCGAGTCCTTATTGGGGGCCCGTCTCTTAAGATAAGCTTTTCTGTTGCATTCTTTTTAGCGAAATCTTTTCTCTTTATTTGAGGCTGCGGTGTTAATTTTGCACCACGATTGAATACAGCTACTGTCCTTTTCTTTGGTGTAAATTTTAAAATCTTAATCTGATGAAATGGTCTGAGTTATTTACTTCGTCCGTAGGTAAAAAGTGGATAATGGGGATCACCGGAATTTTTTTGATCCTTTTTTTGATCGTGCATGTAGGGCTCAATGCCTGCATTTTCGCCATGGACGGCGGCGTAATGTTCAATAAGGCGGCTCATTTCATGGGATCCAATGCAGTTCCCCGTATTTTGGAGATCGGGCTTTTTGCCGGCATTTTATTGCACATTGTACAGGGATGGACACTTGAACTATCAAACCGGGCGGCTCGTAAACAGGGGTATGCTGTTCCAATGGGTAACAAGGGCAGCAAGTGGTATAGCCGGAGTATGGGTTTACTTGGGACCTTGCTTTTTTTGTTTTTAGTAATGCATATAGCCCATTTCTGGGTGCCTAGCCGTATCACCGGTCTCAAACCTGTTATGATCGATGGGAAGGAGTTTCATAACCTTTACGGAGAAATGCTGCAGGTTTTTCAGGGAAACTTATTGGTGGTAGTTTTGTATGTGTTGGGTTGCTTTGCGCTTTCATGGCATTTACTCCATGGTTTTCAAAGTGCTTTCCGCACAATGGGGTTGACCAACCGCCGCTATTTGATTTTGGTGGAGGGTGCCGGTGCGGTTTTCTCCATTCTTGTTCCCCTTGTTTTTGCATTAATGCCGATCTCGATGTACATGGGCTGGATTAAATAATTTTTACGAAGAAACCGATCTAATTATGCTCGACTCAAAAATTCCCTCCGGACCCCTCGATCAGAAATGGACCGATTATAAAGGTCATTGCAAGCTGGTCAATCCCGCCAATAAGCGTAAACTCGAAGTGATCGTGGTGGGTACCGGACTGGCTGGTGCCTCTGCTGCAGCTTCGCTTGGAGAATTAGGTTATCAGGTCAAGGCATTTTGTTTTCAGGATTCTCCCCGTAGAGCTCACTCGATAGCAGCGCAAGGAGGTATCAATGCTGCCAAAAATTATCAGAATGATGGGGATTCTGTTTTTCGTCTATTCTATGACACTATCAAAGGGGGCGATTACAGAGCGCGTGAAGCCAACGTACATAGACTGGCTGAGGTAAGTGTCAATATTATTGACCAATGTGTGGCGCAGGGTGTTCCTTTTGCCCGAGAATATGGGGGCTTGTTAAATAATCGTTCCTTCGGCGGCACGCAAGTAAAAAGAACCTTTTATGCGGCCGGTCAAACGGGGCAGCAATTACTGATAGGGGCTTACCAGGCCCTCGAAAGACAGGTGGCCCTTGGAAAAGTAAAAATGTACACTCGTCACGAGATGCTCGATGTCGTTGTGATAGACGGCAAGGCGCGTGGTATTATTTGCCGTAACCTTGTCACTGGCGAGCTTGAAAGACATTTTGGTCATGCCGTATTACTATGCACCGGTGGTTATGGTAATGTGTTTTATCTTTCTACCAATGCTATGGGCAGTAACGTAACGGCTGCCTGGAAAGCGCACAAGAAAGGGGCCTATTTTGCCAATCCTTGCTTTACGCAGATCCATCCCACCTGTATCCCTGTCAGTGGTGACCACCAATCAAAGCTGACACTGATGTCAGAGTCATTGCGAAATGACGGGCGTATCTGGGTTCCTGCAAAAGCAGGGGATAAGCGAGCCGCCAATGATATCCCCGAGGAGGAAAGGGATTATTTTCTGGAGCGCCGCTATCCAGCTTTCGGAAATCTTGTTCCACGCGATGTGGCCTCCCGTGCTGCCAAAGAGCGCTGTGACGCCGGCTATGGTGTGGGTACCACAGGGCAAGCAGTATACCTGGATTTTAAATTCAATCTGATCAATAAATACGGTAAGGCCGAGGCTAACAAATTGGGAATTCAAAACCCCGACACCGCTACCTTGATCAGATTAGGTAAAGAAGTGGTCAAAGAAGAGTACGGCAATCTTTTTGATATGTACGAAAAGATCACTGGGGAAAATCCATACGAGGTGCCTATGCGGATCTATCCTGCCGTACATTATACGATGGGAGGACTTTGGGTAGATTATGAGCTGATGACCTCGATTAAGGGCCTATATGCCCTCGGAGAAGCAAATTTCAGCGATCACGGTGCCAACCGGCTGGGTGCCTCTGCGTTGATGCAAGGATTGGCCGATGGCTACTTTGTTATTCCTTACACCATCGGTAATTACTTGGCTGATGAAATCGCAACCAAGCCTATTGCGACCGATCATCCTGCATTTACCGAAGCTGAAAAAAAGGTAGCTGACAGGATCAATACGCTTATCAACATCAATGGTACTCAAACGGTAGAGAGTTTCCATAAGAGACTTGGAAGGATTATGTGGGATCAGTGCGGCATGGCCCGCAATGAACAAGGACTCAAAAAAGCGATCGAAGATATCCGCCAACTTAAAAAAGAGTTCTGGTCCGATGTGCGTATTCCCGGCCAGGTCAATGAAATGAACCCCGAGCTGGACAAAGCTGGACGTGTGGCCGATTTTATTGAGTTAGGAGAATTGATGTGTCTGGATGCACTCGATCGTAAAGAAAGTTGCGGGGGACACTTCAGAGAAGAGAGCCAGACCGATGAGGGAGAGGCCCTTCGCGATGACCAGCAATATGCTTATGTAGCCGCCTGGGGGTATCAGTCCGACAGCAATTGGCAACTCAATAAAGAGCCCCTGACTTTCGAAGTGGCGAAACCCAGTCAACGTAGTTATAAATAATCAGTCTCCGTTAATACTCGTTATATGCAGCACTACAACATGAATTTGACACTGAAAGTATGGCGTCAGAAAAATGCCAGCGAGAAAGGTCATTTTGAAACCTATCCGGTAAAGAATATCTCTTCAGAGATGTCCTTTCTGGAAATGATCGATGTATTGAACGAGCAATTGATCAAAGAGGGTAAAGAACCTATTGCCTTCGATCACGACTGCCGCGAGGGTATCTGCGGTATGTGTTCCATGTACATCAACGGAAGACCGCATGGTCCCTGGCAGCACAATACCACTTGCCAGCTACATATGCGTGCCTACCAAGACGGCGATACCATTGTGGTAGAACCCTGGCGTGCCAATGCGTTTCCGGTGGTTAAAGACTTAATGGTCGATCGCAGTGCATTCGACCGTATCATTCAGGCCGGAGGATATATTTCTGTCAACACTGGAAATGCTGTCGATGCCAATGCGACTCCCATCGAAAAGGATAAAGCAGATGATGCGTTTGCCGCGGCTGCTTGTATCGGTTGCGGCGCCTGTGTCGCGGCCTGTAAAAATTCTTCTGCTATGTTATTCGTAGGGGCCAAGGTTTCTCACCTGGCCTTATTGCCACAAGGTTCTCCGGAAAGAAAGTCGAGGGCGATCAATATGGTGGCTCAAATGGACAAAGAAGGATTCGGCGCCTGCACCAATACAGGTGCTTGTGAGGCAGTCTGTCCTAAAGGTATTTCGATCGAGAACATCGCAAGGTTAAACCGCGAATACATCTTTGCAGGACTGACCGAAGACAAATAGAGAAGTCTTTTTGGATCACACATTGAAGCGAAAGTGCATGACATCGCCGTCTTTGACGATGTATTCTTTTCCCTCTATCCGCAATTTGCCTGCTTCGCGACAGGCACTCTCTGATCCATAGTGTACAAAATCTTCATAACCGATCACCTCTGCCTTGATAAATCCTTTTTCAAAGTCAGTGTGGATCACACCGGCTGCTTGGGGGGCCTTCCAGCCCTGGTGAATGGTCCAGGCACGGACCTCTTGTTTCCCAGCGGTAAAGTAAGTGAACAGATTCAGTAGTTTGTAGGCAGAATGAATAAGGCGGTCCAGGGCCGGTTGCTTCATGCCGTACTCTTCCATAAAGAGGGCTTTGTCTTCGGGTTGTTCCAACTCGGCGATCTGCGCCTCTATCGAGTTGTTCATGATGATCAGTTCTGCATTCTCCGCTTGAATAGCTGCTGCTAATGCCTTGGAATAGGCATTGCCGCTGTGCATAGAGGCCTCATCTACGTTGGCAACATACAGCACTGGCTTGTCAGTAAGTAAGAACAAATCGGCAATGGCAATTTTTTCTTCTTTACTGAGCGAAAGCTCCCTTATACTGCGTCCTTTTTCGAGTTGTGTCTTACACTGCTGTAATACATCTAGCTCAGCTTTTAGCTTGGGGTCAATACGGGCCTGTTTTTCGGTTCGTTGTATTTTTTTTTCGATCGATTCCAGGTCTTTTAATTGCAACTCTGTATCGATGATCTCTTTATCACCCACAGGATTGATGGTCCCCTCCTCGCGTAAAATATTTTCATCCTCGAAGCAACGGATAACATGAATAATGGCATCTACTTCTCGAATATTGCCTAAAAATTTATTTCCCAATCCTTCTCCTTACTGGCCCCTCTGACCAATCCGGCTATATCTACGATCTCGATCTGAGTGGGGATCACCTTTTCGGGTTGTACAAGCTCAGCCAGCTTGGTCAGTCTTGTATCAGGCACGTCCACCAGTCCAACATTGGGGTCGATGGTACAGAATCGATAATTACTTGCCTGCGCCTTGGCGCTGTTGCTTACTGCATTGAAGAGGGTCGATTTCCCTACGTTGGGTAATCCTACAATACCTGCCTGAAGAGCCATAATGAATGAGGGTTTTGTTTTGCCCGGCTTAGTACCGGGCGCGCAAAGGTAAGAATTCGAAAGCAGGCAGCGATCGTTACCTGTTGATTTCAGTATCTTCAACCCAATAAAATCCAGTGTCATGACACTTACCAAGATCTGGTCGGCCTTTGTGATCATTGCCTTTATTGTGGGTGCGTATCGCATGACCACAGGTGATGAAAAAATATTTAACCGGATGGTTACTGGTAAATCGTCCGATCGCTACGACTCTGTTTTTTATTATTCCTTAGGCAAACCCGAAACCATGGGGCTTTCTGCCTCGTATCCCGACTTGCTGAAGGAGTATGGATTTATTGCAACGGATCGACCAGAACGAGCAACTTACTTATTACATGACCTTCGTAGTGATGATTCGCTACAGCGTCTTCAACTGCTCTATCCGACGCTTCGGGCCGAAACTTTCGTGGGAATCCAATCGAAATTGGTCAGAAAAGTCGACGGTATTATCGAGACGGCAAAGAATGCTGTGCTGGATATCATCTTTCCGCTCATCGGTATTTTGGCTTTATTCATGGGATTCTTATCTATTGCCGAAAAGGCTGGGGGAGTGAGGTTGCTATCGCGCATCATCTGGCCCTTTTTTTCGCGGATATTTCCTGACATTCCCAAAGGTCACCCGGCTACAGGGCATATCATGATGAACTTTTCGGCTAATCTGCTCAATTTGGATAATGCGGCCACCCCCTTTGGTCTCAAGGCCATGGAGAGCCTGCAAGAGCTTAATCCCAGCAAGACCATTGCTTCGAATGCGCAGGTGATGTTTTTAGCTCTGCATGCTTCGGGTCTTACCTTGATCCCCGTTACCATCATTGCCTATCGGTCCGGTATGGGGGCTTCAGATCCTACCGATATTTTTATTCCTTGCATGATCGCCACCTTTGCTGCCACGATGGCTGCCTTATTTATTGTTTCGTTCAGGCAACGGATCAATTTGCTTCAACCTGTGATATTGGGTTGGGTAGGGGCTATCTCTTTACTGATCGCAGGGCTGGTCCTGTTTGTTGTAAAATTGAATGCTCAAGAAGCTCAGGTCTTTTCAGGTAAGCTTAGTAACGGTATCATTCTAGTCCTTTTTGTATTGATCGTGCTGGGCGGGATCTACAAAAAAATAGATGTCTTCGATGCCTTTGTGGAGGGGGCCCGCGGGGGCTTTGAAACGGCTGTTCGCATT
>Ga0129333_10004977_pt1 | contig 12462 bp, 27 predicted proteins | sample CPB6_08_DNA_FD_94474 | JGI IMG/M metagenome (GOLD analysis project Ga0129333, IMG submission 94474) | Freshwater to marine salinity gradient microbial communities from Chesapeake Bay, USA - CPBay_Sum_0.6_0.8_DNA | ecosystem: Environmental > Aquatic > Marine > Coastal | place: USA: Chesapeake... | reverse complement strand
ATCTCTACATCATTTTCGTAGGCATCTTCTAAAATTTGATCAATGTCTGCTTCTTGGTTCTCAAGTTGCTTCATCAATAGACCAATGTCCTCGTCATCCAAATCAGGATAAATTTCACTCAATAGTGCTTCATCAAGTTCAATAGCATATTGCCTATCGTGACTATGCCATTCATGTTTAACAATTGTAACCATTATTTTCTCGCTTTCAAATCTTTTGGTTTTACAAAAACTATATTGTATACCTTGCCTTCAAAAAGAATTGGAAGGTCCGAATGTACAGACACAATAGGACCTTTTTCTTCATTTACAAGACCGTCATTACCTACACTGCCTACAAATGGAATACCATTCCATTTTCCTTCTACACGATCACCTATAAACCATTTTGGTTTATACCGATTTTGTTCAAAGTATTCACTCAGCGTCATGATCTGTATCCGGTTATATTTAATGCAAATGCTTTCCAAACGCACAGTATACAGCAAACCACTTCCAAGTCTCAGGTTGAGTTTTTTTCCACTCAACCTGCGCAGGATTTTGTCGCCAACTCATACCATCCGGTCCCCATTGCCAATGATATGTACCAAATCGAATGTTGAACCAGAGGTTGCTCATATTATTTGTTCAGCATCAATGCGTTAAAGTTAGCAGGAACAACAATGGTCTGTACCTTGCCGTTCTTAATACCTTCACTAATATTTAGTGCGGCTTGTGCTTGCATGAATGCAATAGAACTTTGGCTGTTGTTAGCAAGAGCGGCCATACGGCGTGCTTCGGCTTCAGCAGTCTTAACTTCAATTTCTTTCTGCTTTAGTTCGTTCTTACTACGAACCAAATCATTAGCACTTTGCACTACACTATCAGCAGGAAGGACATTACGAACCAGTACTTGGCTGATAGTCAAACTACCATCAAGTTTTTCTTCTGCGAGGTTGCGAACAATTTCTTCTTTGATGAAGTTTTCCATTTCGCTACGGTTGTCTGCCATATCAAGTGCTTCATACTTACGTGCGGCCTTATAGACAGCGTTACGTGCATTTTGTACAATGTAGTTATACATCAAGAAAACATCACCACTCTTATCAGTAGCATGAAACGCACGATTTTTAGTGCTATACAATTCTGCTACCTGTGATGGATTAATGTTATAAACAACGACTGCATCAAAGTCCTTCATAGTGCTATTATCTTTAGCCACTGGATTCATGTCATCCAGTTTGACATTAACATCCTTAACAGGGAATGTGAGCACATCACCGATTAGAACTTGATTAAATGAGCCGGGCATAAGCTCACCGGGCTGTACTTGTTTGTCAAAGCCAACTCGCACACCTACCTCACCCGTTTCAATACGGGTACATGCAGTGGTCATAGCGATGGTAGTGGCAAGGACAGAAAGTTTAAAAATACGATTCATATATACCTTTCAAAAAAGAATCACGATTGTTACAAGAAATGCTGTGGTTAGCATAGCACATATTGTACTATATGCTAAGTATTTTGTCAAAGTCCATTTGTCCTTTTTTGTCAAATCACGAAAGGCTTTGATACCAAAAAAGAATAGACCAAATACAATCAAAAAAGCAAAAATAATTCTAATCATTTATCATTCCTAATTACACAATACTTGTGAATGAACCACAATACATAACCAAAGCCCACTGCGACAATTGCCGCACAGATATAATTAGTTACTGGATCATTTGTCATCACGGAACCTCACGAAACGGGGAAAGCGCAAACTGTAAGTACCGTCTTGATTTTGTGTAATTACATCACACAAGATTTCAACTGTGCGACCAATAACCATATTGCGGTCACTCCAAAGACTATCTCTATCAGCATCACTAAAGCCACTCCCAACATTGACATCAATAGTTTTGCCGTCGTCAACTCCGGAGCAAACAAGAGCTCCAAGTCTCCCCACATTTCTACCAGTACCTTCTTCAACACCGATGACCTCCAAATCTACTGTGATAGTCGGCTTCCACTTCATCCAAAAAGTATTACGCTTACACTCATAAGGAGCACCAACATCCTTAATCATAATGCCTTCAAAGCCTGCGTTAACTTGATCCTTAGCGTAACGATGCAACACATCACGGCCCTCTGCGGTATCAAGGTCAACCATAATATGTGGCAACAGTTCAACATTAGGCATATTGTCAATAATAGGGCGCATATCTTCAAGAATTTTGATACGCTTGCTCAATTGTGCATTCCAATATCCGCGACGGAAATCTTCAAGCGGAACAATGTCAAAGATATTGAACACACTATCATCGGCTTGTACGTTTTCTTTGCGCCTTGCCTGTCGCATAAGTTCCTGGAATGTGTTGCCAATCACCTCACCATCAAGAACAAAGCCCATGCTAAGATTGCTGGTAGCAGCCTTGCGTACCATCTTTATCCAATTGTCAGCAATTTGCTTTTCAATATGTGTAAAGTTTTCAAACACTTTGCCATTGCGGCTAAGACTGATAACAGATACCTCTCCATCATCACTGGGGATAACCATCATCAGTACACGCACACCATCCAACTTAGGTTCAAGTCTCTTGATGCCCTTCATTTCGGGACGCCCCTCACTATTGGTAGCAAGTTGGCAACCGAATACAGGAATCTCATACTCAGTCTTTTTGCAAATTTTATTGATAGTCTTATCACTAATGCCTGCCCGCATATCACGGCGAATCACAGGAGCACAAAAGTTATTCCACTCGACACTATCAAAACGATATGCTATTTCTTCAATAGCATCACGTGCGGCATTGCCGGTAAGTTGGCGCTTGCTCAACCTAACCAGTAATTCATTAAATTCACGCCATGGATTTTCTGCATCCACAACTCCTACAGTATCAGGAACTTGGCGTACATTGAAAGTAACAAAAGGATTGTAACAAGCCTTAAGCAGACCCAAAAAGATTTGAGCATTAGTGCTGCCTAGGACACTTGCCTCGAGGGCTTGTTTAATAACATCCTCCTTATGCAGGCGACTATCACTCTCGTTTAGTTTAGCAATCCAACTTGCACTCATATATTCCTCTACTTAAAGGGCCACGCACTATTTGGATCTAGTTTCGGGCGGGGTTGTAATTCAATATTTTCTTCAACTGTCTCATTATACACATCCTCGTCAATAATGTCAACCGTGAAGGGCCCATACATTTCTACATAATCATCTTCAATCATCCAGTCGCTCCAATCATAGAGCCATGCGGCACTGCAACGACTATCTGGGTCTTTTGGGTCACCGTTACACCAATGATCTTCAATTTCAGCCTTTTCTTCATCGGTAAAGGTGTCATCGAATTCAAAGTCAATACTGATACCGTCATCTAGTTCACAACCCCAACCTAACTTAGGATCGACAATAACACAAGTATCCTCTAGATGAATAGGTTCATCTAGTTCGCGGAAGCCCTGACCCCATCGATACAGTTCACGCACAACAAAACCGCGGACATTGTTGTTCTCGTCAATTTTGTAAACATCATAAACCGCATAGATAGATTTTTTATCTACGGGTTTGATGCGGTATAGTTTAGCCATTGTTGTCTTTCTGATATTCGGCCGCGTCCCAAATCAAAAACACAGAAATCACAGTCCAAGTTACAGCCATACCGTGCTGTCCATTCAGATAGTAATTAATTGCGGCAAGCAAATTAAGCCCGCCAATCGTATAACCAAAAGCCTTACGCTTGCTACCAAGCCATTCCAAAAATTTACCAAACATGATTTTTCCTTTATCGCGGATCCATTCCGCCATTGCTAACGATATCAGTATAACACGGATTCTGTTTATTAGTCAAGTGCTTGATTGCTTCTTCCCAACCTTCCTGAAAGGTCTGCCAGTGGTCTTCCACTGTGCCATCAACATATTCACCTTTGCGATTGCGTTGAAGGTTATACCCTGACACTACCCCAAAGTTAGGGAAGCATACAATTTCAAATGCTTGACGAATAGGGTCACTCATACTATCACCAACTAGAATTATAAAACACTTTTCGCTTTAGAAACAATTCTGCCTTGGCGTCAATACAGAATTGTAGGTCTTGTTCATAGTAAACATCATCACTAGGATTACCGAAAAAGAATCCGGTAGTGCCTAGATTGGACACTACGCCAGACTTGATATCCTTTTCAAGTTTATCAATATCTTCCCATGTTAGTTCAAGTTCGACACCATTGAATTCAGTAGGAGGATACATATTTTCAATAAACTGGTCACTATCTACCTTCGGTACATAAAGTTTCTCTAGCCAAAGTTTCTCCATCCAACCTTGCAAGTTAGGATGCTTACGCCAGTATGCTAGATCCTGCCGACCGGGGTCATCGAAATCGGTATTAGCCTTACTGGCAATGTATGCATATTGATCAAGTCCCATTTTTAATTCCTTGCATACAAGTTACATGAATACACAAGCCTAAGATCAGATTCAGTTGACTTGGGTACATAATGATAAAGGTTAGCGTTAAAAATTAACAACGTGTTTTTTTTAATCGGTACTACCACATCAGGCATACCTTCTACATGACTATTAAAAATAATAGGAGAAGATTTTTCTGAACATAAGGGATAGTATGCTGAGGCTAATGGATAAATCTCTAATGTAGCGTCCATTTTATATCTTTTCAAATTATAATGACTGTGTGAAATAATTTCTCCACCTTCCTCATAAAATACAAACCAATAATCAGTAGCCTTGTAATTTTGTTTAAAAGCAATCCTGCATTTATCTTCTATGATTTTATTTAGGTCAGCAAATAGTGTAGTATCTATTTCTTTGATGTAATTTGTTTGATAACCATTTTTAACTAAATCAGGTTTAAAAGATTCACTGTTGCTTTTTCTTAGGGGCATTGCTCTTTGTGTGACAGAATCTGCATCTATTTCTCCGTTTAGGTCAAACGAAAATATAGGCATAATAACACGTTGTTCTACCAAATACTTTGGTTTACTTTCAATGGCATTTTTAAATTTTTTTAATTTATCTTCCATTATTGGATATATTCCTTAGAATTTCAGATGCCTCTGCCGTATCCTTTATGTCATCAAAATATTGGGCTAGCATCATATGGTAAACAACAACAGCATCATGCCCAAAATGGTTAATCAATTTATGAACCTCTTCATTTGTTTGCGCTTCCCACATTAGGTCGGCAATTTGCGATTGTCGCACGGTTGCAAATTTAATATCCATTTAGATAACCTTTACACGATTGAGTTGGGTCATGTTCTCGCCATGACGCTTAACAGTACCTTGGGCAATAATCAACTTGCCAATATCGATAGGTGCCTTGTGAGCAAAAAACACAGCCTGGTCATTAGTAGTCACACCACTAACAAAATGTGTCATCCATTGTTGACTGAAAGTACAACGAACAACCTCAACGTTGACCTTAACCTTGTCTCCAACACGACCGATCAAACCACCTGAGGCATTCTCAAGTTTACGATTGATTGTATCACGCTTGACGGCACGTTCATAACAACTTGGGAGACTTGCGATCACCGCAACATCATAGTTGGATTCGATAACATCACGATTGGCAATCACCATTGCGGTGTTGTCAAAATCGTTTAGTTTCTTGCCTTGAAGGATCTTGAAAGTAAGACCCTTGTAATAAGTACGAACAAGTTGGCCTTGTTCACGATCTGCCTCGGTGATGAGGTCAGTGTTAGCAAGGAAGTTATCAATGATTTGACGGTTGGTCTCGCCTTGCTCACCTTCGGGAATATATTTGGTATAATTACCGTTAATGCGTTGTGCCGCACAAGCCGCACCCCACACATCATCGGCTTGAAGATTGAGAACAGGGCGTTGATAGCGAGCCATTTATATCTCCGTTATTTCAGACTATAAGGTTAGTATAGCAAATACGACATTTATTGTCAAGCCGAAGCAAACATTGCGGCGCCTGCTTCCATTATGACATTATATGCTTCCATAGTTTTCATGGGCTGGGCAAGTGGATTCTTTTGGATAAACTGCATAGTTTCTAAGAAACCCAAACCCAAAAATTCTGCTTCTTTTCCTATCACTTTGATTGCTGTAGCGAGTTGCATATTTGCTCCGTTAGTTAACTGTCTATGTATGTATTATATACCCAAATCCATTTATTGTCAAGTTTTGACTAGCATAAATTGATTAAGAACTGACTGGGCCTCTGACAGGTCTGTGGATAATGCACTAGATAAATCACGCATTTCCTGAATATGCAACTCAAACAAACTCAGAATGTACTTTTGAACATGAGGCTCCTGTGCATCATACCAAGATTTTAGTGCAACCTCACCTTCATTATCCATTGTCCATCGGATAAATTCAAGATTTTTTTTGTCAACAGGGCGCATATTTGCTCCAAATTTTCAATATGTATAAGTGTAGCACATTGCCCATTTATTGTCAAGTTAGCGTTTAAACCAGGCTCTTGCAACATCCTCAGCAGGTTTTGCTCTAATGCTCTGTGATAATTGCGGGAATCCATCCATCTCTCCGTAGTTTCCACTGGGACTTGAATACAACTTATCATTCCCCCAATATGCTGTGCTAAAATTTACAGACTTAACTTTAAAGAATTTTTGTTTAGAAATGGCCCGCATCATGGCTTCTACCCCCAATGCTTGTACACTAAAGTCAGGTACATAAGTTTTCTGTATACACTCTGTATTACCAGGACCAGTCATCATGCCTGTTGAAGTAATACAAAAACCATCTTCTACCCAGCCTTCAACAAAATACTTGTCACGACTTTGTATAGCAATTTCAAATCCTACAGGAATTTCTATATCTAGTTTTAGACCATCAGTATATTGATAATACATATTTTCAATTGCTTTGAGGCTAGCCTCTTCTAGCATTTCAACTGTTAGGTTATTATTTTGTTCAAGTGTAATTCTTGGAATTAACGAAACACTTATTTCATCAACCAAACTTAAAATACGTGGATCATGAAAAATCAAACTTTGTTGTCCAAACACAAGTTTACCTGTGAAGTGCTTTCTAATATCTGCATGAATGCTTATAAATTTTTGAATTGCTGTTTCTTTGAACCTACGCATTGAAGAAAGATGCTGTGCGTTCCAGTCTAATCCCATACCAGCAACACCATATTTTTCTCCAAACATAGCTAAGTCTGTAACAACATTCCTCCAGCCTTCCATAATTTTAATGAACTCAGCTTCCGTCATTTGAGTCATTTGATAAGTATGGTTGTTATTCCATCGATTACCCTTCATGTCTGTTTCAAATAATTGCCATGCAAGATAAGGTTTGATACCACGCTTTTTTGTTTCTTGGATAATCCAAATTAGTTCACTTTCAGGGATCTGCCAATCTTCATGATTTACAGTCCAAGTGCTAGCATTGAAATCGGAGAATGGGGCATAATTATAAATCCACATTCTATCAATGCCTAGTTTTTGCAACCTATCTAATGTTGCAGTATACATCAGGCGTGAGTAATAAAAGTCTATTTGCCTTTTTTGATCCCACATAATTCTGCAACCTGTTGGAGTGGGATGTTGTGCAAAGTAATAATCTTTGAGACCTACGCTACGCACAATTTCTGTATTAAGTGTTCCTGCGGGTGCAGGGATTTGATGCTTACCAAAATATTCTTTTGGTGGAGGATCATACGTAAGAAGATTGCATGTTGATGTTGTAGTTGGTGCCGACGCAACACTAACAGAAGGAGCCGTAGATGAATCTCCTCCCCCACCACAGCCCACAAGAGCCAAAACAAAACCTGCTATAATAAGCTTTCTCACAATTACCCCAAGGTAGTTATAGATAACTATATTATAGCAGGTTTAATAAAAAGTGTCAATTACTTTTTAGTATTACCTTGATTGACAAAACCATACATTTTTTCAGCAGTTTCCAAAACTTTGTCTAGTCCTGGAAATTCGGGCATGTTAATTTTGGTAACTACCTTACCATCCTTATCACGCTCTACACTGGCTTCCCAGCCCATATACTTATAATGAAATTCTTGTCCAACCATATCCTTAGCCATTTGAAGGATTTCGGTGCGAATCTCATAACCATTTTTGTTAAATTTAACTTCTGGCAAGCCAGGCAATTTGTGTTCACTCATGTACTTCTCCTTTGTGTGTATATGTGATATTACTTCTTTTCGTCTTTCTTGTCAATAGGTTGATTAAACTTTTCTGGGTAGTTTAACCTTTCCCATTCTTCATCACTAACTGGCCACCAATTAGTAATAATCTCTATTATATTTTGAGTTACGATATTCATGGATAGCCTCCCCCCAAGCAACAAGGAAATCATAAAATGCTTTTAAATATTTCATAAAAAATTCCTATCTTGTTTTCTTTGATATTCAACAGCCAATCTTTCAACATCTCCTGGATGTTGTGGATTACGACTAGAAATATATTGTTCTAAATTACTGCCATATGTTTCTTGGGCGAATAACGATACTAACGGTACCGCAATACCAACCAAGGCAACACTTATTGCCAAAAATAATATACTCAACATAATTAGGCCTTTTTCTTTGTTCCAGGAACAAACGAATTAAAACCTTTAGTCATTTCATCGAAAAATTCTTTGCTAGCAAAGATCATTCCCAATGATGTGGCTGCAACTGTCCCAGCTGATACAGCAGATTTAGTGTATGAGGTTTGTGCGTCAACGAATTGATTTAATGCTTTTGCGATTCCTTCGTGTGTTACAAAGGTGTTGACAAATTGTTTTTTAGATGTTTGAACCGCATCGATAGCGGCGTCTGTAAATGTGTTAAACATGTGTATCTCCTTGTGTGTATGTATTTTAACATTAGTATTTATACTAATGCAAAAATAAGTGATAAAAAGTGGAGAGTTAACCCCACTTTTCTTGGTACTTCTTTAGTGCTAATTGCCTTGCTAAAAATAATCTTAGTTTGACATAATCACTAAGTTCTTCATCGTCGTCCGTTTCTTCGTTAAGCCTTAAACTTATTCTTCGTGAGTTGACTAATAAATCTTCATCATCAAAATATATGTATATTGGACTTATACCATGAAACGTAATTAGATGATATCTAAGAGGATTACTTCTTAGGAGCTTCGGCTTTCTTGGAATCCTCTGCCTTGGCTGCAGGCTTGGCGTCACTTTTGGTGGCGTCAGCAGGTTTGGCATCAGCTTTCTTGTCTTCCTTCTTCTTAGCCAACTTCATTTCTTCCTTTGCAGGAGTAGCGGCTGGAGCTGCTGGTGCAGCAGGGGCAGCGGCAGCTGGCTTAGCTTCAACTTTCTTTTCTTCTTTCTTGGCAGGTTCTGCGGCGAAAGCGGTGCCAACTGCTAGAGCGGCGATTAGAGTAACGATTGATTTCATTTTCAATTTCCTTTTAAAATACACAGAATTATTACTGTGTACTTATATAACGCTTGACATAGCCTTACCGTTGACAACTGTTTGCCCAAACACTAAATAGTTTATGATTTATATTTCTTACCTAGGCGTCTACGAAGGACAAAATTTTGAGCGAGCCAATACGCCTAATCAGATTGGGTCAGCGTTTAATGCTGGGTTTGCTGTTATGGTCAATGCCTGGCGAATTAATAATACATTATGTGTAGGTACTGAAAATGATCCTATACCAGTAACAGACAAATATTTACAAGGTCCATTTACATTTATTAATGTACAGAATGTAGCATTACAGAATTGGTTAGCTACGCAACCTAGCGAATTGTATCCTAACTATTTTTGGTTCCCTACAAACAATGAAAACACAAATGTTACTACTAGTGGTGGACAATTAATAACTCCTGGTAGCGTTCCTGTCAATAATTCAAGTATCGTATATCTACCTGAAATTACTGACAGAGGCCTATTAAGTACAGTAAAATACAGATGTTATGGAGTTATTAGTAACTACTGCACTTTTATTAAAAGAATGCGTAATGAAGGTGTTTGGTATTAACCGCCCCTACCCGACCTTCGCACTACAGTAGGACCACCAAACCCTTTACTGGGCTTGGGTGCATTTCCCTTACCCTTTGAATCAAATTTTGGTGCATTATTTTTCTTGGCTTGGTTAGCCATATTAATAAATGGATTCTTACTTTTCTTTTCTTCTGTCATGTTTTCACCTTTATTGATTGTAAATATTCACGTAGATTTCCATAAAGACCTAACATCATGGCTATTTTACTATCATATAGTCTGATATAAAAAGTCTTGTTTTTGTCCTTTTTATTTACACCGATATAATACGGACATTTGATTTTTTTATTAAGGTCTAAAATAAAGCTATGGTAGCTTTGACCATCTTGCTTAAACTCATAATCATAGAATTCTATTTCAGCAAGTTGAAATGCCAAAAGACCCTCGTCTGTTAAACGAAGGCCATCTTGTCTACCCGTTTGCCACCATTTAAATATTACATCTTCAATTGGCAGTTCGTGATAGATTCTATGTGATTTTGGTATCTCAGCCAATACGGCTTCTGTAATTTTATGTTTGATTGATTTACGACTGGTCATCGGGATATACAGTAGAGCCCGAATTCATAAAAACAACTGTAAACTTATCAGTTTTAAATTGTGCGTTTAGTTTGCGGCACAAGTTTCTTGCATGACCGGGATTACTAAAACTAGTTTTCTTATATTTAGGAGTAGCATCACTATCAAGATAATGAGCAGACTTTAAATTAATAGGTTGCTCGTCATAGAAGACAGCCCAAATACCCGCCGCTTCTACGACCTGATCGCATTTATATGTTTGTTTATCTACTAATTCTAGTAGGACTTTAGGTTGAGTTCGGCTCATCTAAACGTACCGCCCTTTAATTCAATTTGTATAACAGGTTCTTCATTCGGTTTTTTTTCTATGTTATTTTGGTATTGATCCGCAAGTATTTTTGCCAATTCATCACGTAAGCCACGTGCTTCTATAATAGGAATAACAAAATCTTTGCCCTGTTTGCTTTCTATTACCGATACTTTGTCTATAAACCTTTTTATGTGAATCATACAGTATTTATCATACTTTTTGCTTCATCTTCAGATTTATAAGGACCGTGGTAGGGATAACGCTGGATAAAGATATATTTTGGACAAAAAACAACCTCTTCAGCACCGTTTTGTTCCATAACATAGTACCCGGCAGCATGAAAGCATTTGCTTTTGGGTGTTTTTGTATATAAGTGCAGCCTTCGTTTTACATCAAAAATACTGTTATAAACTTTAGGAGTAGTAGGGTATGTAGCAAAGGGCAACTCTACCTTTGTTTTATTTGTTTTAAGTGTTTGAAACTCAATTTTAGTTTTGCGTTTAATATCACCGGTATTCTTGTAGTGTGTATTAACGCCATTCAATTTTACGTCAAATCCAGAGCCATTGGCAAGTACATTCCCTACCTTCTTTTCTCCGTCTGTGACTACCCAATATTGATTTTTTACTACAGGTTTAGCAATTAATGTGTTCATAATTCTCCCAATCATTTGTTTCATAATTCCAATGACGGCTGTCGTAGAATGTGAAGTTAACTTCGTATCCTAACAACCCTAGTTCTAAGTTCAAGCCAGCGTGATCTTGTTTTACTGTAAATTGAAATTCAAAACGTAATAGGTTACAATTCTTTACAAACTGTAACTCAATATATTTGTGCTTGAAAGGTGTCTTCCAATTCCAAAACTTTATACTCTTGTAACGATCAAACCAACTAGGTACTTGTAAATTAAAATTTAGATATATCATTTTTAAACTCCATATATGGTGCAATGTCATTATCAAATATTTGCGCCATAGTTCTCCATAACCCATCACGCTCACGATCAGTCATACCAGCTACCCACGGCGGATCGTCATCACTACGTTTAAGTCCATAGTCATGACGATAAGTATAGCACATATCAATGATTATTTCATCCCGTGTTTTCATCTTTTGTCAATTCACATATAAGTAAGAAGTGTTCGTAGGCTTTCTGTACACTAGGATTGTCCATTAGTTTAACGGCTTCAGCCTGCATAGCCTTAAGACCTTCTTGTACAACATCCATGGGGCTAGGATATGTAATATAAAACATATCATCTCCGAATGCTTCCTTCAAATCTTTCCATGCCTTGCGCTGTCTCTCAGTCAATGGAACTTTAGAAGGCCTACCTTCACTAAGCTTATGCATAGCACTCAACATTGCTTCCTCAGCAACACGACCAGCGGCAATCATAGGAGCATAGGCAACATCAACTTGATAACGGGTGCTTTGCCCACCCGGATACACACATATCAAGTGAGCACCTTTGGGTAATGCATCCATTAATGTTTGGTCATACTCATAGACAGGCTTATACCTGCGACCAACCTTTTCATAGAAAATCTTTTTCATCTTTGAAACTCTTCCCAAAACAATTCATTATCTCTAACAGTAGCAACTGGAGTAAGCCAACCATATCTAATGCATTCTTGAATAATCATACGATATTCTTTTGGGCAATGTTGGCT
>Ga0129333_10004975_pt1 | contig 12463 bp, 16 predicted proteins | sample CPB6_08_DNA_FD_94474 | JGI IMG/M metagenome (GOLD analysis project Ga0129333, IMG submission 94474) | Freshwater to marine salinity gradient microbial communities from Chesapeake Bay, USA - CPBay_Sum_0.6_0.8_DNA | ecosystem: Environmental > Aquatic > Marine > Coastal | place: USA: Chesapeake... | reverse complement strand
TTTCACACCTGCCTGTATATCATTCCAATCGCTTGAATGACTAAAACGGCTCCACGGTGTAGGCTCATCCTTGTCAAACTTTACATATTCTAAATCAATCTGTATCTTAATAGGTGGATCTTGTAGTTCCCATAGGCTACTAAATTGTTCATTGCCACGTTGGAAGCCCAGTAGTTTGCCAGGTCCTATGGTTTTGTTTATGTTGGCGGTTAGAAAACTTTCTAAATCTGTTTCTTTTTCCTTGTCCACCATGGTATCAATGTCACCAACTTTGGGCTTCTTTTCTAAAAATACCTTGTCTGGTATACCCTTGACATTGAAAAAGTGTAGGCTACTACCACTTAGAAACTTTTGACTTTTCAGTAATTTAGGATTCCATAGGGGCTGTTGGTATTGTGCTTGATAAGCAGAGTTTATGCTGGCTAATAGGTCATTCAGTATAGGAACTATTACACTACGATTAGTTACCTGTAGGTTAATTTGTTGAGCAGCACCTGCTTCTGGATCACCTATCCAACCTTTATCTGGGTCGGCGGTGAGGTTACCACCTTCTGTCAGTTTAAGGGTTTTTTTATTATCTAAACAATATTGATAAATGCTTCTACATATTTCATTACGCATCTCTTCAGGAAATACCTTACCTAACTTACCCGTCATTTCTTTAAATTGATAATATTCTTTACAGCCTTTTTTAACTAAAGGCATAAATGTATCTAAAATTTCTTTATCTTTTAGTTCTGATTTTACAGTTTTAAGAATTGGTAGTAGGTAATCTTTATAAAGTTTATCGTGATCTATAATAAACCAATACAGATCTTTATTAATCTCATTTTCGTCTTTTGTTTTTTCCGGTTTTAAATGGATATTTTTGGCATTGCCGAAGAATTCTCTTAGTATCATATTACCATGCCCTACAAGACCAATAACGTGCTTTCCATCTAGGTCCGGGATTTTCGCAGTTATGTCTTGCTCTAAATGATTTACGGCGTTTAGGATTAGATTTTTTAATCTTCATCTTTTTATCACCGAAGTTTACTTTTACAACATTTCCTTTTGGACCTTTTACATAAACTTTAGATTTTTTTACATCTCCGGCCATAGGTTTACCTAATTGAACATTACGTCCTTGGTATTCTGCTTCAGATATATCATCTAAACTGAATCCTCCTTCCATAACGGCCATTTCAAATTCTGAATAAGTTTTCTTAGTTTCTTTAAGCGGACTGTGCTTTAGGAATGATAAAACCACATCGTCTCCTGCTATAATAACGCCATCATCGGTAAACCCTAATACCACAGTTTCTATTAGTAGATTATCACCTAGTTCGATGGCAAATATGTCACCGACTTTAATAATATCTTGTGAAGTCTCTAAAAGGTCGCGGATAAACATTAATACTCTCCAAGTATTAAAGTATTTATTAAAGTTGATACTTAGTTGTTGACCTTAATTGATATAACAGATCCCTGATTTATAACAATTTTACCTCGCAACCACACAAAGTTGCCGGTAAAATTATATAAATCTACTGTGCTTGTAGTCCTAATGTTTAAGGCTGTATATGTACTAGTTGTAGATTGTACATTAAACCAATCTGTTTCTACTGGTTCAGTTGCTAAACTGGCCTGCATAGTAACTGTACCTACAAATTGTGGGTTACATTTGTAGGCAGTAGTATGAAATCCATCACTACCCCCATAGTATCCGTCACCTTTAATTCTATCACTATAATAGGTTAACGTGGCGGTTCCTGTGTTGGGATAGTCTACTTGTACAGTTGTAGCACTGTTTATTGTAAAAACTAGAGATTGGCTTAATGCTGGCATAATTTAGTATTTATGCTTGTTCAGTATCAGCGTTGGTCACCGCAGGAAGTAGTTCAGGAATCTTAATTATAATATCATTATCTACGATATCCACTTCCGCTATACCGCCGTTAACTAATTTACCGAACAAAATTTCTTTACTTATAGGTAATTTAATTTGTTCATTGATAGTTCGCTGTAATGGCCTAGCACCCATTTTACTATTAAAGCCTTTTTTGATTAAAAATTCAACAGCCTGTTTAGTAAGTTTTACATGAATATGTTTATCTTTAATAAGTTGATTTAATTCGTCTATAAACTTATTAACAATTTTGACCATTGTATCGTGACTTAGTTTATCAAACTTAATAACAGCATCTAATCTATTCCTAAACTCAGGAGCGAAAAATACGTTAACACTGTCTTTAAAATCAATGTCTTTTTGTAGTGAAGAAAAACCAATTTTATTTTTCTCAGCGTCAGATGCACCCAAGTTAGATGTCATAATAATGATTACGTTTCTTCCATCTGCCTTTTTACCATTGCTTCCAGTAATAAAACCGTTATCCATTAACTGTAGGAGCACATTTAATACGTCAGGATGTGCTTTTTCTACTTCGTCTAAAAGTAAAACACAATGCGGATTTTCTTGTATTCCTGTAATAAGTTGTCCTGCATTATCATCAAATCCTACATAACCTGGAGGACTGCCTATAAATTTAGCCACACTATGTTTTTCTTGAAACTCACTCATATCAAACCTTAAAAGTTTGACATTTAGATTTTGAGATAACTGTTTTGCTGCTTCTGTTTTACCAACTCCGGTAGGACCTACAAACAAAAAGCATCCGATAGGTTTATCGAAACTTTTTAATCCTGCTTGAGCAATATAAATTTTGTTGAGCAGATTTTGAATAGCAGTTTCTTGTCCAAAGATTTTAGATCTCATATTCTTTTCTAAGTTAACAACATTAACATTTTCTTTATTTGCCACCTGTTCTGCTGGTAAGTTGGCTATTTTACTAACTTCAAAAAGAATTTCTTCATGATCTACAATACCATTTTCTTCATCATTTACCTTAAATCTAGCACAAGCACAATCAATTAGGTCTAATGCCTTATCAGGTAGTTTTTTATCTGGCATATACTTAATACTATATTTTACAGCATCTATAATGGCCTGATTAGTAATTTTTACATTATGATGTTTTTCATAATATTTTTTCAAACCTTTTAAAATTCTAATACTAGTCGCTTCGTTAGGCTCATCTACTACAACTTTTTGGAATCTCCTCATTAGGGCACGGTCTTTTTCGAAGTATTTTCTAAATTCTTCCCAGGTCGTACTGGCGATTACCTTAATTGTACCTTTACTCAGAGCAGGTTTTAGCATATTGGCTAAGTCGTTACTGTTACCACTTGAAGCACCTGCACCGTTAATCATGTGTGCTTCGTCAATGAATAAAATACATTTACCTTTCTTTTCAATAGCACCTATTACATTTTTAAAACGTTCTTCGAAATCACCGCGGTACTTGCTGCCTGCTAGTAATGCACTAACATCTAAATTGTATACATTATGATTTTGTATGAATTTAGGAACTTGATTTTCTATAATCTTTCTTGCTAATCCTTCTGCAATAGCAGTTTTACCTACGCCCGGGTCGCCTATGAGAATCACGTTTGCCTTATTTCGTCTTGCCAAAACAAGAGCAACTTCTTCAAGTTCTTTTTCTCTACCTATAACAGGATCTATTTTTTTAGATTTAGCCTTAGCAGTTAGATCAATACAGAATTTATTAATTACTTTATCAATTTGTCCTATCTTGCTAGTTCCAGATTCTTCTTCATCACCGTATTCATTAATACCTTCTTTTTTAATAAACTCTATAAACTTATCTTTGTCAATATTGGCCTTCCTAATAAAATAGCAGGCATAAGATTTCTTTTCAGCATAGATGCTTAAGAAGCAGTCAATTGGTTCAATAGAACTGCGACCTGTAAATAATACGCTGGCAAATGCTCTACTTAAGACTCTTTCTACGGACGAAGTTTTCTTAGGTTTTTCTAAAGATTCTTGTGTAATATCCTTGAGATCTTCGTCGATATATTTGGTTAGATCATCTAATAGACCGCCAACATCTGCACCAAATGATGTTAATATATTCTTAAAGTTTTCATTTTCGATCATGCTATATAAAAAATGTTCTAGCGTAATGTACTCGTGAGTTTTTTCCATTGCTAGGTCTACGGCTTTTGCGAAAACCTGTTCTAACTCTTTGCTAGGTTGAATTGCCATTATCGTTTATTCCTCTTCATTGCTAGGTTCCATTTCAATTTGCTTACTCTATCCTTAAAGGTAATACCTTCTAAGTGATCCAACTCATGTAAAAAACATTTACAATCGTACCCCCTAAATTCACTTTCTTCCCATTCGCCTAATACGTTTTGCCAAATTGCTACTATCGCTTTAGGACGTTTTACTTTAACATACATATTAGGAAAACTCAAACATCCTTCCTCCATATCTACAATATCATCTGTATTTTTGACAACAGATGGATTAAAAAATGCCTTACCAAAAGATGGATTATCTGAATGTCCCATTACAAATACTCTAGCATCAATGCCTACCTGATTAGCGGCAAGTCCAATACCCTGGCATTTATACATGAATTCTAACATTGACGTTTCTAATTCTTTTGGGTCATATGGAGGATTATCGAAATCAAAACTGCTTATTTTTTTGGTTAGAATAGGATGAGGGAAGGTAATTAGTTCTAGTTTCATGCTGTCATTGCTTGTCTAATTAGTTTTTTCTGATGTTCTGTAAGGTTTTGCGGAACAATTATATTAACATGAAGTAGTAGTTTACCTCTTATTTTTGAATTCATATTAGGCATACCATAACCTTGGATGGACAATACTTGTCCGTTTTGAGTTCCTGGCTTAACATGTATATCTAATGTCTTATTATCTATAGTAGTAATCTGTATTGTTTTACCTACTATTGCTTCTAGACAGTTTAAATCTAATACTTTGACAAGATCATCGTTCTGTCTCGAGTACTCGTGATGTGGTCTTACAAATATGTTTATGTGTAAATCACCTCTAGGAGCATTAGGAATGCTGTCATCTCCCATTCCCTGTAATCTAACAGTGGTGTTTTCATGTATGCCAGATGGTATTTTAAAATCAACAACCTGTTCTCTACCAGACGGTAATCTAATAGTCATCATTAGATCTTTTCCAGTAAATGCTTCTTCTAATGTGATTTCAGTTTGAAGATTTAAGTTTCTATTTTTAGGGCTTTGTCTACCAAACATATCACCGAAAGGACTATTGCCAAAATGGTGAGTAAAGATATTTTCAAAGCCCGGAGGAAATCCACCGCTATTAAATTGAAAATGAAATCCTTGTGGTTGAGGGTTATCATACTGTGATTTTTTGTCAGGATCGCTTAACGTATCATAAGCCGCTTGAATTTCCTGAAATTTATTAGTATCCCCACCTCTGTCTGGGTGATGTTGTGCTGCTAACTTTCTATAAGCTCTTTTTATCGTTTCTTGATCTGCTGAGCGATCTACGCCTAATGTGTTGTAAAAGTCTGTCATAGTTTTTATTGTATTAATGAAAAAAGGTATAGTAAACTTTACTATACCTTTATTTAAAAGTCAAGAACTAATTATTTCTTATCTTTGGCAGGTGGAATCTCTGTGGCTTCTAATTTCTTGCGAACTTTGATTTCTTTACATTCTTCCACTACTTTACCTGCTTTGTCTTTTACTTCTTTGCCCTCTTTATCTTTCTTAGGATGGCAAACTTTCTTCATTTCGCCTTTACCTGCTGTATCATCTGATGCTATTGCGCCATGTGCTAAAGCAAGACTGGCTAAAATTGCTATAAAATATTTCATACTACGCTCCTTATAGTTCTGGATCTGGTGGTTGAACAGGCATAGGTTTTCCTCCCGGACCTGTTAAAACTTCATTACTGGTAAACGGAACTGCCATAGCAGCCGCAGCGCCTAAACCTGCGACTACTGGCGCGGCCCCAAAGCCACCTGCTGCTGCGCCTGTGTTACCTGCGGGTGGCTGTTGAAAACCCTGGTTAGGTGCGCTGCCAAAGCCGCCTCCGCCAAAGCCACTTGGTGCTGCTGCTCCGAATCCACTGGCTTGTGGTTGGCCAAATGTTGTTGTGACACTTTGTGATACTGGGGCAAGTCCGCCATTATTTGCTCCTGCTAATTTTTCTTGTGTGCGACCAAATGCTGCTAAACCAAGCACGGCTCCCATGGCAATATGGTACAGTCCTGCGCCTTGTAAAGTCAACGGTTGCCATTGAGTTACTTGTATTCCTTTTATTCCCTGTAACATGCTCCATAAAATAGGAAATATAACAAAGTCAAAAGTACAGGTTGCCATATAGAGCCATCCCATCATGGGACGCCATTTGGAGTTCATCCAGTCTTCTTTTTTCTTTTCACTATCGCTCATTTTGGCGTAGTCATCTGCTGTTGCCATGTTCGCTCCTTGCTTGTGTTAGTTAGAACCAAAGGTATAATCCGTTTAGACTTAATATCAATCCTGCCCCTGCCACTATAAAACTACCATAGAACAATGGCATACTTACAGCGAGGATACTTGCTGATAATAGGACAATACTAAGTTGATATGCCGTAGAGGCATAACCAATCCAAGGTGAGCGTTTTTTAGCCTCATCACGCTCTGCCTCTAATGCTTTGGCCTTTTCCATTATTTCTTTTTTATCGTCGTTCATACGCTTGGCTTCTGCTTCGAATTTTTCTTTGTTTTCTGGTAACCTAGTATCCATAGCACTAGTTGTGTATAAAACTTCACGCATATTCTTGGCCTGATACCATGCCCATTGATTGTTTGCTGCTATGGTATTGTTCAACACTGTAGAACTTAATTTCCCACCATACCAAGCATTAACAGCCAGACATAAAGCAAAGACATTGATTACAAGACCCGCTTTGTCTTTGATCTTGGCTTCCCGCTCTGAACGTGATCCTGGTGGTGGTTTAGGAGCATCTGGATTCTTTGCTTCCTTGGTAAAAAATTTTAATATTGTATCTACTGCGCTCATATTATGCTCCTATTACGTGTAATGCGTGTTGGTAATGTTTCTGACGATCTGCTAAACCTAGTGTCCCACCATTTATACGTTTTGTTACGGTTAATACATCACCTTGATCTGCCCATGTATTAAGTTTATTTGTTTCCCAGAACCAACATGCTGATTGAACAGCACCTTCAAATGTTTGTAGGTATGCCGGGATTTCTTCAATGTCTGTTTCTATACTGTCAGCAAATGCTTGATAATTGTTTCTTCCGGTAAGTTGTATTAAGCCTCTACCACAAAATTTCCAACCATCACCTGTTTGCTCAGGACCATTACCCATTCTTCCACCATAGGCACGATTGGCAATCATCTCTTGCTTGTTGGCATATTGTTGTGCTATTTCCATAGTAGGGAAATACCTAGGCCAAACTTTCATTAAACTAGCCGCACGATAATTTAAGTTTTCTTTAAGGAACTTAAATCCACCGCTTTCATGGATACACTGTGCTAGAAACATAGCAACTCTTGGAGGAGTATTAATATCGTAATCAGGTAAGCATCGTTCCATAGCATGATGCCAATGATCTACATAGGGATTACCATGTATAAGTTGTGCTAATTGTTCTTTTGTTAAAATAAAGTTTGACATAGATTATTGACAGGCTCCATTTATTAATGCTTGACCTACAGGACATACATTATTAGTAGTCGTTGTGTTTGCTGTATTACTTGTTGTTGTAGTAGTTGTTGTTGTAGTAGTTGTGCCAGTTAGTTTATTAATTGCTGCCTGTAACGCAGTTGTATAACCAGTAGCCACATTTGTTGTTAATGTATTACCATTTGCTACAGCATTGTTAATACCTGTTATTCCCGTAGTAGCAGCATTATTAACTCCAGTTATGCCTGAAGTTCCTAGTGTGGCTGCATTAGTCAACCCTGCTGTTGCGATATTTTGAGCAGTAGTTAGACCATTTGCTGCGGTTGTTGTGGTAGCAGTTAGACCTGAATTCGCTACATTAACTAAAGCGGTTGAACCTGCTGTAACCGCATTAAATCCAGCAGTGGAAATATTTGAATTTGATGTTGCCATGTTGTTACTCATAGCAGCAAATGTGTTATTTGTGCTTTGGGCTGTGGCAAGCGCATTATTGCTTTGGGTCACGGCTACTTGTCTTTGTGTATTTGCGGCATGTATTTGGGCCCCTATCGCTAATCCCTGCATAGCCGCAGGTACTACGACACCGGCCCATTTAAGTAACTTTGTATCCCAATCTTCTGGGGCCGCAATAGTATGTGGAGGTCTTCCAGATCCTCCACTTTGTCCCATTTGTATACTAAGAACTGCTGCGACTTTTGCAGCACTATCACCATTCTTGGCTATTTCTAAGAGAGCATTATAACGGGCTGTATCTGCTACAGCGTTGGCCTGAGCAATTTTAGCCTGTGTATCAGCATATAGTTGATAATTGCTTGGCCCTGATGCACATCCGGTCAATAAAGCCAGACATGTGAATGCTATTAGTTTTAATTTCATGTTACACCTTTATTTTTTAGATATTGCGTTCTCATAAATTTTCTTTTGCTCATCATACCATTTATTCCAGCCGTCATTCTTAATACTACATTCATAGTACAGTTGATAATTTTTTACCACTGCTTTTAAAAATTCTGTAACAGCGACCTTGTCTCCTTCTATAGTTTGTAGATCTGGACAACGTTCTCTTAGTTCTGTTACAGCATCGGGCCATTTAGGTGCCACCGGAACTGGTTTTTGAAATAATGAACATCCTGAAATTAACAAAGCACTTAGGAAAATAAGATAGTATTTCATTTCTTTTCTCCTTCGGGCTTTTTATTCATTTTGGCTGCATCATTATGAGCATCAATTAATTCTCTTGGTACCGGACAGTTTTCTATATATTTTATAACTTCTTCAACTCTAACTCTTTCTGGACCTTCTACAGTTTTTATAATTTCACGGTCGTTCCAGCGATCCACATGTTTGATAATGGTTTCGCCTTTTTCTTTAACTACTACAGTTTCTTTTTGTACTTCTTGACTAATTGCTCTAGAGGCCGCTGCTGCTTGAGCGGCTGCTTCATCAACCTTCTTTTGCATTTCGGCTACTTGTTCTCTCCAACTCATTTCTACTCCGTAGCCGCCTAAAAAGAATACACCTCCTAGAGTAAGAATTATTCCTAATATTCTCAATGGTAACCTGTACCCTGTTATTCCAGGTATCCATTTCATCAGCCAACCCGAAAAATACAATAATATCCCTAATCCTGTGATTCCTGCGCACAGAAGCATTAAAATGCTATCTGGTATAAGACTAAGCATCCATTGTATTTGCCACATTTACCATCGCTCCTTTTTGATTACGATAGCCTTATCACCATTTCCTATTAGAAAATGTTCGCCAATTTTATGTATTTCATAGTTACCTAGATACTTGGTAAGGAAAAAGCATTGACTTTGACTGCCTTCATCTAAACTTAACTTACCAGGTAATGTTTTTGATACATTTTCATAACTGCCGATTTTCACAAATTTTGTTTCTAGTAAACCGGAATATGGTTTGCTGAATGTTAATGTGTTATCTTGATCTAAATTTAGTTCGACCATACCTTGATCAAAGAAATCTTTAAGGTCTTGGTTCTTTTCTTCTAATATCTTAGTTTCGTAATCTTGTCTATTTAAAGGAACTTGTTCTGTAATATTTTCTACAGTAAACTCATAATCCTTAGTGCTTTTTTGATAGGTAAATTTCCAATCGTTAATATTACACAATTGACCTACACCGTTTAGTAGATCTTCAATTTGTTCACCAATTTTATCAGTTCTTTCAATTTCGGCAAATACTTGATAAAATCCACCGAACTCTTCACCAGTACTCATGTCTGCGTCTAAAACAAAGGGATATCCTGTTTCTATAAATTCCATAAGATCTGTAGCAGGCATTTTATCTTTCACAGTGAAGCCTAATACAACGATATCGCTGTCCTCACCCATTTTACTGCTATATCTATCTATGCTAAATGTTTCTGAAACATATTTGTCTAAGTCACCACGTCTTAGACCTTCATTCAGTTTAACTTTGCGGTTGTTCTTCATCTGCTGGAACCTCTTCACTTGCTGATTGACCTGTTACTTGGTGTCCGTGATACTTAATAAGGTCAGCCATAGCAATGTATTCTTTATTATTCTTACCTACTGATACATCTTGCATTAGTTTTTTAGGCATTCTAATTTCAACAATCCATACTGGTTGTTCATCAATTTTACCCTTTTTAGTTCCTGGACGATAATCGCTTGGATCTTTTATTTTTCTTGGTACAAGGATATTTGTTTTTTCGTAGTTGACATGACAGCCATATTCAAAAAGTCTACGTCCACCTTGTGGATCTGGCATAGATCGTCTTGGCCACATAAATTTACATACTACATCGTGTCTATTAATATGTGGTCCTGCTACAAGTTCACCTTCTTCCCAATTTTTATACACATAGACGTCTAATTCGTCGATTACTCGTTCGAAATCTTTCAAAACTTTAAATGCTGAGTTGTTTTCGCTCAGTGTTTGAAGGTTCTTAATGACGTCTAGTATATCGTGCATATGGGTTCTCTTTAGTTTTATTTATGTTTAACAAAGAGATTGATAATTCTAACACCATTATCAGGGTGTTATTAATAATTCATGTAAATATTTTTGCAGGTTGGCTTTTTAGAATTTAGGAGGTTGAACTTTGTCTAGAGCCAAAAAAAGACAAAAAGTATTGTTTATGGAAACAGATCCAAGATTTCGTAAAGATCCTGCAAGTAACTTGATACAAATCAAGCCTTACTTAAAGCGAAAACAACAGGTTGTTGTTATTCCAAGAAATCTTTCTCAAGAAAGTTATCTAGAATTACTGAAAAACCCTAAGAAGTTTATAGTTTTTGCTATAGGTCCTGCAGGTACAGGAAAAACCATGTTGGCTGTTCAAATGGGAATTAAATTCCTAAAAGAAGGTTCAATTGACAAAATAGTGGTTACTAGACCCGCTGTTAGTGTCGATGAACAGCATGGATTTTTACCTGGAACACTAAATCAAAAAATGGAACCTTGGACTAGACCCATTTTTGATGTGTTGGAAGAATACTATCACCCTAAAGAAATAGCAGAAATGCTAGAAGATGGAATAGTAGAAATATCACCGTTGGCATATATGCGAGGGCGTACATTCAAAAACGCTTTAGTTATTGCTGATGAAATGCAGAACGCCACACCCTCACAGATGAAAATGCTTTTAACTAGAATAGGTGAAGGCAGTAGAATGGTAATTACAGGAGACCTAAACCAGGCTGACAGACCTAGGGAAAACGGTTTGCTAGAATTTTGCGAGTTATACGCCCAAGGAGGTGATTATCGTATGATCGCTATGGCAAAGTTTCATACCCAAGATATAGAACGTCATCCGGCGGTAAAAGAAATATTAAAAATCTATAAAGAAGAAGTATAAGGGCACAAGGTCAAACACTACCAACCTGCAAGGTGTTTGACCTTTTTTATTGACCTAAGTTTCTTTTTAATTTAATTAAAACTGCGGCTAGATTAATCTCAGGATCCCCTATCGCTGTATGATCAACCATACCTTGCTTAATAATTATTAGCGCACTATCCTTTTGTTCTTCGTTATTGCCTAAAAGATCTATATTTTGATACATCCATTTAAAAATATCATAAATCTCGTCAGGCCTGGCTGAGGCTATTAACAGTTCTCTTGCCTTTTGGATGTTCTGTTGTTTGAAAAGTTCTACCATTTCTAACTTATAATCACTTACTCCACTGTCTTCGGATTTAGGATTTTCTAGTCGGCCTTGTGTTGAATTCTGTTGTAGTAAGTTTAGACATTTTCTTAAATCTGGATAAACTGCTTTTACATAGGTATCTAATGTATCTAGGTCAAATTCTATTTTTTCTTCTACTAAAATTGTGGCTGCTCTGGCAGTAAATTCTGTTTGGTCAATACTGGAGAAATGTAACTGTGTACATCTACTATGTAAAGGAGGCAAAATCCTATTAGGACTATTACAAGTAAGTATAAACCTACTCGTACTATGATACTCCTCTAAAACTCCTTTTAGACTATCTTGTGCTTGTTGGCTAAGTCTATCTGCTTCGTCTAATAGAACCACTTTAAATGGACCAAACGGAATCATACCAATAAATGGAATAATTTTATCTCTTATAAAATCAATTCCTGTTTCTCTACTTGCATTGACTTCTAATACATCATATTCTGGAATTTCAATTTCATAAAGTAGTACCTTGGCTAAAGTAGTTTTACCAATACCAGGGCTTCCGCTTAGTAATAAATGTGGAATAGATTTTTCTTTAATCCAAGAAAGTATCTGTTTTTTGTGTGAATTATCTCTAAACACATATTCTGAGGTGGTACGAGGTCTATATTTTTCAGTCCAAAGTTCTTTCATTTTCTAAGCCAGTTTTTAATTAATGTAAACAGATTATAAAATCTTAGGTGATGAATGTCAATGAGAGATGGGTGAAGAGGACATCTTCCCTGTTGCC
>Ga0129333_10004974_pt1 | contig 12463 bp, 14 predicted proteins | sample CPB6_08_DNA_FD_94474 | JGI IMG/M metagenome (GOLD analysis project Ga0129333, IMG submission 94474) | Freshwater to marine salinity gradient microbial communities from Chesapeake Bay, USA - CPBay_Sum_0.6_0.8_DNA | ecosystem: Environmental > Aquatic > Marine > Coastal | place: USA: Chesapeake... | reverse complement strand
TTGGTTTTATAGCAAATTGTCTATATGGAAGTTCTTTAGAGTACTCCTTTTGTTCTCCATAGAAAAATCCATTATCTAGTTTAACATGTTTTAATCTGACGTTAGCATAAAAAAGTGGTTTAGTATAAGCTTGTTCTTTATTTTGAAACTCACCAGTAAACCACTCAATAAACTTTTCAATCATGACACCGTAACTTTACTAAAGTTTTTAACTTTTTCAAATCTAAGAACTCTATCAAATTTATCCAATAGAATTTCTCCTTTATGTGAGATCACAAAGATGTTTGTATCATCATAGATTCCACGAATAATTCTTAGAAAGTCTTCAGTACCAGCAACATCAAGAGAAGAGTCAAATACTTCATCTAAGATTAGAAGGTTTGTATTCGCAGAGTTCTTAAGTTTAGCAATAGATCTCCAAGTAAACATCAGAGCTAAATCGATTCTCATTTTTTCTCCTTCACTGAAAGAGGAGTATGTAAAATCATCACGATAACGTGACTTTATACTTTCGTTAAACTCATCATCAAGAGTGAAGTTGACATAGAAATCTAGAGCCTGTAGGTACTTATTAATCAACTGATTCATTACAGGAAGATACTTTTTAATGATCATTGATTTGATACCACCATCTTTTAGAAGAGTAGAAATTAAATCATAGTTCCTACGTTCTTTTTTTAGATCAACAATTGTTTGCTGAACAGAAACTCCCTTGTTTGCAATAGCAGTAAGTTTCTCCCTTTCCCCTTCGATATCAACATTATCATTTTGAAGATCAACTATTTCCTTTTTAATCTCCTCGATAATTTTGTTGGTAGAATTGATGGTGTTGATATTTGATCTAACAGACCAGTTTAAGTCTGCAAGTTCACTGTTTGTTTCTGCTTGTTTAGCAAGCAGTTCATTAGTTTCTTCTAACTGAGATCTATAATTATTAACGATTGAATTTGCATCATCAATAATTTTGATGGATTCAGATAGTTGACTTTGTTTCAACTCCTTTGATAGAGTCTGTGTACACTTTGGACATGTATCATTGTCCTTAAAGAAGTCTTGTTCCTTCTCAGTTCTAGCAATCAAGTTTAAATTTGTATTGATATCCTTCTCAAGTTTTTTGATATGAGTTTCAATATCTGCGAAAGCACCTAGTTTCTCTTCTTTCTCAGAGATCTGTACATATAGTTTATCGATCTCTTCGTTAATTGTTTTAATACCAGACTCCAATTCTGCAACTTTATCTTGCTTTTGAGTTATGGTTTTCTTCGCTGTCTTCTCCAGAGTTCTGATATGCGATTTCTGCATATCTGCTTTCTCTTTCAGGAACATGATTTCAGTTTCAAACTGTTTCAGTTCTTCTGTTGTAGTTTTGATTCTGTCTTTTAGAATCACATTCATCGTAGAGAAGATACGAATATCAAGAAGGTCTTCAATAATTTCTCTACGAGATGCAGCTGGTAACTGCATGAAAGGAACAAAGGTTGAAGAACCAAGAACAACGATCTGTGTAAATGATTTGTAATTCAGTTTGAGAACAGACTGTTCAAACCACTTCTGTTGATCTACAGCAGAGGATGATTGATCAAGGACCTTTCCATTCTTATAGATCTCAAAAATATTTGGTTTAATACCACGACGAACTTTCCAATCAACAGAACCAATCGAGAACTCAACTTCAGCAACACAATCTTTTTCATTGATGCTGTTGATCAGTTGATTCTTATTTACTTTACGAAAAGATTTGTTGAAAAGTGCAAATACAATTGCTTCAATAATTGTACTCTTACCAGCACCGTTCTGACCAATGATCAGTGTAGATCCATGATTGTTGAGGTCGATTGTAATTGGATTGTTTCCAGCGGCAAGAAAGTTCTTATATGTGACACTCTTAAATAAAATCATAAGACTTGAAGTTTGGGGGGATTACAAAGTCGTCGGGTGTAATGATAACGTAATTATACCCGAAACGGTCACATGCCGCAATGGCCTGATCGGTTTCTATTTCTGTTGCTGACATTGGAGGAAAATTATCTGCCTCTAAAAGACCGATGTATCTTTCTGCGTCATCGATGTGCTCAAAGATCTGAAGAACTTTTTCTCCATCCTGAGTTTCTACAGCGTATGCGCCTTCTTCATCTGCGTCTTTTAGAGTTAAGATAAACATTATTGCACCTCACATGCCTCTACATAGATGGACTTTATTATATTCTTTAGATCCGCCTTGTCAAGGTTAATCTCCGTCTCTTCTATATATCTGTTAAGAATAGTGAGGGTATCCTCACCTTCTAGGTTTTCAGAGGTTTCATCAAAGTTTACATTCTGATCTTCAATAATTTTTAGATCGTGAATGCCGACATCATAAAGTTTTTCAATGACTTGTTCAAACAAGTAGTTGTCTGTTCTGTCCTCAACGATAACTTTTATGTAAGAGTCTTTATACTCAGAAGCATCAAAAGAAGTATAGTCATTCTCTTTGTCATTATAGAATAACTTTCTAAACATCCTATATGGATTTTGAATGAATCCTATCTTTGTGGTTTTAGGATCTAGTAGATGGAATCCTCTTTCTGCTTTGTAATCATTCCAAAACAATTCATATGGATTGCCGAGGTATTTGATGTTACCTCTCTCCGATTTGTGATGGAAATGTCCAGATAAAACTTTATCAAATCTGTTAAAAACATCTGGTTGCAATCCACCTTCAAATGTATGACCAGGAATGGCTTGAAATCCACTGATCTCCAAATGTCCCATGATAATCTTGGAGTCAGTGTTTTGAAGGTGTTCAAAAACTTTCTGATGATTTTCTGAATTAATCCAAGGAAGCATTGTAATCTTGAGTCCTTCGACTTCAATATCAGTTACTTCACTATAGATGTTGATGTTTTCATAAGTTTCCAATAAGAGTTCTGGAGTGTTAATCTTATTGGTGTTCTTATAATAAGCTGTGTGATTACCAACGATCATGTGAATGGTTACACCCATCTCAGCAAGTCTATCGTAGTAATTCTTTTTAATACGATACCATGCTGCAAGGTCAATACCTTTACGATTATCAAAAGTATCACCAAGATCAATAATGTTTTTTACCTTATACTTTTTGAGTGAAGGGAAGAAAACATTTTCATAAAACTTGAGGAAGTAATCCCAGAAGATCTGAGAGTTCTTACGACCATCAAGATGTTGATCAGTAATCAAAGCAATTGTCATCGGTTCACCTTAATTTCAAGTGTTTCTTTGATGCTATTCATCATAGAAGAATCATAACCCATTGCAGAACTATCTGCACTAAAGACTTCATCAAATCCTGACTTTTCTAGAATGCGTGTCTTAATGTCCAGTTGTTTCTTCTCTCGTTGAATCCTACGTAGAAAAGCAAAATAAATGATCTGGGTAAAATAAGCGAAAGGATTCTGTGATTTCTCTGGATCAAAGTTATCGATATACTGCAAACAGTTTTCGATACCATCACAAATCATATCATCCTTAAACATGTAATTGACAAAGTTAGGACGATAAGAAAGGTGTGTTGCAATCTTCAGGAAACATTCACCAATATATTCTGGAACCTTTGGTTTAGGATTACCTTTATTTTTAGCTACCAGAACACAATGACGATAGTCAATCAGTGCTGATAGAAATTCTTTGTTGTTGACATAATGTTCTTTTTTCTTCATGGGACATATTAGTTCTTTTAATTGTTACCAGTATAACATGATCATGAAAACTTGACAAGTGGCTCAAATCCGTGTACAATAACTCTGCCAGGGTTCAAGGGATGATTTAGCTATCTTTAAAGATCTTTTCTAAACTTGATCTGGCGTCTTGGATCTTTGTCTTAAATCCCATCTCTTCGTTTAGGCTGACTTTATTACTATCAGATCCTAGGAAATATTTACGAAGAGTTCTATCGTAGATTTTTAGAATTCTTTCGTCTGCTTCATATACTGTAATCGTTTTTTGCTTTTCAACAAAAAATATTTCTTCTTTGGAGAACTTAGCCCAAGGACGTAATTCTACCTTGATCATCTCTCCAGTTGGTGTTTCTATAATTTGCTCTTCTATAGAAAATGGATTCTCAATTACAAATCCATTCTCATGTTCGCATACGATAACACTACCGATTATTTCTTCCCCAGTTACTAATTTAATAATGCCTGGAAATTCTGAATCTATCATCCATCCTTTCTCCTAAAGTTGATTGGAATAATCTCATAACTAAAGTTTTCCTGAGAGTAAATTTTAACTCTCTCTATCATGTGATTTAAAGTATAATTTTTTCTTTCATTCTTTGAGAAGTCATCAGCTATATCAAACAGTTTAGCAGACTCTTTATTTTCACCCTTTCGTAGGGCCCTACCGATTGATTGTAAGTTTCTGACTCTAGATTTTGATGGTGATGCAAAAATGATATTGTGCAATCTTTTAATATTGATGCCTGTAGAGAATGTTCCATACGAGGCAATAATAATTGCATCATCTTGCGTTTCTGTAATTCTTCTTACTTCTTCTCTGTCCTCAGTTTCAACACCACCATGGACAAAGAATACTTTTCTATTATCTCCAACATCATTATTTATCATATCGAAAAGTACCTGACCATGCTTTTCTACGTAAGCAAATAGAATCAATGTATTACCAGTTTGATTCAGTGCAAGTTTTCTAATAAAATTATTTCTCTTCTGTAGAGTACAAATATAATCCATCTCTTCTTGATACGACTCAAAAATGTATGGTTCATGTTGCAGCAAAAGAACACTGATGTTAAGCGCAGATAGATATCCCTTATCAATCAGTTGTTTTGTTTTTACAACCTTATTAACTGGACCAAACAATCCTTCAAGAACAAGTTGATTCGTATTAGATCCATCAAGTGTTCCAGTGAATCCAATGCGATGTTTACAATTGTGTAACTTTGTCATGATGTTAATCAATGACTTTGCTTTGAACTGGTGTGCTTCATCACCAATTACACATTCAAACTTTTCAAAATACTGTTTTGGCATCTTGTAGATAGATTGCCAAGTTGTAATAGTTACCTGTTTGCTTGTTTGTTTGTCCTTACCTGCATATATCTTATGACAGTTATCTTCGGCGGACCATCCATAACTGTTAAAATCACCGCACAGCTGTTCGACCAGTGACGTTGTAGGCACGATGATTAAGATGTTTGACCCCTTAGATACAAAATACCGTGTTATTGCATAAATCATCAGCGATTTGCCAGAAGCAGTTGGAGATAAAAGAAGTCTCCTGTTGTGCTTCAGTGCCTGGTAGATTGCATTATACTGATAGTCTCTGACTTTAAATGGAATGTTCAGGTAATTAACATAGTCAACTACTCCCTGTGGAGTAATAAAATCATTTGATTCGTTTGGCAATCCATAAAATTTATTATCCTTATCTTCATACGTATAGTCTCTAGACTCTAACCACTCCGTTAGATATTTGTAGAGTCCACAATAAATTTTTCCGTCACCAGGACTAAAAAGTTTTATCGTACCATCCCATATCCTTTTTTTGTACGCTGGCATAAATTTTGCACCAGGAACCTCAAAAGTAAAATACTCAGATAGTTCGTATTTAATGTGTGGTTCGCATTCAACTGTTAGATAGACTTCGTTTCGCTTCTGGATAATTACATCAGTCATCAAATACTTCCTTGCATGAATTTCTGCCAATCAATGCTGTTCTTGATTTGAAATCCTCTGTTGTTGATACAACTTAAAACTTTTTCAAGAAAAAACATGATTTCCTCATAATAATTTATGCGAGCAGAAGCAGTCTGTATTTCTGGATCGGAATCCATATACAGTGGGAGATCTTGTTTAAGTATTTTTAAATCAAATGGTCTTTCTCGATATACTTCTGGATCAGACTTACCAGTGTAGTATTCAAATTTTTCGCGCAGCAAAACCTTGTACTCTTGCTCTTTCTTAATCTTCAGTAACTTTACATCAGAAAGATAGTTGAGATATTTGCTATGTAGTTGTGGAATTTTAAGTGATTCTTCGTCTAATAATTCATTGTCAATTCTAGAGTCTTCAGCCCATTGGGATTTAATATCGTCAAGTGTAATCATACATGTAACTCAATTATACATTATTTAGTCCACGCTGATTTGCTCATATCATTGATATCAAAAATGGAAAATTTAAAAGTCGCATCTACAGCAAAGTATTCTGTGTCTGTATATGTAGAGTCAAAATTAAGACCACCCAATGATACAGGGAAAAGATCTTTGAAATAAATTTCAAATTTCTTATTAAAATTTGAGTCAAGAATGAATATTACACCATCACTATATTGTCTTTCTGTATACGATTCTCCGTCCGAAAACTCTGCCCAATCTTTAGATGATTCTGGATGACCTAGATATCTAATCCAATTGTGGATAGACATATAGTTTTTAAGATCTTCATCAACCAAGAATCTAACTGAAAGATCATCATAATTTACTTCATCGCCTGGTTCTGGTAATGTGTTCCAACGTGTTGCTTGCGTAGCAACAGATAGATTCATCGAAGGAACATTTGCAGATTGACAATAAAAAGATACACCAGGTAACTTTTTCAAGCTGAATTGAAACCCAATTCCCGATAAGAAATTAGATGGGCAATTTGGATTGTCAGCAAAATATGCCATAACGTTTTTGAATTATTTATAAAAAAAGAGGGCCCCTTTGGGACCCTCTAGACTTATGTGAAATGGATCACATGAGGTTCTTAACAGCAACTCTTCTGTAGTAAACGTTGCTGTTTGCAACGATAGCGTTGCTTGACTGAGTGGTGCCACGTGAGAATGGGTTCGCAACCATGCCGTAGCGGGTCTTGAATCCAATCTTGGGCTGGAAGGTGTCCTGACCGATTGAACGAACCATCTGGAGAGGAACGTATGGGCAGTAGAAGAGACCTGCATCATAAGCAGAAGTACCCTTATAACCCATGACATAGAAGTGGTCATTTGCAACGTTAGCAGAATAAGGATCAACATAGACCTTGATTCTACCGTTGAGTGTACCAACGAGGGTTGACTCGGTATCATCAACACCAGCAAGACCAGCGTTACCACCGAGAGCAGGAGTGTACTCAAGTACACCTGCCATACCTAGAGCACTTGCAACGTCTGCAGAACAGACGATGAAGTTACCCTTCCCTCTACGAGTCTCATGACCGATTGCGTTTGCATCTCTTTCGATCTGATAGATAAGACCCTTGAACTTCTCTGCCATCCAACGACCGTTGGAGTCAACGTCGAGGTCAAACTGACCAGGATTTGCAACGTTGTTCTGAGCACCAGGTTTTGCAGTTACGTAGATGGTACGAACTACTTCACGGTTGATTTCAGCAAGAACTTCAGCAGAAAGAATGTTTGCAAGTTCTGCTTCAGCGTCAAGACCGTGGATTGCCTTAAGGTCTTGAGCGAGTTCTAGTGAATACTCAGCCTTGAGCGCACGACCCTTTGCTTCAACAGCAACTTTCTCGATCGAGAATGACATCTCGCGGAAAGCAGCAGCAGGATCAGAACCGAGTTGCTCAAGTGAAGTGGTGTTCATGCCACCAACTGCAGCATAGTTACCAGCGGAACCACCTGTAGCAGGGTTTAGAACCGAAGGATTGGTTGCAGTTTCACCAGTTGCAGCACTGTAAGTACCACCAGCAGCAGAGAAACCAGAAGGAGTCTCGTTATAGAATGCTTCGTTGGTGAATACGTTTGGAGTTGCACCGTTACCATCGCGGTCTGCACCACGGTGGGAGCGCATTGCGAAGATGAGTCCAGTAGGACCACTCATTGGTTGAACACCGCAGATGTCATATGCCATTAGTTTTGGCATTGAACGGCGGATGAGTGAGATTAGAACGGGGTCGAAACCAGCAACAGGGGGGTTAGCGCCTGAACCTGTGAAACCACCTGTACCAGCCGACATGGTTGGTGAGGAAGGTGCTTCAGCAAGCATTCCACGCTCTTCGCGGAGGAAACGCTCTTGGTTCTCTAGAAGAACGGCGGTAACTGCGCGTCTGTGGGGATCTTTGATTGATTCTAGAGCATTGGACTCAAGGATAGGAGCCCACTTCTCTTGGAGGTGTTCTGAATTATACATTTGGATGTTTCTCCTAGTTGTTTGTTATGTTAGGAATCTGTTAATATTTATAGAAAAACTCACTTAGACCATCTTTGGAGAGCAGCGGCATAAGCAGCCATTGGACCCTCTTCAGCGATGACTTGTGTCTTTTCTACAAGATCTTCAGATGAAGATGCTTGTGATTTGGGGAAATAATTTTCCTTGATCGTTTCGATCTTTTCACGATAAGATTCTTCACTAACGAACTCAACACCTTCTGCTAGAGAAGCAAGCTTTTCTTTTTGTGTCTGAGCAAGGCCCTCGGCGACTTCTGCAACAATTCCATTTCTAATATAGGTGCCGATTTCCTGATTGAGCTCAACATTTACGTCGATTTGCTCGTTGAGTTTCTCTTCCATTTGATCTAGTCTCTCAGCCATATCGCTGAGAATATCATACTTATCATCGGGGATATCTACATAATGTTGTTCGAAGAGGTTCTTGAGGCCAAGAATGAACTCTTCTGTCAACTCGTTACGTAGACCGTTGTCGATAGCGAGTTGATTTTCACCAACCCACTGCTCGGTAACGTAATCGAGATGCGCTTCAACTTTTGCTTCGAGAGATTCTTTGATCTCTTCGATTTCTTCGTTTAGTCTTTCTTCGTAGATTCTTTCTAGTTTCTCTACTTCTTCAACAACCTTCGCCTTTACAGCGGCCTCAAAAATGGTTGCTGCCTTAAACTTAAACTCTTCCGAGAACTCTTCACCACGGAGAAGTGCTTCAACGTCATCTGCAACGTCGATTGACATCTCGGGATCGATTTCCTCGCTTTCTTTTACACCACCTTGACCAGGGGTTGCACCAGCAAGAGTAGGCATTCCGTCAGGAGCGCCTGCACCTTTGGTGATTACGTTGGTTAGTTTCTTCGCCTTTGCGGAAACTGCCTTACCAGGAGTTGGCTCGGTGTCGGGTGATGGTTTGGTTAGTGGACCGCCAAGATCTTCAGCAGAACCAGTCTGACCTGGAACAGTGTTAACAATCTTAGGCATTGGATCAGCAGCTTTCGCGTTTGCAGTGACCTGCTGCTCTTCTAATTCAATATTTTTATCGGACATGGGATTCCCTCTAAAGAAAATGGTATTTTCTAATAATATTTATTAAAGTTGGATGTTACGTAACAGACTCTCAAAGACTTTTAGTTGTCTTTCTACGAGTTCATGTTGCGGAGAGTTATTCAAATAAGATTTTGCCCTTGCGAGTTGTGCTTCTTGCCAAACTCCGTTGGACCAAATCCACTCTACCCCCTCCATAATTCCCTCAACAAATGCGTCAGGCGCTGAAGGATCTGCCACAATGTCAGCAGCAGTGGAAAGCATAAAATCGTCTTTGACGATATTAATATCGCCTTTTCTTTCAATAGAACCAAGTCCTCTTGAAGAAACTCCGAGTTTTACACCCTCATCGAGTAGATTCTTTGCGATTCTACCCATAGGTGTTTCAAGAATTTTTGCCTTACCGATGAAGTTTTTACCTTCAGATTTAAGGGAAACAATCTTGTGTGAAACACGATCTAGATTGATGGTTGGACCATCAGGATGACCCAACTCACCCAAAGCCCTACCTCTCTGAATATAGTTTTCGTTGTACTTACCAACTTCACGGTTGAGAGTATCAAAAGGATACATTCTACCGTTGCGATTTCTGATGTCGGATTGAAGGAATACACCTTCAATGAAGTGCGACTTCTTACCGCCTTCAGAATCTTCGGTGATAAATTTAACGTCTACAATTTCTTCTGAGATAAGTTTCATTGTTCTGATGTCTCTTCGGGTTCTTCTGAATCTTCATCATTTAGATTGACTTCAGTACCTTGATCGTTTACACTATCAGGATCAAAGAAGTGTTTTGCAATTTGCACTTTACGTGCTTGGAGTTCCTCAGAACTCTTTCCGTAAAGAGCATCATAGATTTTTTCGTTTGCATTGATATTATCTTTGCTTAAAATCGCGTCAACGATTTCTCGTGATATGGTAGTCATAATAATCCACTTTTGTATTATTTATCAAATATTGCCTTTGTTGTAATCGGAAGGTGAAATTGCAGCGGCAAAAGCACTATCTAAATCAGATCCTGCTCCTGCTTCCGCACCTCCACCAGCACCAGGTGCCGGTTGTTCACCACCCATTTGATCCATCATGGCCATTGGGTCTTGAATGACTCCAAGTTTCTTTTCGTTCTCAATTTGCAAATCCATCTCTTCAATTTCTTCATCTGTAAAGTGAAGAACTTGCTTACGGATATACTCTACTGAGAAGTACTTACCTATATATGGTTCCATCAAGCCAACCGAATTTAATCTTTCAGTTAACAGTTCATTGTCCTTAAGTTCTGTAAAGTGGTTGTCAAAAATATAGTCGTATTGGATATTTTCTTTTAACTCATCCCAATCATCAGATGTCATGATACCCTTGAGTACCAACTGAGTTTTAAGTAAATCGTGGAATAGTTCAGAGAACTTCTTACGTAGGCGACCTACAAACTTAGCAAACTTAAGTTCGTCTCTTGTGATCTCATTAGATCTACCAATTGTGAAAGACGACTCTTGCTCTAGTCTTGAGAGTGGAATATTGAGTGACTTATAAAGTTTCTTCTGGAAATACTTAACGTCTTCTAGTTCGCCAAGATTCTGACCACCAGGAAGAGTTGTGATTTCAGTTCCTCTACCACCTTCTCTACGTGGTAACCAGAAGTCCTCAAGCATACTCATATGCTTACGATCATCACGGACTTCACCAGTTGCAGAGTCATAAACTAGTTTATTACGATAACGGTTCATAACCTCACGTAGGTATTGTTCCGCTTTCATCTTTGGTAGATTACCTACATCGATGTAGAAAATTCTACGTTCTGGTGCTCTTGAGAGTCTGTAGATAACAAGTGAATCCTCAATCATTCTGAGTTGATTCACTGCTTTAATTGCTTTGTGTAGGAATGATAAGACCATATTTCTGTTATGATCCATCAAACCAGAGTTCACGGAAGTGATTGCATCAGCAGCAATCTTAAGTCCCTTTGCTTGAGTGGTTTTGTAACCATCTGGAAAGTACATGTAATACTCTAGTACTTCACCGTAATCATACTTTTCACCTGCAGGACCCCTTTCAATCTCCACAAATGTATCTTTCTTTTTGATTACTTCTCTTACTTTTTTAATTTTAAGAGCATCAATATAACGTAACTCTTTAATTCCATCTTTTGGATTTTCGAAATCAATTAGTTTATGGTAATGAACTCTTCCATCAATATACCAACGACGGAAAATTTCATGACACTTTTTATCAAAATTTAGTAGTCGTAAAATATAATTAAACTCTTCTCTAACTTGCTTCTTAATTTTTTCACTAACCTCTAGGTTAGAAAGTTCAATCTTTACAGGAGCAAAATCTAGGTCACTACTGATTGACTCATTGATAATGTCATCAATAGCACTATCACACTCAGGATGCAACGCAATTTCACGATACTTCTTAATCAGTTCGAAGTCATTATTATTTTTTGGAATGCCGTCTATATCTACGTATTGACCAAAATAGGCACCTGCCGCTACTACGGAGGTGCCGTCATCATTATTGGGAGGAGCGGGTGAATAAAGTTTTTCTTTCTTCTTACGCTCCTCAATGGAAAATCCAAATAACTGGGACATAGTATAATGCGTGCCTATTCTTCCTACTATTTATCAAGCACCAGTATCTAGGTTTGGATTCGATACTTCGTAGTAGTTATATTGGAATTCTACAGTGAACTCTTCAATCTGATCGTTCGACTCATATGAGAGATCGATTGCAGATAGTGATGAAGGCCATGCATCATAGAATTTGTAAGCACGAACAACGTCCATACCATCAACACCAGCGGCAGTGATGGATTGTGGAGTTTTGTTTGGTGACTTACCATCTCTGCTGAGTTGGAATACCTCTAGATCAACGCAGTAACCAGGATTGTCATCACCATAACCGAGTTGTGATACGTTCTCAGTTAGAGCATTGATACCTCTTGACCAGGTTTCAAATGCCTTACGGATACCGAATTCACCATCATTGATAACTGTTACCGACCATGGTTCAAATGTTCTGTCACCAGCAACCTTGAGCATTCTACCTCTGAAAGGAACATCAATTGTTCCAATCGTTGAAGCGGGAAGTTGAGCAGTCTTTACAAGAAATTCTGCTCTCTCGGTGATTGATGCCGATGAATCAATTGGACTAATGTCAGCGATCTGGTTTAACGTTGTTGGGAAGTTTAGGCGGACCAAGAACAGATTAGGTCTTGCACCGCCATTGATGAGTTTAGTTTTAAACTCCGAAATACCTCTAGCCATTTTGTTTTTCTCCTAGTATTGTT
>Ga0129333_10004973_pt1 | contig 12464 bp, 4 predicted proteins | sample CPB6_08_DNA_FD_94474 | JGI IMG/M metagenome (GOLD analysis project Ga0129333, IMG submission 94474) | Freshwater to marine salinity gradient microbial communities from Chesapeake Bay, USA - CPBay_Sum_0.6_0.8_DNA | ecosystem: Environmental > Aquatic > Marine > Coastal | place: USA: Chesapeake Bay... | reverse complement strand
GTTCACATCGCCTCAACAATTGACCAAGATGGCGGTAACTGCTGTGGCATCATGGCAATCCCCTACGACATGATTGTCTATGTAGCACCCTTGCAAATTTTAAGCGAAGCTAAAATTTATGGAGACAAAGAAGAATTTGAGCGATACTTGCAAGGCAAGTTCGCTCAACGCCCCGAGGTTTACGAATTTATTGAGCCTGCGGAAATATCTTTAGAAACGAATCCCGAACCTTCTGTTTAGAATCAGCCCACAACGGGCTCAATTCCACATGCAACCAATCACCGTCTGGCGCACCATGTATTGTCGGTTTGGTGTAATTCTGCCAAGTGCCGCGAGTCCAGTTATAGCCACGACCGTGTGGCTTTGGGAAATAGTCCAACACAAGCTCAATACCTAGTTCGTCTGCGTGACGAACAAGGAAGTCCGCCATGTGTTCGGCATACTGCCTGCCGTTTCGTCTGCCTTTGGTTGGTGTCTTGCGATAACTAAGGTCTACCGCACGTCCTGTGGCGTGTACAGAGAGGCTCTCAGAGCCCCTCTTGGGCCTGTTTACAAAGGTGCCGTTGTTCCACAACGCACCTTCGCTTAGGTAAATAAGGTGCTTAACTAATTCTGTTAAACCTGGGCGTTCGCCCGCAGCGACGCCGTCTTTGTTTCCTGTATATGTTTTCTTGGCCCTCATGATTATCCCTGTGGCCTATTGACGGCGTTATATGCTGCCAAAGCTTCTTGCATTGCTAATTTCTGTGCCGTCAGTTCACTCATTTGCATTTGAGGCGTATTTTGCCGCATTGGCAAACCCAAATAACCAAGCAAACTGTTTGGACTAGCATCCCCAACATTGGGCGATGTGGTGGCCGATAAGCGCTCTGCTTGCCCCAAAAACGGTAGAAGATTCATGAGAGCGTAACTAGCTTTGTCGCTTACAAACTGCTTGCCACCGGGTCCAGTTTGACCATAACCAAATGCTTGCAACAATGGTTGCAAAACATTTAAGGCCGTTCCCTCTTTAGCCTCAATTGGAACTTTACTAAATTTTTTGTTTGCAAAAAATCTTCTGTCTCCAGCAAGCTCTACTGGAAGTCTTAGTGCTGGAGTTACGTCAGCCAAGAAACGTTTAGGGTCTTGCAATCTATTTACTTCTGTCTGAATTCGCATAAAACCCAAATCTGGCGTCATGTACCAATTACCAACTATCGGAAGTTTCCAGGCGCCAGACTCACGCAACCAGGAAGGCACAATGTCGTTGTTTTGTTCATTGTCTTTCTCTGACATGTTTTGTCTAATTGCCCTGTAGGCCTGATAAACCCTTGGGTTGTGGTAAACATTTTGCAAATGCAATGGGAAGTTTCTTGAAGCAAACATCCAGAAAGGAACAATCTGCGTCATCACTTTGTCAAGATTTGATTTTGTTGAGTAGTCAATAAAATATTTTTGAACTCTTGCAGTTACGTCTAAGAAATCCCCACCGTTTGCCGCGGCGCTATAAGCATAGGTAAACCTAGAAACATAATCAGACCAATGTCCAGCCCTCTTGCTCAATTGTGGCAATTTCCAATTTGTTAATTTACTTCCAAAAGCAAGGTCTGCATTTACAGAATCATACAAACCATCTCCTGAGGCAACAACTGCGTCGCGAGCAATCAGCGCTCGGCGTGATTGCTCTGGCGACAATTTGCTAATAAATTCTTCCCACGTAATTTTATTGCCTTGAGCTATTTCCCATTTTTTAATAACGCTCAATGCTTCTGGAATCCATTTAAAACCTTCCCCACCAGCCAAATGTACAAAAACGTTGTTGTACGCATTTCTTACATGGAAGCCAGGGCTAAGTGTTGCATATGTCTTGAAAAATTTATTGTAACTTCCAAGACTTCGTTGCATTGCTACAACAATTGCTGGGTCCTGCAATCTATGTACGTTGTTAAATATTTCAGCAACACTTTCCGGCACATAGATAGATGGAAAAGCAGAACTTAATTGAGCCCAGCCATTATCAAATTCTTCCAACACTTGCTTCATTGGCAAATTATTTGTTCCAAAATCCGCGACAATTCCTTCTGCGGCAAAATCTAAGTTCTCGGAATCAAGCAAAGCCTTAGAATAATTTGCTCGTTTTTTGTTGAGGTCCAACATTACTTTGCGCAGTTCTCGTGGGAGGAACCCAGTGGATTCTGCACCCAAATTTGCTTCAGAACGAATTTGGGCAATTAGTGCAATAGATTCATCAATAATTTCGTTTGCTTCATCAATTTCCTGTTGCGTGGCCCCATCAGACAACTTCATCAAATTGTTGACCCTATTTTTGGATTCTTCCAATTTCTTTGTGGTGGCACTAAGCGTATTTAATTGCTCGTCAATTTTTGATTTAACACCAAGTTTTGTTGCGTATTTGGCTTCAAGATTAGAAATGTTTTTAAACAAATTTTCAATTTGTTCATTTTCGGTTTGCATTTCTGCTTGACGAACCAAATTGTCCCTAACATCTTTTGGTTGTTTGACATCATCAAACAACCGAGCGTAAGTAGCATCTGACAAACCCTCACGAGCGCCAGCAACGCCAGTTGCTGGGCCTCTTAGGGAAATTGGTTCTTCGAGTATTCCCAAATTCTTTGGCACGGAAATTGCTTCATCAGCGTACTGATTTAACAAATTCAATGTTTTTTTGTATTTTGTTACTTGTTCAATATAACCTGGTCGCAGTCTTTTAATTATTTTGGAAAAAGTAAAAGCAACATCTGCCTGCAAATTAGTCATTGCGCTTATCATGTCATTCAAGTCTGCCTGTTTAGTTGCCCTAATTACTCTTAAGGCATCTAATTCTTCGCCTTGACGAATTTGAAAAATTTCTCTTGTAACAGGGTCTATGATTTCAACATTGTTTCCAGCAATTGCTGTTTGGAATTGAAAATCAATTGGCTGTAATTGTTGCATTCGTTCAGCAACATTTAACTGAGCTTTTCTTGCTACATCTTCTGCATAATCCGCAAAAGCAACCGTGCTTGCTGTGTCAAATTCTGTTTGCAACATCATTTTTGCGGCACCTTCTCTACCAAACATTTCGGTAAGTTTTTCAAGCACGTAATTATCAATTTGTGCTTCCCCACCAAAAGTATCAAGAATTTGATTGGTTACATAAAAATCAGCAGTCTTCCCATACTGGTCAACTTGAGTTTGTGCTGGTATGCCAGCAAACAATTCTTCTGCTTCGGCTCTTATTCTGTCATAAATTGCTTTTTTTTCGTTGCCAGGTGCGGCAAAAGCGTTAAAAGCAAAACCAGATTCCTGTAGTTGTTCTTGGAATTTCGCCCTCTTTTCCATCATTGCCGGCACATCAACGGCAGCAAATCGTTTTTCTAATTGTATTGCTTCTTCTACCAAGGAATCGTGGTAACTCAAGATATCCCTTTCTTGAGCAACCAACGGATAAGTTTTATCAAATTCTTCAGTTAATTGTTTTTCTAACTGTTCTTTTTGACGTATATGTTTTCCATAGTCGGAATTATCCCAAATTGATTTAAGAGTTTCTCTACGCAATAAAACATCGTTTGGTATGGCCTCAATGTTTGTAATATTTAATTTTTGACCATTCCTAATTTGCCCATTAACCCAATCTTTGGCCTTGTTCAAATCAGGAAAACCTTCATAGAAAGCACGCAATTTATTCATTGCAGCCAAACGGGTTTGCGGTGCACGTAGTTCATCATCGTACAAACGTATATTTTGTTCTAAGTCATTCAACAATGATTCAGATTGAATCAACTCAAGATTTAATTTTCTTTTTGCTTTGTTGTGGGCAACAGCTGAAATTAATCCTTTTCTTAATCTTTGTTGTAATTGGGACAATTCCATAGGAATTTGTCCCAATCTTTTTTCTAATCGTTTTACCGCTGCGCTGTCAGAAACCCGCAAGTTTCTAACAACCAACGGACTTCTTGCTTCTTGTGTTGGAAACAAGGCACGCCATTCTGAAGGCGTAAAAGTAATGTCGCCCATTGGCAATCCATTTGCGTCAATGGCTGTTCTTAACGGAGATGTCGTAGCATAATCACGAGCATTAAAGGGACGAACAGTTGAAGCAAATCCATCCGACACAACTGCGTGCATATTTGTCGGAGACAAATATTCACCATAATTAATTCTTTTTTTAATTTTAACAAAAGAAACATTTCCTTCGCGCATTCCTTTTTCAAGCGAAGATATGTAGTCTTTGTTTGGTACTACAGAAATTTGTACTTCGTCTGCAAAATTAAGTCCTGGTGCACCAAGCGCTCTGTTAGTTCCGTAAATTCTATCGCCAAGAAATCCAGCAAGTATTTCACGACCACGCGATGAAACAGTTTCTCGTGCTGCATCGTTTATGTCAAGCAATGGGCTTGACGGTGGTAAAAGAACCTCTATGCTATCGGTGGCAAAAGAAACAGAAAATGTAGTTCCATATTCGGCACCATCAGAGTTAACAGCTTTAATTTCTCCCTGTTGTATTCTTTTCATCAAATCGCTTTGAACAAATCTTGCAGAAGATTTGTTCGATTTAGAACCAGTTCGGCGCATTCTTAATGCGCCAGACTGCATAATGGCGTTTGAGTCCAAAACCTCAGTGTCGTAGAGTTCAACACTACCACCAAATCTTTGGTTGATTTGTTTTTCCAAAGACTTATCAAACATGTACGTGCCAGATTCATACGACCAAATTGGTTGTCCAAATTCGTTCAAAACTTCATGACCGTTAATTTGGGCTATATCGTTAAGCCAGGAATTAAAATTTTGTTCCTGCTTAGCAACAACCTCAATTGGTTCCATTGTCAAGTTGTCAATTTGAGTTTTTAATGCTGTTAATTTCTTTTGCGCTGTTTCAAAAGATTTTAATTCAGTAATTAATTGTTTTTGTTTAGCCAACGCTCCAGTAATTTCTCTATCGCCCAAATTTGCAAGAGTGTCTTCTAGTTCAGCAACTTGTTTTTTAAGGGTTGTTGAAATTTTTCCAGCTTTTATGTCTTGGATAATATCCAACAGTTTTGTGTTGGGGTTATAGGAATTTTTAATTAATGTTGACCACAACTCTTTGCCATATTTTCTTGAATAGTACAAACCCATTCTTTGTTGTTTTTTAGCCAACAAACCCTTTTGAGTTTCTCTTGTTAGTGTGGATGTTTCAATTTGTTTTTTGATTGAAGCAGCCATTTCTCGAAGCATCATTGCGTGACCAGTAGGACCCAACGCAACATTGAGTGGATTTTCCAACACAGACTTGGGGTCGGATAGAGAATCTTGCATTAAAGAAAATTGCGTGCTGCGTTTTTGCGCAGCCGCAATTCTTGCGTTTACGTAAGAAGAACTTTCTGCCAATTCTTTTTTGTACATTTGTCCAGCTGGTGCTTTGACAATTTTCCCGCCACGAATTTTAGTTACAGAAAAATCTCCACCAGGAATATTTTCGACACCACCAAAAATATTAACAAAAAATGTTTGAATATCGCGCGGAGTAGCATTTGGGTTAAAAGCATTTCTGAAGTATTTAGGAACAGTTAACTTTATGTTTGGACCAAACTTAATAGCAGCAGCTCTTTTAGCGGAAACAGATTTTGTTTTTGTAATTGTAGGTTTAAAATCTTCAACAATTTTATCCCAACGTGCTTGATATTTGTTTGCTAAATCTTTGTTGTCTGCAAGCAATTTAGATATTGATGTTTTTTCAAGCTTGCTACGTATGGCATTTGCTTGTTCTTCTACCGAAGCAACTCTTTTTGCTTCGGGAGTTCGATACATTGCGTTAAATTCGTTTTCTGAAACGCCAGCGGCTAAGGCATCTTCTAATGTTTCAAATTCTGGTCTTATGCCGGGGCTCATTTGCGTAGGAACATCAGCAGCTGTTAAAACATCTTTATCGGTAATTCTTGACCTAGACAAATAGTCAATACGAGTATTTGGATTTCTGGTTGTTTCGTCCGTTATTGAACCAACCCAATCGGTTAAAGATTTGTCTTGGTTATATATGTCGCCAATTGATGTTTGTTGACCAGTAAAATCTCCAGGTTTTCCTTTTGGAACATAGCCACTTGGTCCACCAACTAATTTTTTTGTTTTTATGTCGTAAACGGGTTCGCGACTTAGTCTAAAGTTTTCAACAATGTCCCTAATAATGTCTGCCCTAAGTGCTTGTCCAGCAGGCGTATTAGCCGCACGTTGCGGTTCCTGTTTTGACGATGGCAATAATTGTTTTAATTGCCCAAAAAGAAATTCAAACGAACCATCTTCGTCTGTTAAAAATGCTTTTTCTATTTCTGTGTTAAAAACCCTAACTTGGTTTTCGGGGGCCGTATTCCTAACGGCACTTTGTATTTTTTCCATTGTTGTCTTGGCAGCATTCATTCTTCTTACTGCATAATTGGCTTCTTGGCCTAATTGTTTACCCAACTGATTAACCGCATACAAAGAAAATCTTTCATTGGGGACATAACCCAATGGGGCAAATTTTTCAGTTACGGCTTCCATAAACTTTGTAGTTTCAGAATGAATGTAATATGAAATTGCAGCGTCTTGTGTTTCTAAAATAATTTGTCCAACACTTGCTCTTTGTCCTCTTGTGCCGGTTTTTGCACCAAATTCCCAGCTTGAAGTAGAGTCAATAATGTGGTCAAAATCAACCTGCTTTACACCAGCTTTGGTAAACAACGTTTTGCGTTGTTTTACCAAATCTTTTTGTTTAGCCAAATCTTTGTCTAATTTTCCTACGATTGATTTTAGCTCTGTTAGTTCTTGTTGTGTTAACGAAATGTTTTGTTGCAAAGCATATTGGCTTTGCACAAAACTTGGGTCAGCCGCAATTGGCGCTTGTCCTTTTTTGACAATTGGCTTTTTGGGTGCAATTAACTCTTTTGCGTCTTGAATAACTTGTTGAAATCGATTAAATACTTCGGTATTGGAAATGTCATCTTCAAGTTCTTTGCTTAAGTTTATGAAAAATTCTCCAGCATCTGCTTCTCTTGCGTTAAGCGACATGCCTTTTGCCAAAAATTCACTATTAAAAGCGTTTCTAAGTTGTTCCCACGAAAGAGTGAGTCCAATTTCCTGTTGAGTATCGTAAACATCAATAAAATCGTCAATAAAATTATCGTAAAGTTCTTTGCCCCTAGTTATGTTGTTTGAAAGAGAACGCAATTCGTCTAGGTCTGCTGGCGAAATAGCACCACTTCTTGAATTTGCGATAGAAGTAAATTCATCAGCAAATTTTGCATAAGTGCTTGTTTCTGTTAGGGCGGTTATTTTGGCGGTTGTTTGAGTAATTCTTTGACCAATTTCCTCTAAGGCTTCATCAAGTTTGTCAAAATTTTTAATAAAATCTGGATTGCCATTAGCGGTTCTAATTACTTTTTCAACTTTGTCTTGGAATTCGTTTAGTTGTGTTAATTTTGCTAATGTTGTATCAAATTTAGTTCTTAAGGACGGCGGAAAATTGGCAACAGAACCATATTTTTTAATGTCCCTCATCGCGTAATTGGAAATTACGCGACGAAGTGTCAATACGTCCGATACGGACGGGTTTGACGTTGCCAACACAGACCTAAACTCGTCAAAATCAACAAGAGTTTCAGAACCCTTTTTTCTTAAATCAGCTTTTCTAAATAAATCTTCTGGGTCAATAATTGATTTTAAATTTTTTCCTTCTGCTGTTTCAAAATACCTAATGGCAAAATCACCCATTTTGTCATCTGTTTGAAAGCCCAAAAGAATGCGACCTTCGTCCGACGATGGCATAAGTAGTTTTGCTACCTGTTCTAATTCTGTTGGCAAATTGCTTGCAACCAATTTGCCTTCTTTTTCAATCAACGTACCTGTTTCAAAAATTGAACGATTAAGAATATTGTTAACAACTTCGGCAAATTCATTGCCGACCATTTGTGTTAATTTAAAACGACGTTCCAGTAGTTCGTAATCAGCATTAATTTTGTTTAATTCGTCAAAAAAATTCTTTAAAGGCATTAGCATATTTGTTACTGGCTTGGCATATTTTTCGCCAATTTTCAAAGCATCTGCATCGCTTATGGCTTTGCTTCCCTTTAAAGTGTCCGCAAGAATGTTTTCTTCCGTGCTTGGAAACAAAGTGCTCTTTAAAGCAGCGCCATCAATGTTGGTGCCCAGCACATCATTAAATTGTTTTGCCGCATTTTCAATAAATCTATCTATCGTTCTTGATGATTTTTTATAATCTTCAAATACTGCTTTCATCAATTTGGTTGGGTCATTTGGGTCGTTAAAATCAAACAAAGATTCAAATTTTTCAACTCTTTTGTTGACATTCGCCCTTAGCGAATCAAGTTGTTTTAAAATGCCCTCAATTGAACCACCTATTTGATTTTGGTCGCTAGTCAATTTTTCAATAGCCTGTTTTCCGGCTTTTGCACCAATTGATTTGCTTTCTGTCCCAATTATTCGTTCTATTTCTTTTGTTGCAGAATTTATTCCATCAATAAGTTCTGTGGTGGCCCTAGAAACCGAACCACTAATTTCTGCTGTTTGGTTGGCAAATTCATCAAAATATTCACTATCAATAATTGAGTGAGTTGCTCTTAATTTTCCAATATTAGATTTGACTAAAGAATCCGCATAGTCAATTTTTCCAACTTGCTCTCCATAAAATTTTCCATATCTTGAAAGAACGGCAGCAGCATCTGTTTCAAAAAAATCTCCAACAAACCCACCGTCTCTAGCAAGTTGATTAAGTCTGTCAATACCTTTGTCTATATCATCTTGTGTAAGAGCATGTCCAAACCAATTAGCTTTTCCGTCTGTTGATGGTTTTAGTTTTCTTGTTTTAAAAGAACCATTTTTGTCAAATATGTCTTCTTTTAAAAATTTAAAAGTTGCTTCAGCGTATGGGTTGGTTGGGGTGGCCATGTAATTAATTGCCGCCTCAGAAGTCATGTGTGGCCAGTATTCTAAAATTTCTCCAACCTCTGCTTGTGGGTCAACAACCTTTAAACGTGCTTTTACGTCATTTATTGCGTTTTGAAGAACTGCTTGTATTTTTACAGCATAAGCTTTTTCTTGAGCGCTTTTTGGCGCTCGAGCAAAACCCGCTTTGGGGTCCATGATTTGATAAACAGTTTTGCCGTACTCGTTGTATTCTGGACCCTCAACAATGTTTTTGATTCCAGATATAAAAGTATTTCTTGCAACACCAGACACAGCGCGTTTGCGTGTTTCCATGTTCAACAGTTGAATTGCTTCTTTTGCTTTTTGAGAATCTAGTTTTCCTGTTGCTACGCCAATTTTTAAATTTTTAATGTAGTCGTCACCCGTTGTAACTAGGCGGTGCAATGCTCCACCAACTTTAGAATTAACAAAGGCAGAACGTATGCCAAACGCACCAAAAGAAAGTGCGTCTGCTATTGGTCCAGTAAAGGGTAATTTAACTTTTGTGCCAGCAATATATAAACCAGCCTTATCAAGGCCGGCCATTTTTGCAAACTCTGGAGTTGCTCCCAATCTGCCCTTGTAACCAATAGCGGCAACTTCATCTGCTGAACGACCCATTCTTATTGCGTAATCTGCCAATGCGTTGCGTCCAGGCGCACCAGCAATTGCTGTTTTGCCTAATGCTGTTTTTAATGGAACACCATCAGCTACTGTTGCTAATTTGCCAGCCCCAGCAGCATATGGCCTGACCCAAAACAACGGGTCAGTAACAATGTCTCCAGCCAAACCAAGAACGCGTCCACCCCAACCCGCAACGGGGAATGCGGTACCAAATCCATAATCGTCTTTTCCAACTTGGCCAATCCAATCATCAAAAGACGCCCTAGTATTTGGGTCGCTATCAAGAGCGTCTACTACTTCTCGCAAACCCGACACAACCATTCTGTGTGGAGTGTCAATTACTTTTAAACCACCAAAAATTGTTTTTGTAATTGGATTATTAAATAACAAAGATTTGGGTGTGCCGTTTTTAGGAATACCACCCGAAGACTTTATTGAATCAATTTTGTTTCGCAGGGTAGGGGCTTGCGCAATAGAGCCAATCGCATAATCCCTATTTGCTATAATTGCATCTTGCAAACCCGTTCTTCGTGCCGGTGCCGATTGTGGAAAAGGTTTTACTTTTTGCAACGCTTCCAATAATTGAGAAACGTCGGCGTTTTGTTCAGCCATTTATCCGCCTGCAAGTTTCAATACGATAGCTCTTTGAATCATTTCATCCAAAAATGGTGTTCTTCCAGATTTGTCTGCTTTTTCTTGGAAAAATCTAGCAGCACCCGCTTTTCTTAAAGCAAGACCTTCTGGCGTATTGCCAGCAAGTCTTGCTTTTCCTTCATCAAACCCAGTTGTGGACATCGGAATTGTGCTTCCTTTTGCGTAACGAGGAGAAACGTTCTTTTTGGTTTCTTCTTGAGCCTGTCTTTTTGCTAAAGCCTCAATCATGTCAGATGTTTTAAATTCTTTGGTATTTGGTGCACCAACAAAACCGACTGTGTCGGCAACATTTTCAGAATAACGTTGTCTTGCCGCATCCAATGCGTCCAGCAAACTTTGATATTCCAAATCGTACGTATCTGGATTTTCTGCAACAAATTTATCAAAAGCATTTTTGGCTTTTGTTAATTCGTCAGATTTTTCCGAAACATTTTTTTCAGCAGTTTTTACATATTCTTCAGGAGCATTAACTTTTGTTAGTTTTGGTGTGTAGGCAGGAGCTGGTTGTGTTTTGCCTGAAATTGGAGCGCTAGGCATTTGTCCTGGTGCGTAATTTCTTTTTGATTTATACGGATTTGTTTGCGTTTCTTTTTCCATTTTTGCAAACAATTGAGCCATTTGTGGTTGATAAAGTTGTTCTGCGCCATAGCGAACGTTGGGGTCCGTAAAACCAGCTTTTGCATAAGGACTGTCCATTTGAGCCGTAATTGATGCCAAATCAAATGCTCGTTGTTCTGATTCTAATTTTTCCGCCAAAGCAATTAATTCTTGAGAATCTTTCTGCGAACTATTTGGGTCTGCCGAAAATTTTTCTAAAATTTCTTGTTTTACAATCATTGCGGGTACGCCATTTTGAATGGATTGCGCAATGGCAGCTTCGTCTGAATCTGGCGCATAATATTGATTTATTTGAGCCCATGTTGGTTTGTGTTTGTATTCCAAAAACGCAGACTGTTGTGTTGGATTTTGGCCGTAAGTGCCGCTCAATATCCCAATCATTGGGTCAAACAAACGGTTATAGTCGCTTGAATCCAACTGGCCCTTTTGGTTTAAACTAGCCAGTATTAAGGCTATTAATTGCGGGTCCATACGCCTATAGTCCTTTTCGTTACCTGCCGCGACGAGCATTAAGTTGGTCAAGCAATTGCTGTGCCGTACTGCCCTGCGCCTGTGCTGGGGTCAAAAGGTTTGCTAATTGGTTAGCAACGATTTCTTGCGGAGTCGCTGTTTGCACCAATTGCCCAGGCAATGGGGCATTACCACCGTCGCCACTACCATTACCGCTACCACTGCCATCACTACTCTTTGTTGGTGCGGCGCCAGTTAATTGAGAAATGGTTTGAGCCAATTCTTGTGCCAAAGCATTACGTTTTTCTTCAACGCCAAACCGTGATTCGTAAACGGCTTGTTGCAACGCTGCAAGCGCTTGCGCTTGAGCGTTTTCTGCTTGACTTGTATATCCAGCACGTTCTTGCCCCAAACCAGTATTAAACAACAACTGCGCCATCTGAGATTCTGCGGCACGCGACCCAGCACCTTGCTGCGCAAGTGCGCTAAGTGTGTTAGCAAGATTTTGAAAATTAGCAGCACCTTGTTGTGCTTGCAACTGGTCTGCTTCTATTTGTCCACGCACAGGTGCGTCCGACACACCATAAGCGCTTAAATAGTTAGTTAAAGCATCTGGCGCAGAACCAACCCGTGCGGTTATTCCAGCATATGGATTGTTTTGATTTGCAGCCAAATATGCGTTTAACGCCCCATAACCTTCGTCGCCAAGCCCTTTAGCAACATCGTAGCCCTGACCTATATTTTGCAATGCTCTTTCGTAAGCACCACCAATTGCGCCTTCGCTTACTTTGCTTTGGTCTGCAATCATTTTCAACAACGCATCAAAACCTGTGTTGTAAGAACCACCCGTGTAATAATCAGACAAACCAGACGCCTTTTTGGCGTCTTGTTGTTTTTCATAATTAAATTTGTCTCGAGCAAGCACATCTGATGCGCCGGTTCCTGAACTGCGAGAACCAAAAAGTTTCATTATTTCTGCCATAGAGTAACCAGGCTCGTTTGTAATTGGAACTCCAGTTAAACCACCAGCTTGAACTTCTTGGTATCCTTTGAGTTCTTGGTTAACTGGCAAAGTTGGAAACTGTGAAGTAACCCTAGTTTTTGGTGTTGCGCCAGGTTTCCAAACCCAAACAGAACCATCTTGTTCAACGTTTGACATTATATTGCTCCTGCTCTACGTGCATAAAGCTGACGCGCGGCGT
>Ga0129333_10004972_pt1 | contig 12464 bp, 7 predicted proteins | sample CPB6_08_DNA_FD_94474 | JGI IMG/M metagenome (GOLD analysis project Ga0129333, IMG submission 94474) | Freshwater to marine salinity gradient microbial communities from Chesapeake Bay, USA - CPBay_Sum_0.6_0.8_DNA | ecosystem: Environmental > Aquatic > Marine > Coastal | place: USA: Chesapeake Bay... | reverse complement strand
GCCGGCGGAGAGCATGCCGATGCCGCCCATGATCGACATCGCGACGGCGCCCGTCTGCGGGAACCGGTCGCCGACCACGGCGAGCATCGTCGGCCAGAAGAACGTCTTGCCGACGGCGTAGATGCCCAGGGCCGCCAGAGCCGCCGGGAACGTGTTCATGCCGCTGGCGAACCGCAGGCCGACGAAGGCCAGAACGGAGGAGACGAGCAGCAGCCCGATCGGCGAGAGCCGCAACCGCGTCTCGATGAAGTGGGCGCAGAACCGCAGCGCGAACATGATCACGGAGGTCCAGATGAACAGCGCCTTACCCTGCTCGGACGTGAACAGGTTGCCGGTGATGTTCTGAATCCAGCTGTCGGTGCCCAGTTCGACCGCGCCCACCAGGGCGTGCGTCAGGAAGAGGATGAAAAGCATGATCGAGCCGACGGAGAATTTCGTCATGAAGGCGACGGCCAGAAGCAGGGCGCCGCCGATGGCGTAGCCCAGGGTCGCGGCCTGGTCGGGCACGAAATTCTTGAGGATGTCACCGAAGAACAGCGCCAGCAGGTAGCAGGCCACGGCCGCGCCGAGGACGCCGACGCTGCGGAACATGTCGACGAAGCTCGCCCCCTTCTCGGCGGCTTCCGATTTGGGGAACTTCTGCCCCAGGAACATCAGCGCGTAGAGCACGGTGGGGACGAGATACAGGGCCAGTTGGTATTTCCAGTCGACGTGGAGCTTGTCGTCGAGATACCAGCCGGCGACGGTTCCCAGCACCATGCCAGCGGGCCAGCTGGCGTGCAGGATGTTGAGATAGTGCGTGCGGTTGTTGGGGAACACGGTGGCCACGAGCGGGTTCGCCACGGCCTCCAGTGTGCCGTTCGCGAAGGCGAAGATGAACGATCCCCAGAACAGCAACTGGTAGGCCGTGCCCGGCGACGAAGCGCTGAAGGTGACGAGCGCCGAGAGCACGTGTCCCGCCAGGGCCAGGGCCACGAGCTTGCCGTAGCCGATCTTGTCGACGATGACGCCGCCCAGAATGATCCCGAAGCAGAAGCCGGTCAGGCCGGCCCCGGTGATCTGGCCGACCTGCAGGGCCGTGAAATCGAATTCCTGCCGCCAGTTGTCGAGGATGCCGCCACGGATCGCGAAGCCGACGCCAGCGGCGAGGATGGCCATGAAGCCGGCCCACAGCAGCCGATGGGCGTTGGGGGCCGCGCCCGAGAGACCGGCGGGCGACGTGTTCGAGTGGAGGTTCGCGGCCATGCTGGAGTGCCTCTTGGAAACAGGAAGTAGAACGATTCGGGCCCGGGCGGCTTGCCCGGGGCGTTTGTTCGGGGCCCCCCGAAGGACCCAAAAGTCGTCGCACTATAGCAAGCCGCGCAGCCTGGAGAAATGGCGGGTTCTCCCCAGTGTGGAAGGTCGCGGCGGCGGCTTGACCCCCCGCCACGGCGACCCGTACCTTCCGCCCCCCGCGGCGGTCTCCCGCCCCCGCCGCGCGCCGGCTGCAAGGCACTCATGAGACCGCTCGCCGACCTGCTCTGGACGCTCGTGCGCTGGGCGCTGCCGCTGACGCTGGCCGGCGTGGTGGCGGCCGTGGCCATCGGATCGAGCCGCATCGGCGAGGAGGTGCGGCGGCGGATCGAGGCCCGGCTGCGGGCCGAGTTTCCCAGCCTCTCGATCGCCGTGCAGTCGGCGACCCTGGTCGAAGGAGACGGGATCGTGGTTCGTGGCGCCTCGTTCGTGGACGAGACGCTCCCCGCCGATCGCCGGCGGCTGTTATGCGTCGACGAGATCCGCATCGCCTGTGGGACGACGCTCCAGGAGCTGGCCGGGGGGACGCCGCGAATCACGGGTCTGACCCTGCGCCGGCCGACCCTGCACGCCACCCGGGCGGGCGACGGCCGCTGGACGCCGGCGGTCCTGCTGCGGACGCGCCCCGGCGGCCTGCAGGTGCCCGTCGTCGTCGAAGACGCCACCCTGATCGTCGACGACACGACGAAGCAGTCGCGGATCACGCTGCGCAACATCGGCGTCGACGTACGACCCGCGGCCGGAGGAGTGCTCGATGTGCGCGGCAGCATTTCGGGCGACCTCTTCGAACGCGCCGACTTCAGCGGCCGGGTGGCCGCGGAAAATCCGGCCTTCGATCTGGCCGGCCGCATCGAGGGGCTCGACGTGTCGCCGCGACTGCGGGCGATGCTGCCGGCCGGCGGCGGGCTGGCGGTGGCGCTGGCCGGCCTGCGCGGGCGAATCGATCTCGAATGGCGCTCCTCGGGAACGCTCGCCGCCCTGGAGGACGCCGCCTACGAGGTGTCGGGCAGCCTCGAGGGCGGGCACTTCGAGCACGCCAGCCTGCCGTTGCCGCTCAGCGACCTGTCGGCGTCCTTTCACGTCGACCGCGACGGCTTGGCCTGCGAGCGGCTCGAGGCCCACGCAGGCTCCACCCTCGTCCGCGGATCGGGCCGGCTCGCGGGCTGGTCGCCCGACGGCGATTTCGATCTCCACCTCGAGGCCGAGCGGCTCGTCGTGGGGCGGCACTGGGAGGGGCTGCTGCCGCAGCACCTGGCCTCGCAGTGGAGCAAGCTGCTGCCGGCCGGCGAGGTCGACCTGCGGGCGGATTTCGTCCGCCGCTCCGGCACGGTGACCCCGGACATCTCCCTGCGCTGCCGAAATCTGTCCCTCACGTACTACCGCTTCCCTTACCGGGTCGATCGCACCGTCGGCACCGTGACGCTCAAGGACGGCATGCTCGCCATGCATCTCACCGGCCAGGCCGGCGGCCATCCCGTGCAGGTCGAGGCGGCCGTCAACACGACGATCAAGGGGGCCCCCGGCCACGTCGAGGTGCGCGGCGACGGCATGCGCATCGACGACGCCCTGCTGGCCGCCCTGCCGTCCCGCAGCGCCGACATCGTGCGGTCGCTGCGCGGATCAGGAACGTTCGATTTCGTGTTCCGGCATCGGCGGGCGGCCGACCTGCCCGCCGGGTTCGTCAATTCGCTGGGCATCCGCCTCACGCAGTGCAGCATGGCGTATGCCGGATTTCCGTATCCGCTCACGAATGTCAACGGCATGATCCACATGGAGGGCGGCGAGTGGACGATCAAGGAGATCACCGGCGCCAACGACAGCGGCGTGGTCCGCTGCACGGGCACCCTGCGGCGCATCGGCGACGATGACGGGGAGCTGACACTCCAGCTGCTGGGGAGCAACGTGGTGTTGGAGCGGGAACTTCGGGACGCCCTGCCGTCGGGCATGCGGCGCATCTGGAACGACGTTGATCCACGGGGCAACGCCGAGTTCACGGCCCTCGTGCGGCATCGCGTCAAGGCACGCCGCACCGAGGTCGAACTGCAGGCCACGCCACGTGGCGACAGCGTGTCGATCGAGCCGTCGTGGTTTCCCTACCGGCTCGAGCGGCTGCGCGGCCGATTGTCCTGGAAGGACGGTCGGTTGCGCTTCGAGGACGTGCGCGGCGTGCATGCCCGAACCACGGTGTCCACCGCCGGCAGTTGCCGATTCACGCCGGATGGCGGCTGGCACGTGTCCTTCGAACGGCTGGCGGCCGACCGCTTCCGCGCCGACCATGACGTGCTGCAGGCGCTCCCGGCCGGCCTGCGGGAGGCCGTGTCCGGCGTGAAGCTGCGCGGGCTGCTCTCCGTGGACGGCATGCTCGACATCTACTCGACGGCGTCGATCGTGGTGCCTGGGCCCGGCGGCGTTGGCGAGACCGTCCCCGGCCCCGCCGCGGCCGCCTGGGACATGCACCTCGACGTGGAGCAGGCGGCACTCGACGTGGGCGTGCCCCTCGACCACGTGCACGGCGGCATTCGCCTGCGCGGCCAGAGCGACGGCCGCAGCTGGCGCACGGCGGGCGAGGTGGCCATCGACAGCGCCATGTGGAAGGGGATGCAGCTGACGGCGATCCGTGGTCCCCTGGCGATGGACGGCTCCGGCGTGCGCTTCGGCATTACGGCGGCGGGCGATGCGGATCGAGCCACGGGCCGCCGGCTGGCGGCCCGGCTGGCCGGCGGCACGCTGCTCCTCGACGGCAGCGTGTCCGCGGGCGAGGCGGGAGCGTTCACGGTCAATGCCATGCTCGGCGACGCCGACCTCGAACAGTTGGCCGGCGGCGTAAGTGCCGGAGCCCAGCCCTACCGGGGCCGCGTGCACGGCGGGCTGGAGGTTTCCGGATCGCGGGCCGGAAGCCACTCGCTGGCCGGCCGCGGCCAGGTGCGGCTCCGCGACGGCGACATCTACGAACTGCCGGTCGTGGTGGCCCTGCTCAAGATCCTGCGCATCAAGGCCCCGGACCGCAACGCGTTCACCAGCAGCCTCGTCGACTTTCGCATCGAGGGGCCTCGTGCCTACCTCGACAACATCGAACTGGCCGGCGACGCCATCAGCCTCGTGGGCACCGGCGAAGTCGACTTCGACTCCAACATCCGCCTCATCTTCCGTCCCATCATGGGCGATGCGGAGACGCAGCTGCCGGTCATGAAGCGGGTGCTGGGGGGAGCCAGCGGCCAATTCATGCTGGTTCACGTCGACGGCACGCTCGCCGAACCCGTCACGACCACCGAGGCCTTTCCCACGTTGGCTGCGGCGCTGCAGAAGCTGCAGTCGCAGCGCCGGGAACCGGCCGGACCGTGGGCCGACGCGCGGCGGGAGACGCTGCGATGACGGAACAAAACCGGCTCCCGGGCCGGCGCGGTAGAGTGGGCAAGTGGCGCGGGACGTCCCGGCGCCGGACGCGAAACGGGCCGGGAAACGACCGATGAAGTTCGTGAAGATGCACGGTGCCGCCAACGATTACGTGTACGTCGACTGCTTCGAGCAGCCGGCGCCGTCCGATCCCGCGGCCCTCGCCCCGCGGATTTCCGACCGGCACTGCGGCGTGGGCGGGGACGGCCTCGTGCTCGTGCAGCCCTCGTCGCTGGCGCATGCCCGGATGAGGATGTTCAACGCCGATGGCAGCGAGTCGGAGATGTGCGGCAACGGGGTGCGCTGCGTGGCCCACCTCGTCGTGGCCCGGGGCCGGGCCCCGGCCGGCACCGTCACGATCGAGACGGGGCGGGGCGTGCTCACGCTGGAGGTGGTTCGCAGCGGAGTCCGGACCTCGCGGGTGCGGGTCGACATGGGCCCGCCCCTGCTCGAGGCCGCCGAGATCCCCGTGCTGGGCGCGGGCACGGGCCGCGTCGTCGATGCCACCTGCGCCGCGCTCGGCGCCGAGCAGCCCTGGTGGCAGACCTGCGGTCTCGATCCCCGCATGACGTGCGTATCGATGGGAAACCCGCACGTGATCCTCTACTGTCGCGACGTCGCCGCCGTGCCCCTCGCTGAAATCGGCCCCCGCATCGAGACGCACGCCTCGTTCCCGCGCCGCGTCAACGTCCATTTCGTCGAGATCCTCTCGCGCTCCCATGTCCGCATGCGGACCTGGGAGCGGGGCAGCGGGATCACGATGGCCTGCGGGACGGGGGCCTCCGCCGTCTGCGTGGCCGGCGTGCTCGGCGGCCGAACGGACGCGGCGCTGGCGGCGGATCTGCCGGGCGGTCGGTTGGAGCTGGAGTGGGCGGGTGCGGGCCACGTCTTCATGACGGGGCCGGCGCAGGAGGTCTTCGAGGGAACGTGGTGGGACGAGTGAGGTCTGCGGCGCCAGGGAAGGACAACCGTTCGTGAAACTCAAGTCTCCGTTCGCCATCGGTGCCTGGTCTCTGGCGTCGACGGCGTGCATCAGGCAGTGGATGGGCACGCTCGACTACAAGGTCGACTTCGGCGACCCCAGCGTGGACCCGGTGCATCCGGCCTGCCAGGGCGCGAAAATCTACGTGTTCTGGCACGAGAACATCCTCATGCCGCTCTACCTGCGCGGCCACTGCAACATCTCCATGCTCCTGTCCCGGCACTGGGACGCGAACCTGCTCGATCGCGTGGCCAGGATGATGGGCTTCGGGGTGGTGCGCGGGAGCACGTTTCACGGCGGGTCGGCAGCGCTGCGCGAACTCGCCCACCGGGCGGCCACCGGGAACCTCACGATCACCCCCGACGGCCCGCGCGGCCCGCGCCGCCGGCTGGCGGCGGGCTGCGTGTTCCTGGCGAGCACTCTGGGGATCCCCATCGTGGCCATGGGCATGGGCTACGACAGGCCCTGGCGGCTGGGCACGTGGGATCGATTCGCGATTCCGCGGCCCTTCTCGCGGGCCCGGGGCGTCGTGAGCCGGGCAGTTTCGATCCCGGCCCAATTGGATCGCGAGGAATTGGAGTGGCACCGCGACGGCGTGGAGCGGCTGCTCAACCACCTGTCCGACCGGGCTGAGGCCTGGGCGACCGCGGGCACGCGTCTGGCCGGGCAGCGGCCGGTGTGCAAACAGCCCTCCCGCACGGCCCGCATGGCCGCGACGCTGCCGGGCGTCGGCGGGGTCGGGCTGGAGGCCGAACTCGAGCGCTGCGGACTGCAGGGGCAATTCGCGGGCCGACCTCCCGCCGAATGTGCCCAGGGCCTCCCCGCTGCCTGAGGCTGGTTTCAGCGTTGCGAAGGACTCAGGTCCAGCCGACGTTCCAGGGCATCGAGCCGAGATCGCAGCCTGGCGATCTCCTCCCGCAGCAGCGGCACGTCGGTCGAGTCGCGGCCTGCCGCACGGTGCGCCACACGCGGGGGCGGACCGGACTCCAGGGTCGGAGGAGCCGTGGCGGAGAGTGACGGCGACCCCACCAGGGCCTGCTCGAGAGGCAGATCCAACGACTGCAGCACGACATCGGCACGTTTCTCGCTGCCCCCGGGCAGCACGTAGAGCAGCGAGATCGGGCGATTGATCGGGCTGGTGGTGACGAGGCGGGTGAGGTCCTGCGGCGAGCGCACGGGCCGATTGTCGAGCGACACGATCACGCTGCCGGGCGGGATGCCGGCCTTCGACGCAGGCAGATCCCCGACCACGCCGATCACGTAGGCTCCCCCGTCGTCTCCGCGTTGGAATCGTGCCTGCAGGGCCGGGTCCATCGGCACCGTTCTCACGCCCAAGGCCGTGCGACCCCGCGGCATTCCAGCGCCGGCTCCGGTGACCGCCGGGGAAGCAGCAGCCGGGCCGGGAAGTGAGCCCGCGCTGGCAAAAGGCCTGGGCTCGGGCAACGTCGGCGTGCGCTGCGGGCCGGGGGGCTGCGGCGGAGCTGCGAGCACGGAGGCCACGGGAGGGCTCGCGGCAGGCGGCGCAGGGACGGCGGCAGGCGAAGAGACGGCTGCCGGAGGCGTCATCTCCGCCGCGGCTGAGCCCTGCCAGTCCTTGGCTACCGTCGTCGAGGGACGCGGCCCGGCGGTGACCACGACATCCAGAACCTGGTCGGACCGGGCCGTGGTGAGACGCACCGGCTGGCCCTGGGCGATCGAGGTCAGGGCCTGGGAGACGTCATCGGCACTCTCCAGCACCTTCCCCTGGATGGCGCGGATTTCATCGCCCTGCCGGACGCCGGCGGCCGCTGCGGGCCCGGCGGCCGCCACATCGGCGACCACCCAACGACCGGGGGCCGTCGACTCCGCGATGGAGAGGCCGAGCCATCCACCGGGCTGATTGGCCGGCGCGGCCACGGCCGCCGGGGTGGCTGCCGCCTGCGGAGCCGGCGCGCCTGCCTCCGGATCCGCCGGCCGGCTCAGGGGCGGGGCGAAGGGCAGGGGAATCGGCTCCCCGATGGAGATGTCACCGGGCTCGAACGACCCGGGATCGGTTTCGTCCGCACCGTTCGCGGCTGAAACGACGAGCACACCGATGGCGAACATGATCCATGGAAGCGCCGCCTGGACCGCGTGCCGGGCACGCCCGTCGCGGAACTCGGTGAATCTGGCGGGGATTGTCGCGGTCATGAACGAATCCCGGACGTGGATCGGGCCGCACGATCGTCACGGCGTGAACTCAGCCGAATCGAATCGTGAGCGGGGGCCGACAGTATACGCCCACGCGGGCCGTCGGCATGAGAGGGTCATTCGGTCCGGGAATGACGGGGTTTTTCCCGGTTGTCGGGCATTTTTCGGCTCGATCCCTGCAACACACAAGTTGTGCACCGTATCTTCGACGGTCGTTTCCCCCCGCCGGCCGGCGCTCCACGATCCGGCGGTCGGCATTTTGAACGGCCGCGAACGGGATCGAAAAACGAGTCTTCAGCACGGCACTGCGGCAGCGCGTGCCGATGGTTTGACAGCACTGCCTGCACTCCTATACTCGCGCCGCCCTACGACGATGACGAGCACAAGGATGGGTCTCCAGGTTCCGTTGTGGACCTGGACCGGGAAGGAGCCATGGGCAAACCAGTCGCCGCCGCCGTGCCTGCATCCCGTTCGGCCATGGTGGCCGCCGATCGGGAGGCCGTCGAGGCCCTGCGGAGGGCGTTTCGCTCCAGGATCGGTGACGAGCGTTTCCAGGTCTGGTTCGGAAACGACGTGGAAATCATCACCGCGGACGGGCAGGGCGAGCCGTCCGTCACCGTGCGGGCGGGCAACGGCTTCACCCACGATTGGCTGAGACGCACGTTCAAGGCTGAATTCGAGGCCGTCGTCCGCGACCTCTGCGGTCCTGCGGCCCGCATTTCCTGGGAACCTTGCACGGAGACGCCGGCGCAGGCCCAGAGTTCGGCCGCAGTCCCGGCTCCCGGACGGACGGCGGGCCGGCCGCCGCACAACCCCGCGGCCAATCGGGCCCGGAGCGGCAAGGCGGATCGGTCCGGGGCAGTGCAACGCGTGTCCGACGCCGCACCGGTAAGCAGGCCTGCCGGCGCTCCCGGCGGCAAGCCAGCGGCGGCCCGGCTCGAGGAATTCGTCGTCGGCCCCAGCAATCGCCTGGCGTTCGGGGCCGTGGAGATGGCCGTCACCAGGCCCGGGGAGATGTCTCCCCTCGTGATCCACGGGCCGAGCGGAGTCGGCAAGACCCATCTGCTCGAGGCGGTATGCCAGCGGGCGCGGGAGGCGCACGCGGGCCTGCACGCCGTATACATGGCGGCGGAACAGTTCACGACCGGTTTTCTGCAGTCGCTGCACGGCAGCGGCCTGCCGGGATTCCGCCGTTCCTGCCGCAGCGCCGACCTGCTCGTGATCGACGACCTGCAGTTTTTCGTGGGCAAGCGGGCCACGATCCAGGAATTGCAGCACACCCTCGACGCCCTGCAACGCCAGGGCAAGCAGGTCGTGCTGGGCTGCGATCGCGATCTGGACGCCCTGTCCGAACTGGGCCCCGATCTGCTCACCAGGCTGCGCGGTGGCATGAACGCCCGCATCCTGCCGCCAGACTACGACGTGCGTCACGGCATCGTGGCCGCGATCTGCACGAAGCGCGGGCTGGAGGTACCGGCGGAGGTGGTGCATTACGTCGCCACCCACATGACCCGCCATGCCCGGGAACTGTACGGCGCCGTGAATCGGCTGGAGGCCAGCAGCCTGATGCTCGGCGCACCCATCAGCGAGGAATTGGCGGTGGAGGCACTCGCCGACCTGGTGCGGTCGAGCGGCCGCAGCGTTCGTCTGGCGGACGTGGAGCGGGCGGTGTGCAGGGCGTTCGGCATCCCCAGCGGGAGCCTGCAGACCGCGAAGCGGGCCCGCAACGTCAACCATCCGCGGATGCTCGCCATGTTTCTGGCCCGCAAGCACACGCATGCCGCACTGGCGGAGATCGGCAGTTACTTCGGCCGACGCAGCCACTCGACCGTGATCGCCGCCCAGCGGGCCGTCGACGAATGGGTGACGTCGCGATCGCAGGTCGTGCTCGCCGAGGCGGCCTGGGACGTCGAGGAGGCGATCCGCCGCGTCGAAGACCTGCTGCGGGCCGGCTGACCGCTGCGGCTCGGCTCAGCCGTCGGGCCTGACGGCCGTCTCCTCCAGGCTCGACTTGTAGCGGATCGTCGATTCGGGCCCGCTGAAGCCCACGACCCGGCGGTCGATGCCGGTGCGGCGGCTGAGCACGCGGCCGGCGGCGACGTCGAAGCGGATCGTGCCCTCCCAGATCCGCTCCAGGAGCCGGGCCTCCAGTCGTGGATCGTCGACGGGGGTGAGCACCGTCGTGTCGACGTGGATCGTGGCGATGCCGTCACGAACCGATTCCAGCGTGTAGCGGAGCCGGGTGCGCACCGCCTTGCGGGGGCCCGCGGGCGCCTCGACGACCACCTCCTGCGGAATCGTCCATTCCGCACCCACGCCCACGGGGCCGTCCGGCAGCGGCACGACCGGCAGGTCCCCCGAGGCGGATGCGGGGCAGGGCCGCAATTCGCGTCGCTCGATCACACCGCCGTCCCGGCCCACCACGAGTCTGGTCAGCGGAATCCCCAAGCTCTGCCGCACGCCCTCGTAGCCGGGCGGAGGCGGCTCCGTGCTGCGGCTCGACCAGCGGACCTCGCCGTGGTCGCTCGTCCGCGAGGTCATCGTGACGTCGTCCACGGAGTGTTCCAGCGTGGCTCGGCCCTCATCGTCGACGGCCACCACGGTCCAGATCTTCGTGGAATCGGTCATCGTCTCCACGGTCTGGGTGGTGCCGCTGACGGTCGTTTCGGTCAGCGCCCGGTGCGCCACTTGCGTGGTGATCCGGTCCCCGGGCCGGAAGGAATACTGCAGCCGCACCTCGGGGTTCGCCGGCGGCCCGGCGGCCATGACCGCGGTGGCCGCGAGTGCCAGCCAGCCGGCTGCTCGTCCGGAAAAGGTCATCGCTTCCCCCGCGCAGCGTCGGCGCCGGCGACGTGGCCGCCCGCCCAGCCCAGCTTCTCGCGCAGCGTGCGGTAATAGCCGTGCCGGGCGGTTTCCACGAGCGTGAATCTGGGGGCGGCCCGCCGCACCCGCACCGAATCTCCCGGCAGCAGGGACGTCACCACGCGCCCGTCCACCAGGCAGGCCGATCCTGAATTCGGCTCCGGGACACGGAGCTCGTAGCAGCGGGCGGCCGAGTCGACGACGGGACGATTTGTGAGGGCGTGTGGATTGAGCGGCGTGACCACGAAGGCATCGATGTCCTTGCGCACGATCGGGCCGCCCGCCGAGAGGCTGTGGGCCGTGGAGCCCACCGGCGTGGAGATGACGAGACCGTCGGCCCGGTACGTGGCGGCCGGCTCACCGTCGACGTCGAGGCGGATCTCGATCATCGAAAAGGGAGGTCCGGCCAGGATCGAGACTTCGTTGAGGCCGAGTTCCTGCTGGATGACGCGGTCCTGCCGCAGCACCTCGCACTCGAACATCATGTGATCGACGAGCCGGAAGCGTCCGGCGGCGATCTCCTCCAGGGCCTCGGGCACGTCCTGCCGCGGCACGTCGGCCAGGAAGCCCAGCCGCCCCAGGTTGACGCCCAGCACGGGCACCTGCTCGTAGCCCATCCAGCGGGCGGCCTGGAGGATGGAGCCATCGCCGCCGAGCACGATGACGAGATCTCCAGCGCCGAGGGCATCCCGCGACGGAGCGGCCGCGGGCTCGTCGCGGGTGCCGAGCAACTGTCGGACGGCGTGGCCGCGCTGTGCGAGGAGGCCGGCGATCCGCTCGGCTTCCGGCCCGACATCGGCATGCCCGGCGCGTCCCGTGATCACGACGCCGAGCGGCGCGCGGCAGGCCTGCCCCGGGCGCAGTCTTGAGGAGTGCGTCATGACACTGGCACCCGGGGGCTCGTGGGCCGTCACCGATCGGCCGCCACGTGGGCCGGGGAGGAATCCGGCTGCGGGCTTCGGCCCGCCAGGCGGCGACAGGTCGCGGCGATGCCTGCGGCATCGAGCCCGAGAGCGGCGAGCAATTCCGACCGCTCACCGTGCTCCACGAAGCGATCGGGCAGTCCCAGGCGGACGATCGGCGGCACGGCAGCGGCCGCATCGTTGACCGCTTCCAGGACGGCGCTGCCGAAGCCGGTGGGCAACGCGTTCTCCTCGACGGTCACCGCCCAGGGGGCGGCTTCCAGTCGCTCGAGCAACAGACCGGTGTCGAGGGGCTTGATGAACCGGGCGTTGATGACCGCCACCTCCAGCCCCTCGGCCCGCAGTCGCTCCGCGGCGGCGAGCGCTTCGCCGAGCAGCGTGCCGCAGGCGATCACGAGGCCGTCGCTGCCTTCGACCAGCACCTCGGCCCGGCCCAGTTCGATGGGTCGCCGGGGCAGGGCATGCCGCTCCACCACGGCCTTCGGATAACGGATCGCCACCGGCCCGTCGTGGGCCAGCGACCAGTCGACCATCGCGGTCAGGTCGGTCTCGTCGCCGGGGGCCAGCACCGCCATATTGGGGAACAGCCGCATGTAGCCGAGGTCGAAGGCGCCGTGGTGCGTGGGGCCGTCCGGGCCGGTCAGGCCGGCCCGGTCCATCATGAACAGGACCGGCAGGTTCTGCAGGCAGACCTCCTGGAACACCTGGTCGAACGACCGCTGCAGGAACGTGCTGTAGATGTCGACGATCGGTCGGCAGCCGGACTTGGCCTGGCCGGCTGCGAACGCCACGGCATGCGACTCGCAGATGCCGACGTCGAAGAACCGGGCGGGAAACTCCTC
>Ga0129333_10004967_pt1 | contig 12467 bp, 24 predicted proteins | sample CPB6_08_DNA_FD_94474 | JGI IMG/M metagenome (GOLD analysis project Ga0129333, IMG submission 94474) | Freshwater to marine salinity gradient microbial communities from Chesapeake Bay, USA - CPBay_Sum_0.6_0.8_DNA | ecosystem: Environmental > Aquatic > Marine > Coastal | place: USA: Chesapeake... | reverse complement strand
CGTGTGCCCCGCCTCCAGAGCGGCGCGCACGGCCTGCCGAACGACGCGGGTGCACTTCGATGGCCTTCCAGCTGCGCTCACGGCTCCACCTCCCCATCATCCTCAGTCGCCACCCTACCGCACGGGGCCGGCTCCGGCCGCCGCCACACCCACACCCGCTGGCCGTGGGCATCCAGCATCCACCACGCGACCCCATCCCAGTAGGGCTCGCCCGGAATGGGCGGCCCGACAGTCACCTCGGCCCCGGCCTGCTCAAGCCCGAGCGCCCGCGCACGGGCCTCGGCCTCGGGCATGACCTCAACCTGCACCCCAGCGCCCTCGCGGTACCGGTAATGCCCGCGCGGGTAGGTGTGCGCGACCCGGAGAAGCGTGGTCATCCCCACCCCCACACGCCCTCTCCGGGCTGGCGGGCGGGGCCGTGGGCGGGGGCCGTGAGCCAGAGCAGGGCGAGGGTCACGGGGCACCCCCAGCGACACAGCCCCACGCCACCTGCACGGCCGGCGCGAGGCGCAGCCACACCGCGAGCTCTCCACCCCGCCGCGCCCGCTCGATGACGCCCGCCGCCTGCAGCCGCGGGGCCGAGTCCCGGTCGGACCGCGACAGCCCCGGCACCCCCTCCACGAGGTCGAGGCCCCGGACCCAGCCGGCCCCGGCCGCATGGCGGCGCCGAAGCTCCTCGATGAGCACCATGTCCACCTCATCCTCGCGGGTCGCACCGAGCCGCCCCTCCATCGGGGCCAGCACCGGCGGAAGGCACGCGGCGACCGCCTGCCCCGAGGGGGTGACGGCCGTGGAGAGGTCGTAGGCCCGGCCCTTGCTCCAGACCCTCGCACGGCCCGTGTTGCGCAGGGTCCGCACGAAGTCGGCCTTGCGGAGCCGCACCAGCGACTGGTGGATGGTCGGCTCGGTGCGCCCGACGGCCTCCCCGAGCTCGGCGTGGGTCAGCGACCGACCCTCGCGGCGCGCGCAGTCCATGACGCCCAGAACGTGGTAGTCGAAGGCCCACACGCGCCGCCACTCCGGGGGCCGCAGGTGCATCGGCACCCGCGAGGCCCGCACGGGCACGCCCTCGGCCCCGGGCACGCCGTGCACCGGCACGCCGACGGTCCCCACGGGCGCGGGCACGGGCACCCACCCGGGGACGGCCTTCGGGGCCTTGGTGCGGCGCGGGGTCGCAGCGGCGGCCTTGGCCCGGGTCGGCCGGGTCTGCCGCAGCGCCACGTCGAGGGGCACCTCGGCCGCCGGCGGAGGCGGGGCAGGGCGCTGCACCTCGGCGAGGGGCCGGGGCCCGCCCGGGGCCCGCTGGGTCCGCACGCGCACCGGGCGGGGCATCGGCGGCAGCTCCGGCGCCGGGTCGGGCTCCGGGGCAGGTCGCGCGATGACCTCGCCCTCGGCGGCCCACTCCGCGGGCCAGCGGGCGGGCCACGTCTCGGGGTCGGCCCAGGTGGCGCCGGTGCCCTCCAGGACCTCCTCCATGAGCACGGGCAGGTGGTGGCGCTGCAGGCCCCGGATGACCCACCGCAGACGGGCCTCAACTACGACGCGGTCCCGGGTCGCGGGGTGCGCCGCAAACCACGCGCGGGCGGCGGTCACCTGGGCGTCGGTGGGCTCGTAGATGCCCACGCCGAGGGGGATGGCGGTCATCGGCCACCCCCCGACCCCTGGATGGTGCCCCGCGCCAGCCGGGCCCGGAGCTTCACCTCGTTCTCGGCGAGGATGCGGACAATGCCGCACCCGGCGCGGTCCCGGGCGTGGTCGATGATGATGGCGAGCCAGTCGGCCACCTGGGTCGAGTCGGGGGCCTGCTTATCGCGGATGTGCCGCTGGACGGCGGCGGCAAGGGCGCCCACCGCGGGCCCGAGGCGGTCGGTGGTCGTCGGGTGGATGGAGAGCCGGACGACCAGGGCCTCGGGGCTCACGACGTAGATGCTCGCCAGCGCCTGCACGTACCAGAGCACGTCCCCAGCCTCGGAGATGGCCCGCGGGGTCACCTCCTGCTCGCGGGCGAGCTCGTAGAGCTCGGACACCAGCCCCGCGATGTAGTGCCCGACCCGCACGCGGGCGGGCTCGCCCCAGGTAACGTCCACCTCGCGCACGAGCCCCCGATGGTCCGCGAGGGCCTTTGCCCAGGTGTCGCGGGGGCCCGGGGTCATGGCCTCAGACATCGGCCACCTCGTCGGGGTCGTAGCCCGCCGGGACCTCGCAGGTCCCGCGGCAGGTCGGGCAGTAGACCGGCCCCTCGGTCGGCCGGGTCGGGGTGACGGTGCCCCGGCCGTGGCAGCGGGGGCAGAGGATGGTCTCGGGCTCGGGCATCGTGGGCTCCAGCGCCGTCGGTCGGCGCGCCGTATGTATACACCGGCGCCGGCCGGGCGTCAATCCCAGTCCCGGAACTTATCGCGCTCGACCCAAAGCTGCTTCTGGCCGATGAAGTCGCACAGGACCCGGCCGCCCGCGCCCGACGACCGGGCCTTGAGCACGGCGATGAGGTCCGGCGCCGGGTCATCGGCCACGTCCATGGAGGGCCTGAGCACCCCGAGCACGATGTCGGCGTCCTGCTCGATGGCGCCGCTGTCGCGCAGGTCAGAGAGCCGCGGCACGCCTGCATCCATCCCGCTGCGCCCGGCGTGCGCCCGGCTCAGCTGGCTGAGCAGGATGGCGGCGCAATCGAGCTCCTTCGCCATGCCGAGCAGGGCGTTGCTCACCTGCGTGATGCCCTCGTACCGGCCCGCCTTCCCCAAGTTGATGAGCCCGATGTGGTCAATGACGAAGATGTCCACCGGCCGCTGGCGGTGCGCAGCCCGCAGCGCGCGGCACAGCTGCTCCACCGTCGGCCCCCCACGGTCATCCACCCGCACCCCGAGCTCGGCCCAGTCCCGAAGCCCCGCAGACACCATCGCCACCTCGGCCGAGGTCGGCGCCCGGTGCGCGAACTCGCGCCACGGGATGCCGTGCAGCTGCGCGACGTGGCGCTCCGCGATGAGCCGGGCGGGCATCTCCAGCGAGACGTAGACCACCGAGGCCCCGCGCCGGGCGGAGTGGGTGGCCCACTGCTGCGCGAGCGCACTCTTGCCCATGCTCGGGCGTCCGGCGATGACACAGACCTGCCCCCGGCCGAGGGCGATGTCCCGGTCCAGCCGCGGGATGCCCGACGGGAACCGCTCGCGCGCCAGCGGCGCCCCGGCGTCGTGGGCGGCGCACACGTCCGCCAGCATCGCCTCGGCCGTCGCCACCGGGTCATGCCAGCGGCCCTCATCCCGGGCCCGCCCGTCCTCGGGCACCCCGGAGACGGTCGCCTCCACCCGGTCAAGCTCGACCGCGGTGTCGCAGGCCGTCTCCCGCAGCCGCTCGGCCCACTCGGCCAGCGCCCGGCGCCTGCCGAGCTCCCGCAGCTGCGCGGCGTGCGCGGCAACGTGGTAGGCCGTCGGCGCGTGGTCGGAGAGCGTGGTCAGCACCTCCAGCCCACCCAGGGCCTCCAGGTGCGTCCCGCCCACGGCCTCGGCGACAAGGGCAGGCAGGTCCACCAGCCCGCGCACCGACATGCGCCGCAGGAGGTGCCACACCTCCCGGTGAGGCTCGCTCCACAGGTCGCCGGCCTCCACCATGCCCAGCATCTCGCGCTGGGCCTCCGCCGTCGAAGCCAGGAGGCAGGCCCCGAGGTACCCGGCCTCCATGCGCACGTCCCGGGGCACGGTCACCCGGGGACGGGCCTCGGCGGTCACCGGGCCACCAGCGCGAGCGGCGGGGCCGCGTCGGTGGCGGTCGCCACCCGGGGCCGGGCCAGCGCCTCACCCCAGGCGGTCGCCCAGGCCGCGCGCATCCGCTCGGGGCTGCGGGCCGTGCGCATGGCGGCCACGTCCCCGCCCATCCGGGCGACGGTCCACCGCAGGGTGGACGTCCAGGCCGGCATCCGAGCCTCGGCCCGGTCCTGGCCCTCGGCCAGGAGCACATCGAGCACCGCGTCGGCCGTCGGCGGGGTCTGCGCCTCGCGCACGGCGGCCATCGCGTCGAGGCCCACCTGCGCCAGTCGGCCGCAGTTGTCAGGCCGGAGGTAGGACTGCACCGCGAGCACGCCGCACCTCTTCTCGCGCCAGAACGGGTCCGCCCCGTGCCAGAAAGTCCACCAGCCGACCAGAAGGGCCTCGCCGGGCTTGCACCCGTGCTCACGGGCGAGGGGCTGCAGCGCCTTCAGGCACCGCTCCAGGGCCTTCAGGTGCACGTCCAGGCCGACGTTCCGAGCCGCCGGGTCCGCAGCCTTCCGCATCGCCTGGAACTCGGCCCACAGGGCCTCAAGGCTCGCCCGACGGGCCTCCGCGCGAGAGAGCCCCGGCTCGGCCGGGGCATCAGCGGGGGCCGATGGGCTCTGTTCCGAGGAGGGAATTTCTACCTCTACCTCTACCTCTACAGGCGCCGAAAGCACCGCATCGGTGGGCATCGTAGAGGCCGTTGTTGCAGGCATGGTGCAAGGTGTTGCAGGCATGGTGCAAGCGCCGTCGAGAACATCGACCGTCAGCACCTCGGATGGTGCAGCTTGTTGCACGCTGTTGCACGCTGTTGCAGGGGTCGACAGCGACTTGAGCCGGCGCCACGCCGTGTGCCGGCCGCAGCCCCAGCGGGTCGCGAGCGCCTGCGCCGGCTCCGGGGCGATGCCCTGGTACCGCTGGCGAGCGGCCATCCAGTCGAGGTCGAGGTCCACGGCCTCCGGGGGCCACGGGGCGGGCAGGGCGTCGCGGATGGCGCCCCAGGTCGTGAGGGGCGTCTTCATCCACGGCCCCGTGTCGCGGGTGCGCGAACGCGGCGACCCGCTCGGGGTCGCGCTCTTCATGCTCATGGGGTGCTCACTTTCTGCTGTGGAGGCCCCGGGCAGCCCGGCGGGTAGCTACTCCCGCCGGGGTGAGGTACGGCCCTCACAGCCCGGAGACACCACGATGGGGCCGGCTCGCGCCGGCATGGTCAGCCTACCACGTCGCCGGCGCGCTGTCACGCTCGGGCGCCGGCCGGAGGCCGAGGGCCGCGGCGAGGTCGCGCAGGTCGCTCATGCTCCACTCGCGGTGCCCGCCCGGCAGCGCCCGGAGGCACAGGTCCAGGCGGGCCGCCGCAGCGGAGCGCAGGGGGGAGGGCTCGTGCACGCGCGACGTGCTCGCGAGCCGGTTGCAGACCTGCAGGTAGTCGGCGAGCGCGGCGATGAGCCGGCAGGCGGCCGCGCCGCGCAGCTGCACGGCGGCTTGGATGCGCGCGTCCATCACCGGGGCCCCCGCCGGTAGTCGGGGCCGGGCCACTCGTACCCCTTGAGGTCGGCGACCTTCGGCATCATCCGGCAGGCCGAGGGGTCGGCCCAGAAGTCGGCGTTGTTGGTCACCCCCAGCCGGAGGCGCTTGTCGGCGTCATGGTCGAGCATCATCATCTCGACACAGAGCTCCCAGTCAGCCGGCCCGCCGGTCCACTGGTGCATCCAGCCCAGCGAGCGCAGCTGCCAGACGCGGGCCTCATGGGTGTAGACCTCGCAGTGCAGGGGCATCCCCTCGATGATGGGGATGGGCGCCGGGATGGTGGCGATGGGGTCGAACGAGGCGCCGAGGGCGACGCCGGTAAGCAGGGTGGGCAGGGTCAGGCGCATGGGGCCTCCAGGGGCTCAGAAGGGGATGTCGTCGGCGCGGTGGTCGTAGCCCTCGACGGCCTCGACCACCCGGTCCAGCACGGCGCGCTCGGGGTCGCCGGCCGCCGCGGCCAGCCGCCGGAGGTAGGCGAGGAGCATCCGGTGCTCGTCGGCCTGCCCCAGCGCGTAGCTGTGCCGGGTGGCATCGACGTGGGCGCGGCTCACGCGGTCTCCACGCGGCGCGGGTACTGGGCGGCGTTGAGCTCGTCGACGAGCGCGACCTCGGCGGCCAGCCGGCCCTCCAGGGCCTCGATGCGGGCCTGGAACCGGCCGATGGTGTGGGCGACGGCCTCCAGCGGGGTGTGCTTGGCCGGGGCGTCGCGGCAGATGGCCTGGATGCGCGCCAGCTGGTCCTCCATGCGGCAGGCGGCCGCCTCCATGCGGCGCAGCCGCTCCACCGTGCGGCGAAGCGCGGCGTTCTCGGCGAGCAGGTCGGCCCGCTCCTGCCGCGCGTCGGTGTCGGCCCAGGTCATCATCTCGGGGTTCAACATGCTGTCTCCAGATTTCGGGCTCTAAGGCCCCTGTAGGGCGCCGCAGGACCGCGGCAGGGTGTCTGGCCGTCCGAGCCGCCCGGCGCGGCTGTAGGGCCGTTTATGTCGAAGGAACAGGGCCGCCCGGGTCAGGGGCGGTCCCACGAGGCCGGGTCGATGCCGGCCTCCCGGCGGATGAGCTCCCGCGCCGGGGCCTGCGGGGTGCGCGCGCCCCGGAGCCACGCGGCGAGGGTCGGGCCCCCGACCCCCAGGAGCTCGGGCAGGCGCCCCGCCTGGGTGCCCTCGGCGCGGCGGGCATCAGCCCAGGCCCGGAGCGCGCGGGCGCCCTCGGATGGGCTGTTGGTGCTGTTCTTGGCTTCGTCCATCACTTTCTTCCGGCCGGGGGGTTGCGCCCGGTCTGGTGACAGCGTATACCGACGGTGCGCCGGCCGCAACCCCCGGCGCGCAAGGAGCCCACAGATGCTGACCCGCTACGACGACCGCGCCGCCTGGATGGCGGCCCGCACCGAGGCCCGCGCCATCGGCGCCTCCGATGTTCCCGTGCTCATCGAAGGCGCCCACTTCGGCCGCTCGGAGTGGGACATCTTCGCTGCCCTCACCGCCGAGGAGCCCCCGCCGCCCATCCCCGAGTCCGAGGCCATGCGCATCGGCACGATGGTCGAGCCCATCGTGGCCCGCTGGGCCTGCGAGCGGCTGGGGGTGCCCTACGACCCCCGGCCCTGCGCGGTGCAGGTCGGGCCGCTGCGGGTGTCGCCCGACGTGCTGTACATCTACGAGAGCGGTGCGCCGGTCCTCATCGAGGTCAAGACGACCGCGCCGTACCGCATGGGCGAGTGGGCCGCCGACGGCACCATCATGGCGGGCGGCCTGGAGGACGAGGGCCAGACCTACCCGTGCCCCGCCGGCTACCTGTGGCAGCTGCTCGCCCAGGCCGCTGCGGTCCAGGCGGAGGTCGGCGTGATGCCCCGCTGCTTCTTCGCGGTCGCCGCCGTGGAGCGCGCCGTGATGGGCCTCGCCGTCGAGGGCCTGGAGTTCCCCGTGGCCCTGACCGCGCTGCGGCTCATCGAGGTGGAGCCCGACGAAGACGACCTGGAGCGCCTGCTCGGGGTCGTCACCCGCTGGCACCGCCGGCACGTCGTTCACCGGGTGCCCCCGACCGTGGACGCCTCGGGCGCGTGCCGGTCGTGGCTCCTGCGCTCGCGGCTGCCCCGCACCGAGGTCATCGACGCGGGCACCGAGCTTGACGGCCTGCTCACGGCCGCCTTCGAGGCCCGCGCCGCGGCGACTGCCGCCGAGAGCGCGCAGAAGCTGGCCGAGGCCCAGGTCCTGGCCCGCATCGAGCACACCACGAAGACCATCCGCGCGACCGCGGGCAAGCTCACCATCAGCACGAACGGCCGCGCCACCTGGACCGCGGCGAAGGGGGTCTGACATGTCCGACATCATCGACAGCGCCGTGCGCGCCATCTCCGCCTCGACCACCGACGAGGCCGCCCGGCAGGCGGTGGCCCGTGTCGGGCTCGCCTTCCGCGGCGCTCGGGCGGCCAGCAAGGACCGTAGCGCGTGGGACCGGGTGAGCCCTCAGTCCGTCGTCGCCGCGGTGGAGTGGTGCGCCCGCCACGGCCTGCACCCCGGGTCGAGCCCGCCCACGGTCTACCTCGTGCCGCAGTCGGGCGAGCTGCAGGCGCGGGTCACCCACGTCGGCCTCGCCACCCTCGCCGCCCGCGCCGGGCTTCGCCTGCGCACGGTCCCGGTTGCGGTGGGCGACACGGTTGAAGTGGACTTCGGCATCGTGGTGGCCCACCGCCGCGCGACCCTGGAGGCCGACCCCGAGCGCATCGAGGACCTGCTCGGCGTCATCGTCTGTGTGGACCACGGCGACGGCCGCGGCGAGGTTCGGCTGTGGGTGCCGCGGTCGGTTGTCCTGCAGGCCCGCGCGGCGAGCCGGGCCAGCGGCTCGGGCCCGTGGAAGACCCACCCGGTGCAGATGGCCCGCGCCGCCGCCATCCGGGCGGCCTTCCGCCGCGGCGACATCGTGGCCGAGCGGATGGTGCTCCCCGACGAGCCCGAGGCCATCGAGGTCAGCGCCACCCCGAGCCGCCCGGCGTCCGCGCTCGCCGCCGCCGAGGCCCGGATGCTGGAGGCCCAGCCCGACCTGTGGGACGGCGCCCCCGAGGCCATCGAGGCCGCCGCCGGCGCGGCTCAGGAGGCCCGGTGAACACCAGCATGCTCGGCAAGCCCGTTCCCTTCGGGGCGCCCATCTACACGGCCCCGTCCGGCCTGACCGGCGTGGCCTACTTGGGGCCCGGGTGGCAGCGCGTGGCGCGCTACGGCGGGCCCGGGATGCGCGTGGGCTGGCGGCTGGTGGGCGTCTACGGCGAGCCGCCGCGCAGCCACGAGCGGTCCCTCCCCATGCCGCCGCACGAGCTGTCCGACCCGCCCGGCGCGCTGTCGGCCATGCAGGCCGCTGTCGAGGCCGACCTGCCCCGGCGGCGCGAGGCGTGGGCCGAGGCGTGCGCCGATGTCCGCATGGGCTGGGACGGGGACGAGCCGTGAGCGCGCCCGTCGTCATCCACGCCCACGAGGTCATCGACGGCGTGGTGCATCGCCGGTGCCCGAGCTGCGGCGAGCTCAAGCCCATCGATGCCTTCGGTGTGCGCTCCATGCAGGCCGCCGCAGGGCCCGTGGTCCGCGAGCAGTCCTGGTGCCGGGCCTGCCGCTCGCGGCCCCGCCCGGCCCCGCAGTAGTCCGCAGCCCCCGCCGCCCGTCCGGTACCGTCGTGGGCTCCCGGGCGCGCGGTCGGGGGCTGCCTTCTGCGCACCAGTGGCGCGTTCTCACACTTTCTGAGGCGCGCTATAAGTTTCTTCGCGGAAAGTTATTGACGGTCAGGCAGGGCGGGCTTAGGCTGTGGGTGTCCGGCGGCGCTGCGGCGCCACCCACCTCCCCGGACACGGAGCCCACGATGACCACCGCCTCCCTGACCATCCGCGCCATCGAGACCGCCGCCACCGCCATCTTCGGCGCCTACCACGTCACCACCCGCCACGAGGACGGCGGGTCGGTCGAGGTGCCCGGCCTCATCATCTACTGGGACGGCGCCACCGATGACGGCTGGGCCTTCAACAGCGCGCGGTCCATGTCCGCGACCGGCGAGTGGACCTACGACGAGACCGGCAGCGTGGACACCCTCGCCGAGGCCGAGGCGCTGCTCAAGGCCGCGCACGCCGTCGCCACCGCCGCCGACTTCATCTGACCCGCCCGCCCCCACGGGGGCCCCGCGCCCGCCGGTCGGCCACGTCGACCCGCGCGCCCGGTGCCTCTGCCGGACCTGACCCGACCGCGCCTGAGAGGCGCACCCTGGAGCCCACAATGAACCACACCGACGTGCAGGCCCTGACCGAAGACCCGAACCTTGGGCACGCCGCCCGCGAGGCGCTGCGTGCCCAGTCCATCCTCGCACATGAGCTGGAGCTCTTCGCCGACTACGTGGCCGGGCTCGGCATCAGCGCCCGGCAGGGGCGCGACGTCGGCGATGACGAGGTGGGCGTCGAGTTCGACCACTTCGTCGACTCTGTGCGGCGCAGCCGCGACAACGTGGTCCGCCTGCGCGCCGAGCTGCACGCCTGCGCCTTCGTGCGGGGGCAGGCATGACCTCCGACTGGACCCCCGCCGCCGACGTGGCCCTCACCACCGCCCACGAGCTCGGGCAGACCGCCCGCCAACAGGCCCAGGCCGTGTATGCGGCCACAGGGTGGCTCCCGAGCCCCGCCCAGTGCCGGCGCCGCGCTGCGGCTTGGGGCCTGCCCCCGCGGCCGAGGGGGGCCCCGCGCCGGGCTGGACCGCCGCGCCCGACCGTCACCATCTCCATCGACGCCGAAGTGCTCGGGGTGCTCGCCGAGGTCGCCGCCGCGGGCGGTGTCAGCCCCGCGCAGGTCGCCGCGGGCATCGTCTCGGACTGGGCGCGCCGCCCGGCCGGGGGTGCGGCATGACCGCCCCCGACGACCTCGACGGCATCGCCACCGTCGCCGGCATCGCGCCCGCCTGCGCCGCGCTGGCCCTTGGGGCAGACCCGTGGCTGGCCCTCGCCGTGCTCGCGGCCGTGGGCTGGGGGGCCGTGCTGGCGGCGGGGTACCTGCACCTCGCCGCGCGTAAGAACCACCGGAGAGAGCCATGAGCACGCCCACCGTCATCCCCATCCCACACCTCCACCTGGGCCTCGGCAAGCTCAAGGAGGTCCGCTTCGACCCATCCGACACCGACGGGGAGGCCATCTTCGCGCGCTACACCCTGGCGCCTACGCTGCTCTCCCGCTTCGGGCTGCCCGCCCCGGGGCCTGAGGGGCGGGCCCTGCTCTGCGAGCTCATCGACCGGTGCGTCGACGGGACCATCACCTCGGAGCATCACGACGGGCCCGTGAGCAACGCCGAGGCCAAGGCGTACATCAACAGCTATGAGGACATCGCCGGTCCCCTGGAGCCGTGGGACGGCGACGCCGAGAAGATCGACTGGGAAGGCATCAAGGCGCGGATGCGGCAGGCCAAGCGCCGGCGGGATGCGGACTTCGCGGCGCTCTACGGTGAGGGCGAGGGCGAGGGCAAGGCCGAGGGCGAGGGCCAGCCATGACCATGCCAAGCCTCTACGATGTCGAGTACGTCGAGGTGCTGCCCCCAAGCCGTGTGCGCCTCGGAGACGACCTCGTCAGCATCGCTCAGGCCGTGACCATCATCGCCACGGAGCGGGGGCACGCTGTCGGGGTCGAGCTCAACGGTCGGCTGGTCATCGGCCGGCCGGGCGTCGCTTACGGGTGGGCCGTGGCGCGGTGGATGGATGACCTGTGCGATGAGCTGCGCGCCGACCTGCGCGAGCTGCGCGCCGAGGTGGAGCGGCTGCGCACCCCGCCGGCATCGTAGCCGTCTCCCGTGCCGGCGATAACTTTCCTCAGATAAAGTTATTGACGCTGCCCCGCCGCCCGGGTACATGACTGGGGCCGGCGGGACACATCACCCCCCGCCGCCTGGAGCCCACCATGACCACCGAGACCCTCTCCCCCTGCGTCCTTCAGCCCGTCCGCCTCTCCGCCGGCCGCTACGTCATCGCCCGGCAGGACCCGACCGACCCGCGGCGCTGGTACGCCCCCGCAGGCGAGTACGGCACCGCGACCGGCCGCCTGGAGGACCTGCCCACGCTGGCCGGCGTCCGCACCTACCGGGGCCCCACCGCCGCGCGCCGGGCGATGGACCTCATCTGACCCTCCCCCAGCCCCCGGCCACCACCTCGGCCGGGGGCTGCCTCACCCCTGGAGCCCACGATGCCCCCGAAGACCCCGAGCGACTTCTGGATGGAGACCGTCGCCGCCATCCTCGAAGACCACGACCTGAGCCTGCCCGCGGACACCATCGCGTCCATCGCCGTCGACATCGAAGAGGCGGCCACGTCCTGCACCGCGTCGGCCCCTGACCCGGGCTGGAGCGAGCAGCTGGCGCGCGAGATTCACGCGGCCGAGGTGCGCGGGGCCCGCATTGAGCGGGCCTACGAAGCGCACCTCCAGCGCTACTTCCCGGGCTACCAGCGCTACGAGGGCGTGCACCAAGGCAGTTGCAACCTCGACACCGTCAAGGCCCGAGCGCTGCGCCGCGCCTAGCCGCGCCCCGACCCTCCCCCGGCGCCCTCGGGTAGCCCCACCCCTCCCCGCCCGCTACAATGCCTCAGGCCCCCGGAGCGGCGACCGACGGCCCTGCGCGCACGAGCTGCGCCGGGGGCCCGCACGTCACCACGTCCCGGGGAGGGCGCATGGGCGAGGCCGAGACAGGGTGGGCGGTGGCGGTGGCGATGCTCCGGGCCAGCCGCGACGGGGCCCGGTCGCCGGACCCGGCCCTCGCGCGCATGTGCGTGGCCTGGGCGAGCATCGCAGCGGTGTACGCGCTCGCGGAGCCGATGCCGCGGGGGCGGCTGGTGGTGATGCTGATGCGGATGGCCTTCGCTGCGGGAAGGCTGACGGGGCGCGGCTAAGCCGCCATCCACCCCGCCTGCCAGGGCAGCCCCACCCGGGCCGCCCACCGGGCTTTGGCCCGGGCCCGCAGGCCTAGGACCTGCCCTCGGGCCTGGGCCTCGGCCTCGGCGCGCGCCCAGGCGGGGCCCGCCGGGGAGGCGGACAGGGCCGCGAGGAAGCCCACCATCGTCCCCGCCGCGGCGGCCACGATGGCCTCGTACTCGGCCACGGTCAGCCGCTCACCGGCGTCTGTGGCGACGTGCCAAGAGTCGGTGTGCGCGGCGTGCTCCCAGCCCCAGGCGGCCTCTACGGTGCCGTCCGAGTGGACCTTGGG
>Ga0129333_10004966_pt1 | contig 12468 bp, 16 predicted proteins | sample CPB6_08_DNA_FD_94474 | JGI IMG/M metagenome (GOLD analysis project Ga0129333, IMG submission 94474) | Freshwater to marine salinity gradient microbial communities from Chesapeake Bay, USA - CPBay_Sum_0.6_0.8_DNA | ecosystem: Environmental > Aquatic > Marine > Coastal | place: USA: Chesapeake... | reverse complement strand
GTCACCCGCGCCATGGCGAGAAAGTTGCCATTTCAGACATGGAAGCGGAGTATGATGAACAAAACGGTTGGACACGGTATACTCTGGGAGACGAGGCCGTAGACAGCGCGCAGCTTAATCAATTGGCGCGCCGAGGTCGTCGTCGTAAGGAGACGGTCGATGGCAACTACAGCGGGTGACATCATTACGGGCGCACTGCGCCTGATTGGTGTAGTAGCGGAGGGCGAGTCGCCTTCGCCTGAGTCGGCAGCCGATGCGCTGTCGGCTATGAACCAGATGATCGAGTCGTGGAACACCGAGCGCTTGTCGGTTTTTGCGACAGAAGATCAAGTCTTTAGTTGGCCTGCGACTGAGATCAGCCGCACGCTCGGGCCAACCGGCAACTTTGTCGGCAACCGGCCTATTCTTGTTGATGACTCGTCGTACTTCAGAGATCCGTCCACCGGCGTGTCGTATGGTCTGAAGCTCATCAACCAGCAGCAGTACAACGGGATTGCGTTGAAGACGGTGCGAAGCACCTACCCGCAGGTCATGTGGGTCAACATGACGTACCCTGACATTGAGATGTACATCTATCCGGTACCTACGCGGGTGTTGGAGTTTCATTTCGTGTCGGTGGAACAGTTGTCGCGGCCAGCCATTTTGGCCACAAATCTGACGTTCCCGCCAGGCTATCTGCGAGCGTTTCGGTACAACTTGGCTTGTGAGCTGGCGCCTGAGTTTGGCGTCGAGCCGTCCCGGCAAGTTTCTCGGATTGCCATGACGTCTAAGCGCAACCTGAAGCGCATCAACAACCCTGACGATCTGATGTCGATCCCGTACAGCATCGTTGGGAATCGTCAGCGCTACAATATCTACGCTGGCAATTTCTAATGAAATCGCCCATCCTCGGCGCAGCCTACGTTGCCCGCAGCACCAATGCTGCGGACAATCGGCTTATCAATCTCTACCCCGAGTCCACGCCCGACGGGGGCAAGACGGCGGCGTACTTTCAGCGCGTGCCTGGGATTCGACAAGTAATTAGTTTCATCCCTTCACAAACCGCAACTGTCCGAGGGCTGTGGGTTGCACGGGATATTTTGTACGCCGTAATTGGAAGCTCTCTTTACGCGTACAACTTTCAGTACAACAGCGCAGGTCAATTTGTTAGCAGCACATCTACGCTTATAAGCACAAACATATCCGGCACTGGCCCGGTCAGCATGGTAGATAACGGCTCGCAAATTTTTATCGCGACCAACCCAGACGGCTACATCTACAACATCAACACAACCGTGTTTGCCAAAATCGGCGATCCTGACTTCCCTGGCGCTGTCACAGTTGGCTATATCAACGGCTACTTTGTATTCAACGAGCCTAACAGCCAGCGCGTGTGGGTGACGGAATTGTTTGATGGCAGCAGCATCGAGCCGTTGTCATTTGCAAGCGCTGAAGCCTCGCCCGACAACGTGGTGTCGCTGATTGTCGACCATAAAGAAATCTGGATCTTTGGCAACAACTCTACCGAGGTCTGGTACGACGCCGGCCAACCTGACTATCCGCTTGCACCCATCCAAGGCGCGTTTTTAGAGACGGGTTGCGTAGCGCCATACTCTGTAGCCAAGATGGACAACAGCGTCTTTTGGCTGGGCTCAGACGCTCGTGGCTTTGGCATGGTATACCGCGCTCGCGGCTATCAGCCGCAGCGCATCTCGACCCATGCAATCGAATACGCCATACAGTCGTACGGCACGCTTTCTGATGCTTTTGGATACACATACCAGCAAGACGGGCACATGTTCTATGTGCTGACGTTCCCTTCAGCAGACGCAACTTGGGTATATGACGCTGCTACGCAAATGTGGCATCAACGACAGCATGTAGATGGAGTGACCGGCCAAATGCGACGGCATTCTCCATCATGCGCAATTGCATGGAAAAACCGCGTATTTGTAGGTGACAGCTTCTCGCGGAACATTGGGCACTATGACTTTAGTATATTTGAAGAATTTGACTTTTCGCGGCGTCAACCGTGGCTACGCTCATGGCGTGCGTTGCCAACCAACGAAAACAACCTAAAGCGTACTGCTCAGCACAGTTTGCAGTTAGATTGCGAAGCAGCTACCTCTAACGTACCGCAGCCTAACCAACCTGCGCCTGGCGTGCAAGGCCCGCCGTGGGAGGTGCGCACGTCGGACGGAACGATATATAACGTAACCAATCCAGTGGTGCTGCGAAGTAACGGCACGCCTGTTGTATTTGTTAATTTACCGTTTAATCTTGGGCCTAGCGGGTCTATTTTTAATTTAGGTTTCCAGCTAAACGCCAGCTTGCGTTGGTCTGACGATGGCGGCCACACATGGTCAAACTTTCACACCACATCAATGGGCTTTCAAGGCCAGACCGCTAAGCGCGTTATCTGGCGACGTTTGGGCATGACGCAAAAGCTGCGGGATCGCGTTTATGAAGTAAGTGGATCGGGCGATGGTCGTGTGGCTATTATGGGCGCAGAGCTGATTGCGAGCGGCACCAATGCCTAACATCACGCGTATCCCCGCGCAGCGTGTTCCGGTCATTGAAGGACCGGATAATGTCATGCAGCGCGAGTGGTATCGCTTCTTCAACAACTCGTTCACGCTGTTGGGGCTGGGGCAGAATCAGTTTACGTTGCAGGATTTGCAGGTCGGGCCGGCGGTCGACACGCCGCAGCTCATTACCACGCGGTACGGCTATTTCTACGACACCACTACGCAGACAGCAGCGTCAATCAACACCGCGTACGGCATGACGTTCAACTCGGTTGGCTTTAGCCGTGGCGTCACCATTGGTTCGCCGACGTCGCGCATCTACGTTGACCGGCCAGGGCTGTACAACATTCAATTCTCGGCGCAGCTTGATAAAACGTCAGGTGGCACGGCATTCATTTACATTTGGCTGCGTGTTAACGGCGTGAACGTAAATGATTCGGCATCCCAAATCCGCATCCAAGGTAACAACGCTGAAATTGTGGCTGCTTGGAATTACCTTCACGAATTTAACGTTGGCGACTACTTTGAAATAATGTGGTCCACCGACGATACAAGCTGTCAAATACTTGCTGCGGCAGCTTCGACGCCGGTTCCGGGCATTCCCTCGGTCATCTTGACCGTCACAAATAACATCTGAGGTCGCACATGGCAACCATTTCACCGACCCCAAAGCTGCAGTTTTTCGACGCTAACGGCAACCCGCTGTCGTATGGATTTCTGTACACCTACATGGCTGGCACAACACTCCCTGTGGTAACGTACACCACTGCGGCGCAGACGACGGTCAACACCAATCCGATTGTGCTGGACGCGCGCGGCGAAGCAAATGTCTGGCTAGTTGCGGGTTTTGCGTACAAATTTACGCTTTTGAACTCGTCTAGCGTCTTGCAATACACGGTCGACAATATTACCGCTGCGGGCACGATGTCTACGCAAAACGCCAACAGCGTCGCCATTACCGGCGGCACGATCAGCGGCGTCACCATCACCGGCCCAATTACCGGCAACGTCACGGGCAACGTCACGGGCAACGTCACGGGCAACCTGACTGGCAACGTCACGGGCGGCGCCATCGTCGGTGAGTCGTACAACGGCGGTCAGCTTGCGGGTCTGCGCAACAAAGTTATCAACGGGTCGATGGTTGTTAATCAGCGCGGCCCAAGCGCGCTGACCACTAGCACTGGCACAACGACGTTTTTTAACTCCACCAAAATGCTAGACCGCTGGACCTATTGGGCAGCGACGCCAGCAGTGTTTTCAGTGACTCAATCTACAGATGTTCCGGCAACAGAGCCAAATTTGTACTACAGCCAACGCTTAACCGTCACAACAGCAGACGTTGTGATTGCAAATAACAATGGTTTTTCGATGGCGCACATCATAGAGGGCTACGCAGCTCGCACGCTGGTTAATAAAACATTTACGATCTCGTTTTGGGTGCGGTCCTCTGTCACCGGAACGTATTGCCTCTCACTGTACAATGGCAGTTGGCCCAGCACCGACGAAAGCTATGTAGCGACGTATGCGGTCAACGCCGCGAACACATGGGAATACAAAACCATTACCGTCATCGACGGTTTGCCCACTACTGGCGTATATTGGGACTGGACAAATGGGCCTGGGCTAACGCTGGCCTGGTCGCTTGGTACGGGCGGGCAGTTTCAAACTGGATCGCCAGGCGTTTGGACTACGGATTGGGGTTTAGCTACCATCGATCAGGTCAATGCTGTGGGCACGATCGGCAATATCTTTGCGTTAACCGGCGTTCAAGTTGAAGTTGGTAGCGTAGCCACGCCGTTCGAGCATCGTCCGTTTCATTTGGAATTGGCGTTGTGCCAGCGGTACTACGAAAAATCGTTCCCGTACGCAACCGCACCTGCGCAAAACGTAGCGTCCACGCTAGGCGCGCCTGCGGCCACCGGGCAAGTGCTGAACCAAGCGTTTTCAACGGCTGTCCGGTTTGCGGTCACCAAACGCCGCGCCCCCACAATGACGCTGTACTCACCTAATGCGGCGTCAGCAAACTGGGCAACCGTTGCTGGCGTAACGCCCACTGCGGCCACCGCTAACATTGGCGATTCTGGTTTTATCGCCACCGGAGATACGGCGGTTACGGCAGGAAGTTTGTATTCTATCCATTGGCTCGCTAACGCGGAGCTATAGCCATGTACCAACTGACCCAACATCCAGAAGTAATCTACCGGCTAACTGACGGCGCATGGATTCCAGTAGACCCTGGTAACGGCGACTACCGCCTGTATTTGGCGTGGTTAGCCGAAGGCAACCAGCCATTGCCTGCCGAGAACTGACATGCCCATCACCGCCAAGACGCTGGTCGAGTCCAAAGCAGTTGAGCAGGTGCAGACAACACAGTACACTGCGCCCACCACGGCTACGATCATCGACAAGTTTACCGTGGTCAACTACAGCGCTGCGGCGCGGACGATCAGCGTCAACATCGTGCCAGCGGGGCAGATTGTGCAGAGCAGCAACTTGGTTGTGCAGAACAAGTCATTGCAGCCTAGCGAGGCGTATACGTTTCCTGAGATTGCAGGCCACATCCTGAATTTGGGCGACTCTATTTCAACGCTTGGCAGTCTTGCCGCGTCAATGAGCTTACGAGTTAGCGGTCGAGAGATCAGCTAGGAGAACGGTATGTTCGGCAGCTTCTTTAGTTTTATCTCTGATGTTGGTGGTGGTCTTGTCGACCTTGGCAAAGATTTTCTTGGTGCAGTAAGCGATGCTGTTGATACCGTAGTCGACCCGATCGCCGACACGTTAGGTGTGCATCCCGACGTCGTTAAGGTTGCGGCGGCGGCGCTTGGCATGTACTACGCGCCAGGCGTTGGTTTCAGTAACGCCAGCACGGGTGCTGCAGTGTCAGAGGCCGCAGCGGCGGAAATGATCGCGGCGTACGGTGCCGAAGCACTGACGGCTGCGGGTCAGATGGAAGCTGCTGCGGCGCTAGCAGCAGCTGCGCCTGCCGCTACTGCGACTGCCGCCACCGCGTTCCCGGTCGCCACTTCGCCGCTGGCTACGATGGGCGCGTCGACACCGTTGACCGCAGCCGAGATTGCTGCACTCGGAGCTGAAAGCCTTGCGGTTCCCGCAAGTAACGCGCTTGCACCCGCAGCCGCAGGAGCGGGCGCGGCTAATGCGCTATCTGCCGCTGACCTTGCAACAATCTCCGGCGCCGAAGGTTTGGCTGCGCCTGCAACGTTGAGCAGTGCTGGTGCTGGTGCTGGTGCTGGTGCTGGTGCTGGTGCTGGTGCTGGTGCTGGCACCATCAGCGGCTACGGCGGTGCAGGCGACATCCTAGATCCGCTGACCGGCTCTGTCATCAGCGGAGCCGACGCTGCGGCTATTACGAGCGCTGGCTTTAATCTTAGTGATATTGCCAAGTTCGCCAAAGACTACGGCGTACCGTTGTCGGCGCTCATCAGCGGCATCACTGGCTCTCGCGCGGCCACCAACGCCGCCGAGATTCAGGCGCAGTCTGCCCGCGAGGCGCGTCAGCTTGCGCGGGACATTTTTAACGAGCAGAAAGCGTTGCAAGAGCCCTACCGCGCGGCAGGCATCACGGCGCAGAACCAGCTCCTCAACTTGCTCGGACTGTCAGGCAACACGGCAGCGGCTGAATACGGCAAGTTCGCGCGCCCGTTCGGCATGTCTGATTTTCAGGCCGACCCTGGCTATGCGTTCCGGCTAAGCGAAGGTATGAAGGCGCTGGAGGCCAGCCGCGCCGCAAGAGGCGGTCTGTTGTCGGGCGCTACCGGCAAGGCTTTGCAGCGCTACGGTCAAGAGATGGGATCGCAAGAGTATGGCAACGCCTTCAATCGGTTCCAGACCGAGCGCGCCAACCGCCTGCAACCGCTGTCGGGCCTGACGACGCTGGGCCAGGCTGCGGCGTCTAATCAAGGCGCGGCGGCAGGGGCGTTTGGGCAGACCGCAGGCAACCTGACAACCGACATTGGAGCGGCGCAAGCAGCCGGTGGGATCGGTTCGGCCAACGCGATTACCAACGCGCTCAATCAATTTGCGCGGTATAGTGCGAGTCAAAATATAGCCGATCAGATTCGGCAGTCTGTCTACCGTTAAGGACACATCATGCCAATCCAACCCGGACTAGCGCTACAGGTCAAAGGTCTTGAGCTGCCCGATCCGTTGGCAATGCAAGCGCAGGCCACGCAGATCCAGAACGCGCTCCAGCAACAGCGCATGGGCGAGATGCAGATGCAAAACGCCATGCGCGAGCAGCGCCGCACGCAGGAGCTTGAGAGCATCATGTCGGGCGTTGCGCCTGACGCTCCCGCAGCCGACGTCGCCGGTAGGCTACAAAAAGGTGGCTTCTTCCAGCAAGCCGGTCAGGTGCTTCAGCAGGAAGCCACTCGCCAGAAGACCGCGCGAGAAGAGGAACTTGCTAAGCTCAACGTCATTAATAAAAAAGCTGAGCTGATGGGGCGGCTGTTTGTTGGCGTCAAAGACCAGCCTTCTTACAGCATGGCTCGCCGGCAAGCAATCCAACGTGGCTACGGTACCGAGCAAGACATCCCAGAAGCCTACGATCCGGCGGTCGTTGATAGAGTGCTAAAGGGTTCGATGTCCGTCATGGACTTTGTAAAGAACGAGCTCGACCGGCGCAAGACCGCAGCTACAGAGTCGCAAGCCGCTACAGCAGCAGCTAAACTGCCCTTTGAGCGGCAGCGCACTGAAGCGGCCGTGTCTCAAGCCGTTACGGCAGCGGACAAAGCAAAGTTTGAACGCGAAAACCCTGGCTTTACCATACAAGAGACTGATAAAGGATTGTTTAAGGTCAACAAGCGGACCGGCGCAATGGAGCCGTTAATGCTGGACGGCCAACCACTAAGAGCGCCGGATCGACGCCCGTTGACAACAGTCCATATTGACAAAGGCGAACAGGCTGAGACGGTGGAGCGCGGCAAAAGCTACGCTAGGCACGAAACAGACGTTCGAAATGCGGCCACAGCTGCGCGTAGATCATTGGTTGGCATCGAGTCTGCACAGGACGTTTTAAGCAAAGGCTTTGAGACGGGGTTTGGTACGGAGACAATTGCCAAAGGCGCGTCAGTGTTGGCGGCGCTCGGTGTAGACAAGGCTAAAGACTTTGCTACCAACTCGCAAAAGTTCTTGCAAGCCGCAACCGAACGGGTGCTGGCGGCTCAGCTTGAACAGAAAGGCGTGCAGACCAACCAAGACGCGCAACGAATCGAGCAAACTGGCGCGCGTATGGGTAACACCAAAGCCGCCAACGAGTTTATTCTTGATGTGGCCCGCGCTCAAGCCGAGCGCGCGATTGCGCAAGACAAGTTCTATCGTGATTGGCTGCGTGACCCGGCAAACAAAAAATCTTTGGCCGGGGCGGAGGATGCTTGGCTGGAAAGCGAAGGCGGCAAGTCTATTTTTGAAAGCCCGCGTCTGGAAAAGTATGGCGTACTTCAAGCCGAACGCGCGCAATCCACACCCCCACCTAAAGGACCCGTCATGGGTGGGCGGTCGGCCACACCGCGAGGTAGCCAGAACGTAGGTGCCGGGCTGTCTGTGCAAGCGCCCGATGGCAACATCTATACATTTCCCACCCAAGAACAAGCTGATCAATTCCGCGCTCGCATTAGTGGAGGCCGCTGATGGACTATGGTGCGCTTGCAAAACAACTAGGCGGCAGCGCGGCACCATCTGTTGACTTTGGTGCGCTGGCAAAAGAACTTGGCGGCACGGTAGCGGGTCAACAGCCCGTCTACGCCGACATCCCGTATACGTCAGCGTCTGCGGTGCCGCTGACGCGCGAACGGCCGCTGTCTGAACTGTCGGCGCGCGAAATGGTTATGGGTGCAATTGAGACGCCCGTGGCGCTTGCAGCCACGATTGCAGGCGCACCGCTATCAATTTTGACATCCCGCGCCACGCCCGAGGTTAAGGCAGCCGTACGACCGTTTCAGTATGAGCCTAGATCCGAGCTGGCGCAGCGTGCGATTAGCGCGTTGGGCGAAGCAACCTCTGGTTTGCCGCCGTACATCCCCAGCATTGGCGGCGCGCCGGCTGCTGCACGGGAGGCAGGTGTAGCTCGCGCTGCTCGACAAGGGCGCACCGCTGAGCGGCTGTCGGAAGAAGCCTATGCTCGTGGGCCTCAGATCGAAGCGGCGCAAGAGGCCAATCGGCTAGGCATTGCGCTGAACCCCGCGCTTTCAAATCCAACGCTATCTAATCAGTTGCAAGCCCAGATGGCTGGCATTCCGCAATTGAACGCTAAACTATCGGCGCAGAACGTCACGAAGTGGAGTGACATTGCGCGGCGTGAGCTTGGCATCGACCCGCGCGAACAACTTAACTCAAAGACGTTTGAAGCTGCTCGCGAGCGCATCGCTGCGCCGTATCGTGAAGTTGAAAAAATTGGTCAGTTGATGCCAGATGAGGCGGTGTCTCGGCAGATTGCGGCTATTCGGTCGCCGGATGTTATTGGCGGCAAGGCCGCAGCGTCAGAAGTCGCAGCGCTTGTTGATGACGCGCTTGAGCGCGTTAACTCTGGTATGACGAGTGCTGACGCGCTCCGCAACATTCGTCAACTACGCAGTGAGGCGCAAGATATTTATCGCGGCGATAAGCTAACCCCTTCTGAACGGGCTACCGCTGACGCCAAAATTGGAATTGCTAACGCGCTTGAAAAGTTGATCGACATGAATGTTACTGACCCAGCATTGCTGGATCGGTTTCGTGACGCCCGCACCAAACTTGCCAAAAGTTATACATACGAGAAAGCGACTAACCTAGCAACCGGGCGCGTTGATCCAATTGTTATTGCCAAAATGATCGCTAAAGATGACGCCATGACCGGCGACATCGCGGCCATTGGTCGTATTGCAGCTAACTTCCCTGAGATAGCGGGTGGTGGTACTCAAGCCACTTTGCTACAGCGCGCGCTCCCGCGCCTTACTCGGTCTGGCGTGCCAGGCACTATTGGTCTGGCGGTAGGGTCGGCGCTTGGTACGGATTTGATTACTGCGGGGGCAATCGGTGCTGGGGCGGGTGAACTGGCCGGTCGCTATATGGGCAGGCGAATTGCATCGCCAGAGTTTCAGGCGCGTTCGGCAGTGCCGCCTGATTTGCGCATCCCAATGCCGCCGCCTCCTGCACCCGCGCCTCCGCCGCCTACGCCCAACTTGCCGGTGCCGTACGACTGGCGGAACGCAGTACAGACGCCGGATGAATATTACGTACCAAACTTTGTGTTTGGTCGCCCAACGCCAGACGTGCGCGTTCAGCCGTCTACGAATGCGCTTCTACCCGCGCCCAGCGCAGAATCGACAATGGCGGCTGTGGCGCAGCGCCGCGCGTTTGATCTTGATATGGAGCGCGCACTGGCTCAACAGGCAGAGCAAGCTGCGGCTGCTCAAGCCGCGGCGGCCCGCCGTCCGGCTGGTGAAGGGATGCCCCTAGAGCTTGATCCGACCACCGGACGTTTGCGCCCCGCAAGCCAAGGGCTGAAAGGCGCAACGCCTGAGACGTTTGTTGATTACGGAGCCAATCTGGACGCTGCGGTTAAAAAAATAGAAAACAACGCGCGTGCTACGCTGACCGCAGAAGAAAAAATTGCGTGGGATCGGCGAAAAGTTGACCTTCAACAGCTCGACCCCAGCTTGAAAAAGTTGTCAGACGCGGCGCTTGTAGATCGGTCTATGGACCGTACTTGGGCGGCGGATGCAGTTCGCAAGGCGCGCGAAAAAGCGGCGGCGTTCGATCAGATTGCGCAGCGGTCGCGCGATCGGCAGGCGGTCTTAGAAGCGCAAGCCAATCGCGAGCGTATGCTTGAGCTGGCGGATCAACTAGAAGATCAACTGCGGGCGCCCCGTCCTGTTCGTAGTGGTAGCCAAGGCAAGAAAACTATGGAATTTAAGCGTAATCAGCTTGCACCTAAACCCGAAAACAAGTTGATCGAAGGTGAGTGATGGCATCAGCAAACGAAGTGGAGGCTCGCTTGTCAACGCATGAAGCAGTGTGCGCAACCCGATACGAAGGGATTAACGCGCGCTTAAAGCGACTAGAGCAGATTTTGATTGGTAGCGCGGGCGCTATCATCTTGCTATTGTTGAGCCTTGCGCTCAAGATGCATTGAAGTACGTAGCTCTTCTGACGCTCACTATCGTCTGCATGATGCTCGTGCTCGCCCACATCTCACGATAATCGGAGGTTCTCATGCACCCGTACATTGTCGAACGACTAAAAGAGCCATCAACCTGGCGCGGTATCGTCCTGCTGCTGGCCGCCGTGGGTGTGCCAATTGCCCCCGCAATGGCCGATACGATCATATCTGTCGGCCTTGCGATCGCAGGTTTAGTTGGTGTTGCCACGCCTGACAAATGAAAGAGAACTGGAACGCGGCGCTTGCGGCAGTGCTGCATCACGAGGGCGGTTTTGTAAACCATCCGCTTGACCCCGGCGGCATCACTAACTTGGGCTGCACCAAGGCGACGTGGGAAAAGTGGTGCGGCCATCCGGTGACCGAGCAGGACATGCGCGATCTGACGCCCGAGGACGTGTCGCCGCTGTACAAGACTAAGTATTGGGACAAGGTACGCGCCGACGACCTGCCGGCGGGCGTTGATTACGTGGTCTTCGATACCGCCATCAACTCAGGCCCAGGCCGCGCGGCCAAGCTCTTGCAAGAAACCATTGGCACGACACCGGACGGCGCGATCGGCCCACTGACGTTGCGGGCGATCGCAGCCATGCCGGCAAAAGACATCATCAACAGCTTCCAAGACCGTCGTTTGGCTTATCTACAGACACTTCCCACGTGGTCCACGTTTGGTCGTGGTTGGGCGAGACGCGTCGAAGAAGGTCGGGCTCTGGCGTTACAGATGTCTCAATCAGCTTAGTGATATACCACTGAGCCTTCCGCAAATCCTCGACGCCGTTCTTCTGTTTCCAGCGCCACAAATACTTGATAGCGTTGGCGGTGCAAACCGCATCAAGTCCTTCCAGCCCTGCGGTCGCTGATGCGAGCGCGTCGATGCACTCAACACCACCGCGCGTGTAGTGCGGCGGGTGGTTCACCATGTCTACCATTTGGCCTCTCCCAGTTCAGTCATCATATCCGCGTGCGTGCGGGTACGAGTTGAGCATCGGTCGGTCGTAGGTGGCGCGTCGTGGAGCTGGTGGCTCGGGCGGCGTGTCGTCCAGTTCGGGAACGGCCACGCCCCCAGATCGTTTGAGCTGCCAGGCGTAGGGGCGGCGTCCGTTACCGGGCTCTGTAGCCATGATGACTTCGAGCTTGCCTTGGTCTTTGAGTTCATTGAGTACCTTGATGATCGTTGACTTTGATTGTATGAAATAGTCTGCAAGCTGTTGCGCGGTCACGGCGCGTTTGTGACCGTTGATATACCGCCAGACTTTATCCTTGGCTGTCATGCTTCTTCTCGCTTTGCAAGCCGATCTGATGACGTAGAAGCCGTGCTTCGACAGCCGCTGCAGCGCAAATGTCTCGTGCGCGGGTCATGTCGTTGTCGAGAATGGCGTGCCAAATCTCGTCCACCATGCGTTTCAAGTTCAAGTAACCTTCGCTGTAATCAACCACGTCCGACCTCCGATATGCGTGTGGGTTGCTGGGCGCGCGCCCATTTGTCATGGTAACTCGACAGCTCTGACGGCGGCACCCAGCCATACCGGCGCCACGTCTTCTGCACGTCAGTGGCCACGCCTACGGCGTAGAGCGCGTCGCGCGTTTCAAGAGATCCAGCCTCTCCCGGGTAGTGCGTAATGCTGCCGCCCGCATGTGCATCCGCTCGATCAAAGACACACGTTTCTTGCCTGCCAGTTCCGCTTCGATCAGTTGCCATAGTTCACTCTCCGTTAGTTGATTAAGCCTTCGTTGCAGTTCGCGCCAGTTCAATTCGCTTCTCCAGTTTTGCAATCTCCGCAAGCACCCGGTTGAGCGCGCGTTGGGCGG
>Ga0129333_10004965_pt1 | contig 12469 bp, 7 predicted proteins | sample CPB6_08_DNA_FD_94474 | JGI IMG/M metagenome (GOLD analysis project Ga0129333, IMG submission 94474) | Freshwater to marine salinity gradient microbial communities from Chesapeake Bay, USA - CPBay_Sum_0.6_0.8_DNA | ecosystem: Environmental > Aquatic > Marine > Coastal | place: USA: Chesapeake Bay... | reverse complement strand
GAAAAACTATTAGCATTGGGCGAAGATGCTAGTAAGCAAGACCGTGACAGAATACAACAAGCAATTAATCAAAATGAAATTAGATATAGAAATGAATTAAATCTAATTGCCGAAACAGCAAAAGTTGAGACACAAAGATTTGAGAATACAAAATTAGCAGTTGAAGATGCATTGGCTAGCATAAGCAGACAGTTCACTCCATACCAAATGGCACAAGATGCTATATTAGCAGGTTGGAATAGAATTGGAAACGCAGTTGACACATTTGTTGAGACTGGTAAATTTAAATTTAAAGACTTTGCACTTAGCGTGATTGCCGACCTTACTAAAATCATACTTAAAGCACAAATATTAGCAGGTATAAAAGCAATAGCAGGTGCGTTAGGATTTAATATTCCTGGTCTTGCTACAGGTGGACCAGTACAAAAAGGTCAACCTTATGTTGTTGGTGAGAAAGGACCTGAATTGTTTGTACCACAAAGTGCAGGATCTGTTATACCTAATAACAAAATGGCAAAAGGTGTTGCTACAGGCGCAGTCAACGCACCTATAAATAATACCTATATTACAAATAATATTAGTGCTGTAGATGCTAAATCTGTAGCACAGTTGTTTGCCGAAAATCGTAAAACTTTACTTGGTAGTGTAAGAATGGCAGAGAAGGAACTACCATATATGGGAAGAGCATAATATGCCTGGATTACAAAATATAATTAACAAAGCAGGTAGCATTGAAGTCAATCGTAGAAAGGTTGTGGGTGTACAAATCACACGCAATGAGATACCTCGCACAAGTTTGACACCAACACGTCAGCCATGGCAATTTATTATTGAAATGCCAAATAGTTTACGTTGGTATAATAGTAGAGATATTATTGAAAGTTTAGATTATATTGATCGTTATACACCACAGCAGGTTACATTTGCCAATACATGTTTAGATTGGATGTTTGCATATCAAGGCAGTTTTAGTGGTGCTGAAATATCAGCATTAACTGTTGCTAGTTTTAGTGGTACAGTATTACGTTTAAATAATGTGCCAGTAAAGTCAGGCGGATTTGTATGCTTTAAACAAAACGATTTGATACAGATTGGTGCTAATCCATACCCATTTACAGTTGTTGGTCCTTATAATCCCAGTACTCAAGCAACGACATTAGGAGACGTAACATATAGCACAAATACAGGTGGTGATTTGTATATAACAATGAATCGCCCTAATTTTATCACAAGCGTAACAGCATCAGGTATTACTGTTGGCAGTAGTTGTACATTTAATTTGTTTTGTCCAAACATGCCTACTTATAAATTGATACCAGGTGGTTATGTTGGTAATGACACAACAACTACTAATAATGCTTTGATAGAATTTAGTGATAGTTTTAATCTATATGAATGGGTTGGTGGAGCAGCGTAATGGAAAATATACCAGCAGTTGCTAATGGGGCGACACAAATCAATAGTGCTGAGTTTGTTAAACTTACCATGTACAATGATTATAGTAATGTTGCCAATACAAGCACCTATACATTTAGTAGTGCATATAGTAATGTTACTATAAGCGGTACAGTATATCTACCCTTAGGTGGGTTATTGAGTGTAGGACCACAAACACGTAATTTGCGTGTGACAGAAGGTGATACTACTATAGCATTAAGCGGCATTAGTGGAAATAATATTCAATTTGTATTAGCAAGCGAAGGTAAGATACGTGGTAGTCTTGTAGAAGTAAAGCGCGGTTTCTTTGATACTAATGGAGTATATGCTAACAGTTATACACGCTTCACAGGTATCATCACAAATTATAGCATCAGCGAAGACCGCGAAGGTAAAGAAGATAATTTTACAGTAGTTGTAGGCGCAAGCAGTTATAAAACAGTATTGCAAAACAGAATAGCGGGAAGAAAAACTAACAAGGAAAGTTGGCGTTATTTTAATAGTACTGATAGCAGCATGGATAATGTCTATGCTATAAGTGGTGTGCAATTTGACTTTGGTCAAGATCCGAAGAATAAAGTCACAGTGCCAGGTGGAGGTGGTGGATATCCCAACCCATTCAATCCTGGATATAGGCAGCAAGAAGATTGATATGATCATACGTGAAGGTAATAAATTTGATATCAACAATGTGCTAGAAATGGTAAAAACATTTGTTGAGACAAGTAACCTTAACGATAAGATTAAGGATAATATAGATTATACCTATGTAAATCAATTATATCATCATTGCATATTAGGCGGTGGATTGGTATTATTAGCGATTGATGATGATAAAATTGTTGGCATGATTGCTGGTATAAAAAGCCCTAACATATGGATGTTAGAAGATATATCATTGCGTGAGATCATGTTTTACGTTGATCCATTCTATAGAAATGGTCGCACAGCATATAAGTTAATTAAAGAATATAACAACAAGGCACAAGAGATGTTAGACAAACAAATTATCAGCAGTTACACAATGACAAAAACAGAACATTTAGACCAGATTGATTACAGTCGTTTTGGTTATAACAAAGTTGAAGAAACTTGGGCAGTAGGTATATAACATGGGTGTATTTACAGCGATAGCAGTAGCAGTCAAGGCAATCGTAGCAAAAGTTACATTTGCTGCTGTCGCCAAGTTTGTTGCTACAATTCTAGTCAGCCAATTAGTAGGTCGTGTGCTTGCCAAACGTGCAGGTCAAGGTGCAGGTGGCGGTGACGGTGGTGGTCGTGTACAGTTGCCACCAGCAACTAATAACAAGATACCTGTAGTATATGGTAGTGCGTTTCTTGGTGGACCAATCATTGATGCATATCTCACTACTGATCAAAAGACGATGTATTACATTGTGGCATTAGCAGAAGTAACTGATAATGGTACAATAAGTTATGGTGACATTTATTATGATGGTAAATTAGTCACATTTGGCAGCGATGGTTTTGGTGGCACTACTCAAGTAACATCACTTAAAACAAATAATGCTAGCCCAAGCAGCCCTAGCGTACAGATTGATACAAAGATTAATGGCTATTTAAATATCTACCTTTATAAAAATGGTAGTACTGGTGCCACTAGTGGTGTGAATACAACTCAAAATGCATACGATGTCATGCCAAGTTGGGGAAGTAGCACTTATGCTATGACTAATTGTGCGTTTGCTATCATCAAAGTCAAATATAATACTGATGCCGCTACTACAAGTTTAGGTGCAGTTACAGCACAACTAATCAATACCGAAAATGGGCAAAGCACAGGTGTTTATAGACCAGGTACTGCTATATTAGATTATATGACTAATGAGCGTTATGGATGTGCTATACCTGTCGCACAAGTAGATACAGTTAGTTTATCAGCGTTAAACACATATAGCGATCAAACTATTACATATGTGCCTGTTGGTGGTGGCAGCGCAACACAAGCACGTTACCGCGTCAATGGACCTTTAGACACTGGTGTCAATTGTTTAGATAATTTACAAATATTAGTAGATAGTTGTGATAGTTGGCTACAATATAGTGAATTGTCTGGTAAGTGGAAAGTAGTCATCAATAAAGCATATACTGGTGTTTTAGGTGATTTATATCTAGTGAATAGCAGCAATCTTGTAGGTGGTATCAATATCAATCCAATTGATTTAAATGAAACTTATAATGAAGTAGAAGTCGCATACCCAAATAAAAATATCAAAGATCAGACTGATTTCCAAGTACTAGATTTAGCAACTATTGCTCCTAGCGTAATGAGTCCAAATGAAGCGATCAATCGTCTTAACATCACGTTACAAGTCGTCAATGAAGCAGTACAAGCAAAATATCTAGCATTGCGTAGATTGTTACAAAGCAGAGAAGATATTACTATCAGTTTTCAAACAGATTTTAGTGGTATACAAGTAGAAGCAGGTGACGTTATTCGTGTTGACCATGAAACATATGGTTGGACAGATAAATTATTCCGTGTATTGACAGTGGCAGAACAAACATTTGATGATAATACTGTAGGCGCGCAAATTGTAGCGTTTGAATATAATGGTACGATTTATGATGACAATAGCATAGAAAACTTTGTACCAGCATTTAATACTGGATTAGTTGATCCAAATGTGTTTGATATACCAATCGCACCAACAGTTGCATATGGTACCAACGCAAATAGCGGTACAACTTACTTTACTGTTACTGGTACTACACCTGCAAATGGTGTCACAACTTATTTTGATTTTAATTATGGAAGTACTACAAACGTAGCGCAGCATATACTTTATCGCACAGCACAGAATGGAGTAGGCGAAGCGTTTCCTGCTAATGCTAATGTCGTCATACCAATCAATGATTTAGCGACTGGCAACTATTATTTTAGCGTGACAGCACGTAATGATTTTGGTGGACGACAAAGCAATGCTAGCGCAGTGTTTAATTGGGTAGGTCCTCAAGTTACACAATACGACAGTAATAGCAATACTGGTGGTATCGGTGGCAATAATATTAGACCAGGTAGTGTTGATGCAAATATATTTGCACCAGGCACTGTGTTTATTGATGTTGTCAACACATTGCCAAATACTTGTAATGCTAATACTATTGGTACACAAGTATATCTAACGACTGATGGTAGATTGTATACTTGTAATGGTACTGCATTTATTGCTGTAGCAAGCAATACATTGATTGATGGTCAGATCATTTCATCACAAATCGCTAATGTCTCTAATAGTGCGATTATTGGACAAATCATAGAAGCACAGATTGCAAACGCTGCCATAACTAGCGATAAGATTGCAGCAAACGCTGTCATTTCCGATAAGATATTCGCAAATGCTATCATAGCAAATAAGATAGCAGCAGGTGCGGTAGAAAGCGATAAGATATTGGCAAACGCAGTAATTGCTGGTAAAATTGCCGCATTGGCTGTGACAGCAGGTACGATAGCAGCAAACGCTATTGAAGCAAATAATATACAGGCTAATGCTATTACATCAAGCAAAATTCTTGCTGGTGCTGTCACAGCAGGTAAGATTGACGTTACAAATTTACAAGCAATAAGTGCTAATTTAGGTACAGTAACTAGCGGTACATTACGCACTAGTAGCAGCAATACAGCAAATCGTGTAGAAATTAGTAGCGATGGTAGTTTTCCATTATGGTATGGTAATAATACTAAAGATGCTGCCAATGCCAAATTTTATTTAGATACTGGTGGTAATGCTTTCTTTGCTGGTAATCTATCAGCAGCAGGTGGAACTATCACAACAGATACTACAACTGTAGGTAATAGTAGTATATTAGGTATTTTGAAAGGCGCTCAATTTGTGACATGTAGAGATGGCGATTCGGTAACCTTTCCTACCCCATATCCTGCTAATACTGATGCTAGAGTCGCAGTAATATTTGTTGGTGGTGGATTAACATATGATAGTTCATTGACGCCACCATTATACCAAGATTTTGAAGCATTCAATATTAGTAATACTGGATTTGATGCGAGCCTTAAATTATCTGAGGCATATGGTAGTAATACTCTTACTACACAAAATGATAGTTTTGGTGGTAATGCTAGTGTTACTAAATCATTAGCAAATCTTGCATATGACAATTATTATTTTGCTGATTTTAGTGCTAACGTAAACGCAAATTATTATATTGATGCATCACCATATTTTCAAGGTTATTATGGATATGGTACGGTGACTTTATATTGTGATGATTTATCTAGCAACGTAGCAATTTCTACTCCAGTAGATGTCGTTGCTATAAGAAGTGCTAATCTGGGACCAGGATATGAAACTGTTACAGGATTAACTGTGTTCGGTGCTGCTGGAAACGCTGGGGCTAATAGCGTGTTTACTTTGGTCATACAAGATACAGATTTTGGTGATCTAGTATCTGTATCAGGTGGAAATTTAACTTATACATATTCAAACACAGTCGCCAATACAGTATCGGCAACACCTACTGGAGTACCTCCTGTAGTAGCACTAGTGTATTTGCAATAATGAATAAATATTATATAGGAACATAAAATTATGAGTCTTTTACTTAACGGCGCAAAAACAATGACGATAGCAGGCACTGAGATGCAAGTGCTTGAAATTTATACAGGTGAAGCATATACTTTTCCTATAAGTTTTACAGATGCAAATGGTAATCCTGCAAACGCTTTAGTACCTAATGCATGGGCACTCAATGTAAGTGCTAATTTTTATAACGTAAACAACGTTACATATGTAAGTAATGCAAATGTTGATTTAGGTAATTTAACACAATTACCAAGTCCTAACGCTAATGCATATACAATAATTGCCAATTGGTCTAATGCACAGGCAGGTCAAGCATATCTATATGTTGGCAACAATATTACTAATACAGGTAATACAAACATACCTCAAATAACATTGGCAAACAGTGCTGCTAATAGTACTATGGTGTTAGTGACTTTACAAATTAGTAAACAAAGTGTAAGTAATGCAAGTTTAGCAGATATAAACCGTGAACCATTAGGATTCATAGTAAGGTACCAATAACATGCCAGAAATCAACGCTAATATCGTCGTTGAACCGTATGAAATAACAATCACTACTACCAACGATCAGATTGCTGTCACACCAAATGTGACTCAATTAAGGATTTTTACCAATGATAGTGCTCCTGGTGGTTTTCCAGGCGATATACAATATAATGCTAATGGTGTACTTGGTGGTGTGCCAACTGCTAATTATGTTGCAGGTAATCTACGATTAGGTAATAGCACTAATCTAAAAATCACAGGTGGCAGTAACGCATACTTTTTACAAACTGATGGTACTGGTAATCTAACATGGGCACCAGGTACTGCTAATGTAAGCGGTAATGGAACAGCAGCAGGCGCTAATAATCAGATACAATTAAGCGATGGAAGTGGCAACTTTAAGAGTGCTCCTGGATTTACATTTGATACAGCAAGCAATTTATTGTCAACACCTGGTAATATTTTTAGTACTGGTAATGCTAATATTATAGGTAATGTAAGCGCAGGCAATTATACAAGTACTGGTAATGCTAACATAGCAGGTAATGTTACTGCAGGTAATTTTATAGGAACATTAGCAAATGGCAATAGTAATGTAAAAGTTTTACAAAATGGACCTATATTGATAAGCAGTAATGGTAATAGCAATACCATGATCGTTAGTGACACATCACTCACGGTAGAACCTGAATCAATTTTTCAAAATTCACTTACAATCAAAAAAGATAATCAATCATCTAGTGTTATCGGAATAGAAATTTATAATAATTCAAATTCAACTGTTAATCAAATAACAACTAGACGATATCGCGGTGACACTAGTAACCCATTAAGTGTTCAAACAGGCGATCAAATTTATGCTGAACAACATACTGCTCAATATAGCAATGGTGTCTTTGCACAAAGTGAATTAGCGGGTAGCAATACAGTAGTTACAGCAGTAAATGCTAATGGCAACATGAGTGTAAACACCAACATGTATGCCAATTATACTAACAGCAATTTAAACATTGATTATAGTAATGTTAATGTTACTGGTAATATTGAAACTAATGGTAACATTATAAGTAATGCAAATATTACTGCTGATTATTTTTTAGGTAATGGTGCATTCTTAACTGGTATTGATACTAGTTTAATAAGCAATGGTACTGCTAATGTAAGAACATTTAACAATGCCAATGTTGCCATAAGTGCTGCTGGCGTAGCCAATGTTGTAGTTGTTACAGGTAGCAATGTAGATATTACAAGTAATCTTAGCGTTACGGGTAATGCAAACATTACGGGTAATATCAATAGTAACAATCTTAGTGCAAATTTATTGACTGGCACTTTGACTACAGCAAATCAACCAAATATAACAAATGTTGGTAATTTAAATTCATTGTCAGTTATAGGTAATATTGTAAGCAATTCTAATATAACAAGTCTATCTTATCAATCTACCATTGCTACAGGTACAGCCCCACTTGTAGTAGCATCTAATACTAAAGTAACAAATCTTAACGCAGATTTATTAGACAATTACGATACTTCAATTACTAATACTCCAAATACTGTTGTAGTAAGAGATGGTAATGGAAACATCAATGCGAATACAGGTACTTTTGCTGGTAATATAGCAGCAAATAATGCAACATTTACAGAATGGGCTAATGCTAATAACGTTACAGTTACAAATAACTTATCTGCAAATTTATTAACAGTATCAACATTTAATATTTTAGGTAATTTAAGTGCTAATAATGCATCTTTTACTAATTGGGCTAATGCTAATAATATCAATGTAACCAATAATGTTAGTGCGAATGTTGTATCAACTAATATAGGTTTTGTGACAGACCTTACTGCCGGCGGTATAACTTTAAACAATAATAAAGTTCAATTAGGTACTCTCGCTAATGCAGGCAGTAATACATTTTCTGCTCTTGCTTATGGAGTAGCAATTGGTTATGCTGCTAATGCTGCTGAAACAGTAGCAAGTGAAACAAAATCTGTTGCTATAGGATATCAGGCAAAAGCAACAGACAATAGTATTGCTATTGGTGCTAATGCCAATGCAGCAGAATATAGTGTTGCGTTAGGAGATAATACACAAGCCGGCCAGGCTAGTTTACTTTTTACAAGAACTCCTACAGTAGTGATCGGAGCAAATCAAAGCGTAGGCGTAGAAGGAGCAGTATCAATAGGATATCAGGCAAGAGCCACAGGTATCAATAGTATTGCGATCGGACCTAACGCAACTGCAGGAAAATCACAGGGTAATAATGCTATCGCAATTGGTGATAGCGCATTAACTGGACCAACACTAAGTCAGGCTGCAAATACTATTGTAATAAATGCTAGTCGCGGAAACATTATAGCAACAACGCCAGATTCTTTATATATCAAACCTATACGTTTGGCTAGCACTGCTAATATGCTGATGTATAACGTAACTTCTGGTGAAATAAGTTATGGAGCAATACCTGCTAGCGGAGCGACAGGTGCGACAGGTCCTATAGGTGCTACAGGTCCTTCAGGTGGACCAACTGGTGCTACTGGACCACAAGGTGCTACAGGTCCTTCAGGTGGACCAACGGGAGCGACAGGTCCTATAGGTGCTACTGGTATTGCTGGTCCAACAGGAGCAACAGGTATACAAGGACCTGCAGGTGATATAGGTGCGACCGGATTGACAGGTGCAACTGGACCAAGTGGTGGCCCAACAGGTGCGACTGGTATTACTGGTGCAACGGGACAACAAGGCGCTACTGGTCTGACAGGTGCTACTGGTGTTGTTAGTTTGCCGATATCAAATGGAACAAGTAATATTAATATTTTATCTAATGGTAATATTACTTTAAGTGCGAATGGTGTAGCGAACGTTGGTGTTATTACAAATGCAAATGCTATATTTACAGGTATACGAACTACTGACAATGCCATACTATTAGGTAATGGCTATACAGGTATTGCTATTGGTGCTACAAGTAATGCAGTTGTCATTGGTAGAAATGCTGCAAATGGACTTCCAACAAGTGGAAATATAGATACTAATGCTATTGCTATAGGAAATTTTGCAGGTGGTGGCGATAGTGCTGGAACAGGATATTCAGGTATCTCAATTGGTAGTGGTGCAGGATCTATTGGTAATACATTAGGACCAGCGCAAGGTAATGCTATCAGTGTAGGTATTAATGCCGGTATAGGATCATTAGGACCTGATACAATTGCTATAGGAAAAAATGCTGGTCTAAGAATACAAAATTCTTCTATTGCTATAGGATCAGGAGCAGGTAATGGTCAACCTGGAAATAATACAATTATTTTAAATGCTACAGGATCATCATTAACAAATACAACAGCCAATTCATTAACAATAAAACCAATTCGCAATGCTCGTAATGATCAAACATTAGTTTATGATCCAACAAGCGGAGAAGTTACGTATACCAATTATGTAAAAACAATAAGCACTACTGTAGGCGCATTAGTAGCAGCAAATACTGTTGGTGCTGGCACAAGAGCATTTGTTACCGATGCTAACACAACTACATTTTTAGCAACAGTAGGGGGCGGCGGAGCAAATAAAGTTCCTGTAGTCAGTGATGGTACTAATTGGATAGTAGGTTAATAAATAGACATATACACCATACAACTGCGAGATAGCATGGTATGGTCATAATGCGAGGAAGCAGAGATGGCAAAATTTAGTCAAAACACCCTGAATCAGGTGGGTGGTTTTGATGGACAAGTTTTAGCACAAGAACTTGTTTACAATCAAAAAGCATTTTGGAATTTATCTTGGACTAACATAATTAATTATAGTTCAGGATGGGTAGCAAACACAGCCCCAGTCAATCTAACTGGTGCGACGATAACTGCGGAAATAATACGCAGAAGCATAACTAATTTTAGAGATAGTCGTACAGGACTTGATTTTGTCATAAGCGATTATCCTTTAGTAAGTAAAATCACCGATATTACTAGTACTCAATTAACTACAAACCATATTACTTGCACAAGTACTGACGAATTATTTGTTGGTATGCCAGTGCAATTTAAAGGCAATGTATTTGGTGGTGTCGCAATCAATACAACTTATTATGTCAAAGAAGTTATTGATGCTACGACATTTACCATAAGTGCTACACGCGGACCTGCTCCAACATATACTCCAGGTAGTGTATTTGTTTTAACTAGCAGTAGTGGAACGATGACTATGAATCGTATTGAACCACTTCCAATTAGTTTATCAATCACAAATCGTAGTGATGCTAATGGTACATTTACATTAGTCATAGATGAAGAAACATGGGCTACTGTAGGAAGAGATAGTTTACAGATTACATATAGTGGTTTACCAGGCGATCCCGATCTTGGTATCAATGCTAGCGACCCAGCATGTTTCACAGGTCGTATCAAAATCAGTTACCCAGCAAGTGGGTCACAACCAGCCTATGACACAATAGTATTTTTATTGTTCCTCGTAGCAAGTGATGGAGTTTATAATTAAAATGGCACAACAACTTACTGTAACAAACGCAACAGCGAACATACAACTTACTATTGATCAAGCAGCACAAGGAGAAACAGGCGCCACAGGACCACAAGGTGCTAGTGGGGCTACAGGACCACAAGGTGCGACTGGTATACAAGGTCCTCCTGGACCTGCTGCTACGCAAGGTGCGACAGGTAGTACAGGTGCCACTGGCGTTGCTGGTCCAACAGGAGCAACAGGTCCTATCGGCGCTACTGGTAGTGCAGGTGCTACTGGAGCAGGTGCTACTGGAGCGACAGGAGACATTGGTGCGACAGGTTTACCAGGATTAACTGGTGCTACAGGTGTACAAGGAGATACAGGAGCAACAGGTCTCACTGGTGCAACTGGCTTAACAGGATCCACAGGCATTCAAGGTGCAACTGGAGAAACAGGGGCAACTGGACTTACCGGAGCGACAGGCATTCAGGGTGCTACAGGAGACATTGGTGCTACAGGTATTCAAGGTGCTACGGGCGATACTGGCGCTACGGGTCTTACTGGCGCTACAGGTCTTACTGGAGCAACTGGTCTAACAGGTGCTACTGGCCTCACAGGAGCCACTGGCGATACTGGCGCTACCGGCATTCAAGGAGCCACTGGAGAAACAGGAGCCACAGGACTTACAGGTGCTACGGGATTAACTGGAGCGACTGGTTTAACTGGTGCTACTGGACTTACCGGAGCGACAGGCATTCAGGGTGCAACAGGCGACACTGGAGCAACAGGTTTAACTGGAGCAACAGGCGACACTGGAGCAACAGGTTTAACTGGAGCGACTGGTCTCACTGGTGCTACGGGATTAACTGGCGCAACTGGAGAAACAGGTGCTACTGGTCCAATTGGTGCGACTGGATTAACAGGGGCTACTGGAGATGTAGGACCTACTGGTGCTACTGGCTTAACTGGTGCTACAGGCCCTGTAGCAGGCTCAAATACAAACGTCATTTATAATGATGCGGGTAACGCTGCAGGAAGCAACGCATTTATATTCAACAACACTAGCAATACGATGATTGTTGAGAATGCTAATGTTGGTAATTTAACAATCAATAGTAATGTTGCTAATACTACAAATTATCAATTTGTTGGTAATGGTGTAAACGTAAATTGGAATAACAGCAACGTCAGTTATTATAGCGTCACTAATACTGGTAACAATATAGCAGCGATAGACCAAGCATTCATATTGCAAGATCCAGATTTTGCTAATGGTAATGTTGCTATCGCTAATGTTGACTACATACAAAATAGTAATGGTAGCAACTTAATCGTAGCCAGAACAAGTGTGTATAGTTACGATTCAAGTTTTGGCGTACCAGCATCTGAATACATCGTTAAAACATTTAACAATACACAAGATGAAAATTTATCAACATTCTATAATTTGGGTGAAAATTTAAATCTAACTCTACAACAACCTTCGCAACAACCTGCATATAGAATTACTTCATATGGT
>Ga0129333_10004964_pt1 | contig 12470 bp, 14 predicted proteins | sample CPB6_08_DNA_FD_94474 | JGI IMG/M metagenome (GOLD analysis project Ga0129333, IMG submission 94474) | Freshwater to marine salinity gradient microbial communities from Chesapeake Bay, USA - CPBay_Sum_0.6_0.8_DNA | ecosystem: Environmental > Aquatic > Marine > Coastal | place: USA: Chesapeake... | reverse complement strand
TACCAAAATGCTAGGCGAAATACCTTATATGATAGTATGGGGCTTTTTTAGTGCCATGGGCTGGATGACCGCTAATTGGGCAGTAGAAAAATATATGTCAGAAAAATCAAAGGATCCTCCGGCGATTGTTCAACAAGATAAAAAAGAAGAAACCCCTGTAAAGACTTCACCTTAGGACCGTGAGGGCGCGGCTGCTGCGCTACCCAAAGGAGTCGTGCCCCAAGGGTTAAAGTGAGCAAAATATATTTGCTTTCTCTGTAATATTTAAATATAATAATCAATTCTACAGGAGAACGCTATGGCTGGTCGAAACTTTTTATTTGTTCCAGGTCCCACCAATATTCCCGATCGAGTGCTTAGATCAATGGTTGTTTCCATGGAAGATCATAGATCACCAGATTTTCCTTTACTAACAAATGAAGTAATTCCTAAACTTAAGAAATTATTCAGGACACAAACAGGCACACCTTTTATCTTTCCTAGTAGCGGCACAGGGTGCTGGGAGGCTGCAATTACTAATACGTTATCGCCCGGAGACCGAGTACTAGCCGCGAGATTTGGGCAGTTCAGTCACTTGTGGATTGAGATGTGTCAAAGACTAGGTATTGAAGTAGATATAGTTGATTGCGATTGGGGCACAGGTGTGCCACTTGATATTTACAGAGATAGGCTAGAAGCAGACAAAGAACATAAAATAAAAGCTGTATTAGTAACGCACAATGAAACAGCTACTGGCGTGACTTCTGACGTTGCAGGTGTGCGTCGTATTATGAATAATGCAAATCACCCTGCATTATTATTTGTTGATGCAGTATCATCATTTGCTAGTATCGATCTAAAAGTAGATGATTGGGGTATTGACATGGTGGTGTCTGGATCACAAAAAGGTCTGATGTTGCCAGCAGGACTAGGTATTTTATGTGCTAGTGAAAAAGCTCTTGAAATGCGTAAGAGTGCAAAATTGCCTAGGGCCTACTTTAACTTAGATGATATGCTTACATCTAATGCTAATGGATATTTTCCCTATACACCTGCACTATCATTACTTTATGGGTTACGAGAATCACTTACAATGCTAGAAGAAGAAGGACTAGATAATGTAATTAAGCGTCATCATTATCTTGCATCAGGTGTTCGTGCAGCAGTCAAAGGTTGGGGTCTAGAACTTTGTGCAAAAGAACCAGTTTGGTACAGCGATACAGTTTCAGCAATTATGGTACCAGACGGCTTTAATGGTGCTGATGTGATTAGTAGAGCATATAAGCGTTATAACTTGTCACTAGGTGCAGGACTAAACAAAGTTGCAGGTAAATTGTTTAGAATTGGTCATTTGGGTGATATGAATGAATTACATTTAATGGCTGCAATTGCTGGAGCAGAAATGGCCATGCAAGATTGTGGTATCAAAGTTGAGTCCGGTAGTGGAGTAGCTGCCGCTAGTGAGTATTGGAGAAACAAAAATTAATTTCATAGGAGATAAAATGAGTTCGAGAATGTTTTCGTCGGAACAAAAAGCTAAACTTACACAAATTATTAACGAAGGCATGGCAGTAATGCAAGAAGTTGAAGATCTAAGTGCAGGGTTAAATGATACAATAAAAGCAGTTGCAGAGGAGATGGAAATTAAGCCGGCTATTCTTAAAAAAGCCATACGTGTGGCGTTTAAATCAAAGCTTGGTGATGAAAATGCCGACAACGAAGAATTAAACACTATTTTACAAACAGTTGGTAAAACACTTTGAAGTCAGATAAATTTTGTCCTATGCCATTTGGATCAATGATTATTAATCCAGATGGCAAACTTTTTATATGTTGTTCAGATAGAGGACCAATGGTAGATGAAAATGGTAAAGACATTACTATTCATACCCATACCATTGATCAAGCATGGAACAGTAAGCATTATCAAAAAGTAAGATTAGAATTTTTAGAAGGTAAACAACCAGACACATGTGTTGAATGCTGGGTACAGGAAATTGGCAAAAATGGTAGAAGCACGAGAACTGGTAATGTTGAACTATATGAAAGATATGTAAAAAATGGTTTTAACATTAAAAACGCCATTGACGAAGCCAAAGCAAACAATGGTGTTCTGAAAAAATCTAAACCAATTGATTTTCAAGTAATGTCGGGCAATTTGTGTAACCTTGCTTGTAAAATGTGTTTTCCAAGATATAGTAATTCTTGGTCAAAATTTTATAAAAACAAAGATATTAATGCCAAGGAACTTAAGTATCATAGGAATGTAATTAGTCCTGCAAACTTAAATGATGCTTTTGAACATATATATGATTGGCCTAAAACTGTAAGACTTGATAATATTTTTTCTAATAACGTAGATGATCTTTATCATATCAATCTTACCGGCGGTGAACCAACACTATTACCGGAAAATATTGATTTTTTAGAATTTGTTAAAACATCTAAAAATTTAAAAAACTTTGAATTAACTTTAATTACTAATACCACCAATATTAATGAAAATTTACTTAAGGCTTTGGATGGTTTTTCTAGAATAAATTTAATATCTAGCTTAGACGGCATGGATGACATTGCCTATATCCAACGTACCCCAAGCAATTGGTCGCAAATCTTTAAAAACTTAACAAGGTTACGTAACTTTTCTTTGCAAAAAATAAATCAATGTCATCACGGCGTTAATTCAGTAGTGACTGCACTTAATTTACATCATGTGGGATATTTTTGGAATTATCTAGTATCTGAAAAAAATTTAAAGTGGGATGCAAATAATATTTCAGCGGCGTTTGTAGTAAGTAACGAGTATCCAGTTGGATTAGAAATAGTACCAAAAAATGTAATTAAAAAAATAAAAAAAGAATTTGAAAGTTATTCATCATTGAGAAATTCACATCTTTATTATACAATGATGGATTATTTTGAAAACACAGTATGGGCAGAAAATAATACACTAATGTTAGAAATGCTAGAAACCGTACAGCGCCTACACCCCGAACTAGACATACCAAAAATTTACAAAATATATTATGAATGATATTGTTTTTAAAATATTCAACTGGATCCAAGATGACTGGCAAAGTAATAAACTAAGATTTTTTGTTGAAATTTTAGCATGGGGTTGCAGTGTAGGGTGCGCTTTAGCTTTTGCTCTTACTGTACCAAATCCTCCGTTATTTTGGCTTTATCCTTTTTGGATTTCTGGATGCGTATTGTACTCATGGGCAGCATGGACTAGAAAAAGTTTTGGTATGTTATTGAATTATCTTTTAATTACAGGAATTGATATACTAGGTCTTGTAAGACTACTATTAGTATAGTAAAATAAGTCATGTCCTACATTGATGCATTGTTTGATCGTAATTCAGATCGTATCCATATAGTTGAACGTATTGCTGGAGAAAGAGTATTTAAAGAATACCCAGCAAACTACATCTTTTACTATGACGATCCTCGCGGTAAGTTCCGAACAGTTTATGGAACTCCTGTAAGTAGATTTTCAACACGATCAAATAAAGAATTTCAAAAAGAACTTCGTATAAATTCTAACAAACAACTTTGGGAATCTGATATTAATCCAGTATTTAGATGTCTTGAAGAAAACTATCTTGAAACCGTTTCTCCAAAATTACATACTGCTTTTTTTGACATTGAAGTTGATTTTGATCCGGTAAGAGGTTTCTCCAAACCAGAAGACCCTTTTAATCCTATTACTGCCATATCAGTGTATCTTGACTGGATGGACAGGCTTGTTACACTTGTTGTTCCTCCAAAAAGCTATAGTTGGGAAACTGCCGAAGAGATTTGCACCAAGTACGACAACTGTTTCCTATTTGAACGTGAAGAAGATCTATTAAACACTTTTCTTGATATCATTGATGATGCCGACATACTGAGCGGATGGAACTCAGAAGGCTTTGATATTCCATACATGGTCATGCGTATAACTAGAGTATTGAATAAAGATGACACAAGGAGATTTTGTCTCTGGGGACAACTGCCTAAACAAAGAACATTTGAACGATTTGGTGCAGAAAATCTAACTTTTGATCTTATCGGTAGAGTGCATATGGACTATATGCAACTGTATCGCAAATACACATATGAAGAACGCCACAGTTATAGCTTAGATGCCATCGGTGAATACGAACTAGACGAACGTAAGACACAATATGAAGGCACACTGGATCAATTATATAACAAAGACTTTCCTAAGTTTATTGACTACAACAGGCAGGATACCATGCTTGTTGCCAAACTAGACAAGAAATTGCGTTTCCTAGATCTAGCCAATGAACTAGCACATGATAATACAGTATTGCTTCCTACTACAATGGGAGCTGTTGCAGTAACCGAGCAAGCAATTATCAATGAAGCACATCAACGAGGAATGGTTGTACCTAATAGGAAAGGAAGAGATGACCAAGGAGACACACAAGCGGCAGGTGCCTATGTTGCTTTCCCCAAGAAAGGCATGCACGACTGGATCGGCGCAATCGATATCAATTCGCTCTACCCGTCAGCAATCCGCGCTCTTAACATGGCACAAGAGTCGATTGTCGGCCAACTCCGGCCGATAATGACAGATAGGTATATTCAAGAGAAAATGAATTCAGGCAGTAGTTTTGCAGATGCCTGGGAAAATATGTTTGGAACTCTGGAATATACAGCGGTTATGAATGGAGAGATTGGAACAGAGATCACCATTGATTGGGAATCTGGTGGTAGTGACATAATGAGTGCTGCTGACATCTGGCGTATGATCTTTGATAGTAATCAACCGTGGATGTTATCTGCTAATGGTACAATCTTTAGTTATGAGCAAAAAGCTGTTGTGCCAGGGCTACTAGAGAGGTGGTATGCAGAACGCAAAGAACTGCAAGCAAAGAAAAAGGAAGCCGTTACTGATGAAGATCGAGCATTCTGGGACAAACGACAACTTGTCAAAAAGATTAACCTTAACAGTCTCTACGGAGCAATTCTCAATCCAGGTTGTAGATTTTTCGACAAAAGGATTGGTCAATCCACTACGCTCACTGGACGGATCATCGCTAGACACATGGATGCGTATATCAATGAGTGCATATTCGGAAAGTACGACCATGTCGGTAAAAGTATTATCTACGGCGACACTGATTCATGTTATTTCACAGCTTGGCCTGCAGTTAGAGAAGAAGTTGAATCAGGGCGTATGGAATGGAATAAAGAAATCTGTGCCCAACTCTATGATTCAATCGCCGATCAAGTCAATGCCAGTTTCCCAGCCTTTATGGAGCGAGCTTGCCATACGCCTAGAGCAATGGGCGAACTTATTAAAGGAGGACGTGAGCTTGTTGCATCAAAGGGATTATTCATAAAAAAGAAACGCTACGCTGTACTAATTTATGATCTTGAGGGCAATAGACTAGATACACATGGTAAGCCTGGCAAAGTCAAAGCAATGGGGCTTGATCTCAAGCGGTCAGATACACCTAAAGTAGTACAAGACTTCTTAAGTGAGTTACTAACAGATGTGCTGACTGGTTGCGATAAAGAACGTGTATATGACAAGGTTCGTGAATTCAAATTAGCGTTCCAAGAAAGACCGGCTTGGGAAAAAGGTACGCCAAAGCGTGTTAACAATCTAACCAAATACACAAAAGAAGAGGAAAGACTAGGTCGTGCTAATATGCCCGGGCATGTTCGTGCAGCAATGAACTGGAACAACTTGCGTAGAATGCACGGAGATAATTATTCTATGGCAATTGTTGATGGTATGAAAACAATTGTGTGTAAACTTAAAGACAATCCACTAGGTTATACAAGTGTTGGCTACCCAACAGATGAAACACACTTGCCTCCTTGGTTTAAAGAGCTTCCGTTTGACGACAGTGAAATGGAAGGAACTATTGTTGATCAAAAGGTAGAAAACTTACTAGGTGTTCTTGAATGGGATATATCGTCGCATACCGATATTAAGACAACTTTTGATAGTTTATTTTTATTCGAATAAATAAACTGTGTATATTATGAATTTCAATGAATTTACAACAACTAGTACATTTAAGAAATTTTCTTAAAATTTCAATTGACTTATCAAAAATAAATGAAGAAATTGATAATAATGTTTATCGACTTGAAAATCTAAAAAAGGATGTTGATCCTTCATTACAAAGTAGCATATCGGCTCTCATTGAGCAACACAAACAAAATTTTTTCAATTTTACTCACGATGTTCAAAATTTAGAAAAAATAGTCAAAGTAGTCCAAGATCAAATTGACTTAGCTACCGCCGACTTTTTTTCTAACAATTACAAATTAGAATATTCGTATAACAGTCCAGATATAATCAGAAATGTAAGGATAATGGATAAAAATGAAGAATTTGAATCCCTTTTGCTTAAGAGAATAAATCATCATAGTAGCTGGAAATTTCCAGCTTTAGAAATTGGATGCAGAGATGGGGCCTGGACCAAATACTTAGTTGCAAGCGATCCTTTATACATCGCTGACTATTATCCAGAATTTTTTGATTCCGCACTGAAACAATTTCCGCAATTATATCAAGGTAGAGTAAGAAAATATTTGATATTTAAAAATAATAAAATTTATGCTTTACCGCCTAATCAGCTTAATTTTATTTTTAGTTATAATTTTTTTAATTATTTAAGTTTGGATAGTATTAAACAATTTATGATACAGTCATTTGCGTGGTTGAGACCCGGTGGTTCTATATTATTTACTTACAATAATGCAGACTTACCAGCAGCAGCCGCATATGCTGAGAACTATTTTATGACCTACGTTCCAAAAAGTATTTTAGTTCCAATGGCAGAAAGTCTAGGTTTTTATCTATCCTATTCAGTAGATCTTGAACCATCATTTTCTATTGTAGAATTCACTAAGCCCGGAGAACTTGCTACTGTTAAAAAATCACAAGTACTTGGAGAAATTAAATCTAAGTTGTAATTGACAAATTAAACTTATATTTGTAAAATTATTAATTATTGGAGAAATAAAATGAAAGAGTATTTACAGGACATTGTACAACATACACACAGTTTAGGAATCATTAATTTAATTAAGATAGTCGGAAATGAGAATACAACTACTATCGAAGCAGTTAGTGAAGAACGCACAGTTATCGTTCAGGCTCAATTTCATAATCCTATACCAGAATTTATAGGTGTATTTGGAATGCCTAATTTAGGAAAACTAAACACAATATTAAACATTCCTGAATACAAAGAGAATGCTAGATTGAATATGATTACAAGAAATGAAAACGAACCGGCCGGAATTCATTTTGAAAACTCAGTGGGAGATTTTAAGAACGATTATCGTTTTATGAGTGCAGAAATTATCAATGACCAACTTAAAAGTGTAAAATTTAAAGGAGTAAAGTGGGGAGTAGAAATTGAACCTAGTGTAGCTTCTATTCAAAGACTTAAATTTCAAGCTCAAGCAAATAGCGAAGAAAATACTTTTATAGCTAAAACCGAAAACAGTAACTTAGTTTTTTATTTTGGTGATCATAGCACACATGCAGGAAATTTTGTATTTGCACACGATATAGCAGGATCTTTATCGAAACAGTGGCATTGGCCAATTGGCCCGGTTATCAGTATTCTTGGACTGTCTGGTGACAAAATGATAAAATTTAGTGACGAAGGAGCTGCACAGATAACTGTAGATTCTGGTTTAGCTATCTATAATTATATACTCCCTGCTCAAACTAAGTGAAGAATTTTATTGAATATTATATGCGAAAGGGCCATATATTTGGTGAATGTATGTCCCATCAAGATACAAATTTAATGTATGTAAATATTCCAAAAAATGCAAGTTCATGGACTAAGCCAAATTTGCGAGATTGGGGGTGGGAAAATTTTAATTATCATACAGACAATCTTTATCATAAACATGCTTTGATAGTGTTAAGAGATCCGATTCAACGGTGGCTTAGTGGAATTTCGGAATATATAACTTTATATCATAAAGATATAGAAATAAATTTTAATCCTTCGTTTTTTGACATAATTTTTGATAGGATAGCGTTTGATGATCACACTGATAGACAAATATTGTTCTTACAAGAATTAGATTTACAAAACTGTACTTTTTTTTGGTGTAATAAAAGGTACAGAGAACTTTTTAGTATTTTTTTGAACAATAATGGCATGCCGAACACGTATAATAGGTATCAATATCAAAATGTCTCCGAAGACAGTAAAGAAAAAAAACTATTAAAAGAAACTTTTTCTACTACTTTATTTGCAAATTCTAAATACTTAAACAATCTCAAAGAATATTTCTCAGAAGATTATCAACTCATTAAATCTGTGGAATTTTATGCAGGATAATTTAACTAGTAAACAATCAGACTATGCAGTGTTTTTACCTGCAATATCTGGTTTTTATGCAACTTTCATAGGAAAACAACGTGTTAACAATGACTATGTTGATCCTGCTCGTATGCCTAAGGCATTACAAGACATGGAGCAATTTAATTGGCTCAACAGCAAACAATCCCTCTTCCCGTACCGATGGAGTCTGTACTCCGGCGGACACGCAAATTTAGACTTATCAAAAGACGATCCAAGTGAAGACATGGTTAGAAAGCGTGAGCCAGGTACATTTATGTTAGGTGATTCTGGTGGATTCCAAATTGCCAAAGGCTTGTGGGAAGGCGATTGGAAGGCCAATTCAGGTTGCGCCAAGGCCGAAAAGAAACGTAGTTCTGTACTAAAATGGCTGGACGGTATTGCTGACTACGGTATGATTCTTGATATTCCTACCTGGGTAATTCACGACAAAAAAGCATCTAAAGCTTGTGGTATTACTACTCTTGAAGAAGCTGTAGATGCCACAAAGTACAATAATAACTATTTCATGCAACATCGTTTAGGTAAAAACAATGGTGGTGCCAAGTTCTTGAATGTGCTACAAGGTGACAATCATACTAGTGCCGACGAGTGGTACGAAGAAATGAAAGAGTTTTGTGATCCAGCAAAATATCCAGACACACATTTTGATGGTTGGGCAATGGGCGGACAGAATATGTGCGATATTCATCTTGTCCTAAAACGACTGATTGCGTTAAAATATGATAACTTATTACAAGAAGGTCGCCATGACTGGATGCACTTCCTGGGCACCAGCAAGCTTGAATGGGCAGTATTACTTACAGTCATACAGCGGGCAGTACGGAGATACATTAACCCCAGCTTCACTATTTCATTCGACTGTGCTAGTCCATTCCTGGCCACAGCCAACGGACAAATGTATCATCAAATTGACTTACCTCATGACAGTAAATGGTGCTATAGAATGAGTCCAAGTGCAGATGATAAAAAGTATGCTACCGATACTAGAAAATTTGGTGATGCAGTCATACAAGATGGAGTATTTGATCACTTTGACGAAAGTCCAATTAGCCAACATCTGTTAATCAAAGATGTATGTATTTACAAACCCGGCGACTTAAATAAAAATAGTAAAGAAGGTAAGACCTCTTGGGATAGTTTTAGTTACGCATTAATGATGGGACATAACGTTTGGACTCACATTGAGTCAGTGCAACGTGCTAATAGAACATTTGATGCAGGCGAACGTCCTGCTATGTTATGGCACAGGAATGGCGATCATTCAAAGTTTGAAGACATAGTAGATGCAATTTTTAAAGCACCAGATAGACAAAGTGCCGAATCAATTATAGAATACTACGATCGTTATTGGATGGATATTGTAGGCACACGAGGATTTAAAGGTAAAAAAACAAAAAATAGCAACACAATGTTTAATGCACTTTTTGAAACCGCTGAGGACAATTTAGATACTATGTCCGAAGATGAAGCAGTAAATATTATGAAATCATATTTGGAGGAATGATATGAGTTATAAAGGACGTATAAAACATTTAGAAGAAATGCATAGATTATTAGATAAGCAAATAAATGAAATGCAAATAAATCATCCGCATGTTGATGAAACTCATGTTGCTGAACTGAAAAAGAAAAAACTTCAACTTAAAGATGAATTAAGCCGACTTAATCGATTACAGTGGGAAGAGGATCATGAACGTGTAGGGTATGACGACAGATAATCAGGGCTATTTATTACCCGGCCTTGTTGGATTATACGATCCAGATTTTAAAGTTCAGTGTATAAGTATTCCAAAAAATGCATCTACCTATATTCAAAGTGAATCCGTAAAATATAATTGGAAAGAACGTCATATTCCATTACATGAGAATATATCAAGATTTATAATTTTACGTGATCCTTATGAAAGATATCTAACTGGTGTAACAGAAGATATTTTAGGATTACTTAGACTAAATGATTTATTATATTTAAGTAATAATGATAAAGAAAAGTTTATAAAAGTCTTAAACAAATTATTTGTAAGCAAAAAAAAGGCAAGAGTTGATATGAATCCGCAGTTTAAAAATATAATGAAAGGATCATTTATAGACAACAGATTTTATTTTGGAGAGCATACAATCACACAAATAAATCATTTTAGATTAAATGAATATGCTTTTTTAGAACTATACACTTATTTTTGGGCAACAAATACATTAGGTGAAGACCTTAATGTATTTTTCCATGAAAAAGGATGTAAATCTAAATTTAGTAACAATAAACAAAACGTTTCAACTAATCACAGAGAAACTTTACGATTATTAATTGCAGAGTTTATAGATAACAATTATGATATAAAACTAAATTTACTGCAATATTTACAACCAGACTACAATTTGTTAAAATTAATAAAATTTTATAATATTTAAATTGAATAATTTAAGTTCATTGCCGGGACAAAGTGGTTTATGTGATCCAAATTTTGTTGTTCAACATATCCCAATTGCAAAAAATGCTACAGCTTATTTAGGATATGAAAGTCTAAAGTATAGATGGCAACATCAATTCGTTCCGTATTCGACAACTATTGCAAGATTTGTAATCTTAAGAGATCCATTTGAACGTTATTTGTCCGCAGTAGTAGCAGATATTTCTCATACTGATATATATAAAAATTTTTTATTTAGCAACAATCAAGACAAAGCAAATAACATATTTGACAAAATTTTTGAAGAAAATAAACCATCGACCCAAACAATTGATGGCTTACCTCCTTTTTTAGTAAATAAATTTTACCTTGGATATCATACAATAATACAAACAAATTTTCTACAACTTCAATCGGCTACTTTAAATTTATATACATTTTTTAAAATGTCCATTACTCTAGGAGACGACCTTAACAAATATTTTCAAGAAATAGATTGTAATGCACGTTTTAGTAATAGAAAATTATACGAGTCCAATGAATACCAAAGTCATATACGTAATAAATTGAATAGTTATTTAGAAAGTAGAAAAAAAATAAAAAATGAGCTTATGGAATATTTACAACCTGACTATAATTTGTTACAATTAATAGACTTTCATAACGGAAAATAATAATGGATAGACCAGGACACAGTAATATAAAAATGTTTCTAGGCAAGGAAGTAGAACATAGCCCAGCTTATGGATTAAAGACTCTTTTTATTGTAGGGGTACAACCCGTAGAAGAGATTGAAAAAATACTAGAAGATCCTTACACAAAACTTGAAAGTTATATTGACCACATTTACTTTGGTGCAAATCAAAGTTTTCCAAACGGCCTTGCTGATAGTTCTGATTGGACTAGATGGGAGAATATGATAGCTCCTTTTATTATGCGGGGATATTGGTGCACTTTAGATATCGATGTCAGTGAAGTAGAAGGTTTATTAGAAACAGGATTAACCGAACATCACAAATTTATTCCAATGATCTCGGTTAAATTGCCCTATTTACAACAATTAGGTTATAATGCTACAATTAAATTAGATGATAAAGACTTTGCAGCTTCTAATCCAGGTGTCTGGTGTCATAGCCTGCATCATCTAACTAATCGCCAAACATTTACTAATTGGTCCGCATATACAAAGGATGAGTTTATAAAATGAATCAACTACAAAGAGAAACTGCAGATAGAATCGTGAATCATGCGTCAAGACAAATTTGGATAACCTTTAATCGCGAAGGTATTCATAAATACCCAGCAGCATTGGAGGATCCCGGTCTTGCGGATGTTAGTTTTCTCGGTCACCCTCATCGTCATATTTTCCACTTTAGGGTGTCAATCGATGTGTTCCATAATGACAGGGACATCGAATTCATCCAGTTCAAACGATGGCTGGAGAGTTTGTATTCCGATTCCACTCTCAATCTAGATTATAAATCCTGCGAGATGATCGCAGACGATTTATATGTCCAAATTGCCAACAGATATCCTGAACGCAATGTTACAATAAGTGTAAGCGAAGACAACGAAAATGGTTGTACTATTGTTTACCACACTCATCAACCCTCTCTATCAATAAAAATCTAAGGAGATAACAATGGCCGCAAAATGGCTTAAGAAGTATTTGACTATGAAACCAGAAGTCAATCAAATTTTTGATGACCTCGAGCGTTAT
>Ga0129333_10004963_pt1 | contig 12471 bp, 14 predicted proteins | sample CPB6_08_DNA_FD_94474 | JGI IMG/M metagenome (GOLD analysis project Ga0129333, IMG submission 94474) | Freshwater to marine salinity gradient microbial communities from Chesapeake Bay, USA - CPBay_Sum_0.6_0.8_DNA | ecosystem: Environmental > Aquatic > Marine > Coastal | place: USA: Chesapeake... | reverse complement strand
TGAGTCGTGCTCGTTTAAAGGCGCTACTTTGGATGCTGTCTCGTTCAAGAGTCTGTCATTTAGGTCTTGTGTATTTGAAAGTACGAATCTAGAAGCGGTTGACTTGAGTGACGTTGCGCTCACGTCGTGTTCTTTTCGTCATGGCAATCTGAAAGGCTCAAACCTTCAGCGGGGAATTCTGAAAAACGCAGATCTTTTGAGAGTTAATCTCCAGGGAGCAGACCTTACGGATGCCAACCTAGAGGGGGCGGATCTTCGCGTAGCCGACCTGACCGGTGCGATTCTGGTGAGAGCAAATCTTCAGGGAGCATGCCTAAGAACAGCCAGTCTTGTTGGGGCCGACCTTTCCAATGCCAATCTTGCAGGATGTGATTTTTCCGGTGTTGAACGCCGCGGTGCAAATCTCACAGGTGCGAATCTCGCAGGTGCGAATCTTGCTAAAGCGAATCTTCATTTGGCTGACCTCACCGATGCAGTCCTGGTCGGTGCGAACCTCAGTGGAGCTTTTATGCCGAACGGTTCAACTCATACTTGACTAAAAGGGGCAGGTTCATTCATTGGTCTGATGTGTGGCGAACTCATGTGGGGTCCCTCGGTCACAAAGAGAAACGGAACTCAAGTAAAGCTCCTTCGGCATGTGAAGGTATGTGCCACACATTGAAATTGCTCTTACCGCACTTGTGGCGTTGACTCTCGTGGCAGCTGTTGGCGTCGCGCCCTCTGTGGTTGGGTCAAAGACGCGCTCAAAGTTGCACTAAAGTCTTCCGTCATGGGATTTATGAAGTGGTTGTCCAGTGACGACGGAGACTCTGCTGCACATCCAAACTGGACTGAAGTTGACGAAGCTGCTCTTAAGCGGGCGATGAGGGATTTTGAGGAAGCCTGCATGGACGGCCACGACGACGGAATTCGACATTATGGGAACCAGGTTCGGCGACTTCAGGCGAAACGCGGTGGACTTGGAGCGTCGAGGGAAAGAGAGACTCCAACACCGAGTTGGAACGATTTGACTGATGGCCACGGTGGAAGCCCCTGGGACTGAGGTCAGCGCGAAACCAATTAGGCAGGTCGTTTTTCGGTGAATGGAAACCACCCCGGCCCCTCTCGGCTTCTCTTTTTCGTGAAAGGTGAGACAGTTGCGGCCACGGCTGGCAACGTCGGTGTCCTTTCGGTTTCCTTGGTTGCCGGTCCTCTTTATCTGAGTGCTTCTAAGAGACTCTGCGCCACGTTCGATTCTCGGCGTCGCCTCTGCGTCGTAGTTCGCCGTAGGCCTGAAAATCGACCCCAGAGATTCGGCTGCCAACCGGTCAGCGGTGAGCATCAACGCTATGGAGGCGTCGGCGGTTATGGGCGACTAGCAACCCAATTTGAATACCACGCATCCCAGTTTGTATGCCATAAGGGTTCACGTCCCTCTAGTCGAGTACCGGTGAACACTTCGTGTGTACGCGAGACCTGCGAGATCGGTTCCAGGCTTGAGACATTCCAACCACTCAGATTTCCATTGAAGTTCGTAGCGCCTCGGAACATGCCGACCATGTAGGTCACTCTCGACACATTCCAACCACTCAGATTTCCATTGAAAGACATCGCCCCGGCAAACATCCCCGCCATATTGGTCACCTTTGAGACATTCCAACCACTGATGTCACCGCTGAACTCGAAGGCCCCGCCGAACATAGATTGCATATCGGTTACGTTCGAAACATTCCAATTGCTTATGACTCCATTAAACCAATTTGATCCAAGAAACATCCCCGACATGTTGGTCACCGCAGACGTAGCCCAGCCATTGAGGTCCTGATTAAAGGTCGGGGTGTCATAGAACATTCTCTCCATATTGGTAACTCTCGACACATCCCAACTGCCGATGTTTCCATTAAATCTGTGTGCCAGGAAGAACATCATCGACATGTTGGTTACGTTCGAAACATTCCAACTTCCAATGTCCTGATCAAATAGGTCTGCACCAAAGAACATGCCAGCAAGGCTCGTAACGCTTGTTGGGAGAGATGTTGGAACTTCACTGAGATTGCTGGCACCACAAAAAGCACCCTCTAGAGAAGTGAGTCCTAGGGAACCGAAACTATTGACCGTAGTCACCATGTTCGAACCCGGCCATGAGTCAACTCCACCCATCAAGACTCCGAAGTGCTGAAGGTTTCCACGAATCTGAATTGTGTAAATTCCCTCTCGCGAATAAGTGTGAGTTGGATTTTGATTGCCGCTGTTGGCAAAACTTCCTTGACTGCCATCACCCCAGTCGACGGTCAATACAAAGGTTCCACGTAAAGGCAAGGTCAACGTGTTATCGATCGAGTAACAGGTGTTCACTGTCATCACAAAATCAGTTGACAAATTGCCAGTGTTTGATGGAACGACCACACATTGTGGTGATGGCACCGGCACATCAGGGCTTGTAACGACTGGACTTGTGACAACTGGGCTAGCAACCACGGGGCTTGTAACGACTGGACTTGTGACAACTGGGCTAGCAACGACCGGGCTAGTAGTCACTGGAGTGGTTGCCACCGACTCAGGAACTTTTCGCGTCCATTTGATTCCAGCTTTTGGAGTAAACGGAATACCCGCACTGCTGGCACCAAATCCGTTGCGGTTCTGTGCACGGGCCGACACGTTCAACTTCCTGCCCGCCAACACATTCTTGACTGTGCATCGGGTGACCGACTTTGGGGCTCTGCACACAGAATTGCCCACCTTGACTTCAGTCAGAATCAATGGTGATTTCGGATGTGTGACTGCCTTGGCGAATACAACAGTTACATCTACTCTTCCGGTTCTAAGACTTTTTGCCGCCGCAATGCTGTAAATCTCAGGTTTGGAAGGCTTCAGTTCGTTAGAAGATGCCGAGGTGATTGAGGCAGCGGAGAAGCACACCAACCCCCCGAGAATCAAACTTGACATGTTTCTCGCAATGTTCAGCGGAAACATCTTTCCAACTCTACAAGATGCCGAGCTTTACAGAGGCGCAGGTGGAACCAACCCCCGTCGTGGCCCTCCTTGGGTGGCGACTAGTGAAGTCCCCGCACCATTGACATTCTGTATCTGCAGTTGTTGGGGCACTAGTAGTCGCTCGATAATCCTGAGTAAGCCATTGCGTAGTCTGCACGCTTCAGGAAACGCGTGTGGCGGCGATGACTCTTCTCAACATGCCATTCGAGGTCTCGGCGCTCGCGTCAAAGTCGATGGGAACCAGTTTCAAAACCCGTCTTCTAGTTGAGGGGGTGTCGAGCAAGGCTGCGCAGGCAGCATCGGCACTCTCTTTGTCGCTGAAGAAGTCGACGGCATTGCAGGCCAGGTTGGCGAGTCCGATGTCGTTGAAGGGTACGAGAACTCTTGGAAGTGGGCCGGATGGATCTGCGATGAAGTTGAAGTTTGCAAGTGCCCCAGGAGCCACGTGCGGTCTTTCGGCCAAGAGCGGCACGAAGTCGGTGAGTGTGTTGCAGGCATCGCGCGACAAAGACGGAGTCGTCAACACGGTGGTCACGGCATCAGCACTTCGGTCGAAATTGCGTCTTAAACAAGGTGTGCAGGTGAAGATTGCCGTCACACTCTCGTGTGTCCTCGGCGCAAGACGAAAGACCGAAGCGAACTCAATCACCCTCGACTGAGGTCGCTGGGAGGGCGCATGGCCTCGGTGGCAGATCTTCTGGTGACACGAGATTCGCCACACAAGTGGAAGAATGATGTGTCACTTTGGGTGGTCTCCCACGATTACCATCGGCTCGACGGCGTTTTCGAATCAAGCGTCGGACACATCATTATCGGTTCAAGTTCAGCAGGAGAAGTGTGATGACAAGTGCACGTTGGCGCCTCTTTCGAGGATCCGTTCCGGTGGCGGTACTGGTACTCATCGCTAGATATGTCGTACAGGATGTCTTCGATGTGAAGGACATCATCACTTTCGGTGAGGTCGGCGCGGTCATCACCGGGGCAACACTCATCATCGGTTTCATGCTCGCTGGTGTCATCGCCGACTACAAGGAAGCGGAAAAATTGCCAGCTGTCGTCGGCAATGCGCTGAGTGGACTCGCAGGTCTCGCCGAAGCGGGGCTCGCCGTCAAGGACAAAGAATCGTCGCGTGTGCGTGCTCGGGTCCATGGAAACGCTCAAGTTGTTCTGGGCTGGTTCATCGGGAAATCGACTGACGAGGATTTGCGTCGTGCCGACGCGGACATTTCGCAGATGATCATCGACCTCGAGCGAGACGGTGTCGGGTCTCACTACCTCAGTCGATTGTTGTTGGTGCACGGAGAGCTGAAAGCGACTCTCGGCCGAATCTCCGTCATTCGAGGAACATCATTCATCCAATCTGGCTATGTGTTGATGACGTTCTTGGTCGTGATTTTGATGGCGTTGTTGGTGGTGGTCGAGTTCCCGTCGACGGCAATGTCGTGGATCGCGCCCGCCGCACTTGGCGTCGCATATTCGTACCTGTTGCTCCTCGTGAAGGACGTCGATAATCCGTTCGGTCACGCCGAGAACGATGGCGCCGGAAGTGGTGCCGACGTCGACATCAGCCCGATCGAGCGAGCAGTGGCACTCTTGAGCCGTTGACGGCCTGGATCACAGTGAACGTAGGTCGTGTTCGGGTAGTGGAAAGACGACCTGTTCGTTCTCGGGTCGTTCTGCAGTAGTTCGGGAATACGAACCGTAGAGGCGCTTGGCCAGCCACCATCTGCCGTCATGCTTTTCGAGCCGATCGTGATAGACGCCGAATGCATCTGTACGACGACCATCAGACACATTCTGGCGCGCTTCCTGCATGTACATCCGTGCCCCTGCGCGAGAACCGTCGTCGTCGACGTGAATCACTGAATTCAGGATGATGAACTCGAAGAACGAGAATTGCTGCAGTTGTTCGCCGATGAATGCTCCGATTTCTGTCGGACCTTCCACAGCGAACTCACGGTCGCCGAGGCTGAGGTTGAGCGAACATGTCGGCAACATGACTGTTTGTAATTCACTCCATGCTCGGCGCGTGACGATGTCGGCATACGAGGCATGAACTCGCTGAATCGCTATGAAATCAATCGTCTCGTCAATGGCGCTGCGAGGCATGTCGCTCAGACCTTCGGAATGTCGAGCTTGAACACGTCGATCGCATTGTTGCGCAGAAACTTCGGCCACGTGTCAGCCTTGAAAGGAACTGAACCCATTTCGTCCGCGATTCGGTCGAGCGACAGACCCATGGGGTAGTAGCCGGCGTACATGATCTTTGAAGACCCTCGCGTGTTCGCGTAGTCGATGATGGCCTTTGGGTAGTACTTCGGTGCGAAGGCCGATGTCATGTAATACAAGCCTGGCCATTTCAACATGAGTTTCACCGCAGTTGCTTCCCATGGTTCGGCGCCGTGGCGCATGACGATGCGAAGTTCAGGAAAGTCGTAACAAACTTCGTCAAAGTGGTCGACGTGCTGGCAGGCCATCGGTACCCGAGGTCCTGGTACTCCTGCGTTGATGATCATCGGAATGTCGAGGTTGATGCACTCGGCATACAACGGATAATGGCGCCTGTCGCTGACCGGTACCTGTGGCATGTAACCGGCCGGGAATGAGGTCGCTGCCTTAATGCCCCATTTCGAATGGGCTTCTCGCAGTTTGCGAACCGAACCCATGATGTCGTTCGGGTCGATCTCCATGCACGGGATGATGCGGTCTGGGTGTTCCTTGAGTGCACGCTCTGACTCGGGTGAACCCATATGGAGCATGCCCATGGCGACTCCGCAACGGTCCATGTCGGAAATGAGCAACTTCACCGGGTCGGCCTCGTCACCGACGTCTTGTGGCACGTCTTTGAACATGTATTGAGCAGGCATGCGCATGCTTTTCGACTCGTCGTCTTTGAGGGCGTCGCCCATGAACTTGTAATGGTCTGACGCGTTCTTCTTGGGCAAGCCAATCATGAGGTCGATGACGCCGATGTCGGGTGGAAAAGCCATGCATTGAGAGTAGCGAGCAACTCACGGCGGCCTGACTTCCGACCCATCTGGCTGGCGATTGCCTAACAGGAGCGAATTACGATGTCGCCGAAGCGTCCTGAGGGGGAATCATGGCTGTCAAGTTCGGAATACACATCGGCCAGCAAAAGGCAACGGTCCAGCAACTCCGTGATCTGTGGACCTACGCAGACGGTGCCGGGGCCGACTGGATTTCCCTGTGGGACCACTTGTACGAGGCGCCACCGGAAGGGGGCACGCAACCACACTTCGAAGCATTCTCGCTACTCGGTGCACTCGCGGTGGACACGAAGCGCGCGAGGTTGGGTTGCCTCGTGTTTTGTTCCGCATATCGAAATATCGGAGTGCTGATGAAAGGCTTCGTCAGTCTCGACCACTTGTCAGGTGGTCGTTTCGAACCAGGTCTTGGAAGTGGTTGGCATGACGGTGAAGCGCGCGCATATGGCATTCACTTCCCCTCCCAAGGTGCGCGCTTTCGGATGCTGGAGGAACAGATCGAGGTTGTTGACCGCTGGAAGCGCGGTGAAGAGCGGGTGAGTTTCTCGGGAGAGTACGTCACGCTCGAGGAAGCAAGCATGCTTCCTGCCGCAATGGGGAAACTTCCACTATGGATCGGCGGTGTGGGGCCGAACAAGACGCTTCGCATGGCAGGCAAATATGCCCAAGGTTGGAACGCTGCGTACATCACGGCCGACAAGTTCGGCGAGTTGAATTCGATTCTTGATGGATGGTGTGAGAAGGCCGATCGTCATCCGTGCGACGTCGAGAGAAGTATCAATCTGACTTTCAGCATGAGCTGGGATGATCCCAAGGTCGTGCGTGAGCGACTCACCGCACAATGGGGGCCTGGGGCAGAGCGCATCATCGGTGGCTCACTGATGGGCCGGCCCAGCGACGTGATGGAACAGATTGCTCCGTACGTACAGAACCGAGCCGACCTCATCAATGTCGTCATCAGGCCACCATGGGATCAAGAGTTGCTTGCTGCATACTTCGAAGAAGTGGTACCTCAGATGCGCCGTGAATGGGCTTAGTGCTTGCTGATCGCGATGCGGCGCTCATGAGCTTGGGCGCCGTTCATCGGAATTCGTACTTCAAGAATTCCATCTTCGTATGTGGCCTTGACATCGTCGTCTGACGCTCCGACGGGGAGCGCGACCAGGCGTGTGAAGGATCCATACCGAAACTCCGAACGGTAGTGACGCGCATCTGAGGTCCTGCTTTCCTTCTGTCGGTGCACCATGAGGCGCAAGACGCCTCCTGAGACGGAAAGCTCGACGTCCTTGTCCGGATCGATTCCGGGTAACTCGGCTCTGATCACATAATTCTTGTCGGACTCGTATTCCTCGACGCGAATGGCCGCCTCGTTGAGGAGGTCCATCCAGGCATCCGAACGTTCGAATGGGGCCCATTGGGTCATCCAGTTCGGCCAGTCGAGGTCGAAGAGCGAACGGCGAGTAAGTGTCATGTCGAATCCTTTCGGTGATGGAGACGTTGTGTGTCTCGCTGAACGCGACGGTAGGGCGAGTGATTCTCGCTGGCAACGGTGTGCGTGAATGAAACGACGTTGGTACTTAGATGGACACAACATGACCACCGGTACATGCGTGTCCATAACTTGAGGACATGATTGATGCGTCGACTGTTGAACCTATAAAAGAACGCGCAATAGTTGCTGCGATCACTCACGACGATGTTCGTATCTGGCTGGTTCATGATGCCAGTGGCGATCCGGCAGTGTCGATTGTGCGGGATGACCCAAAACACGCTCATCGACATGTTCGCCAGGCTCAGGCCCGACGCGGACATGCGAGCGAGGTGAGTGAGGGACCGTACTTCGATTACGTGGCCGATGTGCTGGCAGCGGCAAGCGAGGTGGTCTTGGTCGGGCACGGTAAGGGTCGCGGAAATGCAGTGGAGCGATTCATGCGTCACAGCAGCCAAAGAAAGCCCGATGTGTTGCATCGAATCGTGGGTACTGGAAATTTGAATCTTCCGCACATGTCCAATGCCGAAATCGCATCTACTGCGCGGCAATGGTGGCAGGCACATCGTGAAGGGTGACAAGACATGAAGACGATGAATCATTACCGTGAGGGCGTGTCCCCACTTCCTCATCTCGCATCGAATAATCGGTTCAAATCTCGCAAGAGTGTGGCAGTTGCCTTGTCGACCATGTTCGCCGCGACCATGATGTTCGCGACCAACACATCTGAAGTGCACGCCGGTGCCGCTGCTTGTAGCAAGGGCGGAAGTTGCAAAGTGGGAGATGTCGGACCTGCTGGCGGAATCATCTTCTATGACGCCGGCTCGTTGCAGTGGTGGGGTCGATATCTGGAGGTGCCGCGAGGAATACCAGTAGGCACGAACCTGAATGGATTGGTGTGGAGCCCGGAGCCCGCTCGTTCGGTGTACGAGGACACGACCACCATCTCAGCCCGCCGACAACGTGTTCGTTCGCGCCTGCTTGGAATGGGTCGAGAGAACACCGAGCGCATCGTGGCGGTGCACGGAGACGGTGAATACGCGGCAGCTGCGGTCGCGCGGCTTCGCATCAACGGATTCGATGACTGGTTCTTGCCATCCAAGGATGAGCTTGATTCGTACTACAACTTCCGTCGTTTGTATCGACGAACGGCACCCTATGAGGCTGCACCACACTGGACCTCGACAGAGAGTTCGCCGAGTTACGCCTTCTATCAACTGTTCCAAGACGGCACTCAATACACCGACGAGAACGGACTGGTGAAGGGGATCACAGGGAACAAACAATTCAACCGCAGCAACATGCATGCAGGTTCAGGGTTCCGTGCTCAGCGCATGCGCGTGTTGCCGATGAGAGCTTTCCCGAAGGGGTCAGGGGTCATCCCGCCATTCGAGCCGCGTTCATCATCTGACATGACGTGTGCGCAAGGTGGCGCGTGCGTGGTGGGAGACATGGGGCCCGGTGGTGGCATCGTCTTCTATGACGCAAGTGAGAAGAAATCGTGGGGTCGATATCTCGAAGCGGCACCAATTGAAGCCGAAGGACAGCGGTTGCCCTGGCGTCCTCGCGGTAACAAGGCGATGATTTATAACAACATCAGCGGTGGTCTCACTGCCGCTGAACAGCGCGTGGCGGGCAAGGCCATAGGCATGGGGGCGGCGAACACGTCCCGAATCGTCCAGAAGGTAGGCCGACGTTCGGAGTATGCCGCTCGCTACGCAGACGAACTTGTTTTCGGTGGGAAAGACGATTGGTTCTTGCCATCAAAAGATGAGTTGGACTTGATGTTCAAGAACTTGCATACCGCCGAATCACCTAGGGGTGGATTCACGAACGGCTTTTACTGGTCATCAAGTGACTACAACAACAGCACGGCGTGGTTAGAGACCTTCACCACCGGTCAGCAATGGGACATGGAACAGTGGAAATTCCAGATGTTGACCATGGCGGCAAAGCCCTATTTCATACGACCCATCAGGGCTTTTGGTTGACGAGTTTGTCTAGAGCGTTCCGTAGGGGAACTTTGCCCGTACGCCACCATCGACCACGATCGTGCGACCAGTGATGAAGGCCGACAGATCAGACGACAAGAAGAGCGCAGTAGAGGCGATGTCTTCCATGCGGCCCATTCTCCCGAGAGGGGAAACCGCTTCGTTGGCCTGACGTTGCGCCGGTGTGAAGGCGGCCTCCATACGTGGGGTGAGGATGGTGCCAGGCGCAATGGCATTGGCACGAATCTGGTGTGGACCAAGTTCGACGGCTAATGACTGCACCCAAGCCATCAATGCCGCCTTTGCAGCTCCGTATCCGGCGTGCATCGGCGCAGATGTCTTGCCACTCACAGAGGCGATGAAGACCATTGTTCCGCCGCCCTGTTCCACCATGTGGCGTGCAAATTCTTGAGATGAAAGAAATGCGTGGCGGAAGTTGATGTCGAGGTCGCGCTCGAGCATCGAGTCTGACAAGTCGAGCAGCGCTGCCCATTGGGCCATGCCCACGATGTCGACGATGCCATGAACCCGTCCGAATGCACCGACAGCATCGGACACGAGACGCTTCACTTCGTCGCGCTTCGTGATGTCGCCACTCCATCCGAGTCCGCCGGGTACCTCGGCGGCAACATTGTCCGCACGAGATTGCTCGATGTCGACCACCAATACTCGTGATGCACCCGCTTGTGTCAGGGCGTGAACCGTCTGGCGACCCATGCCTAGTCCGCCACCGAGCACCACGAAGTTGCGACCGTCGAGTCGAGACTTCGATAGGTAGTCGGGTATTGGTGAATTGTCTTCGGCGCTCATGCGACGTCCCTTCCTCCGTTCATAGTGGTCGGAATACGACCACCTGTTTGTTTGGTGATCACTGTTGCCGCTCCACGAACTTCTTCGGCAACTTCAGATATCTCTTCTGCGGTCAGCCCAGTAGGGAGACCGATGACGGTTATCGCCACCTCTACTCGACACGCATCATTGAAGACTGGTGCGAACACTCCAGAGACGTCGTAGCGGCGACCGTTCTCCATGGAGCGAAGCATGTAGGGCGAGTGTGCGAGGTCCTTCAACAGTTCAATTGCCGTACCACGATTCGGGCGCTCGCGGATGACCTCACCGAGTGCCCGACGAGCTGGAGACTCGAGCGCAACGCCGTAGCCCCGAGCTCGCACGGAATCAAGAAGCGCCAAGTGGTTCTCTCGCTCTGCAGCTGTGAGTGCCGGTTCAGCGCTTTCCAACCAGCGTTCCACGCGTTCTTCAGTTTCCCACGCGAGGAAAATTGTTCCGAGAGGTGGCGCTAGTGGAATCATTTGGCCGGCATGTAGTGAGTACCCGAAGGGGGAGGCGTTGCCGACCGTATCGATGATGATGATGTTCGCCTCGGTCTGTACCGAGACAGCCATCTCGAAACCTCGCTTACGACTGAACTCATCGGCGTACTCGACGGCCCGTTGCACAACGGGAGATTGTTGACGCGCAATGTCACCAATCGGGATGAGGGCAGCGCCAATTCCATAGGTTCGAGATGTCGGGTGGCGGGTGACGAATCCCGAGCGTGTCAACACCGCCAACAAGGCATGGAGAGATGCGGGGTTGATGTTCGTTCGTCGTCCGATTTCTGACAACGGAAATCGTTCATTCGGATGCGCCACGAGAAGGTTTATGACCATGACAGCTCGCTCTGCAGACAATGCAGGTCTTGGCTCGGTGGAGCGACGATCTGACGCCATGTGTGACCCCCTCACCTGACATGACTCTGGCGCAGTCGGTCCCCGACCGGCCAACCAAAGTGTGGCGCAAATCAGTCACTTGACGCAAAAGAACATTCTTGATTGCAAAGGAGTCTCTGAGCCAGTCGCGCGGCATGAGATAGGTTCCGAGCATGGATCGTCGATTACAGGATCGTTTCGCCCTTGAGGGGCAAGTTGCGGTGGTCACCGGAGCTGCGATGGGCATGGGACGCGAGACCACCTTGACCTTGGCCCGTGCTGGCGCTCGGGTGGTGGGCATCGACCGCAATGCCGATGTGATGGAAGAGACCAGATCAATAGCCCTGGCAGAGGGACTCGAGTGCAGTTTCGCTGTGGCAGATGTGAGTAGCCGTGACGACATGATGAAGATTGCTCGGCGCACAAAAGACGACCTTGGGCGCGTCGACGGGTGGGCGAATATCGCCGGCATTCTGCGGTACTCCCTCATCGAGGATGTCACCCCTGATCATGTAAATGAAGTGATTGCTGTGAATCAGTTGGGTGTGCTGTGGGGTATCGCTGCAGCCGCCTCGGTGATGATGAATGGCGGGTCGATCGTCAATATCGCCTCGTCAGGTGGCGAGATGCCGTACCCCAGTCTCGCTGCCTATGGCATGACGAAGGCCGCAGTGATGCAATTGACACGTACGGCGGCACTGGAATTGGGGGAGAAGGGAATTCGAGTGAATGCGATTGCTCCTGGATTCGTGGACACCCCGATGGTGCGTAACACGCACTTGCGTGCCGACGGCACTCTCGACGAGGACAAACGCCGAGAACACCTTGCGGCACGTGCTGCGCAGTCTCCTCTCGGCCTCACAGGTGAAGTACAGGACATGGCCATGACTATTTTGTTCCTCATGAGCGAAGCTGGTCGTTTCTACACCGGTCAAGTGTTGCGTCCTAACGGTGGAGTGTTTTTCGGATGAGTACTGCGAGCAATTGGAATCTGCCCGCCTTACGCGACGGAGGGGCCGCTGACGCTGACTTGATCGAGCGACGGGAACGAGCTGCGCTCGAAACGCCCGCAGTCGAAGGCGTCCCACACGTCACGATGAACATCGGTGGTGTTGACTGCCTCGTCGCTGGTGACCGCACGGCGTCACGTGCACTGTTGCATCTGCACGGCGGTGGATTCCGCATGGGAACGCCACGCACATGGATCAACTACGCGACAGACCTCGCCCGAAGAACCGGGAGCGTCGTCGTCGTTCCGGATTACCGTCTCGCACCCGAACATCCATTCCCGGCGGCAATTCATG
>Ga0129333_10004962_pt1 | contig 12472 bp, 22 predicted proteins | sample CPB6_08_DNA_FD_94474 | JGI IMG/M metagenome (GOLD analysis project Ga0129333, IMG submission 94474) | Freshwater to marine salinity gradient microbial communities from Chesapeake Bay, USA - CPBay_Sum_0.6_0.8_DNA | ecosystem: Environmental > Aquatic > Marine > Coastal | place: USA: Chesapeake... | reverse complement strand
TCCACCAAACAATTCCGGGGTAGTATAATGGCAGTGCGGCGGTCTCCAAAACCGTTAGTGGGGGTTCGATTCCCTCCCTCGGAGCCATATAAGTCGCCAGGATTGGGCGACACAATAAAGGGAGAGCAGTAGTTATATAAATAACGACAAGCGGAGACCCGAAGCCTACGCTAGCTCTTAAACGACAGCAACTTTGCGTCCCTAAACAGAATCCCCGGCCCTACGCCGGTCAGCGAGTAGGCGCGATAAGACCAGCGTTAGGGGTCTTAGGTTTCTTTTTTCCTTCCTCCGGGCCATTCATCCGGCAGGGTTAAACAAAAGATAGGACCGTGTCATCCGATAGGCAAGACACTGGACAGGGCAACAACTCAAGTAGGGGCTAGTGGGAACTAGTGGCCTACACAGACAATCGCGGAGTAGAGAAGCGGCAACTCACCAGGCTCATAACCTGGAGATCGATGGTTCGAATCCATCCTCCGCATCCATAAATAGACTATGCTGTTCAATAACAATCAGATCTTAAGCATAAAAGCACTTAGTCCTAACCAAGTCCAAATTGACTGGGAACTAGGTAATCACTGTAATTTTAAATGTAGCTACTGTTTTGATGGTTCTAACTCAGGTACACATCGTGTACCCAAACTCAATGACACTATAAAAAATAACATACTACATCTTGTTGACCAACTCAGAGCCCAGGGTAAAGATCAGTTCTTTTTTAACTTTAGTGGAGGCGAACCTACTATATATTCAGACATAGAAAACCTAGTGGATTTCTTAAACACCATTGGCCCAGTCTATGTTACTACTAATGCCAGCAGAACCTTAACATGGTGGCAGAATAACTATGCTAAGTTTAGCAGAATATTGATATCTTATCATACAGAATTTTCAGACTATGAACACATAATTCGATTAATTGATATGGCCTTGGGTCGAGTTAAACTAAGCCTTCATGTCATGCTCTATCAAAAGAGATTTGATCAAGCTGTAGAAGTCTATAAAGATCTATATCGACGCTATTATAATAAACCTATCAATGTTGAACTAAAGTATGTAAGAGACAATAATCTACATGCTGTCTACAGCCAAGAACAACTGGCGGTCCTGGACAGTCTGCTGCCTAAGCCTGATAACAGTGGAGAATACTTTACTATGGCTACTCACCTCAGTGAAGTTAAGACCTCAGTAGAAACTCAGATTTTATATCCTGTGCTGATCAAAAACCTCAAAGGAAATTTTCATGGTTACAAATGTTATGCTCATCATGAATATATTCAGGTTAGATACACAGGCGGTGTGGGTCTTTTAAGCTGTGGCCAATTCTATACAGACAAACTACACAATATCTACAGCGATGATTTTGTTGGAAACTTTCGAATTGGCTCAACACCATTGACCTGTGAAATCAATAATAACTGTGGATGCTATGGTATATTGATGGCCACTAAGCATATATAGTATTGACATGTAATATCTAAAGTTATATTATACGAACATGCGGGTGTTCTCCTGGGAGAGGACTCAGCCTTCCAAGCTGACGGAGAGGGTTCGAATCCCTTCGCCCGCTCCAAGATTCTTGGACGATTAGCTCAGTTGGTAGAGCGGCACGTTTACACCGTGTAGGTCGGGAGTTCGAGCCTCTCATCGTCCACCAATAAATAGTTTTATGATTACTAATAACAAATACTCTATTATAGATCCTAGCATTCAACGCCCGATGTTCATGAGCGTACCTGCTGTTAGTCTAGGGTTTCTTATATATTGGGTCAGTATTAATTTCAATTGGCAATCCATATTAACACTTTATATAGTCAGCATGATAATATCATGGCATATAAGTGTATTTGCTCATCGTGCTTGGGCACATAAGGCATGGAAACCTAACAAATTTGTTGAAATATGGGGACTACTAGTTTTTACTCTATTGATGACAGGCACTAGTGTTGGCTACGTAGGAACTCATAGGCAGCACCATAGGCACACTGACACTGAGCAGGATCCGCATAGTCCGTTTTTTATATCAAGATTCAGAATACAATTTTTACTATGGAATGTAGATCTCCAGCTGGGCTATCTAGTAGACATGCTTAGACAACCTGTTCATGTTTGGTTTATGAAGTATTATTGGTTTATTAATTTTGCATGGTTTGGTATTTTATACACTATCGATCCAAGCTGGTTATTATTTTGGTTGGCTAGTGTAGGTATTACTCACATGCGACAACAGATTATTAATAGTTTGGCACACAATACTCCATGGTGGTGTTTTCCCATCGGACCTAAAGACATATCAAACAGTCTCTTACTGGGCCTGATCACTCCTGGGGAAAGTTGGCATCGCAATCATCATGATGATCCTGCCAACTATAATTTCAGTAGGAAATGGTATGAACTAGATCCGCCAGCAATGATTATCAACATCTTGGTGAAATTTAGACTAGGAGAAATCAATCAGTTAACTAAGGCGAAGGATTCGTAATTCTATGTCTTCGATTCTTTTTACACCGTTAAAAATTCCTAAGATTGTACCAAATGATTGGGATGAATGGTGGCATGTTTGGAACACCTATCGTAGACCTGTAGTAAAAACTAATAAAAATCATAATGATGCTATCGGCCTATTCAACGGACTAGATCTATTCAATTCAAAAACAAAATTATTATATTATACTGTTGCAGAATGTCCGAAATTTAAAGTAGTAGATAATATACTAGATCAAATTTATGATAGAATTCCGATCGAACTTGAAGCAGTAAGAGTGCTAGAAAATAATTATGCAGTGCCTTTTCATAGCGATACTAACACATTAGTTTACGAACTAAGATGTTTTCTTTGGAACACCTATACCAATCCTGTATGGACTTTTCGATATCTAGACCAAAGAAAAACACTTATAATGCCACCAGATACTAATACATTTTTCTATAAAGATTATCCTTTGCAGCATTCCAGTATATATCATCCTCAAAGAACAAAAGGAATCCTAGCAATATATGGAAAATTTAAAAAGGAATTCAAACACCTAGTTAATTGGTCATATATAAATTACAAAGACTATGCATGGTTAACCGATTAACAATGGAATTAGTATCTGTAGTAACAATGGAGAAAATATGCGGCTAAAAGGTCTAGTTGAAAAAGGATGGGGTAATGAATTCATATTTGCTTCTACTGACAAGTATTGTGGTAAACTACTGAACTTTACCATGGGTTCTAAGTTTAGTATGCACTTTCATGCTGGTAAAGATGAAACTTGGTATGTGCTTCGTGGACGATTCCAAGTTCATTGCATAGATACACGTACCGCCACTGAACATATCCAAGATTTAAATGAAGGTGACACATGGCATAATCCGCCATTGTTGCCACATCAGCTGTATTGCATAGAAGCAGGTACTATAATAGAAGTAAGTACACCGGACTCAGTTGAAGATAATTATCGAGTCCGGCCCGGAGACAGCCAACTATGAAACGAATAGTCGTAAATGGCACATTTGACATCTTACACCTAGGACATCTAAGATTACTCAATTATGCACGTAGCATAGTCAATAGCTATGTCTATGTCTTGATTGACAGCGATCTTAGGGTGCGTAAACTAAAAGGTGAACATCGTCCAGTCAACAATGAATATGAACGAGCTTCACTGTTGCATGCCTTACGCAGTGTTGATCGTGTGGACATTTTCGAAACGGATGATGAACTGAGAGAATACATACGTAGATTTCAACCTGACCTTATGATAAAAGGTTCAGACTATCGAGGCCAAAACATAATAGGTCAAGAATACTGCCAAAATATAGAATTCTTTGATCGGTTAGAGCGTTATTCGACAACAAATAAAATTCATGCTATTATTAATGGAAATAAGTAATACTCACTCGGATTGGTGAAATGGTATCATTCGTGCTTTGGGAGCATGAGGCGCAAGTTCGATTCTTGCATCCGAGACCAATAATATTAAAAGATTCATTATGACTAAGTTAAATAAAAGTCCTCAACGCAATACTTTTCAAGCCAAAAAATATCTTGAACGCAAGGCTGAAGAAGGTAAAACTCCGGAAAATGATGACGATGTAGGCGCCATGGTGGAGTTCTATAAGACTGAATCAGAACGGAAAAAAGAACAAGAGCAGGATCCTGCTTGGCAAGAAAACAACATGGAGTATGATCTTCGCAGCACCGCTTGGATCTGCGACAAGGCCAAGGCCAGTGAAGACTATGCTCAAAATCTCTACGCTGCCATGTGCAACAATGATTTTCAACGCAACGATCTCATGCCCATTCTACGAGATCAGCGTTGGAGCTGTAGTTGGCGTTATGCTGGTGGTATTGTAGCAGACATGCGAGAACAAGGTGACTATATTGATTGGTACTGTAGTGGAATCCGTGGAAGCCTCCACCCGGGCGGCGAAGAACCCGTAGAAGATCCACACCCAAATTGGGTTGGTGAAAGTGTGGTCACCGACGAGATTCGTGCAGACCTAAAACGCTTGGGTTGGATTGTAATCGACGACGATAACTAATAAATATTTTTAATGGCACCGTTTTATCAATTAAAAAGTTCTAGTAAAATTTTACCAATTTTGTTGGAGTTCCAAGTAAACTTGGAACCAAAATTTTGGTTTGAAAGCCGTGGATTTCATATGGCTTATGTTCCAAAAGGCATTCTGGATGCAGACCCTTTATTTGATAAAATCTTTGAAAGGTTTCCTGAAAAAAAATACAATATAAAATATGTTATTTTAAAAATGAACCCTCACATATTTTATCAGTTACATAGAGATACTCTTAGAAAAGCAGCAATAAACATGTTGTTACATGGATCAAACAGTTTTACTTTTTATGGCTATCCTGTTAAAGACAGTCAGAACCTAGTGCATGTTCATGAATTAGCCTATAATCCAGGTCGTTATTATTTGTTAGATACTACAGAGCCTCACGGTATTATAAATCGCGATCAACCAAGATTTGTGTTTAGTTTCGGATTTGATGATCCGGCTACCTACAAGACTATCTTGGATTTTCTTAAGGAGAATGATCTATGATCAACATAACTGATAATGTTACAGAAAAAGTATTAGAACTAATTCAAGAAGAAAATAATCCTAATTTGAACCTTCGCGTGTTTGTTCAGGGTGGAGGTTGCAGCGGATTCCAATATGGATTTACCTTTGACGAAGATTCTGCCGACGATGACTTTGTCATTGAAAAGCAGGGAATAAAATATTTGGTAGACGCTATGAGTATGCAGTATCTTCAAGGATCTACCATTGACTACAAATCCAGCTTTGAAGGCGAACAATTTGTCATAAGTAATCCCAATGCGGAAACAACCTGTGGTTGTGGATCTAGTTTTAGCATATGATTATTGAAAGAATTACCGAAGCTGTGGTCTATGAAACTCCGGATGGCGGTCAAACTGTCTACGTTAGAAAAAGTGGTGAAGTACATAGACAACTGCACAGTGAAAGCAAGGAAAAGAAAGATCTCCTACGATCTCTTGAAGAAGACAAGCTATGGGGTGAAATACGCAGAGCTGCTAAAAACAATCCCACTCTTCAGGGCATACTAGATCAAGCCATAATGGTATACAAATTAATTGACACAAAATGAAATCTTCAGTATAATACATGTATATTGTGTTATCTGGAGATTTTTTATGACTATGCATCTCGAAGGTCCTTGGCTATCTACTACTGGTCGACGCCGAGGCAAGGTCAAGTATCGCAGTGCCGAACACAAACGGCAAGCAGAATTACTTGCACAAGAATGGCAGCAAAAACAAACTGAATGGAAGTCTATGAGTAAAGTAGTAAAAAGTCGTCCTTTAACCAGTCCCATACCCAAGTTGGGTCCTCCGCCAGGTCGCACTATGAATGACCATATTCCCAGCCACGACAGTGGACTTGGCATCGCTGCCAAGAAGGCTGCTCCAGTCTACACTGGCGATAAGATTGTTGGCATTGGCACCATGCATAAGAGCAATGCTGTGCCTATTTTCAGTGATACGCAGGCTAAAGAAATTTCTAGTATGCGACGATAATAAATATTTCTACTATGGATAACGAACCCTACATCATGCCCATGCATCGTTGGACTGCAAGATGCACCAACACTGAATGTGGTCTTTTCTATGAAAAACAGACCATGACTCGAGACATTATCTGTCCAAGATGTCATAGTTTTGTAGATATCACTGATAAAGTAGTGTTCAGAAAGGATAATGAATGACCTATGTAGTTACAGAAAGTTGTATTAAATGCAAGTATACAGACTGTGTAGTTGTTTGCCCTGTGGATTGTTTTGTCGAAGGCCCAAACTTTCTAGCAATCAATCCTGATGAGTGCATAGACTGTGCAGTGTGTGTTCCGGAATGTCCTGTAAATGCTATCTATGCTGATACAGACCTTCCTGAAGACCAAAGGCAGTTTTTAGAAATTAACGCAGAAGTTTCTAAGACCTGGCCCGTTATAGCAAGAAAGAAAGATCCTCTGCCCGATGCAGATAAATGGACAACTGTTACAAATAAGAGATTCTTATTAGAAAGGTAATATATGTTTGACACTTTTAACACATCCATCAGTTATCGTAATGCCAGTGAAATCAATGCTGCCATGGGTCGTGTATATAACTACATGTTCCTTGCAACCGCAGTCAGTATGATAGTTAGTCTATTTGTAGCCAGTAGTGCTACAGCCATGGCTATATTTTTTGGTCCTGTTACTAAATGGATTACAATTTTTGCTCCTCTGGTATTTTGTTTTATTGTGCCCATGGCCATTAGCAGTGGCATATCCAAGCAGGCTGCTCTAGCTCTACTAATGTTATTTGCTGCTGTGATTGGGCTCAGTCTAAGCGGCTTGATTGCTGCCTACACAGGCATGAGCGTGTTCACGGCATTCTTAGGTGCTGTGGTATTATTCGGAGTTATGAGCTTTTATGGTTACTTTACTAAGAGCAGTCTTGATTCTATGGGCAAGTATCTTTTTATTGGTCTCATTGCCATTGTTATTGCCAGTGTTATTAATATCTTTATTGGTAGTAGTATGTTTGCCATGGTTATTAGTGCTATTGCTATTGTCATTTTTCTTGGACTGACGGCCTATGATACTCAGCGTATTAGAGAAGACGTCAGTGTTGGTGATAGTGATCATAGGTCCGAAATACTGGGTGCTCTAAGCCTTTACCTAAACCTAATTAATATCTTTACTAGTCTACTGCAACTAACTGGTTCCAAGCAGGAATGACGTCAATTAGTGTAGATACTCTAGTCAGCCTAGTCAATGAGATTGACAGTGAAGATCCCATTGACTGGGCCATGTTGGCAGTAGATGAAAATTCGGCAATCATGCTGCTTGCAAACAGCATACTAGATCAGTATAATACAGTATGGAATAAGATGGATAAGGATCAAAAAGATCTTATCATGTTGGCTACTATAACCAAACTCGTAGCGGAAAACTTTACACTAAACCTTAAACTTAGACAATGAAACCCAAGTTTCAGAAACTATACAATAACATAGCACATGAAGTAGCTAAGATGAGCTACGCTCGCAGACTCAAAGTTGGTGCAGTCATAGTCAAAGATGATCGTGTGATCAGCATGGGCTATAATGGCATGCCTGCAGGTTGGGATAATGACTGCGAATACACGGAATTTATGCCTGTCAATGATCCTACAGCAAAATTTCAAGATTATCCTTTCCTAGGAACATTTTGGATAAATGGACATAATGTTGAGAGAAGATACAGACTGCGAACCAAACCTGAAGTTCTACATGCCGAAAGTAATGCCATTGCCAAGCTGGCCAAAAGCAATGACAGCGGCATGGGGGCAGACTTATTCATTACTCATAGTCCCTGTTTAGAATGTGCCAAACTGATCTATCAGTCCGGCATCAGTCGTGTGTATTTTAATCAAAGTTATCGTGACGACGCAGGCATACGTTTTCTTAAACAGAGTGGAGTTGAAGTAGTTCAACACGAAGAATGATTGCATTTAATTTATACAAGCAAATAGAAGCCAGAGAGGAAACTGGCCTTACGCACAGTCGTTATACTAATCGTGAGTTTACCTACAGTTACTATATTGAATTAGTGCAAAAATATAGAACCAGAACTCTAGAAGATAATGAATATTACGATTTTGAAGTCAGTATGTATAAGTATGACATAAACAGAAAGGGATAATATGGCTACGTGGAAGATCACTAACCTACATAAAAAGAATGCAGTAGAGCGACAATTTTGGACCCAGGATGGCATGGTTGTAACTAAAGACGAGGGCTTTCGTTGGGGCATTTGGTCATGCGAAAGTGACGAACAACCAGACATAGATCTAGACAATCCAGATGGTTATGAACTGATGTCAACTGACTATGAATGGGAAATGGAAGAAATGATTGATGGTTGTTGGGTAGAATGGACATTTCCCGATGGTGTAGATGAAGAAGAACAGGAACGTATTCAAGCACTCTGGGACGAAGATTACTACGAAGGTATGGAAGGCGATGGCTGGACCAATGATGACACCGAACACTGGATCTATGGTCCTTTAAAATTAACTAACGAAGACACTGGAGAAGAATTTCATGGGCGAGACTAAGCGTTGGACTGTGGATGTTGATGAACATGGCATGGTTACTCTACCTGAAGAATTATTAGAACACACAGGATGGCAAGTAGGTGACAGACTAAAATATACGCAGGAGGGTGACAGTTGGACCTTAAGTAAGGTCACTGATCCCGAAATCACTGAAGAAGAGGAAGAAGCCTGGCGAGAGTTGGAGCGTAGAAAAAATAATGAATGAAATTACTGAAGTAGACCATGTAAGCTGGTTACATGGTCTGGAAGAATATCTGAATTTTATTGAGGATGTTGAATCAGCAGAATATGTAAGAAACTTTCTCAGCATGATCTATTCCAGTGACAGTTTTTATCCTCTCAAACGCTTAATCGGCCAGAGCTATGACTTTACCGAGGACAAAGAAAGTTTTTTAAAATGTAATAGTTTTTTTATTGACTGCTTTGAACGACTCTGTACTACTAATGAAGGAGATATTAATCTTGTAGATTGGACCAAAGTGGCCAAGCTAATGTTTCCCAAACAAGATTTTTTCAGTACACTGCATAAATTCTTTCGTGAACAACCACAGTATTCCACTGTGATGAATGACATACTGAGTAGAGGACAGATACGCAGTAAGATTTGGATGGTCAAAGAGTTAGCTAAGATTAAACGAGAATTTGATGTTATATATCATTTGGGAGGCTGGTATGGTCAATTGACTTGGTTTTTGAAAGACTTTGACTATAAAAAATTTCGAGTTTTTGACATGGATCCCATGGCCTGTAAGATCAGTGACGGCATAATAAACAGCAAGCATATAGAAAACTTTCGAGTCAAAAGTGTAGAGCTTGAGCTGCCTAATGCAGACTCTGCTGAAGCGGACAAAGACATGAACTGGGTTACTAGAACCGGGTTTGAATATTTTGTCTTCAACTATAACACAGGAACAGTGTTCAAAGAAAAGACCAGTCCGGATCTAATCATTAATACCAGTGCCGAGCATATGAGCAGCATTTGGTTTGATAAATTAGTTAATCGTCCTCAGCTGACTGATCCCGTTGTGGTAATACAGACCAATAATCTATTTGAAGTTCAAGGTCATGTTAACTGTGTTCACAGTATTGAACATATGAAAAGAAAATTTCCCATGAAACATATTCTATTCGAAGGTGAACTACAGCTCAAAGGCTACAAGAGATTCATGCTGATTGGAAAAGTTTGACAAAACAATTAGTTAAATATATAATACTTCATGCGGTCTTGACGCTCATCCCGCAATAGAAATTCTGCGTGTCATTGCTATTCAAGTAAGGAGAAGAAACAATGGCAAAATATATCAGTACTAAAACATACAGACAGATAGGTCCTGTAGCATATCGTCAGTGGCGAGCTGACAGTCATTGTAACCTAATACACGGTTACGCACTGAGTTTTCATTTGGAGTTTGAATGTGACACCCTAGACGCACGTAACTGGTGTATGGACTTTGGTGGTCTAAAAGACTTAAAATTCAAATTGGAAGATTGGTTTGATCATACTCTGTTAGTAGCAGAAGATGATCCTGAAAAGGAAACACTGTTAGATTTAGGCAAGAAGGGTTTGGCCAAAATCACCATGGTAGAAAAAACAGGCTGCGAAGGCATAGCAGACTTTTTATATGAATACATTAACACAATTTATCTGCCCAGTTTTGGTAAAACTGAGGCAGAACGTATTTGGTGTTGCCGCGTAGAAGTGCGTGAGACTGACAGTAATATGGCCATGCGAGTAGGTCATAGATCAGACGGAGAATTCGTCTAATACACATAGAAAGACTGGAACACATATGTAAAATTGTTCTAGCATCAGGAGCATAAACATGGCATTAAAAAAGATTATGACAACATTTAGCACTAATGGTGTTGAAAAGATCAGCAACGAGTCTGAAATAGTTAATGATTATGATGAACTGTATTTTGATACAGACACAGATCGCATACTGATGCCTGATCGAGCAGGTATGAAAGAAGTTCTTTCTAGTAAAATTGGAACTCCTCCGACTATAGTCAATTCTACGTTTGATATTCCGCAAACAGGAAATAATTCGTCCTGGGTAAATTTAGGAACTTGGACTACAGTTAATGAGGGGACTACGCTTTATATGAGAATAGTTGCTCACAATGGATACAACACAGAGTCCTATCAGAATCAAGTTACAGAGTTATATTTTAAAACTTCAAATAGTCAATCGAATAAAAATGGATTTTACGGTGACGGATCTGCCAGTAGAAATACAGCGTTAGGTAGCAATAGTTTTGCTCCATCCGTGATAAGAGTGGTCCAAAATTCACTTACCAGTTATACCATATTTGGATTATTTGCTACTTGGAGCAACGGATCACACTATGTCTGTACAACAAATTCATCGAGTACTTGGAATCACATCGGAACACTGGTAGGCTCCCAGCCGTCGGGAACATTTGTAGATATTGTACCACAACCTCCAAATCTAACTAGTACAACAGTTCAAAATGCTATCACCTTAGGTGCTACTGGAACAGCACCTGCTGCAACTACAAGAACTGTACAACGTATAGAAAGTCAAACCTTAGGCGATAAACTTAAGTTAATTTATAAGCTAGGACAAACATCTGCTGGTAGAAACGACGGCTCTGGTGATTATCTATTAACATTACCAAACAATATAGCCTTTAATACTACATATCATCCTGTATTCACTGGAGCCATATGGACTGGTGGCGTAAACAACATGGCACAGTATTTTATTCCTGCCTACGGCGGTATCGTTATCGATTCACATTGGACAAATCAAATAATGGTGGTGCCCTATGATGCTACACGCTTTAGACTGGCATTAACTAATAATAACAGTCAAACAACCTATGGATTTTGGAGTAGCAGTTGGTATTCGACATCGGCTGCATCGGGTATTAATCTACAACTACAATTTGAAATATGGGCGGCAGAACCGCCAGCACCTCCTATGCTAGGTGCTAGAAGACCACCAGTCTAATTAGACTCATTGGTTTGTTCGCAATGGGCACAGGTACAGTCGGGACAGGTTTCACATTCCTGACAACTGTGTCCACAATGATGATCACAAGCACGGTCTCCACGCTGAGCAGACACTTGATGAGACGGTTTTAGCGCACCATCTTTGTGTCCGTTCAGTGCAGAAGCTAATAAATTCAGCTGACTTTCTCAACAGCAAAGAATTGAGCTTTTTCAGTTAGCACTTTGGGGCGATGCTTGTGAGCTTCGCCATCAGGCAAAACAAAAACATCGCCTTTTTTGTAGTTGAATACTTTTCCCGCAATATCAATTTCTACTTCGCCTTCAACCATATAGCCAATGTGTCCTTTTAGACACCAATTGGGATGAACCATCGCTTTATCCCACTCAACCAAACGCAGTTGAAGTTCATCTTGTTGAAATCGTTTGAAGCGCATACCGTCGCCCACTTCAACCCACTCCATTTGCTCAAACTGAATTTTGTATGCTGACGATAAACTCATTTTTTAACTCCACTTTGATTTGATGATTTCATCTTACAGCCCATCCGCACCACAATAAACCACAAGCACAGGTTGTACACAAACACTTATATTGTGTGCAGGCTGAAAAAAATTCAAATTCCATGCTAGGCCTGTGTATTTTCCCTGTCATCTCGCCAAGATTCAATATTAGCTAGATAATTTTCCATACTGTGATTTCTAAGATGATTAGACTTTTTACTTTTTAATCCGACAATAAAGCCACGCCAACGATCCTTAATCTTTTGCCAGCTGGTAACTCTACGATAATTACCCCAATGATTAAGATACATTTCTGTGCCAAAATGTCGATAGCCAAGTAGAGCGAATGGTACTCGGGTAACAATGTCAATATTATTA
>Ga0129333_10004961_pt1 | contig 12472 bp, 2 predicted proteins | sample CPB6_08_DNA_FD_94474 | JGI IMG/M metagenome (GOLD analysis project Ga0129333, IMG submission 94474) | Freshwater to marine salinity gradient microbial communities from Chesapeake Bay, USA - CPBay_Sum_0.6_0.8_DNA | ecosystem: Environmental > Aquatic > Marine > Coastal | place: USA: Chesapeake Bay... | reverse complement strand
ATCACGTCGGAACGAAAAACCAATGGCTGCTATTATCTCTGATAAATTTAGAATTTTTAATGCGAAGCAATTTCTAGAATCGCTAACTGAAGGTGCTACGGATACTGGTTCCGAGCGTACTAGAATGTACTTCTTTGTTGGACGCCCTCAACCATGGAGAGCATACTTAGAAATTTATTCTAAGGGAACCGTTAATTTCACAGTTGGGCATAAAATTTTTGTTGGTACTACTGCTGGTCAGTATGCTGCTTCCGCATTTAAAGCAACCATTGCAGCAGTTTATGCCGATGCTCTTCTTCTAACCGACGTATTTGGTTCTAATGGAGTCAATTCGGTTCCTGCAGTTGGAAGCACGATTACAGCAACAGCGGACAACGGAGCAACTATCGTTACAAATGCAACCGCAGTTACTGGAGTTTATCGTTACGCTACCGAAGACGTTCCACCACTTCCTCTAGATAATCAATCTGAAGTTATTGCAATTCACGACGAGATTATTGCTGCCAAGAGAATTACTGATACTTTTGCAAGAGCAGTTATTAGACGTTACAATTGGGATCTAGTTGCTAATCCTAAGTTTGATATGTGGAAACCAGACTATTCTGCTACTCCAGGTGGCGGTGGTCAAATTGGTAAGACAGCAGCAACTGGTGCCACTTCAATCGCAGATGCTAAATTCTATGTGATGAACTCGGCGTATGAAGTATTTAAATGTCTCTATAATGGTGAGAATCCTTCAAATGCTAGTGGTCAAAACGCAACAGAAGAACCAATCACTACTGGAGCAAACTATGCTTCTGCAACTGGTCTCTACACAGAAACAACTGGCGCTGGATATATTTGGAAGTACATGTACACCATCCCAACCGATGATGTACTAAGATTCCTCTCATCTGACTTTATGCCAATTGTACTTCCAGCAAATGCTTCTCGTACTGCTGTTACAGCAGCCGCCGTTGCTGGAGCATGTGATGTTGTTGTTATTGAAGATGCTGGTTCGGGTCTTCCCGCTTCACAAACTCTCTATACATCCATCAAGGGAGATGGTACTGGAGGTATTGTTAAATTTACTACAAATGGTAGTGGAAATATCACATCTGCAACTATACAAGCAAGAGGATCTGGTTATACATACGCAAATGTATTGTTAGGTAATGGCAACTTATTCAGTAATGCTGGTCTATCATCAGCAGTTACTACCACTGCTGGTTGGAAAGGAGCTCTAGAAATTATCCTTCCACCTCTTGGTGGCCATGGTAAGGACCATGAAGCAGAATTGAATGCCAAGAGAGTTATGACGAATATTCGTCTAACATATGCAGAAGGTTCTGGAGACTTCCCAGTTGATAACGACTTCCGTAGAATTGGCATTCTTAAAGATCCATACAACTATGGAACAACTACTTTCTCAACTGCTGATACTTTATCTGGTTTAAAAGCAATCAAGATTAGTGGAGCAACTGCAGATTTCATTCCAGACGAAAGAATTCAGCAAACAGTAAGTGGTGGAACTGCTTATGGTACTGTCGTTTCATGGACTTTAGATAGTGGTTCAACAACTGCTGGTGTTCTAAAGTATATTCAGACAAATGATGCTCATACTGATAGCGGTGTTGTTCGAGCTTTTGCTAGCAACGGAGCAAATGCTATTACTGGTTCGTTATCAAATGCTTCTGGCACTGTTAATACTGCATATGCTGGATCACTTCTTGGATCAACATTTACTGCTGGTTTAGCAAACACAGAGATTGAAAATAATTCAGGTGAAGTAATTTACGTCGAAAACCGTCGTCTAATCACTCGTGCTCCTGACCAGATCGAAGATATCAAACTAGTTATCGAGTTCTGATTTATATTTTACTCCGCTAAATATTAACGACTAGATGTTTGTATTTGGCGGAGTACGATGCCACAGAAGACCAATCTTAACGTAAATCCTTATTACGAGGACTTTGACGCAAATAAAAATTTCTATAAAATTTTATTTCGCCCTGGTTACTCTATTCAAGGCAGAGAACTAACACAACTTCAATCTATTCTTCAGAATCAGATTGAAAGTTTTGGAAAGTATGCATTCAAACAGGGTGAAATGGTCATCCCTGGAGAGATTGGTCTCAATACAAAATTAGACTATGTAAAATTATCTTCCGTTTCCGAAGTTCCAATTAATGAAGGAAACGATATAGTATATAGAAAATATGATATTACTCAATTAATTGGACAACAAGTAATTGGATTATCATCTGGTGTTGTAGCTACTATACTAACAGCGAAAGAATCGACAGAAACAACATCGGACACAATCTACGTAAATTATATCACAAGTGGCAATTCAAATACAGAATCTACCTTTAGACAAGGTGAAACACTAGAAGTAGTAGATGGAGTCAATACTCCACTTCTTGTTGTTGGCACTGATGGTAGTGTTCTTCCAACCAGTATCAGTATAAAAAATCCAGATACTGGAGATATTACCTCAATTGAAAGTCCATCTATGGGTTTTGCTTCTGCTGTTAAAGTAGAAGAGGGTATTTATTTTATAAATGGTTATTTTGTTCGTAATGATTCCGAACTCTTAGTGATTGATGAATATTACGATAAACCATCTGCTAAGATTGGATTTAATATAACGGAAACAATTGTAACTCCAGAACAAGATAGTTCTCTATACGATAATGCTATTGGTTCCTCAAACTATACCGCTCCTGGAGCACATAGACTAAAGATTGCTTTAAAACTAACAGAATATGATCTAGGTGCAATAACAGATAAAAATTTTATTCAACTTTTAACTGTTTCAAGAGGAGTAGTAAAATCTAAAGTAACACAAACAGATTACAATTTACTCGAAGAAACTCTCGCAAGAAGAACATTTGATGAAAGTGGAGATTACGTTGTAGATGCTTTTCCAGTTGATATTAGAGAGTATGCCCAGAAAGATAGCAACAAAGGAATATTTTCTCAAGACGAATTTGGATTCTATCCAGATATAACAGATCCAAATAATGTAATTGAAAGTAAATTAACTTCTGGCGAGGTGTCCAGAAAAATGGTTGCTAGTGTTGGTCCTGGCAAAGCATACGTTAAAGGATATGAAATTGTAAATAAAGAGACAAAATATCTTGCTATGAATAAAGCAAGAGAAAGTCTTAGCAGCGATAACGTAACCTTAAAAACAAAAGGATTACCTACATTTAGCGTAACTAATGTTTATGGTAGCGTTCCTCTTAATAAAGAAGGATCTGATTTAACTGCTTATCCAGATGTATTTTTGTATTCAACATTTAATGATGGATCAATTGGTCTCAATAACACAGAGTTACCATCTGATCATCGACAAACTCTTGATAGAAGAGGACAAATTTTTGATAGTAATGATGCTATTAAAACAATAACAATTCAAGTAACAAATACTGTTACTACAATTTCATCTATTACTGATGGAACATTCCAAGAAAAAATTGGAACTTTATATTTTGTAAAAACAAGAAGTGATACTGGAGCTCCAACTGCAATTGGTACTGTTAAATCTTTGTCTTATGCAGTTGTAAGCAAGCCATTAGTAAATTCAAATACGGCAGTTAAATTTATAGAAATAACTGTTCTTGGTAAAAAGGATGAACTGGAATTATTGCTGCTAGAATATGATAATGGAGATTCAAACTTTTTAAGAAAGATTTATCTAACACAAGCATCAGCACAGTTAGGAGCAAATAATACTGAATTTGGATTTATTGTTGATTACAAAGCATCAATAACACCTGTAATTGGTAAAGTAAAGCCAAGCAATTTTTATTTGCAAAGCAGAGGTTCTGGATTTAATGCTGATTCCGATATCGTTATTTCAAAAGGTCGTCTTTCTGGTGGGTCATCTGCATATAATACAGTATTTGGATTATCATATTTTGATCCATCATTCTTCACTAAAATCACTCTAGAATCGTCTCCAACTGGCACCAATTCATTTGGGACTGGTAAGTATATATTTGGACTAGAAAGCGGTGCATATGGCGTTGTAGAGGGGGCACCATCTGGAGTTTATAGTACTAACAATCTACTGTTCGTAAAAACCCTTTCTGGGAGATTTATTTCTGGAGAAACAATTCGTGATGAATCTGGAAGTACAGTAAAAATTGCAAAGGATAATACAATTTCACACTTTGTTGTGCAAAACAGAGGTCTTGGTTATGCAGATGGAGTAACAATCATAATCAACGGATTGGAATATGATTCATCGAAAGTAGAATTATTCAAAACAAATTCTGGTTCAATTTATAAAGCAATTATCAACAATCGCCGTGCAGTTAATATAGAATTTTCACAACCTCCAGCAGTAAGTGTTAAAAATCCATCAGAAGCAACTCCACCAAGTTCAGGAGCAGCTATTGTTCCAGTTTTGTTTAGAGATACCGTAGTTACATATTCACCACAAAATGTTAAGTCTATTGGTTGTAGATATGGATCTGGAAATGCTAATGTGTTTAGCGCAGATGCTGTAGTAGATAGCAAAGTATATTCTGAAATAAAATCAGTAACAGATTTTACTTTCTTCGGTACTGCTGGATACGATTTTATTGAATCTACCAGTTTTAGTGCTGATGCAAGTAATGCTGTCACACAAGGAGATATCATTCAGTTTTCTGATGTAAATAATAATTTGATTCGTGCGGTTGTTCAATCTGCGACTGAACCATCTGGATCTGCCAAGACCAGAATTTATCTGGATACTGTACTTCCTGGAAATGTAACAAATACTAGTATAGTTCGCCTCAGACCAGTATTAAAAAATCCAAATTCTGGAACTTTACTATTCCCAACTGGAAGTAAGCAAGTTAATAAAATATCTTCTGGTGGAGATGACACGAAGATTAAATATTATTTCCGCAGAGATTTTGTTACTACAGCTTCTGCAAGTGGCGGAACAGTTACATTTGCTGCACAACTTCCATTTGGAACACAAAGATTTGCAGCATTTACAGAAGAAAATTATGTAATTACCGTATTAAATAAGGGCGATGCTCCAAATATCCAAAATGGTGATATTATCTATGTTAATGCTGACGCTGTAGAAATTTCTTCATCAACAGATACATCTAGTGGTTTGACATCTGGTAGTATTAGTTTGCAATTGCCATCAACATATTTTGGAGAAATTCCATCAAATGGAACATTTCCAAAATTAAAACTGACAGCAACCCTTGAAGTTAGTAATGCGAAACCAAGATTAAAGACATCGATAAAGAATAAGAGAATTACTGTTAGTTCATCTGGAGATAGAGTAGTTCCATTTAGAGGAAATGACTATGATGTTGAAACTGTAGAGATTCTTTCATATTCTGATGCGTATAAGTTGAGATATGTTTATGAAGGGACTAGCACTACTCCTCCAGAAGTTGATAGTGCTGGCAATTTAATTTCTGGAACAGATGTAACAGCAAGATTTACTTTTGATAGTGGGCAAAGAGATACGATTTATGATGTTTCAAGAATAGTTTTGAAACCAGGATTTGAACCAACAAGTGGTCAATTACTAATTGCATTTGATTACTTTGAGCATTCACAAGGAGATTTTTGCACAATTGATAGTTACTTGCACGAAGCTGGCGTTGATGAATCCGAAATTCCATCATTTAATTCATCTGTTTATGGCAATATAGAATTGAAAAATGTACTGGACTTCAGACCAAAAGTAGATAATAAATCTATTATTCCTGGATTCCAAGATACTTCCTCATTGGCAGTTACAGATGGTCAGTTCTCTGGTTCTGGATCAGTAATTGCAACAACTCCAGCACCAGATCTAGGTTTAGAATATACTTTCTCGTTTAGTCAAGTTCAATATCTAGATCGCATTGATGGAATTTTCTTAAATAAGAAAGGAGAATTTTTTGTTAAGGAAGGAAATTCTTCCTTAAATCCATCAAAACCAGATAGTGTTGATGATGCAATTCCTCTATTCTATGTTTATATTCCAGCCTACACAAAGACAAGTAATGATGTAAGACTTACACCAGTTGATAATCGTAGATATACGATGAGAGATATTGGTAAGTTAGAAAAGCGTATTGAACGTTTAGAACATTACACTTCTTTGAGTATTCTTGAGCAACAAGCATTAAACATGCAAATCAAAGATGAAATTGGACTTGATAGATTTAAGAGTGGATTTTTTGTAGACAATTTTGAGTCACATAGAGTTGGGAATCTATCTTCTTTAGATTACAAGTGTGCTATTGATAGTCAGCAGTCGGTACTACGCCCACAATCAAAAGAAAATTCTGTATCTCTAAAAGAAGTCAATACTAGAGAAGATCAAAGATCTGTTTCTGGGTATCAAAAAACTGGTAACATTGTTACTTTACCATATACAAATCTAGAATTACTTGGAAATTCTTTTGCATCCAAAACAGTAAATCCAAATCCATTTGTTGTTATTCAATATGTTGGAGATGTGAGTATTTCTCCAAATATTGATCAATGGTATGATCAAAATGTAAATCCAGTTGTTGTTGATACGAATACATCTCTATTCAATATTTTCTTAGCAAAAAGTGATTCGAAAGAAAGTTTTTCAAGTTTATATAATTCCTTCGTAGTCAATTGGGTTGGTGCTGCGCCAGCATTTACAAGTATTAATTCACTTGGAGAAGTTAATACTCAGCAAGCAACTTCTGCAGTCGCTATAGCATCTGTTGCTAGTTCTTCAAATATTAGTCCACAAAATAATGATATTGGAAAAGGAGTTCAATCAAATTCAATTAATAATAAATTGGTATCCACATCTCTTTCATTCTTTGCTAGAAGCATACCAGTAAAATATGTTATCAGAAGACTAAAACCAAATACTGTTATTAATGTTTTCTTAGAAGGAAGAAAAATTAATCGCTGGGTCAATCCAGATTTAAGATTTACTGGTGTTGCTGGTAATTCACTATCCGCATTCAATGGCACTGTTACTACTGATGAAAATGGCAACGCAAGTGGATTAATTTTAGTTCCTGCAGGAGCTCCACCAAGAGAAAATGCTACTTGGACTGGAGATGTTAATACTATAGATTATGATACAAGTGGTGAAGAGATTAGATTGACGACTGGTAATTTAACATTTAGATTTGCATCTTCATCAACCTATGAGTCAAAGGATAAGTCTGATACTTATGCAGAGGTCAAGTATTATGCTACTGGTATTTTACCTGAGAATCCAGTAAGTATTGTATCAACAAAACCAGCATATTTTAAATCTAATGAAGGCGTACAGATTATCAATAATAATACCGATAATCCACTTAGACCAAATCCACTTGCTCAAACATTTAAAGTTCAGAACTTTGATGGCGGACTATTTGTTACTGGAGTAGACCTATTCTTCTCAACCAAGAGTAATGACATCCCAGTAAAAGTTTATCTAACTGATGTTGTATCTGGAAAACCAGGAAAGAATGTGGTTCCTGGAACAGAAAAAGTTTTAAATCCAAACACATTCCTTAAGTGTTATGCTAGTGGTAACGTTATTGTTACGAAGGGAGAGAATGTAACTGGCACTAAATCTGCTGCAAGTGGACCAATCTTGAAGATTATTGATAAGAATGGAGTAGAGGTTGTGCCATCTGCTTCTGGTAAATTCTCTCTCACTAATGAGCAAGTCTATACATTAGTTCTTAGCAATCATAATGGTAAATCATTTGTTGCAAATGAAGATCTTTCAATTCCATCAGTGACTTTAGCAAATGCAAAAGATGGTACTGATTTGAAATTAACTATTGCTAAAGATAGTGGTAGATTATCAGATATTCGAATTAAAAATACTGGTTCAAATTATGATAGTGCAATTCTTCAGATAGAGAGTCCACAACTTCCTGGCGGTTCTGGTGCAACAGCACGTATTGAAGTTTCTGGTGGAAAAATTTATAATGCTGAGATATCTCTATCTGGATTTGGTTACACAGAACCACCATCTGTTGTAGTAAAAGGGATTGGAAATGGAGCTGGTGGATGCGAGATAGAAACGTTTATTGAAATCGATACTCCAGCAGTTCAAATGGGAGTTGCTATCGATACAGTTGGCATAACCAATTCAACTATACCAACACACTTTGCTTTTGAACATCCAGTTTATCTACAAAATGATACAGAGTATGCCATGGCTGTAGAGACAGATTCCGTGGATTACAAGATCTGGGCATCTAGATTAGGAGAAGTTGATATTGCTACAAGTACTGTCATTACTACACAACCATCACTAGGATCAGTATACAGATCACAGAATGTTGATGATTGGACTGAAGATTTATTTGAAGATTTAAAATTCAAACTTTATAGAGCAGAGTTTTCAATTGCACGACCAGCAGAATTGTTATTAACAAATGAGAACCTTGGTTATGAATTGCTTTCTGCAAATCCAATAGAAACAAATGCTGGTTCCAGTACAAATGCTACATCAAAACTCTTCAAGAATAACAATAGTGTTGTTAAAGTGAACCATAGAGATAATGGCTTTGAAGATTCTGGAAAGTCTTATGTATTTTTCAGAGGAGCGGAAGAAGTTGCTGGAATAACCTCAAATATTCTAAACAATACTTTATTCAAAATTAGCAATTCTGGAATTGATAGTTACAATATAACATCTTCATCAAAAGCTACTGGCAATTCATTTGGTGGTGGTTCATCTGTATATGCTACGTTTAATAGAAAATTTGAGATCCTCTATCCACAAATTCACTATCTAACAGTAACTGGTACAAAAATCGAATCCTCTGTAAAGACAACGAATATTATTCCAGTTGATTCAAAGACTACAAATTATACTTCATATTCTCAAACAAGCGACTATGAAAGAACTTTCTTGAATGAATCTCATTATTTTACAAATCAAAAAGTTATTGCTTCCAGAATTAACGAATCTTTAAACAATCTTGCAAGATCACTAACTTACAAAATTATATTGACTTCGGAAAAATCATACCTATCGCCAGTAATAGATCTTTCAAGTGCTTCTCTAAAGACTAGCACAAATCGAATTGAAAATGGTCTTGGGCAAGAAAATAGATTTGGTAGAAGAGATCAGTTGATTGAATTTTATCCTGTATATCAATTCCAACTTTCTGGAAATGGAAGCACACAAATTCAAAGTAATCAAATTATTCAAGGATATAATACCAAAGCAGTTGGAACTATTGCTCGTGTTGTTAATAATTTAGTTTATGTGAGGGTTAAGACATCTCAATTTTTTGAGAGAGGAGAAAGAGTAATTCTTGGAAATCAACAGGGTTTAACAGAAAATGTTAATGGTGTAACTCTTCCAAAAGTTAAGATCGATAGTAATCCATCACAAGTGTTTGTTACTATTACCGATGCATCTACAATAGTTGCTAGAAATCCTTCATCCATCTTACAGACATATGATAATATTATTACTGGTAAAACGGTAATTTGGAATAATAAAACACAAGAATTGATTGTTCGTACAGACGTTCAACCAATTAATGATGACTTTGACTCAAGAATTATTGATAATGCAGTATTCAATAGAAACGCAGATGTTTTAGATCAAATTGCTGATATTTTTAGAATTGGAGATTTTATTAAGTATCCAAATCAACCAGATGCAGAAGCATCATATTGGGAAATTGGAAAAGTTTCTTATAGAAATGGTATTGATTATGTTTCCGATAACACATCAAAGAATAGTTCTTCTGCTGCTAAGTATGTTACAAAAGAAGTTTCTATCAATAGTCCAGCAACTTCAATTGATGTTCGTTTGACAGCTAATGTGAAAGATGTTCAGAATATACAAGTTTTATACAGATATAAAAAAGCATCAAGTCAAGAAAACTTTGAAGATATTGATTGGATTTATTTTAATGAAACTGGAGAACCAGATACTTTAGAAATTGCTACAAGTGAAAATACTATCTCAGCAACTACAGAAAAACAATCATCATACCAAGAATTTAAATATAGCGTTTCTAATCTACCAGAATTTTCATCATTTGCTGTCAAGATTGTTATGAAATCTGTTGATCCAGCATATGTTCCTAAGATTCAAGATATTCGTGCTGTAGCATCATTCTAATTCCGCGTATGGATTATATCAAAGTTAGTGGGCACGATGGTCTCGTGAGAGACCAAAACACTGGTGCTATCTTGAATTTGGACGATTCTGCTATAGAAGCAAGACGTAAATCAAAACATCTGAGTTCCGTATTAGAAGACATAAATATGTTGAAGAATGAAATATCTGAGATCAAATCCTTACTGCGAGAGTTAATCAAACATGGCAATCCTTAGAAACGTTGCTAGAACGGATACCTTTGAAATTCAAAGGCAAAAGATAAATCAGATTGCTTCTGATCTCTATACTGTTCAAACTAGTGTTGGTGCTGGTGCCTTTAGCATGAGCGATGGAACAGTGCAAGCACCAGCTCTGTTCTTCACAAATGCTACTGATGTTGGTATCTTTAGAGGATCTAGCAAAGGATTGTTTATAGGTGCTGAAGGAAAATCTGTTGCTTCTTTTGATAAAAATTATCTGTCTTCTCTACAAAATTTTAGAACATTAACTTCTCCAATACAATCTGGTGCTTCTTCTTTAACAATTTCCAATGCTGGTTCTGGATATAATATTGGAACGTATCCAAAAGTAAAATTATCTGGAGGTAGTGGCGAAGGAGCAACAGCATCTGTTACAACTTCAGTGACAGGAACAATTAATAATGATGGTAGTAGTTATGTTGGTGGAATATACATTGATGTTCCACTGACAAATGTTAGTGGAAGCGGATCTGGAATGACAGCCGCAATAACAGTGTCTGCTTTTGCTGGAAATATAACTACTGCTGGCACAGGTGGTTCTTCTTCTAATACTTTTACAAATGTTTCTTTAACTGGTGGATCTGGAACTGGAGCTAAAGCTACTATAGTTACTAGTTCATTAGGTCTTAATATAGGTGTATCTAGTGTAACAATAACTGATACTGGAAGTGGATACAATCCAGCAGATGTGCTCTCTGCATCATCTGCAAGTATTGGAGGAGTTACAGGATTTCAATATACACTAAGTCACGTTGGTGAAGTTACTGCCATACAAATTACGTCTGGTGGATCTGGTTATGCAATAGGTAATATATTATCTGTAAATAATACAAATTTAGGTGGATCTGGAAGTGGATTTCAATATACAATTTCTTCTATTGGAACATTAACTAATGTATCTGTTACTAACGGTGGAGATAATTATAAAACTGGAGATATTTTAACTATTTCATCATCAGAACTTGTAGAAATTGTAACTAGATATGTAAAAATTCTGCCAACTCAACTAGTAGAATTTAGCGGTACTTTACCAACAACAGGGTTTAATGTTGGTGATACCATAACTTATAATGGTGTTACTGCAACAATTGTAAAAAAATTTACTACTGGATCTTCCATAAATGCAGTAACTGTAAATAATTACGATTTAACATACAGTTCTGGATTAACAGCAACTTCAAGTGGTGGAGGATCAGCTACTGTATCTGCCATTACTAGTGCTTTAAATTATTTCTTTAGTTCTACTTCAGGTGGAACATATACAAATATTCCCGATTTCACATTTCAAAAAAATGTAAGATATGTATTTGATCAATCAGATCCTAGTAACATTGGTCACCCATTAAGATTTAGCACAACTAGAGATGGATTTCATACTGTTATAAATCTATTTCCAACTACATATGGGCAAAAATACGAGGGGACGGAAGTAGATTATACATATACTTCAAATTCATTGTCTATTGTTCCAAATGATAATACTCCAACAACTTTATATTATTATTGTGATGCTGGAACTATTGGTGGAAACGCTCATTTAGATGAAGGTGGTTATAATAATAGAGAAGGTATCATTACTGTAAGTGGAACTGCGTCATTAATTGGTAGTGGTATTTCTTTAACTGTAATAACAGTAGAAGAAACTTCTAATATTGTACTACAAAAAAATGGCACTGCTACTTTAGGAAATACTACTGTTAGTTCATTAACATCTTCTGGATCTTTATCTGTTATTGGGCAGTCTATTTTTTCTGGAAATTTAAATGTAAATTCTGGAAAATTTACAGTAGCATCATCAACTGGTAATACTTATATTGATGGAGATTTAGAAGTTAATGGAGCTTTAGCATTTTTGGGAGATGCTGAACTAGGATCAACATTTTATGTTGATTCAACAGCAAAAAAAGTTTCTATCAATAGAGATCCAGCAGTAACTGCTTTAACATATGATTTAGAAGTTAATGGTACTTTATATAATAATGGAAATGTAGTATTAGCAGAAACTGGTAATAACACAGTAAAAATAGGAACTGGTCTGTCTGGAACTGAAAAATTACAAGTTAGTGGTACAATAGTTTCAACTGCAAAATATGTTGCTCCTTCAACAAGTAGTAAAACAGTTCCTGTTTATACATTTGCATCAAATTTAAGAACTGGTCTT
>Ga0129333_10004960_pt1 | contig 12473 bp, 11 predicted proteins | sample CPB6_08_DNA_FD_94474 | JGI IMG/M metagenome (GOLD analysis project Ga0129333, IMG submission 94474) | Freshwater to marine salinity gradient microbial communities from Chesapeake Bay, USA - CPBay_Sum_0.6_0.8_DNA | ecosystem: Environmental > Aquatic > Marine > Coastal | place: USA: Chesapeake... | reverse complement strand
CGACAACTTCTTCTGCTTGCGGATGGCCCGCAACCTCTCGCCCACCAGCCGCGAGAACTCGGGGTCGTCGTCGATCTCGCTCATCGTTCCGCTCCGTGCAGACGCGCCAGCACCACTCCGGCCACGATGGCCGCGGTCTCGGCCCGCAGCACCCCTCCCGGCAGACCGACGAGAGGGGCGAGCGCCAATTCGTCGTCGGTGAAACCACCCTCGGGACCCACCGCGATCGCGTGAACTTCGGCGGTCGGCTCGGCGGCCCCGGGCTCGGCCAGCGCGAAGCCCGTGCCGTACCTACCGACCACCTCGGCGACCGACGGCACCACCTCGGTGACCTCGGGGATCGAACAACGACGACTCTGCATGGCCGCCTCGCGGGCCACCCGTCGCAATCGTTCGGCGTTGCGCGCGCTCTTCGCGTCGTCCCACCGCACCACCGAACGTTCGGCCACCACCGGCACGATGCGCGCCACGCCGACCTCGGTGAGTTTCTGCACCACCAACTCGGGTTTGTCACCCTTCGAGAGCGCGAACACCACGGTCGAGTCGCCACCGGCCGCCACCCTCGCGACCTCGCCGGCGGGAGCGAGTCCACCCGACCGCCAGACGCACGGACGCCACGCCCCGTGTCCGTCCGACACCGTCACCGACTCGCCATCGCGGAGACGCAGCACCCTTCCGAGATGATGACGATCGTCGTCGCTCGGAACCGGAGACGACAGATCGTCGACGAAAAGGTGCGCCGCCGACCGCCGCAGAACGCTCACGAGAACGCCGCCTTGATGCGCGAGAAGAAGCCCGAGTCCGACGGCGCCACGTCCTCGCCGCGCATCTCGGCCACTTGGCGGAGCAGTCGTGCCTCGTCGTCGGACAACTTGGTGGGCACCACGACGTTCACGATCACGCGCAGATCGCCGCGGCCGCGACCCTGCAGACGGGGCACCCCGCGTCGCGGCAGGGTGAACACCCGACCCGGCTGCGTGCCCGGGCGGATCACGAGGGTCTCGTCGCCGTCGAGGGTCGACAACGCGACCGTGGTGCCGAGCGCCGCCTGGGTCATCGACACCTCGAGTTCGCACACCAGATCGTCCCCGTCGCGTTCGAAGGTCGAGTGCGGGGCGACCCGCACGTGCACGTAGAGATCGCCGGCCCCGCCGCCGCGCGGACCCACCGCTCCCCGCCCCGAGAGTCGCAACGTGGACCCGGTGTCGACACCGGCTGGAACGTCGATCTGGTAGGTCTTCTCGGCGATCGCCCGTCCGTCGCCACCGCAGACCGCGCACGGTGTCGCGATCACACGACCGAAACCACGACAACGTCCGCACGCCTGCGACGAGATCACCTGGCCGAGGACGCTCTGGCGCACTCGCTGCACCTGCCCGGTTCCGCTGCACTCGGAGCACGTCACCGGTTGAGTGCCCGAACCGGCACCCGATCCACCACAGTCGCCGCACGACTCGTACGTGCGCACCTTCACCGGGTGCGTGCCACCGAAGACCGCGGCCTCGAACGCCAGATCGAGCACGGCTTCCAGATCTTGTCCGCGCGGCGGTCCGGACGGACCGCGCTGCTGGCCGAAGGGGCCGGCTCCTCCGAAGAACGCGTCGAAGATGTCACCCAACCCGCCGCCACCGAAGAAGTCGCCCGGACCACCCGATGCTCCACCCACGCCGGCCTCACCGAACCGGTCGTATCGCGCGCGCGTCTCCGGATCCGAGAGAACCTCGTACGCCTGGGCGACCTCTTTGAACCTCTCCTCGGCCGAGGGATCGTCGGGGTTGGCGTCGGGATGCAGTTGCCGCGCCTTCACGCGGTAGGCCTTCTTGATCTCGTCGGCGGACGCCGAACGAGACACACCGAGCAGTTCGTAGTAGTCGGCCATGTCGGATCAGCCCTCGCCGAGTCGGCGACCGAGACGATCGGACACCACCTCGACGGTGGCGAGCGCCTGCGGATAGTCCATGCGGGTCGGGCCGAGAACACCCACCGTTCCCATCTGCTGGCCGTCCACCATCACCGGCGCCAGCACCACCGAGCAACTGGCCAGCGGCTCGACACCGTGCTCGGCACCGATCGCCACCGAGAGACCACGGTTCAGAATGTCGCGCACCAGCGACACCACCAGATACTGCTGCTCGAGGGTCTGCAGCACCTGACGCACCACGTCGACGGCGTCGAAAGCGGCCGCCATCGACGACACCCCGCCCATGAACACCGGGTCGTCGTCGGTGCGCGTGAGAGCATCCACCGCCCGACCGCAGATCGAATCGATCTCGTCGTCACCCGACCCCGACAGCGAGGCACCGATCAGGCTGCGCCCACTCAGTTCCTTCTGCAGGTGCGCGCTGGCCGACACGCACCGCGACTCGGCCACGTCGACGTCGAACTCCACCTTCTCGCTCTCCACCGAACCGTTCGAGAGCACCGCCACCACCATCGCCGAGCGCGGGGACAGCGACACCATCTGCATCGAACGGACCGTGGCCTGTTCGGCGGCCGGACCGAGGATCACCGAGGCGTAGTTGGTGAGACCAGCCACGAGATGCGAGGTCCGGCCGAGCAATTCCTCCACCCGACCGTGCGCGCCGTCGAAGAACTGGCGCACCTGGTTCACCTTGGTGTCGTCGAGACGCCCCGGCTGCGTGAGGTGATCGACGAAGAAGCGGTAGCCCTTGTCGGTGGGGACGCGGCCCGCCGAGGTGTGGGGCTGAACGAGATACCCCTCCTGCTCGAGAACCGCCATCTCGTTGCGCACGGTGGCCGACGACACGCTGACCCCCGGGGCGTTGGCGATATGGGTCGAGCCGACCGGTTGACCGGTGCCGATGTATTCCTGCACGACGGCCCGGAGAATCGCGGTCTTGCGTTCGTCCAGCATGACGCCCAAAGGCTAGCCGTCAGCCTCCGGTGACTGCTTTGTAGCGCCGGAGCGCTTCGTCACGCTCGACACCGTGGTCGACCATCGGGGCGACGTAGCCGAAGGGCACCCCCGCCGGGGCGTGGATGGTCTTGGTCGGCTGGTCGGCCAGCTCGGGCACCCAGCGCCGCACGTAGTCGCCGGTCGGGTCGTAGCGCTCACCCTGGAGTCGCGGATTGAACACGCGGAAGTACGGCGCGGCATCGGTTCCGCTGCCCGCGGTCCACTGCCAACCGTGGGCGTTGCTCGCCAGATCGCCGTCGACCAGGTGGCGCATGAAGTGCCGCGCACCCCACTGCCACGGCAGGTGCAGATCCTTCACCAGGAACGAGGCCACGATCATCCGCACGCGATTGTGCATCCAGCCCGAGCCGAGCAACTCCCGCATACCGGCATCGACGATGGGATAACCGGTGCGACCCTCGCACCATGCGGCGAACTTGGCCTCGGCCTCCGGACCGTCGTCGATCTCGATGCGGTCCATGCGACGGTCGAGGTTGCGCCAACCAGTCTCGGGATGGCGGAAGAGGACGTCGGCGTAGAACTCGCGCCAGGCCAGTTCGCTCCGGTAGTGCGAGTGATCGGCTCCGTCGTGCAGATCGTGCAGCAACTGTCGCGGATGAACGATCCCCCATCGGAGCGCGGCCGACAAGCGGCTCGAACCCGGCACCGACGGATCGTTGCGGCGCTCCTTGTAGCCGTCGAGCCCGTCGGGGCCACGGTCGCGGAACTCGGCCCACTGAGCGTGCACCCCGTCCTCCGACGACGGTGGCAACGCGATCTCGAGGTCGGGTCGCGCCGGTGGACCCTCGCACCTCACCGTCGGAGCACCGTGCCAGGTAGGTGACCGCGGAACCGACACCGGAGCCGACCAGCCGAGTGTCGACCACCGCTTCGAGAACGGCGTGAACACCGAGTACGAGCCACCGTCGTCCTTGCGCACCGAACCGGGGGCGACCGCGTAGTTGGAACCGACCTGCACGAGACGACGTCCGTCGGCGCTCAGCCGCTCGGCCACGGCGGCGTCGCGTCGGCGACCGTAGGGCGCGAAGTCCTCGGCCGCGTACACGGCCGTCGCCCCCACCTCGGCGGCCAGCGCCGCCACCGTTTCCACCGGGTCGCCGTGGCGGTACACGAGGGCCCGACCCATCGAGTCGTCGAGCGCCGACAGTGCGTCGCACATGAAGGCGAGGCGCGGTGCTCCGGAACGACTCACGAGTAACGGGTCCACCACGAAGAGCGGTGTCACCTCGTCGTGTTCGGCGAGCGCCGCGACGAGCGCGGGGTTGTCGGCCAGCCGAAGGTCGCGCCGGAACCACATCACCGCTCGGGAAGCCACGCGCAGAGTGTGCCAGTCGCGCTCGGCCGATGGCGTGTCGAGACCGGGATCAGTCGGGGAAACGAAGACGCAAGGCGTTGCCGTGCGCGGGAAAACCCTCGACATCGGCCAACGTGGTGACGTCGGCGGCCAGACGACGCAGTGCCACCTCGTCGGCGCGCGCCACCGCGGTGCGTTTCAGGAACGACTCCGCCGTCACGCCGCTCGACACCCGGGCGAAACCGTTGGTGGGCAACGAAGCCGGCACACCGATCACGAAGTTGGCCGCCGAGAACGGAGTGTGCTGACCGATCAGGATCTCGCCGGCGTGAACGAGGGCGGCCACCACCGGATCGGGATCGGCCACCGCGACCTGGAGGTGTTCGGGTGCGACCGCGTTGGCCACCGTGGCAGCAACGTCGAGATCGTCCACCAGCACGGCACCTCCGTTGGTGCCGAGTGACGCGCGCACCGCGGCCGCTCGCTCGTCGGGCAGCGCCACGATCTGGCGGGCGATCTCGGCATCCACCTTCTCGATCAACGTCGCGTCGGTGCACACCAGGATGGTGCAACCGTCGGTGCCGTGCTCGGCTTCGATCATGAGATCGGCCGCCAAGCGCACCGGATCGGCCGACGCATCGGCGATCGCCAGACTCTCGGTGGGTCCGAGCGCCATCACGGTGGCGGTGCCCCAACGCTGGATCTCGAGTTGGGCGACGGTCACCGGCAGCGATCCGGGTCCCATCACCTTCACCACTCGCCCGATCGACTCGGTGCCGAAGGCCAACGCCGCGACCCCGGCCGGACCGTTGACGCGGAACACCTCGCGCACCTCCAGTGCGCGCGCCACCGCCAGCACCACCGGATCGACCGCGCCATCGGCCCCGGGCTTGGGCGGAACCACCACGCGGATCTCCGGCACCCCGGCCGCGACGGCCGGACCGCCGAGCTGGGCGAGCACGCTCGGATAACTGGCCTTGCCGCTCGGGCAGAACAACCCGGCCGACGCGATGGGGCTCACCTTCTCGCCCACCACGAGTCCGGGGTCGATCTCGAACGACCAGTCACCGCGTTGCTCGAGCAGGCGTTCGTTGAACCGGCGGACGTGATCCACCATCGTGGCGATGGCCCGGCGCAGATCGGGCTCGATGGACGAGCCGGCGGCCTCCCACTCGTCGTCGGAGACGCGAAGCCCGTCGGGGGTCACCTCCACCCGGTCGAAGCGCGCGAGCGCGTCGCACACGGCGGCATCGCCACGTTCGCGCACGTCGGCCACCAGCGCGGTGATTTGCTCGCGCAACGCCGGGTCGACGAGGGCCGTGATGTCGCGGTCGACCAGCCGACGTCGTTCGTCGGCGGTCATCGACGACCATCGCAGTCGTCGCAGAACGCCGGTCATGCGGTCAGCGTACCCTCGGTGCCCCGAGCGGGAACCTGGGGTTTGCCCGTCGACAGCGCGATCGTCGCCACGATCACCGTGGCCAACGTGATGAAGCTGCCGTAGGCCAGCGACCATTCGGCACCGATACGGTCGGCGATCACGCCGGTCACCGGACCACCGATCGGTGTGGACCCGAGGAACGCCACCGCCGAGAGGGCGAGCAGTCGCCCGCGCATGTCGTCGGGACTCTGCTGCTGCACGACCCCGTTGAACGAGGCCATGAAACCCGCTCCCCCGATCCCGAGCGGCACCGCCCCGACGAAGGCCCACCAGCCCGACGGTGCCCAGGCCACCGCCGGCCCGGCCGCCGACATGAGCACGAGACTCGCGAAGAACATCCTCAACGTCGCCCGCCGCCGGGAGGCCACCGTCAGAGAGCCGATCACGCTGCCCACGCTCACCATGGCGAGCACCCAGCCGAACCAGCGCTCGTCACCCCAGCGAACCGCGCTCAACTTGGGCAGCGACACCGAGTAGTTGAACGCGAAGGTGCTCACCACGATCAACACGAGATGAAGAACCAACAACGAGGGCGACGACACCACGAAACGGAGGGCGTCGCGCACCGGCGTCCCCCCGCGGGGCGCCCGTGGCGACGGACGGATGGCCGAGCGATCGAGAGCGAACAACGAAGCGAGCACGGCGGCGAAGGACACCGCGTTCATCGCGAAGCACCATGCGGTGCCGAACGGACCCACCATCACGGCGGCGAGGGCCGGGCCGAAGATGCGCGAGCCGGTCATCACGGCCGTGTTCAGCGACATCGCGTTCGAGATGTCGTCCTTGTCGACCAGTTCGACCACCAATCCGCGGCGCGCCGGATTGTCGAAGGCGTTGGCCACGCCGAGCACGAACGCCAGTACGTACACCGCCCCCACCGAAGCCAATCCGGCGAAGTCGAGCACGGCCAGAGCGAGCGCCTGCGCGGCCAGCACGCTCTGGGTGGCGATGCACATCGTGCGCTTGTCGCGCCGGTCGGCCACCGCCCCGGCCCAGGCCCCGACGAAGAGCATCGGCACGAACTGCAACGCCACCGCGACGCCGAGGGCCGTGGCCTGCCCGGTGAGTCGGTACACCAGGATCGAGGTGGCCGTGGACTGCAACCACGTGCCCACGTTGGAAACGAGCAAACCTCCGAAGAAGAGGCGCGCGTTGCGATTGCGCAGAGAGCGGAAGGTTCCCGACGAGCCGGTCACGGGCGTTCGCTCAGTCGTCGAGTTTGAGTGCCGAGATGAACACGTCGCCCGGCACCTCCACCCGGCCGATGGCCTTCATCTTCTTCTTGCCTTCCTTCTGCTTCTCGAGCAGTTTGCGCTTACGGGTGATGTCGCCGCCGTAGCACTTCGCGAGAACGTCCTTGCGTTTGGCCTTCACCGTCTCGCGCGAGATCACCTTGCCACCGATCGCGGCCTGGATCGGCACGTCGAACATCTGGCGCGGAATGAGTTCTTTCAACTTCTCGCACATGCGCCGCCCGTAGGCCTCGGCTTTGTCGCGATGAACGATGGTGGAGAAGGCATCGGCCGGTTGGCCGTTCAGCAACAGGTCGACTTTCACGAGGTTGCTCGGCTGCCAACCGTCGAGTTCGTAGTCGAGGCTCGCGTAACCCTGCGTGCGACTCTTCATCTGGTCGAAGAAATCGACCACGACCTCGGCGAGCGGAATCTTGTAGTGGAGTTCGACGCGCTCGGGAGACAGGTACTCGAGTTTGGTCATGTCGCCCCGCCGGGTCTGGCACAGGTCCATGAGCGTGCCGGTGTACTCCTTCGGAGTGATGATGCTCACCCGGAAGTACGGCTCCTCGATGGTTTGCACGCTCTGCGCCGGCGGCAGGTCGGCCGGGTTGTCGACCTTCACCATCTCACCGTTGGTCTTGGTGACCCGGTACTCGACGCTCGGGGCGGTGGCGATGAGCGCGAGTCCGAACTCGCGCTCGAGGCGCTCCTTCACGATCTCCATGTGCAACAGGCCGAGGAACCCGCAACGGAAGCCGAAACCGAGCGCCCCGGAAGTCTCGGGCTCGTAGGTGATCGAAGCGTCGTTGAGCTTCAGTTTCTGCAGGCTCTCGCGCAGACTCTCGAACTCGTCACCGTCGATCGGGTACAGACCGCAGAACACCATCGGCTTCGGGTCGCGGTATCCCGGCAACGGCTCGCTCGCCTGACGCGACGCGATCGTGACCGTCTCGCCCGACCGGGCCTCGGCGACGTCCTTGATTCCGGCGATCAGATAGCCCACCTCGCCGGGACCGAGTTCGGCGACCGGGGTGGTGACCGGACGTCGAACCCCGATCTCGATGGCCTCGTGTTGCGCACCGGCCTGCATGAAGTGGACGCGTGATCCGCTCGTGAGCCGCCCGTTCATCACGCGGATCGACGACACCACCCCGCGGTATTGGTCGTACTGACTGTCGAAGATGAGGGCCTGCAGAGCGGCGTCGGGGTCGCCCTTCGGAGCGGGGATGCGCGCGCACACCGCGTCGAGCAGTTCGGGGACACCCTCGCCGGTCTTGGCCGAGATGCGCAGGATCTCGTGGGCGGGAATACCGAGAACCGTTTCGATCTCCATGGCGTACCGATCGGGATCAGCCGCCGGAAGGTCGATCTTGTTCAGAGCCGCCACGATTTCGAGGTCGTTCTCGAGGGCGAGATAACAATTGGCGAGGGTCTGCGCCTCGATGCCCTGCGCGGCGTCGACCACCAGCACGACGCCCTCGCAGGCCGCCAGAGACCGACTGACCTCGTACCCGAAGTCGACGTGACCTGGAGTGTCGATGAGGTGGAGCGTGTGCCCCTTCCAGTCGACCCGCACGTTCTGGGCCTTGATGGTGATGCCGCGCTCGCGCTCGAGATCCATGGAGTCCAGGTACTGCTCCCGCATCTCGCGGGCGTCGACGGCCTTGGTGAGTTCGAGGATGCGGTCGGACAGCGTCGACTTCCCGTGGTCGATGTGGGCGATGATCGAGAAGTTGCGGATCGTGGAAAGGTCCATGAGGGGGTCCGACCTGCGGAGATGGAGCTCCCGGTCGCACCGAAACCCTACCGTTCGGCTGGGAACGGGATCGGACTGCGTTCGGGACTGCGTTGGGGTCTCCGATGCGTCGCTGGTACCCTTTCCCGGCTGTCGTCGGACCGGTTCCGGCGCTCCGAATTCGCCCCAACCGTTTCAGCACTGCCCGATCACCAGAGGTTTCCGTGGCCAACATCAAGTCCCAGAAAAAGCGCATCCGCACCAACGCCAAGGCGGCCGAGCGCAACCGCGCCGTGAAGAGCGAGCTGAAGACCCGCCTGAAGAACGCGCGCGCCTCGGTCGGGACCGACGCCAACGCCGAGGACGTGCGGGTGGCCCAGAAGCGCATCGACATGGCCGCCGCCAAGGGCGTCATCCACAAGAACACCGCCAAGCGCCGCAAGAGCCGCTTGATGAAGAAGGTCAACGCCGCCGGTTGATCCGCGGCGCGATTCGCGAGAGTCGCGCGATCAGGACGTCCATCACGACGTCCTCGTCCAGCCCCGAACCTCCCCGCAGATCGGAGTCGGCCTTGGCGAGCAGTTCGAAAACCCGCAGGAGGCCCGGTCGGCCGAGCGAGCGATAGGTGGCGAGCGCCTTCTTGGCCGGGTAACCCTTTTGCCCCGTGACCCGTTCGACGTCGGCTTCCGAACGCGGATCGTGTCCGTCGAGGCGGGCGATGCGGGAATAGTGATTGTGCAGTTGCGCCATCAACTGCAACGGATGCCTCTCGCCAGCCGCCATCATTCTCCGGGCGGCGCGCAGGGCGGCCGCCGTATCGCCCTTGTCGAGCGCATCGGTGAGGTCCCACGGCTGAACGTCGCCCTCCTGCCCGAGGAACGGCTTCAGTTCGGCGACACCCAGGCGCGCCTTGCCGTACGTCGCGAGCAGGGTCGAGGCGATGCCGTCGAACCGACCGGCGTCCTCCCCCAACCATTCGACGAGAAGCGTGAAAGCCGCCGGATCGAGGTTGAGTTCGCGGGCCCGCACCTCGCTGTGCCACCACGAAATACGTTCCTTGCTCTTGCTGCTCTTGCTGGGCGGCGACGGATCGACCACCGTGCCGCCAGCCGCCGCGAGAGCCTTCTGCAACGGAGCCGGGAGCCGTCCGGTGCCCCACTCGATCACGAGGTCGGTGTCGTCGTCCGGGTCTTCGATGTAGTCGACGAGCACCGCGACGTCGTCGGCCTTCATGTCGGGCTGGTTGATGACGATGACGCGTCGGTCGGAGAACATCGACGGCGTCCGTGCGGCCTCGGTGGCCGCCGCCATGACGAACTCGCCCGAGAACTCCTGCAGCACGAGCGCCCGGTCGGCGTCTCCCACGAGTGACCGGACGATCTCGGACACCTTCTCGCTCACCAAGGCTTCGTCGGAGCCGCGAACGAGGGTGATTCCCATGGCTTCAATCTGCCACACGGGTGCGGGATCGCCGGACCCGCCACCACACGAACGCCGTCGCGCACGATGCGGTCGCAACATCCACGAACCCCGATGGTCGAGCGGAGGCGCCCGCCCCGGCCACACCGTCGATCCACGCGACTCCGAGGCCGATGGGTGCCACGAGCACCCAGGCGATCGAGTCGGGCACGAAAGACGCGAGAAGGCAAGCCGGGAGTCCGACCAGCATCACCAGCGCAGCCACCGGAGCCACCAGCAGATTGCACGGGATCGCCAACGCGCTCGGCACACCGAACACCGCCACCGACGCCGGCAACACCGCCACCTGAGCGCCGAGCGCCGGCGCCACCATCGATCGACCGAACCACGAACGAAATCCGAGCCGCGGCGCCAACAGCAGCAGACCCGCGCAACCCGAGACCGACAACCACCACCCGACCGACCACAGCAGGAACGGATCGAGCAACAACGTCGCCGACATCGCCACGGCAAGTGCCTCGCGACCGTCCAGTCGTCGCCAACCAGCGGACGACACCGCGGCGACCGCGGCCATCGTCGAGGCGCGCACGACCGACGGCTCGTAGCGGGTGGCGGTGGCGAACCAGAGCAGAACGAGCAGGGTGACCGACAGACGCGACCACCGACCGAGCCGGTGCAAAAGTGGCGCCACGAGCGCGAGCACGAACGCGACGTTCTGTCCCGACACCGCCGTCAGATGGGCGAGCCCACTGTCGCGGAAACGATCCCGGGTCTCGCGATCCTGTGCGGCGTCGGCTCCGAGCAGGAGACCGAGCAGCAGGGCCCGTCGAGTCTCCCCCAGCGACGACGAACCGTCGGTCACCGCCTCGCGGACCCGGTGCGCGGCGAGATGCGCCACCGAGTCCCAGTTGGCGCCCTCGATCAACGCCACCCGCTCGGCCGTCATCGTTCCCACCACGTGCCGTAGGGCGAGTCGGCGTCGCCGCTCGTCGGCCGGTGGCGAGACTGCTCCGAGGATCGTCACCCGTCGCCCCGCCTCGAGTCCGGCCAGACGACGTCCGGCGCCGCCGTAGGCCACGACCTCGACGCGACGATCGTCGATCTCGACGATCGCGCGCGCGTACCCGTCGCCCGTCGCCGGATCGGTGACCAGCGTGCCGATCAGGTGGCCCTCGCGACCGGACATCGGCTCGACCGAGACCCACGCGAACGCGGATCGCCCGACGAAGATCAGCACGGTGCCGAGGACCACCCGGGTGACCCAAGGGTGACCGCGCCGTCCGACGAACGAATTCACCGCCGACGACCCCGCCAACACGGTCGCCACGATCGCGAGGAGTCGCACCCATTCGAGACGACCTCGGCCGTTCACCACCACATCGCCCAACCAGGTTCCGACGAGTGACGACACGAGACCGACCAGCAACGGCCACCGAGAGCGCAACCCGTGATTCCCCCTCTCGGGGCCCCGAACCTCGTACCGTTCGGGGTCGTGACCGTTCGACTCGAGCAACCGCGTGACGTCGTCCCCGACGGGGTCGTCCATCATCGCGAAACCGTGCGTCGGCTCGGACCCTGGTTGTCGGTGGCGGTGGCCGCCGGCATCGGCGTGGTGGCCGCGATGCTTCTCGTCAACTCGACCTCGGCCTGGCGCGGCATTCCCGGATTCGTGCTGGCCGTGCTGGCCGTGCCGACACTCCCGCTCTTCGGTGTGCCGGTGATGGGTGGATCGGTGCGCTGGGTTCTCGCCATCGGCACCAGCGCCGTCGGATGGTGGCTGGCCGGACGCCTCGCGGCCCGCCGGTCGACCAATCGCGTGGTGAGCAGTTGGCCCGAGTGGAGACGCGAGTGGACTCGTCTCGCCGTCGGGGTGTGGGCGGGTGCCCTCACCGGACTCCTGGGTGCGGTGCTCCTGCTTTCGGTCGGCCTCTGACCCTTTCAACGCGCCTTTCGAATCGTCGCCATCTCGTCGCCGTCCGCTCGCCGTCCGCTCAGTCGACGACCACGAGTCCGCGCAGCGCCTCGACCTTGGCCGGGCCGAGACCCGGCACATCGAGCAGATCGTCGATCGTCACGAACGCACCGTTCTCGTCGCGCCAGCGAACGATCGCGGCCGCGGTGGCGGGCCCGATCCCCGGCAAGGAGTCGAGCGCTTCGGCGTCGGCCGCGTTGAGATCGATCGGGAAATCGGTGCCCTCGGAGACCGAGGCCGACGAAACCGGCGGGAGCGACTCGCCGAACGCCGGCACGTGCACCTGTTGACCGTCGTCGAGCACGGCGGCGAGATTCAGTGAATCGAGAGCCGCCGCGGGCGAAGCCCCGCCAGCGGCAGCCACCGCATCCACGACGCGCGAACCCGATGCCAACTTCACCACGCCCGGGGCCACCACCTGACCGGTGACATGAACGAT